>Ga0207716_100394_pt1 | contig 18645 bp, 17 predicted proteins | sample TtaePargueraPR_FD_187739 | JGI IMG/M metagenome (GOLD analysis project Ga0207716, IMG submission 187739) | Aerobic enrichment media microbial communities from Bioluminiscent Bay, La Parguera, Puerto Rico - Tt and P2 (5) (SPAdes) | ecosystem: Environmental > Aquatic > Marine > Unclassified ... | reverse complement strand
GTTGATGCAGGACGGTCTGGTGCTGCAGGTGCAAGCGGGCAAGACCATCAGCAAACCGGTTGAGTTACTGGTTATCAGCACGGCTGAAAATCAAAAGCTGGCCAGCCACTTGCGTAATCTGATTCAGGTTGAAGCAGATGCGGAAGTGACCTTGCTGGAACACTATGTCAGCCTGGCAGACACCGAAGGTTTCACCAATGTGGTGACCGAAGTGAAGCTGGATGAAAAAGCCACGTTGAATCACTTCAAACTGCAGCACGAATCCTTGGCGCATTACCATATCGCCACCCTGGCCTCGAAACAGGCGGCCGGCAGTAACTGGCATACCAATAATATTTCACTGGGCGGCAAACTGGCGCGTAATGACATCCATAGCCAGTTGCTGGGTGAAGAATCGCACGTGACGCTGGATGGTCTTTATCTGGTCACTGGCGACCAGCATGTCGATAACCACACTCGTATCGATCATGCCGTGCCTAACACCACCAGTGATGAAGTCTACAAAGGTGTTCTTGATGGCAACAGCCATGCCGTGTTTAACGGTAAGGTGAATGTGCATAAAGATGCTCAGAAAACCGATTCCAGCCAGAGCAACAAGAACCTGCTGCTGTCGCGCAGCTGTGAAATCGATACCAAACCGGAACTGGAAATCTATGCCGATGACGTCAAATGTGCCCACGGTAGTACCGTCGGTCAGATTGATGAACAGCACCTGTTTTTCCTGCGTGCCCGTGGCCTTGATGAAACAGCTGCCCGTAGCCTGCTGACTTATGCTTTTGCCGTCGATGTATTGCAACGGATTAAGTCAGCACCTATTCGTCAGGCCTTGTCTAATGTCATAGAAAAACGGTTACCGAAAGGGGCGTGATTGCATGACACAAACCGAATTAAAAGCTGTGCCGTTTCCTGAAACCGACTTTGATGTTGAAGCGATCCGACGTGACTTTCCGATTCTGAATCAGGAAGTGAACGGCAACCCGCTGGCCTACCTGGATAATGCGGCCAGCAGCCAGAAACCGGTTCAGGTGATTGAAGCAGTCGACGCCTACTATCGTCTGGACAATGCCAACGTACACCGTGGTGTGCATCGGCTGAGCCAGCGTGCGACCGATGCTTATGAAGGCGCTCGCGATAAAGTCCGTGGTTTCCTGAATGCCAAATCGGATAAGGAAATTGTCTTTGTTCGCGGTGCCACCGAAGCCATCAACCTGGTGGCACAGAGTTTTGTGCGCCCGCAGGTCAAGCCGGGTGATGAGATTCTGATCAGTCATATCGAGCATCACGCCAATATCGTGCCGTGGCAGATGGTGTGTGAACAGACTGGCGCCAAACTGAAAGTCATTCCCATGACTGAGTCGGGTGAACTGGATCTCAGCGATTTTGACAGCCTGCTGAACGAACGCACCAAAATCCTGGCTATTGGTCATGTGTCGAATGCACTGGGCACGATCAATCCTATTAAGGAAATGATCGGTCAGGCCAAAGCTAAATCGATTCCAGTGCTGGTCGACGGTGCTCAGGCAGTGCCACATATCGCTGTCGATGTGCAGGATCTGGACTGTGACTTTTATGTCTTCTCCGGTCATAAAATGTTTGCACCCACCGGTATCGGCGCGCTCTATGGCAAACAAGCACTGCTGGAAGCGATGCCGCCTTGGCAGGGCGGGGGCGATATGATCCTCTCGGTCAGCTTTAGCCATACCGAATACAACACGTTGCCGTATAAGTTTGAAGCCGGTACACCGCATATTGCCGGTGCCGTCGGACTGGGCGCAGCAATTGATTATATGCAGGCTATCGGCATCGATAAGCTGGCTGCCTATGAGCATCATCTGCTGGAAGTCGCCACAGCGAAACTGGAAGCCATTGATGGTATTCGTATTATCGGTACCGCCAAAAACAAAGCCAGCGTGCTGTCCTTCATGATTGAAGATGTGCATCCGCATGATGTCGGCACCATTTTCGACCAGCAGGGCGTCGCAATTCGTGCCGGTCACCACTGTGCACAGCCAGTGATGGAGTTCTATGGCATCGCGGCGACGGCACGGGCTTCCTTCGCGTTCTATAACACCGAGCAGGAAATTGATGCGCTGGTTAATGCCATCAAAACCACACAGGAGTTGTTTGCCTGATGAGTGATTTAAGAGATCTCTATCAACAAGTGATCATGGATCACAAAAAGAATCCGCGTAACTTCCGTGAGATCACCGATGCCAACCATATGGCACATGGTAATAACCCGCTCTGTGGCGACGCCCTGGTGGTCTACGCCAAACTCAAAAATGGCGTGATTGAAGATGTCAGCTTTCAGGGCAGTGGCTGTGCGATTTCAGTGGCTTCAGCCTCTCTCATGACTGAGATTCTGAAAGGCAAAACCATGGAAGAAGCCGAAAAGCTCTATGACAATGTGCATAAAGCCCTGACCGGTGAAGCGGGCGGCGGCGAACTGTCCGGCAAACTGGAAGTACTGGCCGGCGTGAAAGAGTTTCCAGCCCGTGTGAAATGCGCCACGTTATCCTGGCACACCGTGCATGCCGCGATGGACAGCGACCACGATATTTCCGTAACTACAGAATAAGCAGGGCAGATTGATGAATGACCAATACCAAATCAGCCCGGAACAGCTCAAAGAAGATGTCATCGAGGTGCTTAAAACCATCTACGATCCGGAAATTCCGGTCAACATTTACGAGCTCGGGCTTATTTACAATATCGAAATCAGTACCTCAGGCAACGTCCATATCGATATGACGTTGACAGCCCCCGGCTGTCCCGTTGCCCAGTCTTTCCCGGGCGATGTGGAATCGCGTGTTATGTCGGTTCCCGGTGTCAAAAAAGCGCATGTCGAACTGGTCTGGGAACCGCAATGGACCAAAGACATGATGAGCGAAGCTGCTCAGCTCCAACTCGGTATGTTCTAGGCCTGCTGTGTTTTCTTCGCCTGCCTTATACGTCTAAAAGACTAAGCCGAAAAAAATAACTGTGGGTGAAATCTCACCCACAGTGAGAGTCAAAAGCCGACCTCTAAGGGGCTGTCATCATGACAGACGAGTAATGCGAGATTTAAAGTAATCTCAACTTCATTATTTCCCCATAACCCCCTAGGACCTATAGGAATAATTCCTGAAATCTGATTTGTTCTCACGAATAAGAGGGTGAGGCAGTTCACACAACTCCTGATAAATGTGAAGTCGAACAAACAGCAAAACAGGATTTTTTCCTAGTGCCTGTTTGTTGATGCCTCACTAAGATTGACTGATTTTTCAAACCATTCAGCGGGATTCAGTCAATGACGGCAGCAACTTCCTCCGACCATCAGCCACGTTCTTATCTTGCCCGTTTCAGTGTTTTAATGCTGGCGCTGATGTGTGTGCTGCCTTTTCTATCCCCTTACCACATGCCACCCATAGCCAGCTTTTATAACGAATGGCTTGCTGCATTTCTGGCGGTATTCGCTAGCTTGTTTTTAATCGGTAAAAGACAGGAAAAACTTCAAATTCCGGTTGTGACCTTTATTCCACTAGGACTGATCGTTGTTCTGGGATTACAAGTTGCACTGGGCGTACCGGATTACTGGCAGAACCAGTTTGTGGCTATGCTCTATCTAGGGCTGTCAGCTTTGTTAATGCTACTTGCCGCTAACCTGCGAAAGAGCCTGACATTGGAAAGAGTCGTACCAGTCACTGCCTGGGCATTTGTGATTGGCGCAGCGATGATCATGACATTGCTCCCCATCGGCAAATTAATACCCGAAGATCACGCGCTTGCTAAGTGGGTGCTTGACAGCAAGTCCGGCAATATCGGTCAGGTCAATCACTTTTCCAACTATCTCGCTTTGGGGCTTGCCTCCCTGCTTTACCTGCGAATCACAAACCGGATCAATAACTTTGTTGCAATTCTTATCTCTGCTTTGATCCTGATTGGCCTGGCTCAGGGCGGTCAAAGGATGGCAATCCTTTATGTGACATTACTGTCTGTTGGCGGTTGGCTATTGGCCAGACCATTTACAAATCATCACATGACGTCAATAAAGCCGACTTCACTACTTTGGCTGATACCGGGATTTATTGCAGCCCAATTTATTGTTCCATTACTAAGTTTTCTTGAACCTGCGAAGATGCCAGCGGAGCGACTGATGCAGACGATGGGGACTGAATCCAGCCGCCTGATTTTGATAGAACAAGCCTGGCTTTTATTCAAACAGCACCCGTGGCTAGGCGCAGGCTGGGCCGAGTTTCCCTGGTATAACTTTTCCATCACCGAGTCTTATCCCACCTTGAAGGGACTCTGGCACCATGCGCATAACCTGATTCTGCAACTATTAGCGGAGACAGGCATTGTGGGCGCGCTGATTCTGACGTCGGGCATGCTTTACTGGTTCAGAGAGCAGTTCCTTAGCAAACTGAATGCAGAACGTTGGTGGCTACTGGCATTGCTGTCTGTCATCGGGATACACAGCATGCTGGAGTATCCGCTCTGGTATATAACCTTTCTCGCTATTGCCAGCTTATTGTTGGGATTGGGAACTGAGCGCCCCATACAAGTGAAGTTCAATCTGGCACCGGTTTTCTTCCTGGTCATCTTTATTTTCTCTGCCTGGTCACTGGGCAGCCTGCAAACCAGTTATCACCAGTTGGAGACGACGCTCACATCATTGAGGGAAGAGGGGCTACCTCAATCTGAAATTGATAAAAATCTGGAGAAGCTTTATCAGCTCAGGGAAAGCTCTGTGTTTACCCCGATCGCGGATAACTTCCTGGTTCGTGTTTTACCTAATCAGCCTGACTTGATTCAAGACAAGCTCACTATCAGTCAGCAAGTTATTGAAAACTGGCCCGGGCGTGTAGAAACCTATACACATGCCTACTTGCTGGCGATGAATGACAAACCTGTTCAAGCACAGCAGATGATACGCATGGCAATTAAGCAGTTTCCAGAGTACCGGGAAGCATATCATCGCTTTGTTCTGGCCCAGGTGGTTAAAAAGCAACAGAACGCGCTTTTGCCGATACTTATCATCCTTCAGGATCCCTATAAGCCCACAGAATAGGATACAGATGCAGTTGCCAATTCAGAGCCAATCCTGTTCAGCAACAGAATTATCACTCAATGTTGATTGGGAATTAGCTTTGAATGAAGCCGGAAAACTGATGTTTTGAATTTCAGGAATTATTCCTATAGGGAAGCTTTCCCGATTCGCCTAATATCATCTTCCAACGAAGTTCAACTGGAGAGAATCATTTCATGAATGCCAAAGTCGACACAGACCAACAGCCTGTTAAAGCCAAACTGCTGGAACTGGTTGACGATATCCTGGCGCATGATGGTTATGGCGATATCCGTGTTGAGGTTCGTATTCTTAAACGCCGTCAAAAGGAAGTCATTCTGCATTGCGGTAAACAATACCGCTATGTGATTGATTTCCCGGGTGAGCAGGGAGCTGTTTCCTGAAAGGGACAATTAGCCCGGGTGGCATAGGAGTGTGAGCGGGTCACATCTAAAAACAATTTTACAACCCGATGTCCAACAGGCCGCTAGGGGTGGCTGAGGCTCAAACCCTGAGAGAGATATAAATGAACATTAACCAAATGAAATCGGCGATTGCCAAATTCCGTAAAGCGGATTTGTCAGTCATCAAAGACGAACAACTGCGTAACAAAGCAAAAAAACTGCAAGGTAAAGAAAAAGGTTTCACCCTCTTGGAACTACTGGTTGTTATCACGCTGATCGCCATTCTGGCTACGGGTGCACTGATTGCTTATGAAGACGTAGGTGAGTCTGCTGAAGCGGCTTCTGCCGGTAATGCGGCTGCCACTATCGACCGTGCTATCCGTACTTATCGTGCTGTGGAAAACGTGTACCCCAACCAATGGGACAATTTGGTTTATGAAAATGGTAATTTTCTGACATTTGGCGCGTCTGCGATGAGCACTTTTTTGGCACCATGGACCACAACCACCTCAAGCCTTGGCACAACAGTGCTTGACGAGATCTTTGAAGAGTCAGGTATCGAAGAACTTCAGGTCGTTACAAACGACACTGGTCCAAATGATTTAGGGACGGGTATTGCTCCTAACCGCTTCCACAACGAAAGCTCCGGTAGTGCTTTTGAAGTAGAAATTGAAGATGGTTTATTTCCACAATCTGTTGCCGTTGTACCAAACGACCAGTGTGGTGGAGTATCCGGTATTCCAGACACAACCTTCAATGGAACAACAGCAGTGAGTAATAACTTCCAAAACCGCTACGGTGATGCTCTTGAAGGGGATGAGTGCCACCTTGTTATAGCACTTGGATTTGGTGGAGATGCGGCTGCATCGACCACATTTAGTAACGTAGCAATTGCTCAATCACCAACCTATGTCCGTAATACTGGTGATGAAGACACAGAAGTTAATCCTGAAATCCATTACTCACGTTACATCGGACTGTTCCAAGCAGGTCAGTATGACCTGGAGGCCACTCCTAACGCATGGGTTTGGAACGATACTCTGCGTCTGATTGCTATCGTATCAACAGATGGCAAAAACATTGACGAGCTGGTTTCTGAAGCTCAGCAATAATCTCGTATAGAGATGCCAAAAGAGGGGCGGGCTCAGCCCGCCCTTTCTTTATTTCAGAACGTTGCGCCAATAACTTTTATTGCCAGAACGTTTTGTATGAACAGGATGCCATGCAGCGTACACAGAGGCGCTAAATTCAGCGTGAGATAAATTTATCGGGAACAAGTAAATGTGGTTTTTATTGTTTGACCGACCAAACAAAACAAGCTTTGCACTGCACCGCAACAGTGGTTTTACCCTCATCGAGATACTGCTTGTCATCGTTTTACTTGGCATTATTAGTGTCGTTGCAATCAATGCCTATGATGGCAATGAAGATCAGGCACGTGAGAACATAACTCGTCTTGAGATGGCAGCCCTGCAAAAGGCGCTTTTACAGTTTCGCCGTGATAATCGTGAGTTGCCCTGCATGGTCTATCGCCAGGGGGATTTCAGTCCAAATACCGTCAACGACCTTAACGCCCATGAAAATTACAATGACTTTACAAGCGGGTTTGATCTAACGCCCGTTCCGGCAGACGCTGTCGCATGGCAGGACTGGTGTCAGGAAGACTATAACAATAGTGGCGGTGAACCTGTTGCCTCCAACGCACTAGTGATGCTTAATCAATTTCCGTACGACATTGCAGCGTTTGATTTCCTGCTTTGGAATAGCAGCACACAGCAAGGTTGGAATGGCGCCTATATCAGTAAAGAGGGACTGACTGACAGCTGGGGAAATCCTTACATGCTGCTGGACCCGGAATTGACATATGGTGCCCGCTACCGGTGCCTGGTCAATAGCGGCGGTGATAACTATGATCTGACTGGTGGTTTGTATGAATGCTTGACGCCTTCCGATGCTGGGTTTCTGGCCACTGATCATATTTTGCCAGCGGATACTGCCCGGATTATCAGTCCCGGCCCGGATGGTGAAATTGACCCTGACTACGATGCCAATCCCGTGTCAGGAAATGACCCCTGCATCGCTGAAGGCGATGACCTCATTTTATGCCTGATGCGCTGATTGAAAGGACTCGCATGCGATATTTCAATCAAGCTCATCAAAAAGGTTTTACTCTGCTTGAGTTAGTTCTGGTTCTGTTCCTGATTGGGCTGCTGGCCTCAGCCGGCTTGTTATTCACCGAAGGTCAGCAGGATGAAGCCTACTTTAATGAGACCCAGCGCCGACAGACAATCATCCGTGACGCGATTATTCGTAGTACTGAACGTGTAGTTAACGGCCAGCCCGAGTTGGCCGGCTTTGTTGTTGATAACGGCAGACTGCCCTATTGCCTGGCGGAGTTGGTCGCCTCACCCTTTGATTTAACTCAGAGCGCCAGTGCTCCCGGCTTTTATATTTCACCCTGTGATGACTCTTTGGAATTGCTCAAGCCAACGGTTACAGCAAGCGGTATACGAACAGGATGGTATGGGCCATATATCCAGACCAATCCAGAGCAGGATGGTTTTCGTCGCTTCAGAGATGGTTATCAGAATGGAAATAACCCGAATGATCCCAATTTTGGGTGGGTTGTCACTCTGGCTGAGTCTGGAACAGAATATTCGGCACCCATTACAGCCCCTATTGATCCACCCGCAGAAATATTTTACCTCTACAGTGAAGGCTATGATCTGAGCACAACGACTGACGACTACCCGCCACTGGGTGATGATGATCTGGTTGTGGCAGATGATTGGTTAGCTCCGGCAACTTTTAACATTCGGTTTGTAAACACCTCTGCAGTCAGTGCGATATCAAACCTGGATGCCAGTCTTGACTGGACAGTCACCTTGGCAAAAAGCAGTACTGATCCCAATGCCTACACTAGTGATTTTTCCCTCACGCCTCCCGGTTCGAGCATCCCTGCACAAGGGGCGTATGAGCATACCGTGGCTGTCTCATCTTCAACGGCCTTCTCAGATAAGTTGCCTGCAGGCTATTACATCATCAGTACACGCTGTGATGACAGCTCAGCAATAGCGCCGGCAAGCTGCCCAGCTATGACAAGCTCACCCTACACCTTAATGGTGCTGCCGAGGCAACAACTGGGACCAATTCGCTGGAATATTGAACCATGATGAATTTGAAACAAGTGACCGAGAAATTAAGCACGATCCGGCCGAATAATGTCATGGTCTGTGAGTGGACCGGCTTATCAATGCAGGCGGCGGTGTTCAGTAAGACGGGAAAGAAACTACAGGTTCAGGCAACTGCTAATTCTGACAGCATTGACCCCGCAGTAGCATTCAGTCAGATCCTAAGCTCACTGAGAACACAGGGATGGCAAGGTAAAAATGTGATTGTACTGACCCCTTCAGTGATGAGTGCCATGGTCGAACTTCCGGTATCACCGAAGAAGCCCAAACCAATAAACCAGATGCACGAGCTGGTCAGGTGGGAAGTTGAGCCCTTATTGATGCAGCATCAATTGCAGTGGACGCTGGGACAGTTGATGGAATCCCATGGCATGCTCACAGCTGAGCAAGTGTTTGAGATCAATCAGGCACAAAAGCTACAGAAACAGGAAGGCAACAAAGCCGAACGAGGCAATAAACGCTTTGGTGAAATGGCGTTGGAACTGGGTTATGTAAGCCGTGAACAGGCTCAGTCTCTGTTTGTCGTACAGGACTGGCTTCGTGGTGAGGATGATGATGTGCAATGCGGCTGGTCTGGTCAGGGTGAAGTCGACGATGCACCAGGGGTCTGGAATTGGCTCACAACGGCGACACATCAGTCGGTCATCAATAAATGGCAAGAGCTTTGTGATGACTACAAACTTCAACTTGCTGGGCTCATGCCATTGACCGGAAACAGCGTGGCATTGATTGATCATGCTGATAAACATTTGGTGGTACTGGAAACGACTGAATTTATTACGACGTCTTCGCATCTCAAGCGAGACAGGATTGTTTCAGTGCAACACTATGTTAATCGCAGTGCATCCATGCTTGATGCCTGTCTTGAAGTATTTCACGCTGAAAACTCTCAACACCCGGGTGTGGTGTTGGCTGCTCCCCCCGGTAGCATTCCCAACCTGCGTCGCAGCCTGAGTTCTGCACTTGCCAGTGAGCCGGATCTGGTGATGTTCGATGAGCGAGACGGTTTGTCACCTGGCATGTTTGCAGCGGGAAGACTCTTTTTTGGTCTGAAAGGCGCCAAAAAAATCAGTCTGGTGAGACCAGGAGGGCCATTGCCACCAACCTGGCATCGAACTGAAACTCAGGCAACAGCGTTAGTGGCAGCGATGCTTGTTCTGATTGTTATTTCAGAAGTCACCCTATCACTTCAACACGCAGCTCTCAGTAAAGAGAAAGCAGAAATCGATGAGCGAGCCAGTGTTCTGGATGCAGCGGTGGATCGTATAAAAAAACAACGTGAAGCGATTGAGAAGCAAAAAGCAGAACTTAGAGAGCAAAAAGAGAGTCAGCGGCGCATGGAAGCCAGACTGGAATTTTTCGGTCAGGAACTGCCAGAGAGGGCGCTCCTGGTGCAGGCCATTCTTGGCGTAATGCAAAACAATATCAATGAGCAAATTATCGTCAACCGTGTTGATGAGATGGGGCGTAGGGCGACAGTGCAACCAGCAGTCAATCCCCTCAACAAACCGGGCGTGGTGGAAACAGATAATTTCAACATTGATGCCTGGGCGTTGACGGAGAGTGCCGCCCAAGAGTTTGTGCAGAACATGAAGCTTTCAGTGGCAGCCTGGGATATGGAAGTGAGAGATATTCAGGTGATAGAAAAAGCAGGCCCAATGAACCTGGCTGGTTACTCTGTATCAATGAGCCTGGTGCGAGTGATTCCTCAATCTGAACTTGAGGATAAGCAGGCATGAAACTGAAGCAACTGAATAATCGCGAACGTGCGCTTGCCGGCATTATATTGCTGGTCATTTTTCTTGGTGGGTATGGTTTCCTGCGTTTCGAACCGAGACTGGGAAATATTCAGAGCCTGGAACAGCAGAAAGAAGCCACGCTCAACCGTCTTGCCAGAATGGAAATTCCCAACGAGCCTCAGGAAGGCTTGGACGAAATTAAACGCGAGCTTGAAGATCAGCAAAAAGCGCTGGACGCGATCCGGGAGAGTGCGGTCCAAATTGAATCACAGCTGGCACCCATTGATTCTCAGGAACTGAAAGTCAAAATTTCTGAACTCGCCCGTGACAGTGGTATACGAATCAGGGTCAATGAAGCACTTCGGCCCCAGCCTCTGAAAAATAATAGTCGCCGTGGCGGTAATGACAACGAAATAATCCCACCGGTCACAGCAGGCTGGGTTACGCGAATGTCACCGGGCTCGATGTTTCAGCGTCCATTGCAGCGTCTTGAGGTCGATGGTAGCTATCTCGCATTGCGTCGTTTTATTCATGGCCTCGATGAGCTTCCCTATCAGGTGACGGTGATTCGTATGAACATCGACAAACTCGAAATATCACCTTTCAGGGGCAGCTCACAAATGCTCAAAACTGAAATGATTCTAGCTCTGTAAAGGTTTTTGATGGCAGTCAGAGATGAACAACTGATAAGAGCGGGCATTGAGACGGGGCTGATTGAAGAATCAACCGTGGAGCAACTGCGTTTGCTCGCGAGGCGGGAACGTGTACCTCTGCTATCAAAACTGCTCGCACATTATCGCTTGCCACTATCAGCGATGCACCGTGCATTGGCTGAAGAGCAGGGCGTTCAATATGTCGATCTCAACACGGCTAAATTAAACTCGGTTCTGACAAAAAAACTGCCATCCAGTCTGATTAATCGCAAGCAAATGCTGGTGATGACCGTGGATGGCGAAGACAAACTGGTTATCAGCGACCCGGCTGATCGTGTCTCAATCGATTCTGCGTTAAGACTTATTGGTGATGTATTACCCGTCACGATGAGCGACCCGGAGCGTGTGAGGTTAGCGGTCAAGAAAGTCCTGGCTAATACGGCTGTCGCGCAAGCCAATGAGAGCATTGCGACAGAGACAGATCTGGTTTCACTGCTGGACCAGGTGCTTAGAGATGCTTATCTCAACCGGGCCTCGGATGTGCATTTCATGACAGAGGAAGAGGGCCTGCGTGTCCGTTTCAGGGTGGATGGCAAGCTCACTGACTACCCGCTCGATGCCGATCAATCTGTCGCTGCAGGGTTGATATCCAGGGTGAAAGTATTGTCAGGGCTGGATATTTCAGAACAGAGAATGCCTCAGGATGGCGGTTTTTCCTATCGCCTGGCAGCACCATTGGATATGGAATTTAACATTCGTGTGGCGACAGCACCGACCCGTCTCGGTGAGCGTATAACCATGCGCCTGCTTGGCAGTGAAAGTAGCAGCCTGACCCTAACTGACCTCGGCTTTCTGGAGAGCGATCTTGTCGAGTTCAAGCAAGCCATCAGAAAACCTTACGGCATGATTCTGCTTACTGGTCCGACCGGGAGTGGTAAATCCACAACTTTGTGTGCAGCGTTACAGGAAATCAATCACGCAGATATCAATATCATGACTGTAGAAAATCCGATCGAATATGTGATTGATGGGATTTCCCAAATACAGACAGGCCCCAAAATTAACTTTGCTGATGCGTTGCGTTCTCTGCTGCGTCATGACCCGGATGTGTTGATGGTGGGGGAAATTCGAGACTCGGAAACGGCGGATGTCGCTGTTAAAGCCGCAATGACGGGTCACCTGGTGTTTTCCACCTTACACACCAATAACGCGGTGAGTGCCGTGACTCGCCTGGTTGACATCGGTTGTGAGCCTTTTCTAATTGGCTCAACGATGACTGCTGTGATTGCTCAGCGACTGGTTAGGCGCTTATGTCGACACTGTGCCAAAGCAAGACCTGCCAGCGAAGATGAGCGGTTGCTGCTTGGGGTAGAGGATGAAGTCGACATTTTTGAACCTGTTGGCTGTGCAGTATGCCAGGGTCAGGGATTCAGAGGCCGACTTGGTCTGTTTGAGACTCTATGGTTCAACGAGAGACTCGCCAGAATGGTCTCAAAAGGTGCTGATGAAGAAACATTGGAGGCTAATGCGGGCAAAGCGCTGAAGTTTATGTGGGAAGATGGCTGCGAGAAGGTGCTGCGTGGTCTCACTACCCTGGATGAGGTTCGTGATGTGGCTGTCTTCAAGCGTCACGATATGGCTGAGGCCAGCTGAGATGCCGATGTTTGCCTATCAAGCGCTGAGCCGGACTGGTGAAGAACTATCCGGCAAGATGCAGGCGGATAATACAAATGCTGTTGCCCAGGCGCTACGGACTGAGGGACTGCGTGTACTTGATATCAAAGAAAAGCGTCGGACTGGCTTTTTGGGCGAAGAAAACTTCAATGACTGGTATGCCACCCAACGTTCTGTTTCGACAGACTCACTCATTTTCTTTTACAGACAAATGGCATTCATGCTCAGAGCAGGGCTGCCCTTGGCAGAATGTCTGCAGCTTGCTGCGACACAGGTATCAAGCCCACGGTTGAACCTTGCTTTGAGACGGATGCATCGTGATATTGAGGCTGGCCAATCTTTATCATCGGCGCTGGGTAAGCATCCTGATGTATTCAGTGATATCGCTATTAATCTGGTCGTCGCCGGCGAGAGCACCGGTGAACTGGATGTGATAATGGAGCGTCTGGCGGTTCACCTGGAAAAGAAATCTCAGCTACGTAAACAAATGATCAACGCGATGATTTACCCGGTAGTGGTGATTCTCGCCGCGATAGGTGTTGCTGTATTTATGGTAACGATGATCATTCCCAAGTTCGCGCAGTTTATTCAGGGACGTGGTAAACGCTTACCTGAGTCAACGCAAACGCTCATAGATGGCGCCGCCTTTCTCAGAGAAAATGGCCTCACAATAATTGGTGTCAGCATTGCCATTATCATCCTGATTTTTATCACTTATCGAACCTACAAAGGTCGTCGCTGGATTGATCGGATTCTGCTCAGTGTCCCCGTTTTCGGCAAATTGATCATTTACGGTTCTATGGCACAGCTGAACTGGGCTTCCTCTATCCTGATGCGAAGCGGCATTACAATCTTTGACACACTGAAAATCACCGCAGACCTCATCGCCAATAAGATCTATTCGGACAAGCTCAGACAGGCATCCGACAGCGTGATGTCTGGTCGAGATCTCGCCAGCAGTATTCAACACCCACAAATGCCCTCACTGGTGACGCACATGATTGCCATCGGTGAGAGAACCGGTTCTTTGGATCGCATCCAGCAGGAACTAGGTATTTATTATCAGAATTTGCTCGAAATCGGTATTAAAAGACTCTCGGCAATGATTGAGCCAGCAATGATTCTGGTGATTGGTGGCATGGTTGGTTTTGTCTACTACGCTTTTTTTCAGGCGTTATTTGCCCTCGCAGCGTAAACAGCAGGTAAGCATGATGAAATATTTTTATAAGTTATTGATAAGCATAGTTTCGGTGCTCAGTATTCCGTCAGCGTTTGCCAATGAGTTATCTCAAGGCGCTAATGCGGAGCGGACATTTATCCGTGATCCTTTTACCCCGAGTGTGTTGATGTATGAACAGGCCGGGACAGTAGCAAATATTGATTCCGATGCGTTTGGTTTTCGACCTGCACCCGAAGATCTCGATATCAAAATACCGCAAATGCGCCTCAGAGGATTTGTTACGCCTGAAGGCTCCCAAGAGCAGTTAGCGCTGCTTGAGATCAGTGGAAAAGGTGTCTTCATGGTGCGTGAGGGTGATGAGATCAACATCGATCCGAGACAGCCCGCCAACGCTATTCGTATTTCCGAAATTTCACGCCTGAGTATCACCATTGAGACCGGCACTTTGGGCCGGATACGCGTTTTAAGATGAGTTATATGAAATCGATAAAAATAAGCTTGTTAATGGGAATGTTGATGGCTACTGGTGTGGCCTCGGCAGGTATGCAGATCCCCAGTGATCAAAACCAGTCAGTTACTGCCGAGCGATCGCCGGTCTTAGCAGCGAGACCAACATTACAGAGCCCGGATGATACAACGCGTATCAGAGAGGTGGAGTTTACCGGTAGCAATATAAGTGATGTCGTCAGGACGCTGTCTGAGTTGAGTCGTCAGAACATTATCGCGACACCGGAAGCGGCCCAGAAGCAGGTCACCATTCATCTTAAGAATGTGACCGTGCTTGATGCAGTCAAGTCCATCAGTCGTATCAGTGACCTCTGGTATCGCTATGATGAGGATACTGACACGTTCCGCATCATGACACGCGAGCAATACAGCAAGGATTTGATTGTTCGTGAGAGTGAAAATATTGAAATTTTCCGTCTGCTCAATGCCAATGTGCTGATTATCGCCCAGGCAATTGAAGATCTGTTTGGACAGCGTGTGATCCTCTCCTATGGTTTGCCGCCTGCATCTAACAGCTTTGGTAATGGTAGCGGTACAGGTGCCAGAGGTGCCAGTGGTTTGAATCGTGGCGGCGGTTTCAGCAGCGTGCGTGGGGGTAACAGCACAGTCAGAAACACACGATCAAACCGCAGTAGTTTCGGTGGCAGTCGGGGGGGGAGGAGTGTCTTTGGTCAGAATAACCTGGCCCAGTCGGGCGCCCAGCTTGATAGTGAAGAGCTGACTGTGGATCAAATTGAACAGATTGCGAGTGCCATTGAGCAATCCGGCAGTAGAAATGTCAGTCAGGAAGCCCTGCAGCAGGCAACGGTACAGTCACAGCCTATCTATGTCACTGTCAATAACGAGCACAACATGCTGGTGGTACGCTCCGATGATAAATCAGTGCTCACTGGTATCAGGCAACTCATCGACAGAATGGATATTCCTGTTCCACAAGTGATGCTGGAAATGCGGATTCTGAGCGTGATCCTGGGTGAGGATTTTAACTCCATCTTTAATTTCAGCATTCAGCCCAGTGGTGCCAACGAATCTCAGCAACCCACCTTACTGGGTAACAATGCGCTGCTGAATAACGGGACGCTAGTGTATGAGTTCTTGAACAGCCGCTTGCGCGCTAATCTGCAGTTCCTGGAAGAAAACAACCGTATTCGTGTGCTCTCTAATCCAATGATCGTGGCCTCAAATCATCGTCAGGCGGAACTGTTCATTGGTGAAGAGACTTTGCTCACCGAGGGCTTTGACTTTTTCCCGGCCATTATCGACAACGGCGTGGTGGTGCAGCCCTCCTACGTGCAGGCCATTATCAACCGTGAGGATATCGGTATCACATTACGGATTACCCCCAGGATTAATGGCGATGAAACGGTAGAGCTGTTCATTGAACAGGAAAACTCCACGGTCAACCCGGGTGGAGGTACCGTGCCAATTACTGATGGCAATGGATCAGTGCAGAACCTACCGGTTGATACGGTCGATACGGCGAGGCTGACAGGGACTGTCATGGCAAAAGACGGCCTGACCGTCGCGGTAGGAGGTCTTATCAGAACCAGCATGAATAAAAATGAACGCAAGGTACCGGTGTTGAGTGAAATTCCCGTTCTGGGCAAGGTTTTCAGGTCAACGTCAGAGAGTGAAGAAGAAACCGAAACCGTACTTCTGATTACGCCGCGTGTGATGAATGTGCCGGAAGAAAGTGAAGACCTCCGCACGACGGAAAACCGCTTCTATCGTGACTACAATCAGAAACATCCTAAGACGCAGGAGTTTGATAACAAATTTATCAGTGTAGACAAGGTGGCTGAAGAGAGTGAGATTATCCCTCAGCCCTATCAGGCCGAAACGTTCCGGGATATGACCAACTATGCGGCACAAAAAATCAGAACACCCGATGTGCAGCGTGCTGAAGACAGCGCTTATGAATCGCTGAGGGTTATTCCGATGGCAGCGGGTTTATTCTCTGATCCGGCTATCAAGACAGTACCGCTTGAGAGCTGGCGTAGACACAATGTATATGTCACCGCTGTGTCGCTATTTAACCGTTCCGATAAAGTCGTTGAACTGAAACCAGAGGAAATCAATGGTAGCTGGCTATCTTCGGCGATGGACAGCGGCAGATTAGCACCCGTCGGCAGCGATGATGCTTCGTCGATGATTTATCTGGTTTCAGACAAGCCATTTGAGGATATGATGACTGAGATTAATGGCTTCAGGTAAGAATCAATGAGTTTACGAGGGCTGATCAATGCCAGGATAGTATTGTCTGTCATTTTAATTTTGATCATAGGTGGTCTGATGGCCATCTGGCAGGCGCGGCAGTCAGTGCAGAAAGAGATTAATTCTTCTTTTAATCTTGCTTTGCAGATGATTGATCTCAGCTTCAGTTATCCTGCCAATCGTATGCTTAGCGAGCAGCACTGGATGCGTCAGCTCAGTACGATTCAGCAAACACGGCACATTCATATCAGTCTCGTCAATGATGATGGCAGTGAAAGTCTCTGGCTGACAGAGGAGCTAGAGCAAGAAGAGGAAGAAATGCCGCCGTCCTGGTTCAAACTGGCAGTCACAACCGATTATCCGTCGGCGAGTTATGACATTCGCTTGATGGATGGCAGCACTAAAACCATTTTGATTCGTGCAGACCCCATCGATGAAATTGCTGAAGCCTGGAGTGAATCATTGGCTTTCTTCTGGTCGATTGTGCTGATGATGACGGTGATATTTATCGCCATTAACCTTGTTTTCCAGTCCATGCTGAGGAGTGTGCATGCGATTCTGGCTGGACTCAGGCGGGTTGAGAGCGGTGAGTACGGCAAGAAATTACCCAGCTTTAAAATCAGTGAATTCGATGCGATTGCGGCGGAGGTCAACAATTTATCGGAAGCGCTGAATATTGCCAGGCAGAACAACCAGGCTTTGGCCCGGCACACCATGCATATACAGGAAAATGAGCGCCAGACCATGTCGCGTGAACTGCATGACGAGATGGGACAGTCGCTGACGGCAGTAAAGGCAATGGCGGTTGCGACCAAGCAGCCTCAGGCCAGGATCAACGACATCGCTGACTCCATAATTGATATCTGTAATCATCTTGCCGTTGTGGTGAGATCGATGATGCGCACCCTGCATCCGCTCAGTCTGAGTGATTTGGGGCTCATAGCCACCCTCACCGATCTAGTCACGGAATGGCAACGACGCCATCCCGCATTGGAAATAGAGCTTAATTATGACGAGGCTATCGACTGGCTGGATGAAGAGGTGGCCATTCATGTCTATCGCATTGTTCAGGAGTGTTTGACCAACGTTGTCCGTCATGCACAGGCTTCTAAAGCGACGGTCTCTGTCAGACGTCATCTCATCAGAGGCGAAGAGCAGGTCCTTATTCGGGTTGAAGATGATGGTATTGGCGGAGTGAGTGAGGGTGAAGGCTTTGGTGTGTTGGGCATGCGGGAACGCGTTGAGAGCATGGGCGGGCAATTCAATTTTGAGTCTAACCCTGGACATGGCGTGAGAGTCAGGGCCTGGATGCCGTTCATTGAGAAAGAGAATGATAAATAACAAAATAAGCGTTTTGCTGGTGGATGACCATGAAGTCGTCCGGGCCGGTTTCAGAATTTTACTGTCTTCACAGCCTTTTATAGGTGACATCATGGATGTTAACCGCGGTGAGCTGGTGGGACAGGAGTATGAACGCCTGCAGCCCGATGTTGTGGTCATGGATTTGTCGATGCCCGGTATCGGCGGCTTGGAAACCATCCGGCGACTGCATAAACAGGATGATAAAGCCGTGGTGCTGGTTTACAGCATTCATGATGAAGCGATTTATGTTGAGAGGGCGCTTCAGGCCGGCGCCAAGGGCTATGTCAGCAAAAACAGTGCGGCGGAAGTCCTAGCTGAGGCGGTGAAAACCGTTGCTGAGGGCAAGCAGTATATTGAGCAGAAGCTGCTGCCGGAAGTCGATGATGTGCGGCATATGGATATTGAACACTATCGCGAAGTGGTGGATTTATTATCGCCGCGTGAGTTTGATGTGTTCTGTCGCCTGGCCAAGGGCATGACAGCCCATGCAGTGGCGGAGGATCTGCATCTTGGTTACAAAACAGTGGCGAACTACAACACCCAGATCAAGAGCAAGCTCAAAGTGAATACGGCGGCTGAACTGGCTAATATTGCCGTTGTGCTGGGGCTGATTAAACCCTGAGTTAAATTCTCTAACTGATTGATCTTGATGCAGATCAATATCAATTAAAAAA
>Ga0207716_100393_pt1 | contig 18722 bp, 16 predicted proteins | sample TtaePargueraPR_FD_187739 | JGI IMG/M metagenome (GOLD analysis project Ga0207716, IMG submission 187739) | Aerobic enrichment media microbial communities from Bioluminiscent Bay, La Parguera, Puerto Rico - Tt and P2 (5) (SPAdes) | ecosystem: Environmental > Aquatic > Marine > Unclassified ... | reverse complement strand
GGCCGCCGCATCGAACACATTCGTGTCCTGCGCGGCGCGTTCGGCCGTGAAGGCCCGTCCCTGCTTGCCGCCGGCATCGATGGTCTGGGGGCCGGGCTCGCGAAAGGCCGTGAAGCGGCGCACCGTGCGGTCTTCCAGCGCGGCCGGCCAGTCGCCTTCGGTGAAATAGAGCGCGCCGGGCTTGAGGGCGCGGTAGGTCGGCGCAGACAGGCTGCTCTCGTGCCGGCTTTCGTCGACGGTGGTGCGCGCCTCGTAATAGTCGGCAACCTGGCTGATACGTTCGTCCAGCGCCTCCTCGGCCAGATGGTCGATGCCGATCAGGGCGTCGGCGGGCAGATAGTCGAAGGGCGTGGCCAGCGTCTCGTAGAAAAGCGGCAGCCAGTGCTCCACACCGGCCGGCCGCGCGCCGGCGCTGACCTGTTCGTAGACCGGATCGTCCTTCACCGCGCCGAAGGTTTTCACGAAACCGGCGCGGAAGCGGGAGACCGTCTCCTCGTCCAGCAGGACCTCGCTGACCGGGGTGAAGGCGATGCCGTCCATCTGGCGGGTCGAGCGCTGGGTCTCCGGGTCGAAGGCGCGGATGGATTCCAGCGTGTCGCCGAAGAAATCGAGACGCACGGGCTCGGCAGCGCCTGGCGGAAAGACGTCGATCACCCCGCCGCGCACGGCATAATCACCCGGCTCCATCACCGTGGCCGTGCGGGCATAGCCATTCACGGCGAAATGCGACTTGAGATCCTCGACATCCACCGTGCCGCCGGGCCGGATCGAGATCCCGGCGCCGGAGAGCACCGCCAGCGGCGCACAGCGCTGGGCCATCGCATTGACCGTGGTGACCAGGAAGGCCGGCTTGCCGTAGTCCGCAGCGGCCAGGCGCGCCAGCGTCGCCGCCCGGCGCGCCGCCACGCGCGGCGACGGGGAGATCCGGTCATAGGGCTGGCAGTCCCAGGCCGGCAGGCGCAGGATCTCGCTGTCCGGCGCGAAGAATTCCAGTGCCGAGGCAAAGGCGGCAGCGCGCGAGTCGTCGCGCGCGATGAAGACGCTGAGCCCGCCATGCAGACGGCCGGCATCGGCCAGGACGAGCGCGTCCAGGCCTTCCGGCGCGCCGCAGACCGTGGCCATTCCCTTCGCTTTCGCGATCATCTCGATATCGGACATCGACGCGCCGCCCTTCCCGCGATCAGGCCTTCGGCCCGTCGCCATAGGCGGCATCGGCATCGACGCGATAGGCCTGCAGCTGCTTCATCACCGGCGTGTCGAAGGCCTCCGGCACGGGCTCGCGGCCGATGATCCAGCCATAGAGATCCTGGTCGTGCTCATCGAGCAGGGCTTCGAAAGCGTCCAGCGCCTCAGCATCCATGCTGTCGATATAATCGTCGCAGAACCGGCCGAGGATGAGATCGGCCTCCTTGAAGCCCCGCCGCCAGGCGCGGATCCGGAGTTTCTTGCGTTGCGTGTCGAGCGTGTCGGTCATGATGGGCGCATATAGTCCCGTTGACGGGCCGCGTCGACCGGTGGCAGCGGCGCGACTTGCCGTTAAGGTGATTTGCGATGCGCCCCGAGATTCTCTTTCCGCTCTTTCAGGACGTCACCGTCCTGCCCGGGATCGGCCCGCGCCTGGCCACGCTGGTGGCCAAGGTGGCCGGCGGCCGGGTGAAGGATGTGGTGTTTCTCAAACCCACCGGGCTGATCGACCGGTCGCGCCAGGTCACGGTGGCCGACGCGCCGGAAGACCAGATCGTCACCCTCACCGCCACGGTCGAGGAACACATTCCCGGACGCCGCCAGGGCCAGCCCTACAAGGTGCGGCTCTATGACGAGACGGGTTTTCTCCACCTGGTCTATTTCCATGGCCGGCCGGACTACCTCCAGCGCGTCCTGCCCGTGGGCGAAAAGCGCATCGTGTCGGGCCGCTGCGAGCGCTACGGCTCGGAAATCCAGATGCTGCATCCCGATCTGGTGATGACCGAGGCGGAAGCGGAAGAGACGCCGCTGATCGAGCCGGTCTACCCGCTCACCGCGGGTCTCGTCGCCAAGACGATGCGCAAGGCGGTGCATGGCGCGGTGTCCATGGTGCCCGAACTGCCCGAATGGCTCGATCCCGAACTCACCGGCGCGCCGGACTGGCCGGATTTCCGCACGGCCGTGCGCCAGCTGCACGCGCCGCAATCGGCAGACGATCTGGAGCCGGCCCATCCGGCCCGCGAGAGGCTGGCTTTCGACGAAGTCTTTGCCCGGCAATTGGCGCTCCAGCTGGTCCGTGCGCGGCGCAAGGCCCAGTCCGGGCGTTCGCTCAAGGGCACGGGCGAGAAGGTCCGGCTGGTGCTGGAGCATTCGCCCTTCCAGCCCACCGGAGCGCAGACGCGTGCTTTCGAGGCGATCCGTGCCGACATGGAGGAAGAGGCCCGCATGACCCGCCTGCTGCACGGCGATGTCGGGGCGGGCAAGACCTTCGTGGCCGCCCTCGCCGCTGCCCAGGCCGCCGAGGCGGGCACCCAGACGGCGATCATGGCGCCGACCGAAATCCTGGCAAGGCAACACGCCAAGACCCTGGCGCAACTGCTTGAACCCGCAGGGCTTTCTGTTGTTGCCCTGACCGGCCGGGACAAGGGCGCGACGCGCAAGGAGATCCTGGAACGCATGGCCGCCGGTTCGGTGGATGTGGTCTGCGGCACGCATGCGCTCTTCCAGGAGGGCATCGAGTTTTCCGATCTCGGCCTCGTTGTGATCGACGAGCAGCACCGCTTCGGTGTGTCCGACCGCATGCGCCTGACCTCGAAGGGCCATCGCCCGGACGTGCTGGTGATGACGGCGACCCCCATTCCGCGCACCCTCTCCCTGTCCGTCTATGGCGATCTCGACGTGTCGCGGCTGGACGAGAAACCGGCCGGGCGCATTCCGCCTGAAACGCGGCTGATCTCGATGGAGCGGCTGGACGAGGTGGTCGAGGGCGTGCGCCGGGCGATCGGTCGCGGCGACCGGGTCTACTGGGTCTGCCCGCTGGTTGAGGAATCGGACCAGTCGGACCTCTCCGCCGCCGAGGATCGCTGGCGCCATCTGCGCGCGGCCCTGGGCGAGGAGCGCGTCGGCCTGCTGCACGGCCGCATGAAGGCGGCGGAAAAGGAGGCGGTCGCGACGGCCTTCCGCAATGGGGAAATGGACGTTCTGGTCGCCACCACGGTGATCGAGGTGGGCGTGGATGCGCCGGATGCCACGGTGATGATCATCGAGCATGCGGAACATTTCGGCCTGGCCCAGCTGCACCAGCTGCGCGGACGGGTCGGCCGGGGCGACAAGCCTTCCTCCTGCCTGCTGCTCTACAAGGGCCCGCTGGGCGAGACGGCACGCTCGCGCCTGGAGACGATGCGCGAGACCGATGACGGTTTCCGCATCGCCGAGGAGGACTGGCGGCTGCGCGGTGCCGGCGATCCGCTGGGCCTGCGCCAGAGCGGGCTGCCGGATTTCCGCCTCGCCGATCTGGAAGCCCATGGCGATCTGATCGCCCGGGCCAACGACATGGCGCGGCTCTTGGTGCAGCGCGATCCCGAACTTGCCGGCGAACGCGGCGAGGCCCTGCGTGTCCTGCTCTACCTGTTCGAAAAGGACCAGGGCGTGCGCATGCTCAGGTCCGGGTGAAGACTTCCGGCGGCAGGGTGGCGCGCACCTCGCTGGGCAGCTTGTCCGGCGTGACCATGCCGAAGGAAATGATCAGCTTGGCCGCCTCCTCCACCGACATGTCGATCGGGATGGTGTTCGCCTTGGGCGTATAGAGCAGGAAGCCGGAGGTCGGATTGGGCGTGGTCGGCACGAAGAGGCCGACGACATCGTCAGAGATGGTGTGTTTCAGGTTCTCGTCGCCATTGGCCGACACGAAGGCGACCACGTAGAGCCCCTTCATCGGATACTCGATCAGCACGACTTCCTTGAAGGAATTGCTCTTGCCGGAAAACACCGTCTCCATGATCTGCTTGAGCGCACCGTAGACATTGCGCACGAGTGGCACCCCGGCGACGATCCGGTCGCCCAGATTGATCAGCGTGCGCCCGAACACATTGGCCGCGAAGGCGCCCAGCAGGGTCAGGATCACCACGGCGATCAGCACGCCCAGGCCGGGAATGGTGAAGTCGCCGGGCAGGTAGTTTTCCGGATTGTAGCGCGCCGGGATCAGCGGCTTGACGACATTGTCGACGAATCTGACGAATGCGACGATGAGATAGAGGGTTACACCCAACGGGGTTGCGATCACGATCCCGGTGAGGAAACTGTTGCGAAGCCAGCGAAACATGGCACTCCCGTATCCAGGCGGCCCAAGGCGCGTGAAAAGAGCTGATTCCCCCGCAGTCCGGTCACTCTACGGTATGCAGTACGGTGCGCCAATCACAGCTCGCGGAGCGGGCGCACGCGGCAGGAAAGGACGAGACAAGCGATGAAGGCCAGCCCGATCTCGATTGCCCGCTGGATGATCCTGGCGGGAGCCGGAGGTTTCCTCGTCCTGCTCGTCCTGACCAGCTGGGCGTTGCGCGACCAGATTTTCCAGACTTTCCAGGATCCCGGCGAGCCCTTCCAGACCTACACGCCGCCGCCCGGCGCGGACTATGCGCAGGACGACGCCTGGTATGCCCGGGCCGGCTTTGCCAGCGAGGACGAGCCGGCGGTCTTCTTCGTCCATCCCACCACCTATTCGGGCGGATCGAACTGGAATGCCCAGCTGGACAAGGACAGCGCGGTCGAAGCCGTCACCCGCACCATGCTGCCCAATTACGGCGCCCCCTTCGCCGGTTCCGGCGTGCTTTTCGCGCCGAAATATCGCCAGGCCGCGCTCTACACCTTCATGAATAATCGCGAGGATTCCATCCTCGCCCGGCAATTCGCCTATGGCGATGTCGACCGCGCCTTCACCGCGTTTCTCGACCAGATCGGCGAGGACCGGCCCTTCATCCTCGCCGGTGTCGGCCAGGGCGGCTTTCACGTGCTCGGCCTGCTTGTGCAACGGCTCAGCGTACGGCCCGACCTGCGCGCCAGGCTGATCGCCGCCTATGTCCTCGAATCGCCCGTGCCGCTGGACCTGTTCAACGACGTGCTGGCGGACATCCCGCCCTGCGAAACCGAAGAGGACGTGCGCTGCGTCGTGGCGTTCTCTCATGCCCGGCCGGCCGAGGAACGCCGCATCCGCATCCTGACCGAGCGTTCGATGACCTGGACGCCGCGGGGCGGGCTGGATTTTGTCGACGGCCGCGGCCTGCTCTGCGTCAATCCGATCCTGTCGGCCCGCACGGTGGAATATGCCTCGGCGCGGCTGCACCGCGGCGGCGTGGCGGCCGAGGGCCTGCCGCCGGATTCGACGCCCGCTCCGGTGCCCGGCCAGACCGGCGCCCAGTGCGGCGACGGGATTCTCTTCGTGGAGGAGCCGGATTATGCCGACCTGCGCCGGCCCAACCGGCTGGCCGAGGAATACCGCGTGCCGCCCTTCAACCTCTTCTACGAGGATCTCCGGCTGGATGCCGCGCGGCGCAGCCTGAACCTGTCGACCATCCTGCAGGAAGAACGCCGCTGGGCCCCGCCCCTGGAGGCGGTCGAAGAGGTCGAGGACGCACCGGTCGTACCGATCCCGGACGAGCGGGAATTCCGCTAGAGAATTTTGCGCGCCTCAGCGTCAGCAAAATTCTCTAGCCCCTTGTCTGCCGCATTTTCGAACCGCGAAACCGGTACCCACTTTCGCTGAAAATGCTCTAGAGCCCCTTCGCCAGGGCGTCGAATTCCAGCAGGCGGGCCACCAGATCCTCGAACTGGTCCAGCGGCACCATGTTGGGGCCGTCGGACGGGGCGTTGTCCGGATCGGGGTGGGTTTCCATGAAGACTGCGGCCACGCCGACCGCCACGGCCGCACGCGCCAGGGTCGGCACGAATTCGCGCTGGCCGCCGGAGGTCGTGCCCTGCCCGCCCGGCTGTTGCACCGAGTGGGTGGCGTCAAACACGATCGGCGCGCCGAACTGCGCCATGATCGGCAGGGAACGCATGTCGGAGACCAGCGTGTTGTAGCCGAAGCTGGCGCCGCGCTCGCAGGCCATGACGTTGGGATTGCCCGCATCGGTGATCTTGGCGATGACATTCTTCATGTCCCAGGGCGCCAGGAACTGGCCCTTTTTCACATTGATCGGCTTGCCGGTTTCCGCCGCCGCGATCAGCAGGTCGGTCTGGCGGCACAGGAAGGCCGGGATCTGGATCACGTCAACGGCCTGGGCGGCGGTCCTGGCCTGCTCGGCCGTGTGCACGTCGGTGAGGACGGGCAGGCCCGTTTTTTCGCGAATTTCCGCAAAGACCGGCAGCGACGCCTCCAGCCCCATACCGCGGGCGGAGGAGATCGAGGTGCGGTTCGCCTTGTCGTAGGACGTCTTGTAGATCAGCCCGATATCCAGACGGTCGGAAATCTCGCGCAACTGCTGGGACACTTCCAGCCCGTGCTCGCGGCTCTCCAGCTGGCAGGGGCCGGCGATCAGCGTGAGCTTGCGGTCATTGCCGATCTCGATCGGGTCGCGACCGGGACGCGGTATGGAAATCACGGAATTGGCCTGGCTCATGCTCGCCCTCCCGGGGCTTCAACTGGATTCGATCTGTCGCCGGAACTGGCATTGCCGACCTGATCCGATATCGGGTCGGCGCCGTATTCAGGCAAGGCCCTTATCAATCCACAGGACACTCATGGCAACTGCGCCGGCCACAGCTCCCGCACTCGTCTGGTTCCGCCGCGACCTCCGGCTGGCGGATAATCCCGCCCTGCACGCGGCCGTTCAGAGCGGGCGCCCGCTGCTCTTCGTCTATATCCGCGAGGACGATCCGGCGCTGCGCCTGTCGCCCGGCGCCGCCGCCGACTGGTGGCTGCATCACTCGCTCACCTCCCTGGCTGAAGGGCTGGAGGCGATCGGCGGCCGGCTGGTCCTGCGGTCTGGCAAGGCCTCGGACATCATCCCCGAGATCGCCCGCGCTGCCGGCGTGCGCGAAGTATTCTGGAACCGGATCGAATGGCCCTGGCTGGATGCACGCGACCGGAAGATCGCCGATGCCCTGCAGGCGGATGATGTGCGCCCGCGCGCCTTTCGCGCCGCCACGCTGCTCGATCCCGCCAGCGTGCTCAACAAGTCCGGCGAACCCTACAAGGTCTTCAGCGCCTTCTGGCGCGCCGCCCAGAAGGATTTCGAGCCGCGCTCGCCGCTGCCCGCCCCCGACAGCGTGCAGGCCGCCGAAGCGATCGGGAGCGATGCGCTGGAGGACTGGGAGCTGCTGCCGGAACGGCCGAACTGGGCCAGCGGCTTTGGCGAACGCTGGACACCGGGCGAAACCGCCGCGCGCAAACGGCTGGACGATTTCCTCGGCGAGGCCCTGTCCGGATACAAGGATAAGCGCGACCGGCCGGACGTCGCAGGCACATCCCGCCTCTCCCCCCACCTGGCCTGGGGCGAGATATCGCCCCGTGCCGTCTGGCACCGGGTGCAATTGCAGGCCGAGCGCGGCAAGGCCTATGGCGCGACGGAAAAATACCTCGCCGAGATCGGCTGGCGCGATTTCGCCTATTATCTCGTCCACCATTTCGGCGATCTGCGGGAAAAGAATTTCGACCGCAAGTTCGACCACTTCCCCTGGCGCGACAACGAGGACGGGCTGAAAGCCTGGCAGCGCGGCCGGACCGGCGTGCCCATGGTGGATGCCGCCATGCGCGAGCTGTGGAGCACGGGCTGGATGCACAATCGCACCCGGATGATCGCCGCCTCCTACCTCATCAAGCATATCGGCTGCCACTGGGCCGACGGCATGCGCTGGTTCGAGGACACGCTGGTCGATGCGGACCCCAATGTGAACGCCGCCAGCTGGCAATGGGTGGCGGGCTCCGGCGCCGATGCGGCGCCCTATTTTCGCATCTTCAACCCGGCCACCCAGGGCGAGAAATTCGATCCGGAAGGCTATTATGTGCGCCGCTGGGTTCGCGAGCTGGCCGAACTGCCCAAGCGCCACATCCATGCGCCCTGGGAGGCGTCCGGAGGCGAGCTGGCGCGTCAGGGCGTGGAGCTGGGCAAGACCTATCCGCGCCCGGTGGTCGGCCTGAAGGAAGGCCGCGAGGCGGCGCTGGAAGCGTTCGAAACGATGAAGTCGGAAGCCGCCGAAGACGCCTAACCGTCGCGCAGGACGTAGCGGATCGTCTGGCCGCGGGCCTCGAATTCGCAGCCCACCCAGCGGCCGTCTGCGTCGTACCACAGATCGACCGTCAGCGTGCCGGACATGCGGATGTGCTGCGCCTCGATCGTGCCAGCACCGGTTTCGATCCTGTCCATGCCCAGATCCTCGATCTCGACGGGCATGGGATCGCCGGTTTCGGTATTGAGAATGCGCGCCGTATCGGCCGAATAGCCGCGCCAATGGCTGGACGGCGGCAGATAGGCCATCTCCGCCGATCCGGAGACCATCATCTCCGGGCCAGTCCGTTCGACCTCGACCCGGTTCCAGTCGCCGTCTTTGAACGTCGCGGCCTCGAGGCGGGCAAGAGCGCCATCGTTCCAGATCTCTTCAGCCTCGTGCTCGTAGCGAAAGACGGTGACCGGGCCGAAACCGGCCTCCAGCTCGATATCGATCTCGACGCGCAGATCGCCGGCCTCGGTCTCCTGGAAACGCACCGCATGTTCCCCGAACGGGGTGTCGTTGCGGTAGACGTCGAAGACGATATCGGCGGGCGGTTCGGCCGGAACCGGCGCGGGAAGGCTGGCCGCGAGAATGGCGGGGATCGCAAGCAGGGTCATGCGGTGTAATACGCGGGGCAACCGCAATCGGATCGCTTGGATTGCGTTTTCGCCCTCGCTGCCCGACAAGACCATGCCTATATCGCTGATATCGCACACAGCAGGGAGCGCACCGTGTCCGCCGCACAATCCATCATCGACCTCATCGGAAACACACCGCTCATCCGGCTGAAAGCCGCCTCGGAGGCCACCGGGTGCGAGATTCTCGGCAAGGCCGAATTCCTCAATCCGGGCGGCTCGATCAAGGACCGTGCCGCGCTGGGCATCATCCGCGCCGCGGAAGCCTCCGGCGAACTGCGACCCGGCGGCACGATCGTCGAGGGCACGGCGGGCAATACCGGGATCGGCCTGGCCATGGTGGGCGCGGCGCTGGGCTACAAGGTGGTGATCGTCTTTCCGCGCACCCAGTCGAAGGAAAAGCGCGACGCGATCCGCCTTCTGGGCGCGGAACTCATCGAGGTCGATGCCGTGCCCTATTCCAATCCCAATCACTATGCCCGCTATTCCGGCACGCTGGCCGCCGAGCTCGCCGCCAGCGAACCCGATGGCGCGATCTGGGCCAACCAGTTCGACAATACCGCCAATCGCGACTTCCACGCCGCCACGACCGCACAGGAGATCTGGGACCAGACCGAAGGCAAGGTCGACGGCTTCATCTGCGCGGTCGGCTCCGGCGGCACGCTGGGCGGGCTCTCCGTGGGGCTCAAGGCGAAAAAGGCGGACGTCCAGATCGGCATCGCCGACCCGGGCGGCGCCGCGCTTTACGGCTACTACGCCGATGGCGAGCTGAAAGCGGAAGGCACCTCGATCACCGAAGGGATCGGCCAGAGCCGCATCACCGCGAACCTCGAGGGGATAGAGGTCGACCGCGCCTACCGCATCTCCGACGAGGAAGCCCTGCCCCTTCTGTTCGACCTGATTACGGACGAAGGCCTGTGCCTGGGCGGTTCCTCCGGCGTCAACATCGCCGGCGCGATCCGCATGGCGCGCGACCTGGGGCCCGGGCACACCATCGTCACCACGCTGTGCGACCACGGCTCGCGCTATCAGTCCAAGCTCTACAATCCGGAATTCCTGCGCGAAAAGGGCCTGCCCGTCCCGGCCTGGATGGAGGCATGATCGACCCGCTGATCAGTGTCGAGGAGGCGAAGACGCGGCTGGGCGATCCGGCCACGGTCTTCCTGGATGCCAGCTGGACTTTCGACAGCGGTCCGCAATTCCAGGCCTCGGGCTATATCCCGGGCGCACGGCCCGTCGATATCGACATGGTCGCGGCGCGCTCCGATCTGCCGCACATGCTGCCTGCACCGGACGACTTCCAGCTTCACGCCCGCGAACTCGGCATCAACCGGACGGACAGCCTGATCGTCTACGACCGGATCGGGATTTTTTCCTCGGCGCGCGTCTGGTGGATGTTCCGGACGATGGGGCATGAGGATGTTCGCGTTCTCTCCGGCGGCCTGCCGCTGTGGATCGATGAGGGCGGGCCGGTGAAGGAAACGGCCTCCCACCTCTGGCCCGCCGGCGATTTTACCGCCCGTTTCCAGCCCGGCCGCCTGGCCGACCGCGAACAGGTTCGCGCCGCCCTGTCCGACGACAGCGTCCAGATACTCGATGCCCGTTCCGCTCCGCGCTTTACCGGCCGCGCGTCCGAGCCGCGCATCGGCATGCGCAGCGGGCACATGCCCGGCGCGCTCAACCTGCCCTATGGCACGCTGGTCGACGAGAATGGTGTCTATGCCGGCCGGCCCGAAGATTTCGCCGGGGCGGGCGTGAAGCCGGACAGCGCGGTCATCACCACTTGCGGATCGGGCGTGACGGCCTGCATCCTCGCCCTGGGCCTGGAGCGGCTGGGCCGCACGGCGGCGGTCTATGACGGCTCCTGGGCGGAATGGGGACGGCGCGACGACACGCCGGTGGTCACCGGCAAGGATTGAAGAAGAGGGAAACGGGACACTCATGAAGGACGAAACCAGGCTGACCCGGCTCGGCCGGCCGCATGACGAGCGCGGACAGGTGAACCCGTCCGTGGCGCGCGGCTCGACCATGCTCGCCCCGTCCGCGCGGGAGCTGTACGACTTTCCGCCCGGACGCGTGCACTATGGCCGCGTGGGGCTGGAAACCCACCAGGCACTGCGTGAGGCGCTGACCGAACTCCAGGGCGGCGCGGGCTGCGCCCTCACCTCCTCCGGCCTGATGGCCAATACGCTGTCCGTTCTGGCCTCCGTGGAAGCCGGCGGCCGCATCCTGGCCGCCGACTGCATCTACGGCCCGGTGCGCAATTTCCTTTTGACCACCATGCCGAAATTCGGCGTGAAGACGGAATTCTTCCCGCCCCGCATGGGCGCCGAGATCGCCGACCTGATCACCGATGACGTCCAGGCCATCCTGCTGGAATCGCCCGGCTCCCTGACGATGGAGATGCAGGACATCCCCGCCATCGCGGCAGTGGCGCGGGAAAAGGGCGTCATCACCATTATCGACGACACCTGGAGCGCGGGCCTGGTCCTCAAGCCGCTCCAGCTGGGCGTCGACTATGCCGCCCAGGCGCTGACCAAATATGTTGGCGGACATTCCGATGTCCTGATGGGTGCCGTCGTGGCCCGCGACGAGGCGCTGTTCAAACGACTGCAGGCGACCGAGCGCAGTTTCGGTTTCCATACCGGCCCGGACGACGCCTATCTGGCGCTGCGCGGCTTCCGCTCGATGGCGGTTCGCATGGAGCGCAGCTTTGCCAGCGCCATGACGATCGCAGACTGGCTGAAGAGCCGGCCAGAGACCGGCCGCATCCTGCATCCGGCCCATCCCGACCATCCCGACCACGCCCTCTTCCAGCGCGATTTCACCGGCGGCAGCGGCCTCTTCTCCGTCGAGTTTCCCGGCTGGGACATTCCGGCCAGCGAGCGCTTCCTCGATGCGCTGGAGATTTTCGGCATGGGCTTTTCCTGGGGCGGATACGAAAGCCTCGCCATCCATTGCGATCCCCAGCTCAAGCGCACCCGGACCGAGCACACCCATGACGGCGCCCTGATAAGGTTTGCCATCGGCATGGAAGCGCCCGAAGATCTCATCGCCGATCTGGAACGGGGACTGGCCGCCGTTTCCTGATCGAGACACGAAAGGGACGGTTCGATGTGGCTTTTTCTGTTGTGGTGGCTGGTCGACGATCACATCGCGGCCGCGCTGGAGGCGCCCGGCGTCGGTGAATTGCCGATCTGGGCTCCGCTGATCATCGGCATCGCCTTCTCGGTAACCTTCTCGGCCAATGGCGGCGGCAAGGATCGCTGCCGGGACTGAACAGCAAAACGCCCCGGCCGCGATGACCGGGGCGTTGCGTTTCGACGGGCCAGTTTCGACGGGCCAGTTTCGACGGGACAGGACGCAGCGTCAGTCGGCCGCCATCAGAATGGGCTCCACAGGCTCGCCGCCCGGCACGCCCCAGGGAATGACCACGCGGCTGCGCCCGGCGCCCAGTTCGACATTCACCGTCGCGACGCGGTTGTCCGCATTGGTTTCCTCGGCGACCACGCCGCCGGAATTGCGGTTGCGCTCGACATGGATCCCCGCGCCCAGCGGCGCGATCACCATGCGCAGGACACTGTCCGCCTCGATGGTCCGGGCGATGAGCTGGAAGTTCTCGAACCGGTAGACATCGGTCTCGCCCGGGGTAACCAGCGTCGCCTCGTGAATGCTGTGGCGATAACGCGCGCGCACCCAGTCCTGGGACAGGAAGATCACGTCGCCATTCTCGCGCACCTCGTAGAGGGCGACACGGATGTCCGTGTCGGGCACGTCCATCGACAGGTAGAGCTCCGCGCTGGGAAAGCCGACGATGTCCCGCGCCGTCTCGAAGGGGGCGCTGTCATAGACCAGCCCGTCACCGTCGATCCGGTTCATCAGGCCGGGGTCGTTCATGAAGTCCTCCGACACCAGGGCGCCGCCCTCATAGCCTTCGTTATAGCCGGGATGGGACGGGTCGTAGACATAGGTGTCGTCGTCCTGGTCGCCGGGCTCGGCGGTCCCGAGCGCGCCATGCGCATCGATCGATCCGGCGCCGGTCTCTGCCGAGTCCAGCCACCAGACCTGCCGTTCCGCCGTCATGGCGTCGACACTCGGCGCGCTGCGCCATTCGTCCGCGCCGAGCACGTAGTAGACGACATTGTCGCGCAGGAAGTCCGGCAGCGGCCCGTCCTTCATCACGTGATCCCACCAGGCAACGTGCAGGGCCTTCACATCGAGCAGCGACTGCGCACCCAGATCCAGCCCGCCCATCACGCGTTGCGGATTGCGCGTGCCGGGGTGATTCCACGGACCGATGACGAGATAGGAATTCGCCGCCGCTTCCGGCGTGGCATGTTCCAGATGGTTCTCGCGGAAACGCACCGTGCCGACACCGTCGAACTGGGCCCCGATCGAGAGCGTCGGGATGGTGATGTCGTCATAGCGCTCCGGCGCGACCGAGGCGCTTTGCCAGAACGCGTCCATGGTCGGGTGGTCCATCCAGTCCTGCCAGATCTCGCTGGGATAGCCGACCAGCTCGTCGAAATCGCGCAGCGGGATCTCGCCGCGGGCGAGATCGGCATAGGCGCCAAGCCAGAAATCGTCGTCATGGGCGATCACGGCGTTCTGCGTCGCGCCGGCGGTCATCACCACCCAGTAGAAATTGAACGGGCGGTGCACATTGGAGCTGTGGATGCCGATATCCCAGCCGACCATGCCCGACGAGGCGGGCACGATGGTACGCAGGGCCGGCGGCACCTCGCCGGCGATCATCCACTGGTTCTTGCCGGCATAGGACCCGCCCCACATGGTGACCTGTCCGTCCGACCAGGGCTGTTCGGCGATCCATTCGATGACGTCGTATCCGTCGCGCCCGTCCTCGATCCAGGGAATCAGCTCGCCGTCCGACCCGCCCCGGCCGCGCACGTTCACCGACGCGAAATTATAGCCGTGACGCGCGAAATAGGCGGCGACGTCGGAATAGGAATCAGCCCCGTAGGGCGTGTAGAGAAGCACGGTCGGCTGGGGCTCTTCGCCGCGCGGGTGAAAGATGTTGCCGATGACGTCGGTGCCGTCGCGCAGCGGAATGCTGACCTGGAAGCTCAGATCATAGGGCCGCGTGAGCGCCGGTGCCTCGTCTTCCTGGGCTGCTGCGGGCATGAGCACACCCGACACCGCCATGATCGACGCACAGATAAGATTTCGCATTCGCCTCGCCTTTACTCTTGAGTAGCCCTCGCAGTATCGAAAAGGCTCGGCCTTCTCGCAAGGGACCGTATTTTCCAGAGCGGAACAGGTCTTTTTCCTTTCGAGAATTCCCGAAATGACAACCTGCAGCGTCGGTGCGGATTCGACTCCGCAGGGGTTGCAAGCGCGACCGCGCGCCGGGCGGTCAGCCCGCCCCATCGGAGACGTTCGCGAAGCGAATTGTCGTGAGATCAAGGAAATGGCGCCCCCGGCAGGACTCGAACCTGCAACCATCCGCTTAGAAGGCGGGCGCTCTATCCGGTTGAGCTACGGAGGCCAGAGGCCCGGTCAGTGCGACCAGGGCTGTTTGCGGTCGGCGGAGAAATTGTCCGCATAGGACTTCTCGTACCGCTTGGGCTCGTGCGGCTCGACGACCTGGAAGGGAATGCCCTGGCGCTTGGCATAGGCCACCGCATCGTCCTGGCTGTCGAATTTGAGCCGGATCTGGCTGCGCATGTCGGAACTGGAGGTCCAGCCCATCAGCGGGTCGGGCTTCTTCGCCATTTCCGGCGAGAATTCCAGCACCCACTTCTTGGTCTTTCCGCGACCCGACTGCATCGCATTGCGGGCCGGACGATAGATCCTCGCGAACATGCGCTTCTCCCAATTCATCCGCTCGGTCCGGCGATGAGCCGGCCGGTGGTCGGGGCGGCAGGATTCGAACCTGCGACCCTCTGGTCCCAAACCAGATGCGCTACCAGGCTGCGCCACACCCCGTCTTCAGCCCTTATGTAAGCGCCCTCGCCTTTAGGCAAGCCTACTGAGCGTCTTCGGGTGTTTCCGCCGCAGCATCCTCTCCGGCCGGTTCCGCATCGCTCTCGTTTCCGGCCGCGTCCGCATTGTCGAAAAAGGCGTGGTGCACGGTATCGCCGGGCCGGATGCCCAGCTCGAACGCCCGGCCGGCCGGGATCTCCAGCACGCCGGAAATCTCGGTATCGGCCGCCAGGGAGCGCCGCGAGCCGCCCTGGGCGTAGGCGATGATCTTGAAGATGCGCCCGTCCGGCTCGATGAAGAGGAGATCGAGATCGATCAGCGTGTTGTCCATCCACATCGCGCCGCGCTGCGGCGTCGCGTAGTGGAAGAGCATGCCGGCATCGGGATCCAGGCTTTCGCGCCACATCAGGCCGCGCGCCATCTGTTCGGGCGTGGTCGCCAGTTCGGCCGAGAAGACGTGCCGGCCCTCTTCGGTCGCAACGGCAACCGGTTCGGGACCGCCGAAGCTGACGGCGGCATCGCGGGCGGTGACATCGGACGCGGCGGGCGCCGGTTCGGCGTCCTGCGACCAGGCCGGCGCGGACACGCCGACAATCAGGGATAGGATCAAGCTGCGCATGGAGCGGAAGCTATCCGCAGCCCCCGCTTCACGCAACGTCTTCGCGCAAGCGGGCGGCATGCGGTGCAGCGGGACCTGACGGCCCGGGGCTTCAGCCGGCCGGAGACGGCCGGATTTCCGCCGCAAGCGCGCCCTTAGGCCCTTCCAGGCAACGCACTTCCAGCGTGTCGCCCGGCGACACGTCGTCGAGGCCGGCACGCCGGAGCGTCGCCGCGTGCAGGAAGACGTCGCCTTCCACTTCCTCGCAATTGACGAAACCGTAGCCGCGCAGCGGGTCGAACCATTTCACGACCGCCTGGCAGAAGGGTGCGTTGGACACCGCGTAGGGATGGAAACGGCGCGGCCGGACCGCGGCTTCGGAATCCCCGCCGCTCATCTCGACCAGTTCGATCGCCTGGCGGCCCTTCTCGCCGCGGACGGCCTTGCAGACCACTTTCGCATTCGGCAGGGCAGGCCCCTGTCCGAACCGTCTCAGGCAACTCGCATGAAGCAGGATGTCGCCCTCACCGTCCGCCGCGTCGATAAACCCGTAACCCCGGGCGGGATCGTACCACTTAACGCGGCCCTCCAATTGAAGCACTTCGGTGTCTTCAAAAACATCGTGAGCCAGAACCATGATATCGCTCGCTTAAACAACCCTCGAGTGAAGATTTGTACACAAATTCATGATGGATGAGAAGACGAATCGGTCGAATAGTTGCTTTAAGGGACTTCGATATCTTGTTGCTGCAACTTCCTCGCAAGAGAATTAACGCTAGATATGGTGGTTGCAGCGCTTGCAGATCACAACGTGATGCGCTTGCAGTGACATTTCGTTAACATGAATTTTTCGCGTATTAGGCGAATTTTTTCCAGCGAATCCGGTTCGCATATTCCCGGCGCCCGAAAAACCGGTCTCCGGCCCGCGCCGCACAGCGGAAAAATGTGGAAAACTGGCGGCGCGACCGGGTTCAGTCCAGGCCGGCCCGCACGCGGTCGCTTTCGGCCGAGCGTTCCAGAGCCTGCGTAGAGCGGTATATGGCACTGTTGGAGCCGTGCTCGGAACACTCCACGGATTCCACCCAGCACCGCCCCTTCGTCGCCTCACGGACGATCTCGTCGGCCTTGGCAAAGGTCATCTCGGCCATGCGCTCGCAGCTCGTGCCCGGCACGACGCGCACACGGGCGATGCCGCGCTCGCCCAGAGCCTCCAGCGAGGCCCGCTCTGGATCGTCCTCGGCGACCAGGAGCGTGTGGTCGAACATCTCGTGGAGCCAGTCGCGGATCTTGCCGAAACCGCCCTTGCCGAAGTCGAGCACCCAGCCGCGCTTGTCGAGCTGTTCCGCCGCGAAGACGAAGTGGAAGCCGAAGGAATAGCCGTGCAGGAGGTTGCAGTCGCTTTCCGCCGCCCATTGCCGCGAACAGCAGGACAGGCCGCGTTCATTGCCATAGGTCTTGGTGGAAAGATGAGCCATTCCCTCACGCTCCCGGCTTCACGAAAACGACGTTTCACCACCACCGGCATACCCGGCGATCCTACCACGTGCGTCCATGACAAGGGAAAGATCGCGTGGCAGGCCCTAGGGGAATCGAACCCCTCTTTCCAGGTTGAAAACCTGGCGTCCTAACCGATAGACGAAGGGCCCGCGGCGATGAGGGCCGTCGTATAGAAAAGCCTGAGACCGCATGCAAGCGGGAAATTCGGAAAATCATCAGTCATGAGCAGTTGCCAGGTCGTCGAGCTGCAGCTGCACGCGCCGGCGGCCCTGCCAGGTATCGAGCTTGACCCGTCCCATGGCGTGCCACAGCCCCTCGCCCGCATTCAGCAGCGCTTCGCCCAGAGGCGTGTCGGCGGTGCGGAAGCTGATCCCCTGGACGCTCGCCCCGCTCATGTCCTGCAGCGAAAAACGCACATGATCCGCCCCCACACGCTTGGCGAAGGCCACGCGCATGCGCGACAGCGCGAAGCGCGGTTCCGGATTGCCCTGGCCGAAAGGCCCGGCCTGTTCCAGAAGCTCGGCCAGAGCCACCGTCACGCCGGACGCCGTCAGCACACCGTCCGCCTTCAGCGCCATGGCATCGCCGGCCCCCGCCAGTTCCGGCGCCAGCCTGTCGTCGAGGAAGGCGACCAGCTCGTTGATGCGGTCCGGGTCGACGGTCAGCCCGCCGGCCATGGCGTGCCCGCCGCCGGCGGTCAGCAACCCGGCCTGGCGGGCCGCGGCAATGGCGCCGCCCAGATTGACGCCGGGCACGGAGCGGCCGGACCCCTTGCCGACGGCGCCGTCGGCGCGGCGGTCGATGCCGATGATGATGACGGGTTTGGAGAAACGGTCTTTCAGACGCCCCGCGACCACGCCGATCACGCCGGGATGCCAGCCCTCGCCCGAGGCCACCAGAATCGCCCGGTCGCTGCCCTGCCCCTCGATCTGGGCCAGGGCGTCGGCCTGCACGGCCGCCTCGATGTCGCGGCGTTCGGCGTTGAGCGCATCGAGCTCCGCGGCCAGGCGCGCTGCCTCGGCAGGGTCTTCGGTGGTCAGCAGGCGCGCGCCCAGGTCCGAGCGCCCCACACGGCCGCCGGCATTGATGCGCGGCCCGATGAGAAAGCCGGCATGATAGACGCTGGCCTCGCCGTCCACGCCGGCGACATCCGCCAGGGCTTTCAGCCCGGGCTGGCGCCAGCCGCTCATGGCGCGCAGCCCCTGGGCCACGAGCGCCCGGTTGAGCCCTTCCAGGGCGACCACGTCGCAGATCGTGCCCAGGGCCGCCAGATCGATCCATTGCAGCAGGTCGGGTTCGCCGGTCTCGCCGAAGCCGCCGCGCCGGCGGCCTTCGCGATTGAGGGCGGCGAGCAGGACGAAGGTCACGCCGGCCGCGGCGAGATGCCCGCAACCGGACGTGTCGTCGGGGCGGTTCGGATTGACCAGCGCCGAGGCGGGCGGGAAATCCGCGTCCATCAGGTGATGGTCGACCACGATGATATCCAGGCCGATGCCGGCACCATGGCGCAGCGCCTCGTGGGCGGCGGCGCCGCAATCCAGCGTGATCACCAGCTCGACCCCGCGTTCGCGCAGCGTCTCGAACGCCTTCGCCGACGGTCCGTAGCCCTCCTCGATCCGGTCGGGAATGTAGATGTCCGCCTCATGGCCGGCATGGCGCAACCAGCGCACCAGCTGCGCGGCCGAAGTGGCGCCGTCGACATCGTAGTCGGCAAAGACCGCGATACGCCGTCCCGCTTCCAGCGCGTCCCAGATCAGGCCCGCCGCCTTGTCCATGTCCGCCAGGTCTGAAGGGTCGGGAAAGGCATCGCGCAGCCGCGGTGCCAGATAGGCGCCGGCTGCCTCCGGCGCGATGCCGCGCGCGCTGATCACACGCGCCAG
>Ga0207716_100392_pt1 | contig 18740 bp, 8 predicted proteins | sample TtaePargueraPR_FD_187739 | JGI IMG/M metagenome (GOLD analysis project Ga0207716, IMG submission 187739) | Aerobic enrichment media microbial communities from Bioluminiscent Bay, La Parguera, Puerto Rico - Tt and P2 (5) (SPAdes) | ecosystem: Environmental > Aquatic > Marine > Unclassified ... | reverse complement strand
TGGCTACTGGCCGCTTTCGTCCTCGTCGAGGGCTACTCCCGGCCGGGCCTGCCAGTCATGGGGCGGCTGACCGGTATGGCGCGCATACCAGTCCAGTTCCGCATTGATGCGGAACAGGCGGTGGGAGAGGTCCGAGAAGGAATGGCCTTCGCCCGGGGCGAGGTAGAGCCGGACTTCGACGCCGAGATTGCGCAGCGCCTGATAGAGCATGATCGACTGGGAGGGGTGGACGCGTTCGTCGTTCTCGCCGGCGAAGATGAGGGTGGGCGTGCTGACCCGGTGCAGGTCGCGCAGCAGGGATTGCGGGTAGAAGACATCCTCCAGCGCCCCTTCGGCCCAGGCATCGGCCCCGAAGAGAAGGCGGCGGGCGCCCCGCGTATCGCTCGTAAGATGGTGTGCGGCCCAGTCGACGGCGCTGGCGCCGGTCGAGGCGGCGCGGAAGCGGTCGGTGGTCGAGATCAGACGGTTGGTCATGTGTCCGCCGGCACTCCAGCCGGACATGATCAGCCGGTCCGGATCGGCGCGCCCGGAGGCGACGAGGTGGTCGACGCCGCTGAGGACGTCGGCATCGGCGTGGGCGAAATAGGTGCCGCGCATGGCGCGCATGAAGTCGTCGCCATAGCCGACCCCGCCGCGGTAATTCACCCACAGGACGCCATAGCCCCGTGCCGCGAGGACGGGGACGTAGCGTCCCCATTTCCACTGGCCGAACTCGTCGGCCGAGCGCGGACCGCCATGGGCCTGGACGACCAGCGGGGGCGGTCCGTCGTCCGGCTGAAGGAGGGGCGGAAAGTAGAAGCCCTCGATGATCTGGCCGTCATGGCTCTGCCAGCGCACAAGCTGTTGTTCGGGGCGATGGAAGGGGGCGACCTCGGCCGCTCCGATCGTGGTCAGCCGCGTATCGTGCCCGTCGGGGCCGATGCGCCAGAGATCGCCGTTCGTTTCCGGTGTCTGGAACAGCGCCAGCACGGTGCCGCTGGCATCGACCGACCAGTCCATCAGGCGCCGGTCCTGCAGCGACAGCTCGATGACGGCGCCGGTGGCTGCATCGATCCGCACCAGACCCGAGCGCACGCCGGCGCGGGCCGCAACGATCAGGCTGCGCCCGTCCGGCGTCCAGGCCAGTCCGTCCACATCGAAATCGGCGTCTGCGGTCAGGATGCGGCGGCGGCCGCTTTCGATATCGTGGACGACCAGCTTGTACTGGACATAGTCGAGACCGTTCTCGGTGATGCGGGCCCGATAGGCGATGTGACGCCCGTCCGGTGACAGGCGCGCATGGCTTTCCCGCCAGGCATTGTCGGTGACCGGGCGGAACGGCCCGCCGGGCCGGGGGTGCTCGCTGATCCACAACTCGCTGTCGTAGGAGGAATCCAGGTCGCCCGCCGGAGCGATGCGCAGCATCATCGTGCCGTTGGCGGCGATGTCGTAGCCGCGAACCGACCAGGCGCCCTGCGTCATCCGCTCGCTCTGGCCGGTCTGCGGGTCGACGCGCCAGAGATGGCGGTGCCGTACGGTCTCGAAATAGGGATCGATCAGGGCGAACCGGTCGCGATCGTGCTGTTCCGCGTCGCTGTAGGCGTCCGTGGCGAGGAAATAGATCCAGGCGCCGTCCGGCGACCAGGACACGCTGCGCACCGATGTCGGGTGGTGTGTGAGGCGTTGCAGGCCGGACCCGTCGGCCGCGGCGAGGAAGACCTCGTCCTGCCCGCTGCCTTCAGGCGGCATGTCGGCGACCAGCCGTTCGCCGTCGGGCGAGAAATGGACACTGTCCGCATCGTCGAGCGCGACAAGGTGATCCAGCGTTCCGGCCGCGATGTCGTAGCGCCAGTACTGGTCGAACCGTTCGTCCTCGGCCCAGTCGGCCACGCTGCGCGTGACCAGGGCCTGCCGACCCGAGGCATGCAGGTCGACATCGCTCAGCCGTGCCAGCGCGATCATGTCGACGGGCGTCATGTCGCGATCGGCGACGGGGATGGCGGGACGGGCGTCGATGCGTGCGGGCGCGGAGGAGGCGGCCTCCCGTTCCGTGTTCTCGGCGAAGTCGGGATGTGCGCAGGCGGTGGTGGCCGCAAGCACGACCGCAGCAGACAGGATGGGACGAACGAACATGGAAGCCTCGAAGGGCGCCCGGGGGGCGTCGGTACTGGAGTTGAAAACGTATCCGGCGTCCCCGGGGCACCGCAGGGCGCGGGCCGGAGACGCCGGAGGGTTCCGTCTCGGAGGGGAGACTAGAAGGAGGAGCGGACGCCGACGTAGAACTGGCGGCCGATCAGATGGTTCTGCGGGCTGTTGATGTTCGAGCTGCTGCCCGTGTTGAAATTGCCCGGCATGAACGGACCGATATTGTCGAACAGGTTGGTGACCCCGGCATACACGCTGGTGCGGTGTTCCTCACCGAAGCGGTAGCGGGCATAGATGTTCGACACGAACTGGTCGTCGGCCTCGAAGTAGTAGGGATCGTCCGGGTCCACATCGAGATCGTCGACCCCGCCCGACTCGTAGCGCAGCGTGTAGCTGGCATAGAAGTCCCCGCGCGACCAGGACAGGCGTGCCCGGGCTTCGTGCGTCGGATCGTACATCGAACCGTTGGAGTCCTCGACTTCGGGCTGACCGTTCTCACCGATGAATTCGTATTCGTCGGCGAGGGAGTGCGAATAGCGCAGGTCGAGGCCGAATTCGCCCGGCAGGGAGGGGACCTCGAAATCCCAGAGCAGCGAGACGTCGATGCCCTCGGACAGCAGTTCGTTGAGGTTTTCCTCCCGGTTGATCACCTCGATGACGTCACCGTTCGAGGCGTCCCGCGTGATCACGTCGCAGAAGCGGTTGTTCGGGAAGTTCGGCGAGCCGTAGCACAGATCCACCGTGGTCTGGGTCGAGACCGCTCCGATCGCGTCTTCCACGCGGATATTGTAGTAATCCACGATGAAGGTCAGGTCGTCGGCGAAAGCCGGAGCCCAGACAGCGCCCACCGTGAACGTATCCGCGGTTTCTTCCTTGAGCGTGTTGTTGCCGGCATTCGGCGCATAGACCGAACCGTCGAAATCGGCCGGTGCTCCGTCATAGTCCGGGTCGGCGAAATAGGCCTGTACGCCCGGTTCCGACTGGCAGTTGGCGGTGATCACGGCCGGGTCGAAATCGGTTCCCGGCGGTGCCGTGATCCCCGATCCGTCCGGGAGCAACCCGTCGCAGGGGTCGTTGAGACTGTCAAAGTCCTGGCGCGGGGCGGAGAAGAATTCCGTGATCGTCGGTGCGCGCTGCGACCGGGAATACTGGCCCCGGAAACGCAGCGTGTCCGTCGGCTGCCAGTAGCCGCCGGCATTGTAGGAATAGATCGTGCCGATGGTGGAGTAGTCGGCGATCCGGGCAGCCAGCTGGGCCGTGACCGTCTCGACGATCGGGATCTCGACCTCGGCGAAGGCTTCGATGACATCGAAGCTCGCTTCGATCTCGGGCACGACGGAGAGGCTGGTCGTCTCTTCCAGAACGATATCGTCGACATCGGTATCCTGGGTCTCCTCGCGCCACTCCGCACCGAAGGCCGCGACGACCTCGCCGGCAGGAAGCTCGAACAGGGCTCCGTCCATCGAGCCGCCGATCACCGTCTGTTCGCGGACCTGGCGGAGATGACCTTCGATCTCGATATAGTCGAGCATTTCAGGCGTGATGGAGCCCTCGCCGAAGATATTCAGCGGCACGCAGCCATCCGCCCGGGCGTCGGCATTCACGCACTGGTAGCCGCCATTGCCGTCCGACTCGATGTCGAGCGCGTAGTGGATGTTCAGGTAGTTCAGGTTGTTGCCCTGGATCTGGTTCTGTTCGAACCGGCCGTAGGTGGCGAAGGTCGTCCAGTGCCAGGTGTCGCCGAATTCGCCGTCCAGGCCGAAGGCGAAGCGGGCGGTCTCGCGTTCATTGTCGCGGGTTTCCTGTCCCGCTTCGACAAAGCGGCGATACCAGCTGACCGAGCCGGACCGGGTCTCCTCGACCGCAGGCGGAATGAAGGGATGGTCGCTGGCGATGTAGCCGATGTCGAAGGAATTGTCGCTCGGGCCGACATCGGTGGAGTAGATCGCGGACTCGTAGGATCCCTCGTACAGGCTGTCCACCCGCGACCAGAGCACGTCACCGAAGACCTCGATCCGCGGCGCGATCTCGTAGCGGCCACGCAGCGCACCGGTCCAGGCCGTCACCTCCGGCGACAAGGTGCGGCCGGGGCGGAAGTTGAAGCCATCCAGGTCTGTTTCGAAGGCATCGGAGGGGTCCCGGCCGTCGGGCAGCAGGGATTTGTCATTGTACCAGACACCGTCAATGTTCCAGGCGTCATCCCCCTCGAACCGGCCACCCGGCAGGTAGGAGCTGAGATAGGTGTCGTTGAATTCGCCATTGCCCGACCAGTCGTCAAAGCGCAGCGAATCCGGGCGCGTCTCGTCGGCGTAGACAGGCGTTTCGTGGTCATAGCTCAGCGCGACCATGACATTGCCGCGCCCCTCGTCGAAATTGCGCCCCATGGTCACTTCGACCGTGGTCTCTTCCTCGCCGCTGGCGTCTGCCCAGCCATAGCGGGCATTGACCTCGATGCCCTCCATGTCGCGTTCGAGAATGATGTTGGCCACCCCGGCGATCGCGTCGGAGCCGTAGATTGCCGAAGCGCCCCCTGTCGTGACCTCGATGGACTCGACGAAGCCGGCCGGGATGGTCTGCAGGCTGACCCGTTCGCCATTGCCCGAATTCGAGACGGCGCGCCGGCCGTCGATCAGCACCAGCGTCCGGCTCGAGCCGAGACCGCGCAGATTGACGGTCGAAAGACCGGAGTTCTGGATCGAAAGCTCGGTGTTTTCCGGCGACAGGCTCGGATCGACGCCGGGCAGCTCGCTCAGCAGCTCACCGACATCGACCGTGCCGGCCTCGTTGATGTCGTCCGTCGTGAAGATCTGGGTCGGGATTGCCGTGGTCGCATTGGACCGGTGAATGCGCGACCCGGTCACGACGATCGTGTCTTCGCTCGAAGCGCCGGGCGTGTCCTGCGCCATCGCGGCACTACCCAGCAGCAGGGCCGCGATCGACGCGCCGCCCATCAGAAGTCCGCGGCCTTGCATCGCGCGGTTCCGGTTACCCAAACTCATTCGAAGTCCCCTCTTGTTGTCCGCGCCGTCCCCTCGACTGTGCGCAGTGTCGGTAGAGGGGGGACACGCGAGAGGGTGTTTCGGGTACCCGCGAAGTCACGAAAATGTTGCGCAGTGTGGCGACGCGGCCTTCCGCTCACCAGCGGGCCCGGATTCCCGCATAGAAGCGGCGTCCCTCGACGTCATAGCCGGGACTGAAATTGCGCCGGCCGCCGCTTTCCGTCCCGCTGGGCAGGAAGGGACCGTAGTCGTGGAACACGTTGTTGATGCCCGCGAAAACCCGGACCTGCCGGTCTGCACCGAAAGCATAGTGGGCGTAGACGTCGTGCTGCATCCAGGGGTCGATCTCCAGGAAGAGCATGTCGGCGGCATTGGCCGCGGCGGCCCGCGAATGACTGTCCACGGCGGCGCCGACATAGCGCATGCGCCACTGCAGCCGCCAGCGCGTCCGGGACCAGCCCAGACGGGCCGTCCAGCGATGTGCGGGCGCATCGACCTCGCCGTCCCACACCGTGTGCCGCACCACACCGTCGGAGCGCTCGAACTCCTGTTCCAACGTGCCTGTATGGGCATAGAGAAGCCGCAGGTCCCACGTGCCCGCCAGCAGCGAGTCCGGGCCGGCCTGCCAGCGATGGTCCAGCGTGATGTCGAAGCCGGCAGAGCGGATTTCGTTGAGATTGGCCAGACGGTTGGACATGCGGCGCAATTGTCCGTCATCGGCCCGCACAATGTCATCGCAATACGCGTTCTCGCCGATCGCCAGCGGCGCAGCGTAGCACTCCTCCAGCAGGGACTGGCTGCTCAGCGATGAGATCGCGCCGGATACGCGTATGTCGTAGACATCGACCGACACGGAAAACCCGTCCAGCGCCGACGGCGCGAATACGGCGCCCAGCGTCACCGCGTCGGAACGTTCCTCCCGGAGATCCGGATTGCCGGCATTGGGCGCGTAGATGTTGGTGATGCGTTGTTCGTAGACGCCAGCCTCGGAAATGGCCTCGGCGATACCGGCCTCGGCGCGGCAATTGTCCGCCAGGTTTCCCGTCATCGCCGCAGTTACACCGTGGCAGGGATCGCTCACCGTGTCGTAGTCGCCTCGCGGCCCGGAATACAGCTCGATCAGGCTGGGCGCGCGCTGGGCCCTGGACAGCTGGCCGCGAAACCCGAGCTGGTCGTTGACCGTCCAGGACAGGCCCAGCCGGTAGCTGCCGACCAGGCCGACATTGCCGATATCGTAGTGCGCCAGCCGCAGGGCTGCCGACAGGTCGAGCCGTTCCATGCCGGGCCTGTTCTCGATCAGGGGCAGGCGGGTTTCCGCGAACGCTTCGCTGGCATGCGAGATGGCGTCGAGATCTGGAACGCCGACATAGCCGGTCTCGCGCCGCAGCGATGTGCTGTCGCCTTCGGTGCGCTGCCGGTCGATGCGGTATTCCAGGCCCCAGGCCAGCGGCAGGCGCCGCCCGCCTGGAAGTGGCAGATCGCCGACCGCGGAAGCGCCGAGGGTCCATTGCTCGACCTCGACGGCGAGGCGGTCGGTGGCGCGGATATAGTCCGCTGCGCCGGGGGAGAGGGAGCCAACCCCGAACAGGTCGGCGGGCATGCACCCGTCGGCACGGGCGGCTGCATCACGGCAGCGATACTGTCCGGACGACCCGGGGGCAGGCTCGATATCCAGGGCTTCCTGGAGATGGGCATAGTTCACTTCCCCCGAGCGCAGCTGGGCCTGGTCGTAGCGGCCGTGGCCGGCCGTGACATCCCATGCCCAGTTCGCCGTTTCACCGGCCAGGCCCGCCCAGATGCGCCGCGTGGTTCGGTCGATTTGCCGGAATTCGGGGCCCAGTTCGGAAAAGCGGCGACGCCAGCTGACGGTCGACAGGCCTTCGGCCATGGCGGCGTCACGAAGGGTTTGGGGCAGGAAGGGGTGATCGAGCGGAATGCCGCCAATGTATTCGTTGTCAGGGCCAAAGCGCTCGCGATAGTAGGCTGTCTGCGGCTCGCGTGAGGACAGGCTGTCGCTGTGCGAGAACAGGCCGGTGAAATGCGCAGAAAGGCCTTCGGCGAGATCGTAGTCCGCCTTGACCGCCAGGAGGTCCCGGTCGCGCGGCACCGAGACGGTGGCCAGGGCCCGGGTGTCGTGGCCATCGGTTTCCGTACGGAAACCGGTTTGCAGGCCGCCCTCGTCGAACCAGAAATCATAGCCCATGAAGCGCCCGCCCGGCGGATAGCTCGACAGGTCCGTTTCGAGACTTTCACCGTCCGCGGTCAGTGCGACGGCGGTCCGCGCCCAGTCGCGATCCTCGGCACCGATACGGTGCGTCCGGTCGCGGGTCAGATTGACCAGCAAGCGTCCGCGGCCCCCCGAGAAGTGCCAGCCCTGTGTCGCGCTGATGGCATCGTACCGGCCACCGCCATCCTGGGTGACGCCGGCCTGGGCCAGCAGGCGGCCACCCTCCAGCGCGTCGACGAGCACGAAGTTCACCACGCCCGCGACCGCATCGGATCCGTAAACCGCCGATGCGCCGCCCGTGGAGATCTCCACGCGTTCGACGAATTCGGCGGGGATGGTATCGGACCCGAAGCGGCTGGCATTGCCGCTGTTCGATACCGTTCGCCGCCCGTCGATCAGGACAAGGGTGCGGGTCGTGCCCAGGCCGCGCAGGCCGATGGAGGTCAGGCCTGCATTCTGAGCGCTGAGATGTGTGGAGGCGCTGGAGAATTCCAGCGTTGCCGGCGACTGGCTGGCAATCATCTCGCCGATCTCGATCGCGCCGGACGCTTCCAGCGCGGCGCGGCCGATCACCTGGACGGGCAGAACAGCGTTCCGGCCGGGACGCCGAAAGTGCGAGCCGGTGACCAGGATCACGTCCTGCGGATCGACACTGCCGGCCGGCCCCGTCATGTCCGCCTGCGCGTCCGGAAGGGCGGGGGCGCCAGAAAGCCGTATCGCATCCGGCGCATCCGACGCGCCGGGGACTGGCGTGGACGGAGCGGTCCGCCTCGCGAGGACGTAGGTCTGATCGTCGACGATTTCGAATGTAAGGCCGGTCCCCGCCAGCAACAGGTGCAAGGCATCTTCCGCCGTGTGCGGCCCCGTGACCGCCGAAGCGTCCACACCGGCGGCCAGGTGCGACTCCACCAGAAGCTGGTGTCCGGTTACGACAGCGAAGCGGGACAGGGCAGGGCCGAGCGGTCCGACGGGGATGTCGAAGGAGAAGATGTCTTCGCGTGTGTCCGGTGAGGCTCCGTCCGGCATATCCTGAGCGGCGGCGGCCTGGGACAGGCACGGCGCAAGCGCCGACAGCAGGGCGCCGAGAAGGGCGGCCCGGATGCGTGTCATCCCGACTGCTGCCGTGTCGTTGAGGTACATGCCCGGGCCTCGATACGGGGACCGTACATCCCCCCTCCTGTCACAGCTTGCCAGAATGCCTCCGGTTCATCTGTCACCGAAATGTCGCAATGGCGCAGGAAGCTGCACTCACCCCTCAGTCGTTACGGTCTTCGGCCTGCCGGATCAGAACGCTGCCGTCCGACCGTTCCAGGTGAACGGATTCGGTGGCTTCCAGCGCCGCCAGAAAGGCCTCGCTGTCCTCCAGGTCGAAAGAGCCGCTCATCCGCAGGTGGCCGAGTTCCGGGTCGGCGAACGCGATCTCGATGTCATTGTAGCGACGGAACTCGCTGATGACCTCGCCCAGCGCGCGGTCCGCGAAAATCAACAGGCCCTGCTGCCAGGCCGTGGCGGCTATGACGTCCACCCGGCTGGGCGCGGGCGCCGGTTCGCCGGCAACCAGGGCGACCTGGTCACCGGAACGCAGCAGCTCAGCCGATGCCGGCCCGCGGTCGGGGCGCGTCTGTACCAGCCCCTCCACGACGGTCACCAGTGTCTGGCCGTCCGCTCGTGTGTAGACGTTGAACGCGGTTCCGACGGCCCGGACCTCGTGGCCGCCGGCCTCCACAACAAAGGGCCGGGACGGATTGTGCGCGACGTCGAACAGCGCTTCGCCCTCTTCGAGCAACACCCTTCGTTCGCCTGCGGAGAAAGCCGTCGTCAGCCGCGAACCGGTATTGAGCGTGACGGTCGAAGCGTCGGCCAGAACGACCTCGCGTCGCTCGCCCCGGGCCGTGACATAGGTTTCGTCAGCTTGTGCCAGGACGGGGCCGCTGGTGTCTTCCGGGGCGGATGCGAACATCGACCAGACCGGCAGGGCGATCGCCAGAGCCACCATCGCGGCCATCGCGATCAGAGCCGGAACCGCCCAGGCGGGGCGGGCGGGCGTCCGGCCGGCGCCAGCGGTTTGGGGCTGGTTCGCAAGTTCGGCTTCGGCGGCAGCGATCAGCCCTTCGGCCCAGTCGCTGCCATGGGCCGCATCCAGCATGCCCTCCAGTTCGAGACAGGTATTGAGGGCCTGCCGGTGGTGGGCGTCGCGGGCCAGCCAAGCGTCCAGCTCCGCCTGCTCTGCAGCATCGAGCGGCGTCTCGGCCATCAGGCGGCCGGCCCAGGCCGCCGCCGTGTCATAGATGTTCATGTTGCGATCAGCCGGCATCGTGGGCCGTCCTTGTTGTATCCCCGTTGCTGTCCGGCTCCGCATTGAGCTGCTCGGCCAGACGCGCCATGCCGCGCTGAACGTGTTTTTTGACCATGTGGATGGATATGCCCATGCGCTCGGCTGTCTGCTGGTAGGTCAGGCCCTTCAGCTTGCACAGCACGAAGGCGATCCGGCACTTCGGCGGCAGGCCGGAAATGCAGGCTTCGAGCGCCTGCCGGCGTGCGGCATCTCCCGCTTCTTCGGCCGCACTGTCCGCGGGCGATGAAAAGGGGGCGACCACGTCGCCATAATGGTGTGCGACGGCGGCGGAATGCTTGCGGGCGGTCTGGCAGTGTCGCAGATGGTTGCGGGCGAGATTGGTCGCGATCGTGGTCACGAAGGCGCCTTCATTGCGCACGGTCTGGAGATCTTCGCCGGCTTCGATCAGGCGCTGGAAGGCCGACTGGGTGATGTCGTCCGCATCCTGCCGATTGCCCACGATACGCCAGACGATCCAGCGTACGCGCCGCCCGTGCACGCGATACAGTTCCTCGACATCTACGGCATCGCTAATGGCCGCGACCATTCACACGCTTCCCTGCAGCCAGCGGCCAGTCTGTGCCTCGCCCCGAAAGACAAGCATGCTCGCCGAGTGTCGCCGCAGACGCAAGGTACCCGATCCGGAGGCTCGAGTGTCAAATATCGAATGGGCCGAAGCCAGCCGGGTTCGGCGCTTCCATGTGAGACCCGTCCACGTTTGTCTGACAGCACGTCCTGAAAGACTGTAGCCTACCGGTGTGGCCAGACGACGCTGCGGGTTTCTGCGTCGGTGCTGTTGCTGCCGACATGCAGGGTGTGGTCCACGGGTTCGATGGCCCAGTCACGGGCGTCCGGATCGTACCAGGCGAGCGCGTCGCGATCGACCGAAAGGCTGGCGCGCTGCGTCTCGCCCGGGGCGAGTTCGACGCGCCGGAAGCCGCGCAAAAGCTTGTTGGGCCGGTCGATGCGGGTGTTGGGGAAGCCGGCATAGAGCTGCACGGTCTCGATGACCGGAACGTCGCCCTCATTGGTGATGTCCACATGGATCGTGGCCCGGTCTCCGGTGTCGTCCAGGACAGGTTCGCCATAGGTGACGGGCGCGTAGGCCAGCCCGAAACCGAAGGGGAAGGCCGGCCGTTTTCCTTCTTTCTCCATCCATGTGTAGCCATGATAGAGGCCGTACTCGATGCGGTCGGCATCGCGGTCGAAGAAGGGCAGGTCGTCCGCGCTGGCCGGGATGGTGAAGGGCAGGCGGCCGGACGGCGAAACCTCGCCGAACACGAGGCGCGCAAAGGCGTTTCCGCCTTCCATGCCGGGATACCAGGTCATCATGATGGCCGCGGGCTGGTGGCGCCAGGCCTCCATTGTGACGGCGCTGCCCGACATGATCGCGACGAGCGTGCGGGGGTTGGCTTGCGTCACGGCGAGGATGAGCGCCTCGTCCTCATCCTTGAGCGCGAGGGAGAGGCGGTCGCCGCCGCGGGCCTCGGACCAGTCGCCGGACTCGATCTCGTCCAGTGCTTCCTGGTTGGGCATGGGGACGAATTCGCCTTCGTCCTCGAATGTGTAGCCGGCCACGAGGATGACGGCATCGGCGCCGGCGGCGAGGGCGGCGGCGCGCTCCGGATCGCTGCCGTCGTCGAAACGGATATCGGCGGGAGCGCGCGGGCTGGCCTTCAGGCCTTCGAGCAGGGTGACCGCATGGGGCGGCGTGACGTGGCTGGAGCCGTGATCGCCCAGATTGACGGTGTCGGCGAGCGCGCCGATCACGGCCAGGGTGCCGATACTGTCGCCGCGCAGTGGCAGGAGGCCGTCATTCTTCAGCAGGACCATGCTCTTTTCCGCGGCCTCGCGGGTCAGGGCGACATGGTCGGGGCAGGAAATGTCCGCAGCGTCGTACGCGCGGGCGTCGCTGCGCTCGTTGATCGCCTGCTGGGTCTCCAGAATGCGGGTGACCGCCTCGTCGACCGCCGCTTCCGGCACGCTTCCCTCCTGGACGGCGCGGATGAGATTGACGCCGAAGAAAAGGGCATCGGGGTTCTCGATGTCCAGGCCCGCCGCAGCGGCGTCGGGGCCGTAGACGCCCTTCACCCAGTCGGAGTGGACAAAGCCCTTGAAGCCCCATTCGCCCTTCAGGATGTCGCGGATCAGGTAGGCATTGTGCCCGCAATAATCGCCATTGACCTTGTTGTAGGCGCTCATCACCGAGCCGCAGCCGGCATCGATGACGCGCTTGAAATGCGGCAGGTAGACCTCGCGGAGCGGGCGCTCCTCCAGACGCACATCCACCTTGAAGCGCGCGTTCTCGATGCTGTTGGCGGCGAAATGCTTGACGGTCGCGATGACGTTGTGCGCCTGGATGCCCTCGCACAGGGCCGCGCCCATTTCCCCGAGCTGGTAAGGGTCTTCGCCGTAGGTTTCCTGGGCACGTCCCCAGGCCGGGTGCCGCAGCACATTGATGCAGACGGCGCCGGACAGCGTGCTGCCGCTGGCCCGGCATTCCACGCCGATCGCTTCGCCGATGCGGCGCTCCAGGTCGACATCCCAGCTGGCGCCGCGTGCCATGGATACGGGGAAGCAGGTCGTCTCCTTGCCGGAGCGCACGCCGCGTGGGCCGTCCGTGAAGTGCAGGTCGGGCAGTCCGAGGCGCGCATTGCCGCTGCCGGCGGTGTAGACGCGCACGCCGAACTGGCCCTTATCCTCGCCGAAGAAGCGCTTGTAGAAGTCCCGGCCGGACATCATCGCAACCTTTTCCTCAAGGCTGAGCTGGCCGACAATGTCCGCGATATCGCCGGCCGCCGTGATCGGTTTGGCCTTGGTTCCGGTCTGGCTGTTTGCGCTCGAGCGTGCGTCCATCGGCACGGCGTCCTCCCTCTCTTCCTGTCGTTTGCCGATTGGAAACAACCAAAAGCGCGCAAAAGCAATCAAAAATTTTGCACTTCCACACATCGTCGGCTAGCGTTGCCGCGAACCGGCCGTGTTGAAAGGCCGGGCAAGGCAAGCGGCCGCGGGCCGCCGTAAAGGGGAGACGCACATGATGGGCCAGATCCGTCGGGCAGCACTGATTCTCGCTGTTTTTCTGGGAGCCTGCGGGCAGAGCGACGTTGCCGGCCAGGCGCCTGCGGCCGATCCGGAAACGGTTCGCGAGATCGCCCAGGGCCGGCTCGTCGGCACGCAGGGCCGCGAGAACGCCCAGGCCTGGTACGGCATTCCCTTCGCCCAGCCGCCGGTCGGCGAGCTGCGCTGGCGCGCACCCCGTCCGGCCGAGGGCTGGAGCGGCACCTATGAAGCGCTGGACTTCTCGCACCGCTGTCCGCAATTCGCGGGCGACACAGAGACGGAGTACGAGGCCGGAGAGATCATGGGATCCGAGGACTGCCTCTATCTCAGCGTCTGGGCACCGCCGGGTCACGACCCGCAGCGCGACGAGCCTCTGCCCGTCATGATCTGGTATTATGGCGGCGGAAATGTCGTCGGCTATGCCGGACAGTTCGAGATGGGGCGGCTGGCCGCGCGACAGGATGTGGTCGTTGTCGTGCCGAACTACCGGCTCGGACCGCTGGGATGGATGGCGCACAGCGCCCTGCGGGAAACGGCGGAAACGCCGCTGGACCGGACCGCCAACTATGCCACGCTCGACACGGTCATGGCGCTGGAATGGGTGCGGGACAATATCGCGGCCTTCGGGGGCGATCCCGGGCTTGTCACGATATTCGGCGAGTCGGCGGGAGCGGTGAATGTCGCGATGCTGCTGGCCGCACCACAGGCCGAGGGCCTGTTCCACCGGGCCATCATGCAGAGCGGGGCCTTCGCGACCCACTCCCTGGAAGAGGCCGAATACGGGCCGCCGTCCGAGAGGCTGCGGCGCGGGCACGCCTCGCGCGAAGCGGTCGCCGCGATGGCGGCTGCGGAGGGCGCCGATGTCGAGACGATGGGCCCCGAGGCGCTGGCGGCATGGATGCGCAGCCGTTCCGTTGCCGAGATATTCGGCGCCTATCGCCAATTGCGTCAGGACCAGGCCGGCGCGCTGGATTTCGGCGGATACGACAGTATCGACGTGACCCGGGACGGGATCGTCCTGCCCCTGGAGGGCGTCACGGCGCTGTTCGAGGACCCGGCGCGCTACAATGCCGTGCCGATTATCACCGGTACCAATCGCGACGAACTTCTGGGCCTGGGCTTTATTGACGGCAGCCAGATGAACAATGTCGGCCCGCTCGCCTACTGGCCCGACGACTGGGACTACTATACCGCCTATGGCGAGTATCCCAGCCGGGTCTGGCGTGCCTTTGCGGTGGACGAGCCCGCAACGGCCATGGAGCAGGGCGGGCACGAACCCGTCTACGCCTACCGGTTCGACTGGGACGAGCAGGGGCGTATGCTTTTCACCGATATTTCCCGTCTGATCGGTGCGGCCCACGCGATCGATCTGGGTTTCGTCACGGGCAATTTCGAGGACCCGGTGAGCGATGCCCTCGGCCTATATTTCCGTGGATCGAACCGGGAAGGGCGCGAGGCGCTCTCCGATACGGTGATGTCCTATTGGAGCCAGTTCGCGGCGACCGGCGACCCCGGCCGCGGCCGGCACGGCGAGTTGCCGGAATGGCAGAGCTGGGCCGAAGGCGGCGAGACCGGCAATCTCATGGTTCTCGACACGCCGGACGATGGGGGCGCCCGTCTGGTCCGCCAGCCGATCACCGTCGAGACGGTGCTCGACAGGCTGGGCGGCGACGCGCGTCTGGACGGTGACGAAGACCGCTGCACGATCGTCAGCAAGACCGTCGAACTGTACCAGCATCTGGCCGAGCGCATCGAGCCCTATATCGATCGTTTCTGTGCGGCAGGAACGACACGCTAGAGCCTGTTGTTCAACTGCCGATTGCCGGCCGGTATGATTGATATTGACAGAAATTGAAAATTAATGATCGTTTGAAACAAGACGACAAGACAGCCACTGCCGCACTCCGGTGAGAGATCGCCGCTGATGCAATAAGGGCGGGGCGAGAGGGAGGACATATCGTGATCAATCTGAAGAAGCACCTTTTGCTGGGTGCAAGCCTCAGCCTGCTTGCAGCGACACCAGCCTTCGCACAGGAGGCGGACGAGGCGGCGGCCGACAATGACGATGTCATTGTCGTCACCGGCACGAGCATTCGCGGGATCAGCGCGCCCGCATCCAATACGGTCGCCATCGACCGCACCGAAATGGAAGTCGCTGCCGTCACCACGACGTCGCAGCTTCTGGCCCGCATTCCCCAGGCCGAGGATTTCCAGACCCTTCCCGCTGGCAGCTCGTCGTTCGGCGGTGTGACGGATGTCCCGAATCTGCGCGGCATCGGTCTGGGCGGAACGGCATCCCTGACCCTCCTGAACGGGCGCCGCATGGTCGGGGCCGGCATTCTGCAGACCATCCCGGAACCTTCCGCCATCCCGCCACTGGCGCTTGAGCGCGTGGAAGTGGTCGTGGACGGTGCGTCGGCCATCTATGGTTCCGACGCTGTCGCAGGTGTGATCAACCTCATCCCCCGGCGTGACTTCCAAGGGGCCGAGAGTTATGTCCGATACGGTGTCGCCGACGCCTATTCGGAGATCAATATCGGCCATGTCCAGGGCGTGACCTGGGGCGGTGGCTCGGCCATGCTCGCCTACGACTTCAACCAGCACGACGCCCTGTCCGGCGCCGACCGCGACTTCGTGACGACCGATTTCAGCGGGATCGGCGGCACCGACGAACGGTCCACCTCCTGCGCCGATGCGAATGTCGCCGTGGGCGGCGTCGAGGTGTTCCCGGGCGTGTTCTTCGGCGAGGTGACGTTTGCTGCCCCCGACTTCGTTCCGGGCACGCAGAACCGCTGCGACGTTACCGACTGGACCGACATCTATGGCGAGGAAACGCGCCACAGTGTCTATGGCGCACTCAGCCACACGCTCCGCCCGGGGCTGGAAGCCTATGGCGAGGCCTACTACTCCCAGCGTGAAACCCGGGTCCGGCAGGCGCAGGAAGCGATGTCCTTCACCATGCCGATCACCAATCCCTACTTCATCGATCCCAGCGCTTCCGGCCAGTTCAGCGCGCGCGTCAACTACCGGTTCAACGATGCCTTCGGCGACAGCGTGACCGACGAGGCGGACCTCTGGACCAGCGGCGTGATCGGCGGCCTGGTTCTGGATTTTGCCAGCGACTGGCAACTCGATGCCCACGTCAATCTGGGCTGGGGCAATTCGCGGGTCTTCGAACCCGGGATCAACCAGATCGCCGCCTACACGGCCGCTTTCGGTTTCACGCCCGATACCGCCCTTGATCCCTTCGGCGGCAATACCAACCCGGCCATTCTGGCCGCGATTGGCGACTACGCCTCGGTCGCGGAGGCGGACCAGCGCATGGCCATCCTCAACGCCAAGGCCGACGGGCCGCTGTTCGAGGCGCCCGGCGGGACCGCGCTGCTCGCCCTCGGCCTGCAGACCCACTACGAGGAGATCGACGCCACGCTGGAGACGGGGCCGGTCGGATCGCCGACCTATCAGTCGACAGGCGCGGGCGACCGCCGGATCAACTCGGCCTTCGCCGAACTCTACGTGCCGCTCGTGGGCGGACAGAACGCCCTGCCTGTCATGCAGTCGCTGGACCTCTCGCTTGCGGCGCGCTTCGACGAATATTCCGACTTCGGTGACACGACGAACCCGAAAGTGGCGCTGGTCTGGGAAGTGGTGGACGGGCTGTCCCTGCGTTCCAGCTGGGGCACGTCCTTCCATGCGCCCTCACTGGCCGATGCGGACGACCAGACCGTGGATGCCCGTGTGCAGGTGGTTCCGGCGCTGCCCTCCATCCTGACGCCGCCGGGCTATGGCGAGCTTTCCGCCATTGTGCTGGCCGGCGGCAATCCGGACCTCGAGCCGGAAGAGGCGACCACGACGACGATCGGCGTGGAGTTCACGCCGGCGGCCCTGCCCGGGCTCAACGCCTCGCTGACCTGGTACGACATCGAGTTCGAGAACGGCCTCGCCATTCCGGTCGACAGCACCGGTCGTATCTACGCGATCCCGGCGCTGGCCGAGTTCTACACGCTCTATCCGACGCCGGCCGAGGTCGCCGCGGCGATCGACGGTCTGCCGCTCGACGGTGTTCTTCCCGATCCGGTCGAGCTGATCCTCGACGGCCGTCGCCAGAATCTGCAAACGCAGCTTCAGTCCGGCCTGGATTTCACCGTGCAGCACCATGGCGACGCCTTCGGCGGAACGCTCGCGCTCGCCCTGACCGGCAACTACATCCTGGACAGCGAGATCCAGGCCGCCCCGGGTGAGGCCTTCGTGTCGACGCTCGACAGCCGGGTGCGGATGCGGGCGATCAGCTCGGCCACATGGTTCGGCGACCATTGGCGTTTCGGCGCGGTGGTGAACTACACGGGCAGCTCCACCAACACCACAATCGCCCCGACCCAGTCCATCGACGAACACGTCACGCTGGACCTGAATACCGGCTACACGTTCGGCGGGGATGGCGCACTCGGTGGCATCACGCTGGGCCTGAATGTCGACAATGTGTTCGACGAGGATCCGCCGAGCTATGTCGGTGGCTATGGCTATACCAACGGCAATCCGCTGGGCCGCCTCTTCGCGGTCAACCTGCGCAAGACCTGGTAACCGGTTTCCTCCGGCCCCTGAGGCGATGCGGGGAGAGCGGCCACGCCGCTCTCCCCTCTTTTTTGGAGCGCCCTAGAGCCTGTAGCTGCCGTCGATGACGGCGTCGAAAAGGGCGGGGTCGAGCCGGCGATATCCGTTGCGGCCGGGATCCTTCACATAGAGCGCGTCATCTATCTCGCGGGGATCGAAACCGTCCTCGACCAGATCGACTTTGCGGAATTTGAGCGTTCCCGTCGTGTCGTCCTCTGCGCGGATGCGCAGGAAGACCGGCCGCGCATAGGCCGGCAGGTTGGCGGCCATCGCATCGTGGAGCGTCTCGACATCGAACCGGCCGTCGATCGTCAGGGCCGCCATTCCGGCGCGGCCGTCATGTCCGGGAACGGCAACGCCGTAGACATTGGCCGTAAGAACGCCGTCGCAGGCCTGGAGCGCCGCCGCGACCTCGCCGGTCGACACGTTTTCGGACTTCCAGCGAAACGTGTCGCCGATCCGGTCGACGAAGTAGAAATAGTGATCGGCGTCGCGCCTCAGGAGATCGCCGGTCCGGAACCAGGCATCGCCGGTTTCGAACACGTCGCGCAGGATCTTCTTTTCCGTCGCGCTGCGGTCGTTATAGCCTTCGAAACGCCAGCGGGATTTTTCGGCGATGATGCGGCCCACCGCTTCGCCGGGTTCGTCCGCGGCGGTCTCGATGCAGAATCCGTCAGCGTCCCTGACGGGCTCCTGCGTTTCCGGATCGACCTTCAGGATCCGTGTCTGCATGAAACGCCGCAGCAAGGGCGGTATGCGGCCGATGGCGCCGATCTTGTGGTCCGCATTGACCAGCGAAACATTGCCCTCGGTGGACCCGTAGAATTCAACCAATCGCGTGATCCCGGTCCGTTCGGAGAATTCGGCCCACACATCGCCGCGCATGCCATTGCCGAAGCCGCGGGAAATCGCGTGGTCCCGCTCGTCCGCGCCGGGTGGATTGTTCATCAGATAGCGGCCCAGCTCGCCGACATAGACGAAGACCGTCGCCCCGCTATCGCGGGCGTCGCGCCAGAACGCGCCGGCAGAGAAACGCCGTCTCAGCACGATGGCCGCGCCCGCCAGAAGCGCGGTGCCCACGCCGCATACGCCGCAGGTGCCGTGATAAAGCGGCAGGGTTTCGTAGATCCGGTCCTTCTGGGTGATGCGGCAGGGGCTGATGAAGGCCAGCATCATGTCCAGACAGCGTGCATGGGTCATGCGGGCCGCCTTGGGCAGGCCGGTGGTTCCGGACGTGTAGACGTAAAGCGCCACGTCGCGCCCCCGCAGCGTCTCGCGATGACGGCGCGGCGGCCGGTCTTCCGGCATGTCCGCAATCGCGCTCTCGAGGTCGCGGTCCTGTCCGGCAGCGCCGTCCAGTGACCAGACGGGAATGTCCTGGGGG
>Ga0207716_100387_pt1 | contig 18890 bp, 15 predicted proteins | sample TtaePargueraPR_FD_187739 | JGI IMG/M metagenome (GOLD analysis project Ga0207716, IMG submission 187739) | Aerobic enrichment media microbial communities from Bioluminiscent Bay, La Parguera, Puerto Rico - Tt and P2 (5) (SPAdes) | ecosystem: Environmental > Aquatic > Marine > Unclassified ... | reverse complement strand
CGCGGCAGACGATGTCCGTCCGCCGCGCCAGTCAGTTTTTAGGGGCCGCAATCGTGAGCAATCGCGGCGCAGACACGCTAGGCGCGCACGCCCTGCCGGAAACATGCTGCGGCGTGACGATTTGGACAGGTGCCGGTCATCGGTGCTTGCCAGCCGCCCGGACGCTTTGCATGTTCGTCCGGGGGCAAGATCGGATCGGGAGTGGCTCGTGTTTTCACCGGATCGCCGGGACATCCTGCGCTGGGGCGCAGCGGCATCGATGGCGGGGCTGTGCCCCGGAGCGCTGGCGGAGATCGCGCGGCGGCCGCTGGCCGAACGCGTCGGCCGCATGCTGCTGCTGGGCTTCATCGGATCGAGCGCGGACACCGAAGGTGCCGACATCATCGCCGGCCATCTGCAGAACCGGCGCATCGGCGGCGTGCTCTTCCTGCGCCACAATGTGCGCTCGCGCGAGGGCGCGGAAAGCTCGGCGCGCCGGTTCGGCGCGATCGATCCTTCGGCCTGGATGGCGATCGACCAGGAGGGCGGGCTGGTGCAGCGCCTCTCGCGCGATCTGGGCTATACCCACATCCCGCGCGCCATGCAGGTAGCCGAAAGCCGCACGCCGGAAGAGGCCGGCACGCTCTACCGCCTGGGTGCGGCGGAGTTCCGCGCGGCCGGCTTCAACATGAACCTGGCGCCCGTGGCCGACCTGCACGATCCGGACAATGCCGTGATCGGCCGCCACGGCCGGGCCTATGGCACGGACGGGGCGACCATCGCCGACTATGCCAGCGCCTTCATCGCGGCCTACGAGGCCGCCGGTGCGGTGTGCGCCATCAAGCATTTTCCCGGTCATGGCCGGTCGCGCGGCGACAGCCATGACGGTTTCGTCGACATTTCCGGCAGCTGGAGCGAGGCCGAGCTGGCGCCCTTCCGCGAGCTGATCGCGCGCGACAAGGCGCATCTCGTCATGGGCGGCCATCTCACCCTGCGTCCGCTCGATCCCAGCGGCGCGCCGGTGACCGTCTCCCGCCCCATTCTGGAAGGCGTGCTGCGCGGCCGTCTGGGCTATCAGGGCGCGATCATAACCGACGATCTGGACATGGCCGCCATCCGCCAGAACTACGACCAGCGCGAGGCCGTGCTGCGTTCCATCGAGGCGGGCAATGACATCATCATGCTGTCCAACTCCGCCGCCCCGGACCCGGAACTGCCGCAGCGCATCGCCGGCTGGGTCGGCGATGCCATCGCCGAGGGCCGCCTGACGGAAGCCCGGATCGACGCCTCCGTGGCACGGCTGGAGGTGTTGAAGGCGCGGGTGGGGTAGGGTTTCCCTCTTGCCCTTGTCATCCCGGCCGGATGGCCCGCGAAAGCGGGCCGCAGAGCTGGGACCCATACGCGCCGATGTTGGTCGCAAGCAGATCCGATAGCGGCGGCAGCCCGATCAGCACCGGGATTATGGGTCCCGGATCTCCGCCCGGCTCAAGGCCGGGCATGCGTCCGGGATGACAAGGGTAGGATTCGGGAGCGGCCTTGCCGCCTACTCCCCCGCCGTCTCCTCATCCCGCAGATACGTGTCGAGAAACGCCACGAACGCCTCGGACGCCGCAATCCGGTTTTCCCGGCGGCGGAAGCCGTGGCCCTCGTCGGGGAAGAGGACGTATTCCACCGGCACGCCATTGGCCTCGACGGCGGCGACCAGCTCGTCGCTTTCCGCCTGCAGCACGCGCGGGTCGTTGGCGCCCTGGACGACCAGGAGCGGCTTGGTGATGTTTTCCGCGTGGAAGAGGGGCGAGATGGCGCGGTGGCGCTCGGCGTCGGTGGCCGGATCGCCCATCTCGTCGTAGAGCGCCTCGCGGAAACTCTCCCACCAGGGCGGGATGGACTGCAGCGTGCGCACCCAGTTGGTGACGCCGAAAATGTTGATGCCGACATCGAAGGCGTCCGGATGGAAGGTGAGGGCGGCGGCGGTCATGTAGCCGCCATAGGAGCCGCCGATCACGCCGACCTGGTCGTCGCGCACCCAGTCCTGGGCGCGCAGCCAGTCGCCCGCGGCGACGATGTCCTGCAGGTCCTCCTCGCCATGGCGCCGGTCGTCCATGTGGTAGAAGGTCTTGCCGTAGCCCGACGAGCCGCGATTGTTCGCGGCGTAGACGGCATAGCCGTGATTGACCAGGTGCTGGATGGTGGCGGAATAGCCGATCCGGCTCTGCCCGCCCGGACCGCCATGCACCCACACGAGGGCCGGTACCGGATTGCCGGCACCGGCGCCGTGCGGCCGGTAGAGAATGCCCGGGATTTCCAGCCCGTCGAAGCTTTCGAAGCGGACCACCTCGGCCTCGACCAGCTCGTCTTCGGACAGGGCCGGATTGAGCGCGCTGGTCAGCTGGTCATGGTCCCGGCTGTCCAGATCGACGACATGGAGGTTGGAGGGCGAGGTGGCGCTGTCGATCAGGAAGGCGATGCGGCTTTCGTCGCGCGAAAAGCGCACCGAGCCGAGATCGCCGGCCGGCAGGTCCGGCAGGTCGACGTTTTCGCCGGCCGTCGTGTCGACGATGGAGACTTCGGTGCGCGCATCGGCATTGATGCCGGAGACGCGATAGCGGCCGGACGGCGAGAAGGTGACGAAGAGCACGTCCCAGTCGGCCTCGATCAGGGGGGCCGTGTCGCCGGTGTCGAGATCGTAGGTCCAGGCCTGGTTGAACTCGCCATGTTCGTCGGTGGCATAGACCAGGGCGGAACTGTCGGGGGTGAAAGTGTAGACGCCGTGGGCGATATTGCCCTCATGCGCGGTGATCAGCTCGGGCTCGGGCGTTTCGGCCGCCAGGTCGACCAGCAGTATGTCGCTGTCGGCGGAAGTGCGGTTGCGCACCAGGGCCAGCCAGCGCCCGTCCGGGCTGACATCGCCGATCTGCAGCGCGTCGGCGTTTTCGAACACGAAACCGCTTTCATAGGACAGCGTGTCGTACTCGTAGATGTCGAAGGCGCCCTGGTCGCGCTCGTTCGTGGCGATCCAGATATCGCTGCCGTCCGGCGACCAGCCGATGAATTGCGCCTTCACGTTTTCGCCTGGCGTGAGGTCGGTGACGCGGCCGTCCAGTTCGCGCACGAAGATATGGTTCAGCTCGTCGCCGCCATTGTCGGCGGTGACCAGGGCGCGGTCGTCCGCCGGGAACCAGCTGACGGCGAAGGTGGCATTGGTTTCCGACTGGGTGAGGGCGACGCGCTCGCCATCCTCCGGATCGATGGCATAGGCATTGAACACGCCGGTCTCGTCGGAGGAGATCAGGATGCGGCTGTCGTCGGACGACCAGCCGTAACCGGCCGCCGAGGCCATGCCGAAGCTCGTCGTCCGGTGGAAGGTGGCGGCGTCGTGCGGCGTGACGGCCTGCATGCCGGCGGCGTCCCGCGGCAGGGCGTCGATGGATGGCTGGCAGGCGGTGGCCAGGGTCAGGGCCGCGCCCGCGGCGGCGAGTGTCGCAATGGTCTTCATATCGGCATCCCCCTCGGATCGAAGCTACCATAGCGCGCAATCGGCGGATGAGAACTCCTGAAACGGAAAAGGGCCGCCCGATGGGCGGCCCTTCCTGTTCGGTCGGGTGTGACCGGCGTGATGTTTACATCATGCCGCCCATGCCACCCATGCCGCCCATGTCCGGCATGGCCGGGGCGCCTTCTTCCTTCGGCGCGTCGGCGACGGCGGCTTCCGTCGTGATCAGCAGGGAGGCCACGGAGGCGGCATCCTGCAGAGCCGTACGGACGACCTTGGCCGGGTCGATCACACCGAAGGTGAGCATGTCGCCATACTCTTCGGTCTGGGCGTTGAAGCCGAAGGTCGCGCTGTCGTTTTCCATGACCTTGCCGACCACGATCGAGCCTTCGACACCGGAGTTTTCCGAGATCTGACGGATCGGGGCTTGCAGGGCGCGGGCGACGATGGCGATGCCCTGGGTCTGGTCGGCATTGTCGCCTTCCAGGCCGGCCAGCTTGGCCGAGGCCTTCAGCAGGGCGACGCCGCCGCCCGGAACGATGCCTTCTTCCACCGCGGCGCGGGTGGCGTTGAGGGCGTCGTCGACGCGGTCCTTCTTCTCTTTCACTTCCACTTCGGTCGCACCGCCGACCTTGATCACGGCCACACCGCCGGCGAGCTTCGCCAGGCGTTCCTGCAGCTTCTCGCGGTCATAGTCGGACGTGGTGTCCTCGACCTGGCGGCGGATCTGGCCGACGCGGTTCTCGATGTCGGCCTTGGAGCCGACGCCGTCGACGATCGTCGTGTCATCCTTGGTGATGTTGACGCGCTTGGCCGAGCCCAGCATGTCCAGCGTCACCGTTTCCAGCTTGATGCCGAGGTCTTCGGAGATGACCTGGCCGCCGGTCAGGATGGCGATGTCTTCCAGCATAGCCTTGCGGCGGTCGCCGAAGCCCGGAGCCTTCACCGCGGCGATCTTCAGGCCGCCGCGCAGCTTGTTGACCACGAGGGTGGCCAGCGCTTCGCCTTCCACGTCTTCCGCGATGATCAGCAGCGGACGGCCGGACTGCACGACCGACTCGAGGATCGGCAGCATCGGCTGGAGCGAGGTGAGCTTCTTCTCGAAGAGCAGGATGTAGGGCTCTTCCATTTCCGTGGTCATCTTGTCCGCATCGGTGATGAAGTACGGGGACAGGTAACCGCGGTCGAACTGCATGCCTTCCACGACGTCGAGTTCGGTTTCCAGCGACTTGGCCTCTTCGACCGTGATGACGCCTTCATTGCCGACCTTGTCCATGGCCTTGGCGATCATGTCGCCGATTTCCTTCTCGCCATTGGCGGAGATGGTGCCGACCTGGGCGACTTCCTCGGAACCCTTGATCGGGGTGGAGATCGACTTGATGTCCTCGACGACCAGGGCGACGGCCTTGTCGATGCCGCGCTTCAGGTCCATCGGGTTCATGCCGGCCGCGACCGACTTCATGCCTTCGCGGACGATGGACTGGGCCAGGACCGTGGCGGTCGTGGTGCCGTCGCCGGCGACGTCATTCGTCTTGGAAGCGACTTCGCGCAGCATTTGCGCGCCCATGTTCTCGAACTTGTCGGCCAGTTCGATTTCCTTGGCGACGGAGACGCCGTCCTTCGTGGTGCGCGGAGCGCCGAAGGATTTCTCGATCACGACGTTGCGGCCCTTCGGACCCAGCGTGACCTTCACGGCATTGGCGAGGATGTCGACGCCGCGCAGCATCCGCTCGCGCGCGTCGGTACCGAAATGTACGTCTTTGGCAGCCATTGTTTCGTTCCTGTTTTATCTAGTGTCGAGGGATCTTCGGACGGGACGGCCGTGCTAGGCGCCCATGATGCCGAGGATGTCGGATTCCTTCATGATCAGGAGTTCTTCACCGTCCAGGGTGACTTCGGTGCCGGACCACTTGCCGAACAGCACGCGGTCGCCGGCCTTCACGTCGAGCGGACGGACCGAGCCGTCTTCCTTGATCGCGCCGCCGCCGACAGCGACGATCTCGCCTTCCTGCGGCTTTTCCTTGGCCGTATCCGGGATGATGATCCCGCCCTTGGTCGTGGACTCTTCTTCGACGCGCTTTACCAGCACGCGGTCGTGCAGAGGACGAAAGGTCATCTTGGTCTATCTCCAAAAAGAGGACTGTGGTTTCCTGCAGACGACGGGGCGCGTTAGCACTCACCCCAGCCGACTGCTAACAGCGGGCGAGATAAGGGGCGGGGTGCGGGGCGTCAAGAGGCGGGTTTGGCAATTTTTCCGGCTGCGGCCAGCCAGGCGCGAACTCAATGCAGTCATCGCGCGTTCATATGGATGATCATACATCCGACGTTGCAACGCGTGTCATATTTCAGGTTATGATCGTACCCAAGTTGCGTAGATGAGAGGGAACCCCGATGAAACTTCGCACTGCAGTCGTTACGTCCCTGGCGGCGCTGGCGGTCACCGCCTGCACCACCACCGACCCCTATACCGGCGAGACCCGCCCCAACTATACCGGCCGCGGCGTGCTCCTCGGCGCGGCCGCAGGCGCGGCCCTGGGCTATCTCACCAACACCAATGACAGCGAGGAAGGCCGCACCAACGCGCTGATCGGCGCCGGCGTCGGCGCGCTCGCCGGCGGCGCCATCGGCAATTACATGGACCGCCAGGAAGCGGCCATGCGCCAGGCGCTGAGCGATACCGGCGTCGGCGTGCGCCGCGAAGGCAACGATCTGCGCCTGATCATGCCGGGCGACGTGACCTTTGCCACCAACTCGGCCGACATCCAGGGCCAGTTCTACGGCATCCTCAACGACGTCTCGTCGGTGCTCAACCGCTATCCGGCGACCTATGTCGACGTGGTCGGCCATGCCGACTCGACCGGTCCGGCCGACTACAACCAGACGCTCTCGGAAAACCGGGCGCTGTCCGTGGCCGACTATCTGATCGCCCAGGGCGTGATGCGCGACCGCTTCTATGTCGCTGGGATGGGCGAGCGTTCGCCGATCGCCTCCAACGACACCGCGTCCGGCCGCCAGCAGAACCGCCGCGTGGAGATCCTGATCCGGCCGCACACGACGTCGTAACCGGTCTCTCCACGGACGCATGACAGAACGGCCCGCCATTGGCGGGCCGTTTTAGTTTATGCATTTCAATAAAGATCAATATGTTACATACGAAACACCGAGACAGGGTTTACCTTCGTTAACCAAGCGACAACCGGCGGCGGGACAGATTAACCTTCAAGCACCCGTGACGATTCGCCGTATCGGAAGACCGACATGCCCCGCGCGCTCGATATTCTCATTCTGCTGACCTATGTCGCCATCGCGACCGTGGCGGCCATCGGCTTTGAACGCCTCGGCCTGATGCCGGCGACGACCGCCTGGATGATGGGCGCGATCGTCTTCATCGTGGCCGGCATGGCGCATTCCGCCGCCGCGCGCGCCCAGGAGCGCCGCACGATGGAAAGCGAGATCCACACTCTCAAGGCTTCCAACCTGGCGCTCGCCGAGGAATTCGAGGCCGCCCAGAAACGCCTCGACGAGATCACCGACGAGCTGCGCGCCGAAGCCGTCGAACGCGACAATGCGCTGGTGCACGAGGTGAAGGTGCTCGAGGACCTGGTCCGCCGCGTGGGCGGTCCCGTCGATACCGGGCCGCGCACGGCCTCCGCGCCGGCCTCCGGCACCGAGACGGATATCGCGACCGTGCGCGATGCGCTCAGCGCCAACCGCGTCGATCTCTATCTCCAGCCCATCGTCACCCTGCCGCAGCGCCGCGTCGCCTTCTACGAGGGCTATACCCGGCTGCGCGACGCGACGGGCCGCGTGCTCACCCCGGCCTCCTTCATCGCCGCCGCCGAAGAGGCCGGCGTGATGACCGAGGTCGACAATCTCCTGCTGTTCCGCTGCGTGCAGATCGTGCGCCGCCTGACGGGGCAGGACCGCAAGGTCGGCATCTTCTGCAACATCTCGCTGAACTCGCTGTCGGACGAGGATTTCTTCCCGGAATTCCTCGACTTCGTCCGTCAGAACAAGGATCTTTCCGGTTCGCTGATCTTCGAGATTTCCCAGCGCGCCTTCGAGGAGCGCGACGCCATCGCCGCGCGCAACATGGCGCGCATGGCCGATTTCGGCTTCCGCTTCTCTGTCGACCAGGTCCAGCATGTCGATCTCGATCTGGACGACATGGAGCGCGCCGGCGTGCGTTTCGTGAAGATCGGCGGCCAGCGCCTGCTCGACGCCGTCGCCGGCTATGAGAGCATCGCCGGCTACGAGGCCGGCGCGATCGCCCATGAAGACCTGGCCGGCATGTTCGCGCGCCACGGCATCGAGCTGATCGTCGACAAGATCGAGACCGAGAATACGGTCGTGGAAGTGCTCGAACTCGATGTCGCCTATGGCGAGGGCCACCTGTTCGGCGAACCGCGCCCGGTGCGCGACGACGTGCTCGACGAAACGACGGGCCAGCAGGGCCCGGTTCGCCTGGCGAGCTGAGCCGCGGGGCTTCTTCTCGTCCCTTCCGACCCTTCTCATCGTCATCCCCCGGCTTGTCCGGGGGACCCCGGCCAACCGCGCGGCGATGTCGCTGCCGCGGCGTTTCCCGTCCGCTTCCCCGCTGGCCAGCTGAGGTCCCCCGGACAAGCCGGGGTATGACGACGGTCCGGGGAGGGATGAAACTCCGGCGCCAACGCGCGATTGACGCGGCGCAGCGCCGCTGCTTCAAGCGCGCCATGACAGACTTTCCGCGCCTCGGGCAGCTCCGCGACCACTACGACCTTCTCTATTGCGACGTCTGGGGCGTGATCCGCGACGGGCGGGCGCTGCTGCCCGATGCGGTCGAGGCGCTGCGCGAATTCCGCCGCGCGGGCGGGGCGGTCTGCCTGGTGTCCAATTCGCCGCGGCGCCATGCGGGGCTGGCCGACATGCTCGAACGCATGGGCCTGCCGGACGATGCCACGGACGCCATGGTCACCTCCGGCGACGCGATCCATGCCGAGCTGGCCGCGCGCACGCCGGGCAAGGCCTGGCATATCGGCCCGGACCGGGATCTGGGGCTCTATGACGGTCTGGAGATCGGCTTCACGGACGTGGAGGCGGCCGACTTCATCTCCTGCACGGGGCCGGACGACTACTGGAACGGCCGGCCCGAGGATTATGCCGACCGGCTGGCGGTGGCGCTGGAGCGCGGCCTGGACCTGGTCTGCGCCAATCCGGATATCGTCGTGCAGGCCGGCGACCGGCTGATCTTCTGTGCCGGCGCGATCGCGCGCGAGTATCGCGAAATGGGCGGAAAGAGCGTGGTGGCGGGCAAGCCGCACAAGCCGATCTACGATCTGGCCCGGGACGCGCTGGAAAGGGCCGGCCGGCCGGCCGATCCGGCCCGCACGCTGGCCATCGGCGACGGTCCGGAGACCGATATCGCCGGCGCCACGCGCATCGGCATCGACGCGCTCTTCATTGCCGAAGGCATTCTGGGCGCCGACATGCAAAGCGACGGCTTCGATGAAAAAGCCGTCGCTGAAGCGCTCGATGGATATGGAGTCTCGGCGCGCTGGCTGGCGCCGAGACTGGTCTGGTAGGATCCGCCGGAGGGCGGACCGTCACTAGTCGAACAGGTTGTCGATCGAGGACTGGTCGAGATCCGACGCTTCGCCCGCTTCCGCGAACATGGCGTCGATATCGTCCTGGCTCGTTTCCGGACCGCCGACGGCGGGACCGTTGAGCAGGTTCTTTTCCGCCCGGGCCTTCTCGGCCTTTTCCTCTTCGGTCTCGAAACCGTCCGCGTCGCGCACGCCCATCACCTCGGCAAACCGCGAAACCCGGTTTTCCACGTGACGCAGCGAGTTGACGACCTTGGACACGCGCTGACCGGCCAGGTCCTGGAAGGAACACGCCTCGATGATCGTCATCATGCGCGCTTCCACATTGGCCCGGTACTCGTCGTAATCCGTGGCGTCCTCGCAGAGCACGGCTTCCGCCGCGCTCATGATGGTTTCGGTCGCCTTTTCCGTGTCGCCCACGACGGCTTCCAGTTCGACACCGGCCGAGGGGATGCGCTCGGACTTGATGTCGTTGGGCCGCAGGGCGGAAATCTCGTCGCGGGTGCGCGAGATATAGTCGGCGATGTAGTTGAATTCCTGGCAGATCGACTGGTCGAGGGAGCTGAAGAACAGCTTCATCGTATCCGTCAGCTGGTGGGCCAGCTTCAGGACTTCCATGATCTGGGCGTCCTGCAGGTCGCTGGCTTTCAGAGAAGCCAGGGAGGTGCGGACTTGCGCAGCTACATTGGCGGCGGGCATGGGGCCCTCCTTCCTTGGGGTCTCAATGGGCGATCGGGCGGTCATGGACTCCTAGAAGTCGCCCAGGACAGCCGTCATCTTCGACTTGAGCGTTCCCGCGTTGAAAGGCTTCACGATATAGTTGTTCACACCGGCGCGCTTGGCCGCGACAACGTTCTCGGTCTTGGATTCCGCCGTCACCATGATGAAGGGAGTGGCCTTCATGGACTCGTCGGCACGGACCTTCTGAAGAAGCTCGTAGCCGGTCATCGGTTCCATGTTCCAGTCGGAAATGACCAGGCCGTACTTGTTCTCTTTCATCTTGTCATAAGCTTCCTGCCCATCGGCGGCTTCGTCGACATTCTCGAAGCCAATCTGCTTGAGCAGGTTGCGAATGATACGGATCATGGTTTTGTAGTCGTCCACAACCAGGATCGGCATAGTCATTTCGACAGCCATGCGTAGTCTCCATCCACTCGGCGCGTTACACTTGGGGACGGCTTGTCATGCCGTCTTCAGCGCCAACCCTAGACACACGCGGATAAAAATCGGTTAAAGCGGTTGCAAAGATGGAGTCGCTCATGACGGAAGTGCGCGGTATCGCCCTCGATGAAATGGAAATTGGCCAATCCGCAGAGGCGGTTAGGACCGTTTCGGAGGCCGACCTGGATATGTTCGCCAAGGTTTCGGGCGACTACAACCCGGTCCACATGGACGAGGAATTCGCCCGTTCGACCCCGTTTCGCGGACGAATTGCCCATGGCGCGCTGGTCGCATCCTACATTTCCGGCGTGCTCGGCAACCAGCTGCCGGGGCCGGGCGCCATCTTTCTCGGCCTGAACATGCGCTTTTTCCTGCCCACCCGGATCGGCGACGAGGTCACCACGCGGGTGACGGTGAAATCCGTCGATCTCAAGGCCCGCAAGGCCGTCATGGACTGCGTCTGTCTGGTAAAGGGCGAGGTCACCATGCAGGCGGAAGCCGAAGTGATGGTCCGCAAACGCCGCCGCAAAGCAAGTGCCTGATCATATAATATGAAAATCGTTCACGGTTTCGCATCCACACCCGAAGACGCCCGCGGCTCGGTCATCGCGCTGGGCAATTTCGACGGCGTGCATCTGGGACACCGCCACGTCATCGAGCTGGCGCGCGATCTCGCGGAGACGTGCGGCGGCGAGCTCGGCGTGGCGCTGTTCGACCCGCATCCGCGGCGCTTCTTCGCGCCGGATGCCCCGGCCTTCCGCCTGATGAGCGCGAACCGGCGAAACCGCACGCTCGAGGCGCTGGGGGTGAAGCGGCTGCACATCCTGCCTTTCGACGGGGAGATGGCCGGCAAGACGCCGCGGCAGTTCGTGGACGAAGTTCTCGTCGAGGGAATGGGCGTGAAGGGCGTGGTGACCGGCGCGGATTTCCGCTTCGGCTCGGGCCGGGCCGGCTCGACCGGCGATCTGGAACGCCTGTGCGCCGAACACGGCGTGCGCACGGCCTTCGCCGAACTGCACGGCAATGGCGCCGACAAGGTCTCCTCGACGCGGATCCGCAAGGCCATTCTGGACGGCGACATGACGGCGGCGGAGACCCTGCTCGGCACACCCTGGGCGATCGAGGGCACGGTGAAGCAGGGCGACCAGCGTGGCCGCACCATCGGTTTTCCCACCGCCAATCTCACCCTGGGCGACTATGCCCGGCCGGCCTATGGCGTCTACGCGGTGCGTGTGGGCATCGACGGCGAGACGCCGGCGCGGCCCGGCGTGGCCAATTTCGGCAAGCGCCCCACCGTGGACGGCGAGACCGAGCTGCTGGAGATTCACCTCTTCGACTTTTCCGGCGATCTCTACGGCAAGACGCTGGAGGTGGAGTTCCACGATTTCCTGCGGCCGGAGCGCCGCTTCGACGGGATCGACGCGCTCAAGGCGCAGATCGCGAAGGACGCGGAGACCGCGCGCGCCGTGCTGACCGATCCGTCTGGACCGGCCTGACCGGCTCTGTTAAACGCCATGACCATGGTCCGCACTCATGTATTCATACGCTGCGCGGCGTTCACGCCGTCGCCGATGACGGGGCGAATTACCGGCCCGGGCCGCGAGGGGTAGCTCCGAGCGGTGCCGGGACATGTCCTGCCTTAGACCCCCTTTGACGGCGCAGACCGCCCAGACCTCAAGGACCCGATCCGATGACGGATAGCCCCGCCGATACCGGCTCCAAGACCGATAGCCGCGACTATCGCGACACGCTTTTCCTGCCGACCACCGAATTTCCCATGCGCGCCGGCCTGCCCAAGCGCGAACCGGAATGGCTGGAACGCTGGGACAAGCTCGATCTCTACCGCCAGATGCGCGCGCGCGCCGAAGGGCGCGAACGCTTCGTGCTGCATGACGGCCCGCCCTATGCCAACGGGCACATCCATATCGGCACCGGGCAGAACAAGATCCTCAAGGACATCGTGGTGCGCTCGCACCAGATGATGGGGTTCGACGCGCCCTACCGTCCCGGCTGGGACTGCCACGGCCTGCCGATCGAGTGGAAGGTCGAGCAGAATTTCCGGGCCAAGGGCCGCAACAAGGACGACATCCCGAAAAAGGAATTCCGCGCCGAGTGCCGCACCTATGCCGAGGAATGGGTGGGCGTGCAGTCGGCCGAGTTCCAGCGCCTGGGCGTGTCCGGCGAGTGGGACGATCCCTATCTGACCATGTCCTTCGACGCCGAAGCGGCGATCGTGCGCGAATTCCTCGCCTTCGTGGAGCAGGGCCTGGTCTATTGCGGCTCGGCGCCGGTGATGTGGTCGCCGGTCGAGCGCACCGCCCTGGCCGAGGCCGAGGTGGAGTATCACGACAAGACGTCCAACACGATCCACGTGAAATTCCCGGTGCGCGGCGTGCGCAAGGACGGCACGGCCATCCCGAAATCCTGCATCGGGGCCCATGTCGTGATCTGGACGACCACGCCCTGGACCATCCCGGGCAATCGCGCGATCTGCTATTCGCCGGAGATCGCCTACGGGCTCTACAAGGTCACCGGCGTGGATGCCGAGGGCTTCACGCCCTGGGCCGCCCCGGGCGACACGCTGCTCGTGGCCGACGCGCTCTGGGAGAGCGTCGCCAGGGAAGCGCGCATCGTCAGCTGGGAGCGGCTGGAGACGGTCGATCCGTCCGGCTTCGTGTGTTCGCATCCGCTCGCCGAGGCCGACCGCTACTGGAACTATGCCGTGCCGCTCCTGCCGGGCGACCATGTCACCGACGAGGCCGGTACCGGTTTCGTGCACACCGCGCCCAGTCACGGTGCGGAAGACTATGCCGCCTGGATGGAATTCCCCGAATGGCATGACAAGCACGAGGCCGTGCCGCACACGGTCGGCCCGGACGGCGCCTATTACGACAACATCCCGATCTTCGCCGGGCTGAACATCATCCGCCTGGACGGCAAGAAGCAGGGCGAGGACGGTCCGGCCAACAAGGCCGTGATGGACAAGCTGATCGAGCTGGGCATGCTGCTCGCCCGCGGCCGGCTGGTGCACTCCTATCCGCACTCCTGGCGCTCCAAGGCGCCGGTCATCTTCCGCAACACGCCGCAATGGTTCGTCGCCATCGACCGGCCGATGAAGTCCGGCGGCACGCTGCGCGAGAAGGCGCTGGCGGCCATCGCCGAGACCGGCTGGACGCCGAAGGCGGCGGAGAACCGGATCCGCTCCATGGTCGAGCAGCGCCCGGACTGGCTGGTCTCGCGCCAGCGCGCCTGGGGCGTGCCGCTGACCCTGTTCGTGGAAAAGGGCACGACGCGCGTGCTCAACGACCACAAGGTCCATGCGCGCATCGTCAAGGCGGTCGCCGAAGACGGCGCCGACGCCTGGTTCGAGCGCCCCGCCGCGGACTTCCTCGGCGCGGACTACGATGCGGACGACTACGAGAAGGTCACCGACATCCTGGATGTCTGGTTCGACAGCGGCTGTACCCACGCCTTCGCGCTGGAGCCGCGGGCGGACCAGAAATGGCCGGCCGATCTCTATCTGGAAGGCTCCGACCAGCACCGCGGCTGGTTCCAGTCCTCGCTGCTGCAAAGCTGCGGTACGCGCGGACGGGCGCCCTACGACAATGTGCTGACCCATGGTTTCGTCATGGCCGGCGACGGCCGGAAAATGTCGAAATCCCTGGGCAATACGCTGGCCCCGAACGAGATCGCCAAGAAGTACGGCATCGAGATCATGCGCCTGTGGGTCTCCGCCCAGGACTTCACCGACGATCTGCGCATCTCCGAGGAGATCCTGCAGACCTCGGTCGATGCGTACCGCAAGATGCGCAACACGCTGCGCTACCTGCTCGGCGCGCTGCACGGATACGACGAGACGGTCGAGCATCTGCCGCTGGAACGCATGCCCTCGCTGGAGCGCTGGGTGCTGCACCGGCTGCACGAGCTGGACGGTGTGGTGAAGGCGGGCTACGCGGCCTACGACTTCAAGAAGGTCTATTCCGCGCTGTTCAATTTCTGCGTCGTCGACCTGTCGGCCTTCTATCTGGATGTCCGCAAGGACGCGCTCTACTGCGACCGTCCCGACACGGACCGCCGCCGCGCCTGCCGCACGGTGATGCACGAGATCTTCATGCGCCTGACCGCCTGGCTGGCGCCGATCATGCCCTTCACCATGGAAGAGGTGTGGCTCTCGCGCTTCCCGTCGGAGGATGACAGCGTCCACCTGCGCACTTTCCCGAAGACGCCGAAGGACTGGCATGACGGCGCGCTGGCCGAGAACTGGCGCACCATCCGCCGCCTGCGCCGCGCCGTGACCGGCGCGCTGGAGGTCGAGCGCCGCGAAAAGCGTATCGGCTCCAGCCTGGAGGCGGCTCCGCACGTCTATGTGGCCGACCCGTCCTATCGGGCCGCGATGAAGGCCGAGGCGCCGGGCGGCGATGTCGACGATTTCCTGGCGGAGATCGCGATCACCAGCCAGGCCTATCTGGTCGAGGACGCGCCGCCGGCCGAGGCCTTCCGCGTCGACGACATCGCCGATATCGCGATCGTCTCGGCCAAGGCGGACGGCGAGAAGTGCGCCCGCTCGTGGAAATATTCCACGCAGATCGGGGCGGACAAGCGCTATCCGGACCTGTCGCCGCGCGATGCGGAGGCCGTGGCCTGGTGGGACGCCGAACATGGCTGATCGCTGGGGCGAGATCCGGCGTCGCGCGACGGCGTCGCCGGTGCCCCGTATCGGGCTCGGCCTGGCCCTCGCGATCATCGTGCTCGATCAGTTGAGCAAATGGATCGTGCTGAACGTGCTCAACTTCTCCCCGCCCGGCTGCCTGGAATTCCAGCGCGCCGAAGGCGCCGAGCGCATCGGCCTGCCCAATACCTGCGGCCATATCGAGGTCTCGCCGGTCTTCGATCTGACCATGGTGTGGAACAAGGGGGTGAGTTTCGGCCTGCTCGGGGCCGACGGGCCGGTCGGCCGTTTCATCCTCGTGGCGTTTTCCCTGGCGGTCGCGGCCCTGCTGGTTGCCGGCCTGCTCGGCTACGGGCCGGTCAGGGCGGTGCGCCGGCTGCAGGCGGTCGCTTTCGGCTTCATCATCGGCGGGGCGATCGGCAATGCCATCGACCGCACCCTGTTCGGCGCCGTCGTCGATTTCCTCAATTTCTCCGACGTCTACTTCCCCTACGTCTTCAATATCGCCGATGTGGGCATCAATCTGGGCGTGGCGGCCGTCATTCTGGACGTGCTGATCAACGACCGGAAAACGCGTTCGGAGCGTTAGGCTGAAAGCAGGGTGGAGCTAAGCCCCGCTCTTCGCTAAAAAGGGTTCACCATTTTACGGAGCTTCGTCGAGATGCGTTTGCGTACTGCTCTTCTGGTGGCCTCGACGGCCGCCTTCGCCCTGACCGGCTGTTCCGGTGTCCGTTCGGCGCTGGGCGCCAACAAGGTCACGCCGGACGAATTCCGCACGGTGACGATCGCACCGCTGACCGTGCCGCCGGAATACAATCTGCGTCCGCCGGCCCCCGGCGAACCGCGCCCGGACGAGATCTATCCGGACCAGGAAGCGCGCGCCGCGCTGCTGGGCGCCACCGGCGAGTTCGAGGGTTCGGATGCCGAAGCCCTGCTCGTCGCCCAGGCGAGCCAGGACGGGGCCGATCCCTTCATCCGCTCGATCATCGACGGCGAGGAAGCCAGCATCGTGCGCAAGTCGCGCGGCTTTGCCGACCGCATCATGTTCTGGCGCGACGGCGAATACGCTCCGCCGCCGAATGTCGACGCCACCCCGCTCGATCCCGCCGAGGAAGCCGAGCGCCAGGAGCGCATCCAGAACGTGACCGGCGGCGGCAATGTCGAGATCGAACGCGACCGCCGCCTCCTGCCCAAGCTTCCGGGGCTGTAGGGGCAGCTCTTTTCTTGTCATCCCGGCCGAATGCCCCGCGAAGGCGGGGCGCAGAGCCGGGACCCATACGCGTCGATGTTTGCCGCAAGCAGGCTCGATAGTGGTGCGAGCCAGGCAAGCTCCGGGACTATGGGTCCCGGACTTGCGCCCGGCTCAAGGCCGGGCATCCATCCGGGATGACAACCGGTTTTTGTTGGTCCCAAATGATTGGCGTGGCACCCCGCCCTTGACCGACTCACGGCGTCGCCGGACTCTCTTCCCATGTCTTTGACCGCTACCCAGCCCGCCATCCGGCGTCTGCCGCCGGAAACCGTGAACCGCATCGCGGCCGGCGAGGTGGTGGAGCGGCCCGCCTCCGTGATCAAGGAACTCGCCGAGAACGCGCTGGATGCCGGGGCGAAACGGATCGACATCACCGCCGAGGGCGGCGGGCTTGTCCGCCTGGTCGTCGAGGATGACGGCAAGGGGATGAACGAGGCCGAGCTGGCCCTGTGCATCGAGCGTCACGCCACGTCGAAACTTCCCGTCGGCGAGGACGGGCAGGACGATCTGCTGAATATCGGCACGATGGGGTTTCGCGGCGAGGCGCTGCCCTCGATCGGCTCCATCGCGCGGCTGTCCATCACCAGCCAGGCGAAGGGCGAGGGCGATGCCTTCACCATCCATGTCGAGGGCGGGCAGACCCATGGCACGGCGCCGGCGGCCCCGCTGGGGCGCGGCGGCACGCGGATCGAGGTGCGCGATCTTTTCTACGCCACCCCGGCCCGGCTGAAATTCCTCAAGAGCGAGCGCTCGGAAAACCAGGCCATCACCGATGTGGTCAAACGCCTGGCCATGTCGCGCCCCGATGTCGGCTTCTATCTCACCCTGGACGGGCGCAAGCGCTTTTCCGTCGCCGCCGAGCGCGGCGATGAGAGCGAGGCGGGCAAGGCGCGCATGTCGGCCATGCTGGGCGCCGATTTCGGCGACAATGCGCTGGAGGTCGACCAGGAGCGCGAGGGCGTGCGCGTCTCCGGCTTTGCCAGCCTGCCGACCTATTCGCGCGGCTCGGCCCAGCACCAGTATCTCTTCGTCAACGGCCGCCCGGTGCGCGACAAGCTGCTGCACGGCGCGATCCGCGGCGCCTACCAGGATTTCCTCGCCCGCGACCGTCATCCCGTCGTGGCGCTCAATGTCGATCTGCCCAGCCACATGGTCGATGTGAATGTCCATCCGGCCAAGGCCGAGGTGCGTTTCCGCGATGCCGGCCTGGTGCGCGGTCTCATCGTCGGCTCGCTGCGCCATGCGCTGGCAGGCGCGGGACACCGGGCCTCCACCACGGTCGCCGGTTTCGCGCTCGGCCGGGTGCGCCCGGAAGGCGCGCCCTCGCATGGCCAGCCCTACCAGTCCGCCGCCCATCATGTCGCCGCCTGGGGCCGGCCCGCCGGGCCCGCCGAACCCGCCCAGGGCCAGGTCTTCGATCCGGGCATGTCCGCGCGCGTCGAGCCCGACCGCTCCTGGTCGCAACCGCCGGCGGGCGAGGGCATGAGCGTTACAGAACGCGACATGGACGCAACAGCGCCGACACCCGAATGGCCCCTCGGCGCCGCCCGGGCGCAACTGCACGAAACCTATGTCGTCGCCCAGACCGCCGACGGCATCGTGATCGTCGACCAGCACGCCGCCCACGAGCGCCTCGTCTATGAACGCATGAAAAAGATGATCGCGGATACCGGGGTGCAGCGGCAGAAACTCCTGGTGCCGGAAATCGTCGATCTCGACGAGGCGGAAGCCCGCCGCGTGCTCGACCGTACGCAGGAGCTCGAAGAGCTGGGCCTGGTGGTCGAACCCTTCGGCGCCGGCGCCATTGCCGTGCGCGAAACGCCGGCATTGCTGAAAAAACTCGACGTGCAGGGCCTGATCCGCGACCTCGCCGACGACCTCGCCGAGACCGACCAGGCGCTCTCGCTGAAGGAAAAGCTGGAAGACGTGGTCGGTACCATGGCCTGCCACGGCTCGGTCCGCTCCGGCCGCCGCCTCACGGGCGAGGAAATGAACGCCCTGCTGCGCGAAATGGAAGCCACCCCCCATTCCGGCCAGTGCAATCACGGCCGCCCGACCTATGTCGAACTGAAACTGGCGGACATCGAACGGCTGTTCGGGCGGCGCTAGGCAAGGGCTCGCCCCGCTTGCGGGGGAGCTGTCCGCGTAGCGGACTGAGGGGGCGGCGCGAAAGCGCCGCAGAGCGCGAAGCGCGCAGACTCTCCCCCATCGCCTCGTTGCACTCGGCACTTCCCCCGCTTTGCAGGGGAAGCCTTGAGAGAGCGTTGTGTTAGAACCGCGACTTCTTCAAATCCGAGCCATGCTCCACTCGGGCGAATTCCATCAGCGCGTCCTTGTCGCCGCGGGCTTGCAGGCGGCGGGCGTAGAGGGCGGCGAGCGGGCCGGCGCTGAGGCCGTGCAGGATGACGCTGAGGCCGACGGTGACGGCGACGGTGGCGACCAGCGGCGCGGCCTGGCCGGCGCCCAGCTGGCTTTCCACGATCAGGGCGAAGACGATGGAGGCGAGGCCGCGCGGGCCGAACCAGCCGAAGAAGAGTTTTGTCGTCGCCAGCAGGCCGGTGCCGGTGAGGCTCAGCCAGATGGCCAGCGGACGGACGAGGAAGAGGCTGACCAGCGCGAAGACCGGCATGCGCCAGTCCACCTCGCCCAGCGCCTGGGGCAGCATGACCGCGCCGAACACCACGAAGGTGATGAGGGCGAGCAATTGCCCCTCGGTCTCGCCGAAGGAGATGACCGGCTTGCGGGCGCGGCGGG
>Ga0207716_100386_pt1 | contig 18973 bp, 11 predicted proteins | sample TtaePargueraPR_FD_187739 | JGI IMG/M metagenome (GOLD analysis project Ga0207716, IMG submission 187739) | Aerobic enrichment media microbial communities from Bioluminiscent Bay, La Parguera, Puerto Rico - Tt and P2 (5) (SPAdes) | ecosystem: Environmental > Aquatic > Marine > Unclassified ... | reverse complement strand
TGTCGCGCGCGGTGTCCAGGAGCGGGGCCTGTCCGGCATTGATCACCAGCGCGCGTGCGTGCGCCACCGCGACGCAATGCGCCAGGCTGCTGCCGGTCAGCTGATTGTTGATCAGCGCCGTGACGATGCCGACCTTGCTCATGCCGAACCAGAAGGCGACGAAGTCGGGCCGGTTCTCCATGAAAAGCGCGACGCAATCGCCGGCGCCCAGCCCCTGGGCGATCGCCCAGTGCGCGAACCGGTTCGCACGGGCTTCCAGGTCCGAATACCGGGTTTCGACGCCGTCGAAATGGAACGCCGTGTTGCCGGCGAACCGGTCCATTGCGGCTTCCAGGTCGTCAGGCAAAAGGCGGGGGTTGTCAGGCCCGACGCCTCGGGTCGCGCGATCGATGCGCGAGAGTTCGCGGATATAGGTCAGGTCGCTGCGGATGCGGGCCAGCAGGCTCATGTCTCAACTCCTCCCGACGGGTCGTTGCCCAGCCTTCAAAAGGCGCGGACACCTTAGAGGGGGAGAAGCATTTTGCAATAAAATGACGCATTATGATCGCAAATGATCGAGTCGCGTCAATCCAGCGGTTCGACCGTCACGAGCTTGACGCCGGCCGCTTCGACGAACCGGGCGTGGGCATCGGAAATGCCGGTGTCCGTAATCAGCGTCGTCACTTCGCCGAGGTCGCAGACGACATTGCCGGAAGGTTCCTCGAACTTGGTGCTGTCGACCAGCAGGATCACCTCGTCGGCCCGTTCGATCAGGCGGCGTTCGGCTGCCACCAATATGATGTCGGCTTGCATGGGGCCCTGCGGGCCCACGGATGCGGCACCCATGAAGAGTTTGGGCCCGTAGAATTTGGGCATGCTGTCATCGCCGGCGGCGGCCAGGATGATGTTCTGTTCCCGGAAGACGGCGCCGCCCGGCACGTTCACCCGCGTTCCGGCCTGGGGCAGCAGCGCGCCGACGATGTGCAGCGAATTGGTCAGGACCTGCAGGTTCAGCCCTTTCAGGTGCGGGCACATCTGCAGCGTCGTGGAGCCGCCATCGATCATGATGCCTTCATTGGGCACGCACTGGGCCGCCGCGGCCTGGCCGATCGCACGCTTTTCGGCGATGCGGCGCGCGACATTGTCGACGAAGGGCACACCCATGAGGCGGGTCTGTTCGCTGCCGTTCTCCAGTGCGCCCTCGAGCAATTTCGCCCCGCCGCGCACGCGCGTGATCACGCCTTCCTGGGACAGGCGTTCGAGGTCCCGGCGCAGGGTCGCCGGCGAGGCGTCGATCTCCCGGTCAAGTTGCCGGAAGGAGACGAAACCCGTCTGCTTGAGCAGGTCGAGAATGTGCTGTTCGCGTTCGGTCGAATGCATGAACCAAGTCTGTCGAGATTGCCGCCGGATGTCGAGCAGATAGAGCGTCCGGCGCGGTCACACAATCCCGGCCGCCTGGCCGGCTGCACAGCGGTGGCGGGCCCGTTCGGATCGCCAGCCGCTGGCCCGGTAAGCCCCGATAATGTCGATCGCGCCACCGGCGTCCCGGCGCACGCGGGCGACGAGGGGGCGCACGTCCGTCTCGTAGGCGTTTCGCAGGATGCGGAAGGCGCCCATGGCGTCGTTGGCGTCCTGCGCGGCGTGAAGTGCTTCCCGGTCGACCAGAAGGGCTTTGGCACGGGCGATCGCGATCGCTTCGGCGGAGGACAGCAGGCTCTCGACCGGGTCCGTCACATTGTGCGACTGGTCGATCATGTAGGCGGGCCGGAAGGTGCCGGGAGCGGCCGTCTCGGCCTCGGTGAGCTCGTTGAAGACCAGGAAAAGCTGGTGCGGATCGATGGCACCGCTGTCCAGGTCGTCATCGCCATACTTGCTGTCGTTGAAATGGAAGCCGCCGAGCTTGCCGGCGAAATTCAGGCGGGCAACGATCTGTTCGATATTCACGTTCGGCGCATGGTGGCCGAGATCGACCAGGCATTGCGCTTTGGGGCCCAGCGCCTGGGCCGCCAGCAGGCTGCTGCCCCAGTCGGCGATCACGGTGGAATAGAAGGCCGGCTCGAACATCTTGTGTTCCAGCAACAGGCGCCAGTCGTCCGGCGTGGCGTCGTAGATGGCGCGAACGGAGTCGATATAGCGTTCCAGCGACCGGCCGAGATGGGCCTGGCCAGGCAGGTTCGATCCGTCGCCCACCCAGATCGTCAGTGCGTCAGACCCCAGGGCGCGGCCGGCCTCGATGCAGTCGATGTTGTGCGCGATGGCCTGTTCGCGCGCTGCCGGGTCGGTGCTCGACAGGCTGCCGTTGCGATAGCTGACAGCCTGTCCCGGCTGGTCCTGGAAGGTGTTGGAATTGACCGCGTCGAAGCTCAGGCCGAGCGATGCCGCCTCTTCGCGCAGCGCCGTGTAGTCGTCGACCGCGTCCCAGGGAAAGTGTGGCGAGACGCGTGGCGTCATCCCGCCGATCCGGTGGACGACGGCGGCGTCTTCCAGCTTCTCGTGAACGTTTACCGGTTCGCCGGGAATGGAGAATTTCGCAAACCGCGTGCCGCCGCGCCCCAGACCCCAGCTCGGCACGGCGAGCGAGAAGTCCGCCAGGGCCTTGCGGACAGGTTCGAGGGCGATGCCATTGCGGTCCAGCGTGTCGCCGAGCGCGTCGTACGCCGACTTCAGGCCGCCGGCCAGGGCCGCGTTGTGGCTGTCCAAAAAGCCGTCCGGCAATTGAGCGGGCATGTCGTGAATCCTGCTAGCGCGTGAAGCTCTGGGCGTTTCCGGCGTCCACATTGACGATGTTTCCCGTCGATTTCGACGAGCTGTCGCAGGCGAAGAAGTAGACGGCCTCGGCGATGTCCTCCGGCAGGACGTCGCGGCGGAGCAGGGAGCGATTGCGATAGAAGGCTTCCAACTCCTCGCCGGAGTCGATGCCATAGGTCGCTGCGCGTTCCTTGCGCCAGTCCCCGTCCCAGATCCGCGATCCGCGAATGACCGCATCGGGATTGACCGTATTGACCCGGATGCCGTCCGGCGCGCCTTCCAGGGCCAGGCAGCGCGCCAGATGCAGAGCGGCGGCTTTCGCCGAGGCGTAGGCGGAGGCATTGGCGGAGGCTGCGACAGCATTCTTCGAGCCGATGAACACGATCGACCCGCCCTGCTCCTGCATCAGCGGGAAGGCCGCGCGGGCCGTCAGGAAGTATCCTTTGGCCAGCACATCGTGATTGCGGTCCCACAAATCTTTCGACGTCCCGGTCAGCGGTGCCGACGATGCGATGCCCGCATTCACGACGACAATGTCCAGCCCGCCGAATTCGCGCGCGCATTCGGAAAAGGCGGCCTCGATCTGGGCCTCGTCCGTGACATCGCAGGGGCAGGCGCGCACGACATCGGAGCCGTGCGCATCGGCGAGCGCTTCGCGTGTCGCCTCGAGGGCTGCGGCGTCGCGATCCGAAAGCATGACACAGGCGCCGTCGGCGGCCAGCCGGCGGGCCGTCGCTGCGCCGATCCCGCCTGCGGCGCCCGTGATGAGCGCGATCCGTCCGGCCAGGGCGCGCGGTGGCGGCATGCGGCGAAGCTTGGCTTCTTCCAGCGCCCAGTATTCGATCGCGAAGGCCTCGCTCTCCGGCAGGCCCCGGTAGCCGCCGAGGAATTCCGCGCCGCGCATGACGTTGACGGCATTGGTGTAGAACTCGCCGGCGAGCCGGGCTGTCTTGCGATCGCCCGCGAAGGTGATCTGCCCCAGGCCGGGCACGAGGATCACCACGGGATTGGCATCGCGCATGGGCGGATCCTGCGGCCCCGCATGGCGGTCGTAATAGGCCTTGTAGGCTTCGCGATACGCGTCCAGCGCCGTGTTGATATAGCCGGCGTCGTCGAGGCGGTCCGGGTCGAGGGTGAGCGGTGCGATCTTGGTGCGCAGGAAATGGTCGGGACAGGACGTGCCGATCGCGCTCAGGCGCGCGAAGTCGCGGCTGCAGACGAATTCCAGTGTCGCGGCATCGTCGGTGAAATGCCCGGTCTTGGCCGTCCCGTGCAGGCGTTTGCGCAGGGAAGGCATGAGTTTCGCCGCCATTGCCCGGCGCTCGGGCGCGGGCAGGGGCTGCCGGTCCGGACCCCCGAAGGCCGGGCGGTCGCCGCGCACCTTATTGAGGTGACGTGCGGCATCGGCGATCAGGCCCAGCGTGGTTTCGTAGCAGGACTTCGCATCGGCCCCCCAGCAGATCAGGCCGTGGCCGGCCAGCACGACACCTTTCAGACCGGGCTGGCGGGCAACGAGATCGCGCAGCCGCAGCCCCAGCTCGAAGCCGGGGCGTTTCCAGTCCAGCCAGCCGACCGTGTCGCCCCAGATGTCCCGGGCCGCCGCACGGCCGTCTTCGGCTGCGGCCAGCGCGATCACGGCGTCGGGGTGGACATGGTCGATATGGGCAAAGGGCAGGTAGCCATGCAGCGGCGTGTCGATCGAGGCCGCCCGCGGATTGAGGTCGAAGGTGCAGTGCGGCAGATAGCCGACCATCTCGTCTTCTTCCGCCTCGCCCCGATAGAGCCGCTCCAGTTCGAGAAGCCGGTCCATGTAGAGTGTGGAGAACCCGTCCAGCGCCATGGAGCCGAGATCTCCGCCCGACCCCTTGACCCAGAGAACGTCGACTTCCGCGCCGGACAACGGGTCCGTTCCCTTCAGCTTGGCCGACGTGTTGCCGCCGCCGAAATTCGTGATCGCGAGGTCCGCCCCCAACAGGTTCGACCTGTAAAGCAGGCGTTCCGCTTCCGATAAACCGGCGGCGTGCGTATCGTCCCACCGGTTGTCGGGAATGCCGAACAACGTGCGGGCCGCGCGCGTCGACGCGGATTCAAGCGTGGCGGAACCGGCCATCTCGGGGTCTCCTGAGCGGGCGCTTGCGAAATCGGGTTCTAACAAGCAGGGTGTTCAAAAGCTGTCAATATCGATGAATTTCGATCATTGTGCGTCGGGGAGCAAGGCATGAGACTCAGCACGGCCATTCTGGACGTGGGAAAAACCCACACGAAGCTGAGCGTTTGGGATGCAGCAGGTCAGCGGCTGGAGCAGGCCGTGCGCGCCAATCCCCCCCGGTTCGAACCGACCGGCCGCGTGCTGGATACGGACGCCATCGAAGCCTGGCTTGTTGCCACGCTGCGCGAGATGGCCGGACGCCACCGGATCGGTCGCATCATGCCGGTGGCGCACGGTGCGGCGGCGGCCTGCATCGCTTCGGGACGGCGTGTCGCGCCCGTGCCCGACTATGAGGACAATCTTCCGCCGGCGTTGAGCGAGACGTATGACACCATGCGCGATCCGTTCGCGACGAATGGGTCGCCGGCCTTGCCCGGCGGTCTCAATCTCGGACGGCAGCTGTTCGGCCTGGCGGTGCGGCAGCCGGACCTCATGGACACGCCTGGCCTGCAGATTGTCACCTGGCCGGAATACTGGACCTGGTTTCTGTGCGGCGTCGCAGCCAGCGAGCGCTCTTCGCTCGGATGTCATACGGATTTGTGGTCTCCGGTCGCGGACGACTACTCCCCCCTGGCAGGACGCCTGGGCCTGGCCGAACGCTTTGCACCGCTTCGCCGGGCCGGCGAGGTGGCCGGGACGCTGAGGCCGGACCTGGCAGAAGAGACCGGCCTGTCCCGCGATGTGGTGGTGCATGTCGGTGTGCACGATTCCAATGCCGGGCTGCAGGCGGGGCATGGGCACAGGGAGCTGGCCGGTCGGCCGGTCACCGTGCTGTCCACCGGCACCTGGTTCATTGCGATGCATGCGGGCGGCGATATCGCCGGGCTTGCCGGGGCGCGGGACTGCACGGTGAATGTCACGCCCAGCGGCCGTCCGGTCCCCTCGGCCCGTTTCATGGGCGGTCGCGAGGCGGAAATCCTGATGGGCGAGACTGTCTGCGATCTTTTCACGCCCGCCCCGGGAGCGGACGCGCTTGCCGGCCTCCTGGCCGCCGAGCCCCTCATCGCGCCGGCAGTGGTGAAGGGGAGCGGCCCTTACGGGCAGCACCAGGGAGGATGGCGTCATGCGCCGGATGCGCGCGCTGCGTCGGCCGTTCAGCTTTATCTGGCGATGAATGCGGACGCCTTGCTCCGCCTGGTCGGCGCCGAAGGGGCGGTCGTCGTCGAGGGGCGTTTTGCCGGTGCCCGCCTTTTCGTGGAGGCCCTGGCGGCACTTCAGCCCCGCCTCGACATTCTGACCTGTACGGAAGACGGCGATGCCGCGTTCGGTGCCCTGCGTTGCCTGGATCCTGCCATCAAGCTGGAGGGCCGCCTGAAGGCGGTCGATCCGCTGCCGGTGGATATGACCGGGTATCGCCAGGCCTGGCGCGAGCTGGCGGAGCGGACGCGTATTCCCGCGTGACCGATCCGCACGTTTCTTCACATGCTTGACCGTATTTACGTCATATGCAATCAAATACGATCACAATAAGTCAAAAGAACAAGAAACATCAGAACTTACTAGAGGGGAGTGTCATGAAGCAGCTGTTCCGGGCGGGCATGTTCCGCCTGAGCGTGCCGGGCGTCCGCCATTCGTGGGCGCCGGCCGATGTCTGACGCGCTCGTCTACGATCGCAGGCCGGTGCCTGACAGCCGGTTGCAGCCAGCCCGCTATTTTGCCGCGAACTATGCCGGTGAACACATCGCCGGGACCGAATTCGTCATCGGCGCCGCCTTCGTTTCCTGGGGTGTGTCTGCAGCGGACCTCGTCGTTGGCCTTCTCGTCGGCAACCTGCTCGCGGTGCTCACCTGGACACTCGTCTGCGCGCCGATCGCCGTACGAACGCGGCTGACGCTCTACGCCTATCTGGAGAAGATTGCCGGACCCGGTTTCGTCAAACTCTACAGTGTCGTGAACGGCGTGCTCTTCTGCATCCTGGCAGGTTCGATGATCACGGTTTCCGCTTCAGCGGTCCGCATCCCGCTGGGCATCCCGGCGCAGACCGACTTCTTTCCGGACGATATCCGCTTTGTGATCACCGCCTGTGCCGTCGGTGCGGTCGTTGTCGCCATCGCGGTGCTGGGCTTTCGCCGTCTGGCGCAGTTTGCCAGCGCCGTCACGCCGTGGATGATTTCTGTCTTCCTGGTCGGTGCGATGATGATCTATCCGGTCCTGGCCTCCGCGGCCGGCGTGGATGACCCTCTGACGGTTTCGGGTTTCTGGCAGGTTGCGCAGACGCAGATCTGGACCGGAGCGCCGGATAGCAGTTTCACGGTCTGGCATGTCGGAGCCTTCGCCTGGATCGCTAATCTGGCCATGCATGGCGGCATGTCCGACATGAGCCTGCTGCGCTTTGCGCCGCGCGCATCCTACGGGCTGTTCTCGGCACTCGGCATGTTCGTCGGGCACTTCCTGGCCTGGATCTGGGCCGGCATCATGGGGGCCGGTGCCGCTCTGCTGCTGGGCACGACATTGACGGCGCTCGACGCCGGCGAGGTCGCCTACCAGGCGCTCGGCGTCGTCGGGATCATCGCCGTGATCATCGCAGGCTGGACGACGTCCAATCCCACGCTCTATCGCGCCGGGCTCGCCTTCCAGTCGCTGAACCCGGCCTGGTCGCGCAAGCGCGTCACCCTGGTCGTTGGCGTGCTGACCACGGCGATTGCCTGCTTCCCCTTCGTCTTCACCCGCCTGCTCGACTTTGTCGGCCTGATGGGGCTGATCCTCGTGCCGGTCGGTGCCGTGATCGTGACCGAATACTGGGTGCTGCCCAGGACGGGGCCTGGCCGGCACTGGTTCGAGCGGACCGGGCGCAGCCTCAATCTTCCGGCCCTCGCGGCCTGGGTGGCCGGGCTGGCGGCGGCATGGATGCTTCATGCAGCGGGTTTGCATCTCTATTTCCTTCTTCTTCCTGCCTGGATCACCTCGATGGTTGCCTATGCCGCCCTTGCCGGCCTGGTCCCGTCGGGCGATCCGCAACCACATCACGACGATTTTGCAGACGCGCCCGACCTCTCCCCCCGGGATGCTGCCGGCGAAGCGGCGCTGTCCGGGGGCGGACGGCACCTTCTCAGGGGCGTGTTTCTGGCGAGCCTCGCGGCCTGCGTCGGGATCGGCCTGACGGTGCTGCTGTCCGCGCCGGACGTATTCGAGGCCCGGTTCGCCTCCGCCCGGGTTTGGCTGATCGCGCCTACGGCGATCTGCCTGGCGGCGGCAGCGGCGCTGGCTGTCTTCGACGGGGGCGGGCGACGCGCGTGACAGACGGAGATATCCGATGAAATGGGTCAAATGGTCGGGCATTGCCCTGGGCGGCCTGCTGGGTGTGCTGCTGGTCGCCGGACTTCTGGGCGTGTGGTGGCTGGTCTCCTCCATCCGCGGCTACATGGTGCCGACCGAGCCGCAGCCGGACGATATCAGCATCGTCGAGCGCTCGCCGGCCGGGCCGGAGCCGGCGGACGGTCAGGCCGTTCGCACACCGGTCAGTCCGGCGGCGGCCAACTGGGCCGATCTGGCCCATCCCCCGTCCGGTGCCCGGCCCTGGGTGCGCTGGTGGTGGCCCGGCGCTGCCGTCGATGCGGCGCAGGCCTGCACCCAGCTCGAAGCCCTGGAGGCGGCCGGGTTCGGCGCTGTGGAAATCCAGCCCTTCTCCGCCGGCCTTCACGTGATCGAGAGCGATGCGGTGCATGAGCAGGTGAACCGCGTCGGCGAGGCGGACTACCACGACACGCTGACGGCCGTGATCGCCTGTGCCGATGCCATGGGGGTGGATGTCTGGCTGAACCATCTCAGCGGCTGGCCGGCGGGCGGGCCGCAGGTCACGATCGATGACGGCCTGCACGAGTTGGCCTATGCGGAAATCTCGGTGCGCGGCGGGCGGCGGATCGTCCGCGACCTGCCCGTGCCGCAGCCCGGCTTCAACGACTATCTGATGGCTTTCGGCGAAAGCCAGTTCGGTTTCGACCTGACCAATTTCGCGCGCGGTCACGAGACGCTCGTCAGCGTGGTGGCGGCCCGCCAGACCGGCGGCGAACGTTCCGGCAATCCCCTGGATGCGACCGATACCGTCATTCTCGATCCGCAAAGTACGATCGTGCTGACCGATCATGTGGAGAATGGCGAGCTGGTCTGGGAAGCGCCGGAGGGCGAGTGGCGCATTGTGGCGTCCTATGTCATGCCGGCCGGCGAGGCGCCCACGCTGTCCGCCTACGGCCGCAGCGGTTATGTCATCGACCATCTGCGTACTGACCGGATCCGGTCCCACTACAATTACGCCTTCGGCGAAGAGACCGGTCTTGCCCCCTTTTACGGAGAGGCCTTCCAGGGCTTCTTCAACGACAGCCTGGAATTCAAGGTCTCGCGCCTGTCCACCCAGGACATACTGGACGCATTCGAACGGCGCCGTGGATACGATCTGGAGCCCTGGCTGCCCGCAGTCTATCGGGACTCCGTCGACAACTACTTCATCCGCGAAGTCGGCCGCCTTCTGCCCGAGCCGGCCTTCCGGCTGAGCGATCAGGACGCGCGGATCCGGCATGACTACCAGCTGACGCTGTCCGATCTGGTCATCGACCGTTTCGTCGAGGGTTCGGCGCAATGGGCCGGGCGGCACGGCCTGCTGTCGCGCGGTCAGAGCTATGGGCTGGACATCGACGTGATCCGGGCGCTGGGGGCGAACGATATCCCCGAAACCGAACAGCTGTTTTCCGGCGGTTCCCCCTATTTCCTCAAAATGGCCGGCGCAGCGGCGGCGCTCTACGATCGTCCGCGGGTAAGCGCGGAAGCCTTTGTGTGGGCCAAGCGGGCCTATGCGATCACGCCGCGCCAGGTGCGCGCGGCCGCCGATGCGCTCTTCCTGTCCGGGATCAATGCCGCAATCTATCACGGCATCGCCTATTCGCCGGACACGCCGGAATTCCAGGAAACCTACGGCGAACTGGGCTGGTATCCCTTCTTCGGACCGGACAATCCCAGCGGTTTCTCGAACGATTACGGCCCGACATCGACACTCTGGCCCGCTCTGCCGGAGCTCAACGCCTATCTCGCCCGCACCCAGTCCCTGCTCCAGACCGGCCGCCCGGACGTGGATGTGTGGATCTACTATCCCTTCCTCGGATTCCCGACAGCTCTTGAAGATTCGCCGGCCGCGCGGGACGGGTTTCTGTTCATGGGGGCAATGCCGGGCGAGTCTCTGCCCGATCCGGCCGGGCGCTACGACATTCCCTTCGTCACTCTTCCCGAGGATCAGGACGATCCGCGCGTGGCCTGGCTCGAGGCGCTGATGCCGGTCGCCGAAGCGCTCGACGAGGCCGGCGTGACCTGGTCCTGGGTCAATGACCACGCCCTGCAGTCCGGTGCCTTCGAGGCGAATGGCGGCGGGCAGGTATTGCTGGCGAACCTTCCGGCCCTGCCACTGGCCACGCTGGACGCGCTGGAAGGTCTTGATGCGCGAGGCACCGCAATCGCCCTCGTCGGCGATGCGCCGGACCAGGTTCCCGGTTTCGATCCGTCGGGGGCCGAGGATGCCGAATTGCAGGCCCGTCTGGAGGTCTTCGCCCCGCCCCGCACCCTCGACCCCGCCGACGCCGTGGCATGGACCCGTCCGGCGGTCGAGAACCGCCTTCCCGGACCCATCCGCCGGGTCAGCCGCGAAACCGAGACCGGCCATATCCACTATCTGGTAAACCAGGACCCTGGCCGGACCGAGGCGGATCTGGCCCTGAGGGACGTGCCGCCCGGGGAACCGCTCACCTGGTTCGATCCGGTTTCCGGTGCGGTCTGGCCCGCCGAAGCCGGCGCGGACGGGCGCGTGAACCTGTCCCTGGCGGGTCTGGAAAGCCGTTTCCTCATCGTCGGGCCAACCGTGCCGTCGGCCGGTTCCGTGCCTGCCTCGGTGCGCGCACGGGACCTGGATGCGGCGTCCCTGCCAGCCTCCGCCTGGACGCTGCAGGTCGGGGATGCCAGACGCGCACTTGGCGAGGCCTTCATCGACTGGCGCGACGATCCGGACCTTGTCCATGCGGACGATCCGGTCACCTATTCCGCCACGATCGAGCTGGATGCCGCATCGGCCCGCCGTGCGCGGATCCTGGATCTGGGCCGGGTCGAAGGTCAGGCGCTGGTCCGGATCAATGGCGGACCTGAACGGCGGATCGCGCTGGACCCCTTCCTGCTGGATCTTCCCGATGGGCTGGAGCCCGGCGAGACGCGCATCGACATCACGATCGTGCCGCCGCGCCGCAACGCATTGCTGGGGCAGGGCCAAAGCGGGGAAGCCCGGTACGAGTTCCTGAGCGCGCTCGAAGGCGGTCCGACCCCGGCCGGCCTGCTCGGCCCGGTTCGTCTGCTTTCCGTCAGTGCGCAGTCCGACGACGCCGAAAATGCGGGCACGGAAAGCGAGGACCCGGAATGAGCACGCCCGGCCTCTCCCCCGACATCAACACCATAACGCGCCTGAGCCTGGGCGGCCGGCTCGGTTTCGGCATCGGCGATTTCGGCCTCAACATCTTCTGGAACATGACGAATATTTTCGTCCTGTTCTACTATACCGACGTGCTGGGCCTGCCCAACGCCGTGGCCGGCTACATCGTCATGGGTGCGATGATCTGGGATGCCGTGACCGATCCCCTGATCGGTATCCTGGCCAGCCGTTCGCGAACGCGGTTCGGGCGCTATCGCCCCTTCATTCTCGTCGGAGCCATACCGCTGGCGATTTCCTTCGGGCTGATGTTCTCCAATCCGGGTCTGGAGGGCATGCCGCTGATCGTCTACGCCCTGTCCACCCACCTCCTGTTCCGAACTTTCTATACCGTGGTGGGCGTGCCCTACAGTTCGCTGACCGCCCGCATGACCCGCAGCTCGGACGAGCGCGGGGCGCTGGCCGTCTACCGGATCGTGTTCGCGGCCATCGCGGCACTGATCGTCGCGGCGCTGACCATGGATGCGGCCCGCGGCCTGGGCGATGGCGATCTGGCCGCAGGCTTCGGCATCATTGCCACGATGTACGGGCTGCTGGCTGCCGGCGCGATCCTCTTCTGCTTCTTCGTGACGCGCGAGGACCCCGAACTGGCCGATGGCGAGGCCTTGCCGCGTTTCCGGGAAATCGTCCGCATGCTGCGCCACAATTCGGCGTTCTGGATTGCCTTCGCCGTCGTGCTGCTCGGCACCAGCGGCGCGACGATCACCAGCAAGGCCCTGCTCTACTATCTCAAATACAATCTCGATGCGGAGGGGCTGATCGGCCTGACCTCGGCTGCGATCGCACTCACCGTGATGCTGGCCGTGCCCGTCTGGGGACGCATGTCGCGGATCATCGGCAAGCGCAATGTCTGGCTCTGCGGCATGTGCTTTTCCATCACGGCCGCGCTCGCCCTGTATTTCAACCCCTGGGAAGTCCCCGTGATCGTGATTCCGGTCCTCATGTTCGGTGCGATCGGGTCGGCGGCCGGTTATTTCAGCGTCTGGGCGACGATTCCCGACACCGTGGAATACGGCGAGTGGAAAACCGGCGTGCGGGCGGAATCGGTCCTGTTCGGTGCGGTGTCCTTCGCCCAGAAACTGTCCCTGGGTATCGCCGTCGGCGTCGTCGGCCTCCTGCTCGATGCGATCGGCTACCGCGCCAATCTCGTCCAGGAAGCCGAAACGCTGGCCGGGCTGAAGGCGCTGATTTCCATCGTGCCGATGTGTTTTGCCGTCGTCTGCGTCGTGCTGATCGCCAACTACCGGCTTGGCCGGGAGCGCCACGCCGAAATCGTCGAGGAAATCGAACGGCGCAGGGCTTCTCCGGCCGCCGACGCCGGGCAATAGGGGAGAGCGCCATGCGCCTGAAATGGATCCTGGCCGCGATCGCCGGCCTTCTCGTAACGGCGGGCCTAGCCGGTTTTTTGATGAAAGACCGGCTCTTCGTTGCCGCGATCGATCATTTCGCCAGCCCCTATATCGGAGACCGGCCCGCATTCACGCATGAATTCGGCGATGTGATCGAGCTGGACCTGCCCATGCGCGACGGAGTGGAGCTGGCCACACGTGTCCATTTGCCTGAAGGCGAGGGCCCCTGGCCGACGGTTCTCGTCCGTGACCCCTACCAGTTCACCTACTATCTCACCTGTCACTTCTACGTTCGCTACGGGTATGCCTGTGTACACCAGGATGTGCGCGGCCAGGGCGAGTCCGGTGGCGAATGGTATCCCCTGCGTCACGAAACAGCCGATGGCGAGGATACGCTGGACTGGCTCGTGGAGCAGGACTGGCAGGACGGCAATGTCGCGCTGGTGGGCGCGTCCTATGTGGGCCTGGTGCAGTGGGCCGTGGCCGACCGCCTGCCGCCGGAAGTGAAGACGGTGGTGATCTCGGTGTCTCACGGCGATTTCTACGACATGGTCTATCGCGGGGGGCATTTCGCCCAGGCCGTTGCGGGCCTGTGGGCGGCGGAAATCTTCTATCCGCTGGACGAAAAGGCCGAGGCTGCGGAAATCTGGCAGACCGAGGTGCTTCCGGCACGGCCGGCCCTGGATGTCGATCCCGGTCTGTTCGGCGAGGCGTGGCCCAGCTATCACGACTATCTTCGTCACCCGGAACGCAGCGATCCCTACTGGCAGCAGGAGGTCTACCGCACCTATCGCGAGGCCCACCGGAATCTCGACCGCCCGGCCCTGTTGATCGGACGCTGGCAGGACTTTTTCCTGGAGGGGATGCTGGAGCGGTTCGACGCGCTGCCGATGCGCGCGCAAAGCGTCTTCGTGATCCAGCCGGGCGAGCATGGCGGGAACACGAACGACCTGGACTATCCCGATCCGCAGAACCAGGATTTCGGCGTGTCGCTGCGATGGCTCGACCATCATCTGCGCGGCGCCGCCCTGCCGGAAGACCTGTCGCCCGGTTACCTCTACTACAGGATCGGCGAAGACCGCTGGACCCATGCGGACAACTGGCCGCCGCAAACCGCCTCCCGGCGCTTCCGTCTCGCCGGGCTCTCCGGCGCGGCGCGCTGCGAGGGACGTCTCCAGCCGGGCGATGGATCGCCGCCGGACGCATCGGCGCACTATGTCTACGATCCGGATGATCCGGTCCCCACGCGCGGCGGATCCTTCATGCTCAATCCGAACCTTGCCCCGGTCGCCGTCGCGGAACAGGGACAAGCTGCCTGCGACCGGGATGACGTGCTCAGCTTTCTGACGGACGCGTTCGACGCACCGTCCCGGATCGCCGGGACGATCGAGGTGCGCATCGATGTCGCCTCGGATGCCGAAGACAGCGCCTTTACCGTCAAGCTCTCGGAAGTCTTCGCCGACGGGCGGGTGCTCAACATCCGCGACGACATCACCTCCCTGTCCTTCCGCAACGGGTCGGACACCAGGCTGCGCTACACGCCCGGCGAGCCGGTGGAGCTGGTTTTCCCGCTGACGCCGATCGACTGGACGCTGCAACCGGGATCGCGACTGCGCCTGGACATCTCCTCCTCCAACAGCCCCGCCTTTCCGCCCCACCCGAACCGGGCCGGACTGTGGAGCGAAATCGGCGACGTGCAGACTGCGAACCAGACCCTCTCCGGCGGATCGGTGACGCTCCCGCTGGGTATGCCGGAGGCAGATGCAAACCCGGGCAGTGCGTCTGAGTGAGACCGTAGAGCCGAAGCGTTCAAAGCGAGGCCGGCTCGTCCGGCCGCTTCCCGTGAACAGGCACGTCCGCCTGCTGCCGGCGTGCCCGCGCTACCGGTCTTCGGCCCGGGCGGGTGGCAGCGCCTCGATCCCTTTGCCGAAGACCTCGCACATGCGTTCGAGGATCGTCGCCGCATCGGCTGAATCGCATAATCCTCCGGACAGGAAGTCGATCCGGCCGGTTTGGGCCAGCGAAAGCGTGATGGCTCCCGACAGGAGATGGTAGAACCAGTAGAGATCGGCCGTGTCGCAATCCGGCCGCACGTCCTTGAGCAGTTCGACGAAGCGCTGCGTGACAGCGTCGAAGGGCGAGCTGTCGTGGCCGATTTCCTCGGGTATCGGTGCGCTGTTGAGGCGTGCGATCAGGGACCCGTAGTGACGGTGGCCGGGCCTGCCGTCGAGGATGAAGCTGAACGTGGGCTCCAGATAGGCCCGCACGACGCCGGGACCGGTCATCCGGCCGGCATGGCTCTTTGCGTAGGCTTCCAGTGATTGAGCCCGCCGTTCGTTGACCTCCGTCGCCCGCCGTTCGAGCACGGCGTCGACCACCCCGGCCTTCGTGCCGAAATAATAGTGGATCAGGGCCGTGTCGACTTCGGACGCGTTGGCGATCTGGCGCATCGTGACCGCTTCGAACCCCGCCTTTGCGAACAACGCCTCGGCGGCGTCCAGTATCCGTTCGCGCGATTCCTCCCGGCGGTCCGCCTGCCGGCGGCGGCGTTGCGGAACGGATGACTGTGCGTTCACCGGTGAAGACTCCCTGTGCCGATGCTCTTCGCGATGTCGCACGAAAATGCGCGGCACGCCAAGGCCGCCTCTCTTTTGCAACATATTTATTGAACGATAAATAAATTTCTTGACTCGGGAATTGTCTCCGGCGTCAATTCGCCGGCAAGCGCGAAAACGCGCCGAGGGAGGAAAACATGATCAAGGGGACCGGCCCGCGCCTGCGGGCCCATCTGATGTCGGGCGCCGCCGCAGGCCTGCTGCTCGCCACGGGCGCTGCCGCCCAGGACACACCGGCAAGCGAAGACAGGGAGAGCGCGGTCGACACCATCGTGGTGACGGCGCGGCGGCGCGAGGAGAGCCTGATCGACGTACCGGTGGCCATGACAGTGCAAAGCGCCGAGGCGCTCGACCTGTCGGGGGCGACCGACATCACCGCGCTTCAGCGCAATACGCCCAACCTGACGCTCCAGGTCGCGCGGGCGACCAATTCCACGCTGACCGCCTTCATCCGCGGCATCGGCCAGCAGGATCCGCTCTGGGGTTTCGAGCCGGGGATCGGCCTCTATATCGATGACGTCTATGTCGCCCGGCCGCAGGGGGCCATTCTCGACATTCTCGACATCGAGCGTGTGGAAGTGCTGCGCGGCCCGCAGGGCACGCTCTACGGCCGCAACACGATCGGCGGCGCGATCAAGTTCGTGACGGCACGCCTGGACGATGAGCCGACCTTCTCCGTGCGGACCAATCTGGGTGAATACAATCAGCGCGATCTGATCGTGTCGGCCTCGGCGCCGCTCGGAGATACGCTGCGGATCGGCGGGGCGCTGGGGTCCTACCGGCGAGACGGCTACGGCACCAATCTGTGGAACGGGGCCGAGATCGGCAATCGCGAGAGCCTGTCCGCCCGGCTGACGGTCGAGTTCCAGCCTACGCCGGACTGGTTCTTCCGCCTGACCGCCGACCGGCTGGACGACGACAGCAACGCCAATCCCGGCCACCGCGAACTGCCGGTGCCGGCCGCCTTCGGGGCTCCGCCCTTCACCGTGCCCTTCGGCATCGATATTCCGGCGGACGCGTTTGCCGTCACCGGGGACGAGTACGACAGCTGGGCTGGCGTCGACGAGACAAACGAGGTGATCAATCAGGGCGTTTCGCTGACGGGGGAGTGGACGATCAGCGACCATCTCACCTTCAAGACGGTTACGGCCTGGCGCGACGGGGAAACGCACGGGGACGGGATCGACTTCGATGGCACGCCTGCGCCCATCCTCGACGTTCTGGCGCCGGAGACGGTCTATGACGACGACCAGTTCTCGCAGGAATTCCAGCTCCTGTTCGATCACGACCGCTGGCGCGGCGTGGCGGGCGTCTACTATCTCGATGCCTATGCCAGCGGCGGCTACGACACGGTTCTGGCGATCGGTGCTGCCGCGATTCCGGGCGCCCCCACGCCCAACTTCACCCAGGGCACGAGCGGGCATGTCGATACCACGTCGATAGCGGCCTTCGGCGAGTTCGACTTCGATCTGGGCGAGCGCTGGACCCTCACCCTGGGCGGGCGCTGGACTCGTGACGAGAAGACGGGGACGGTCTTCAAGGCCAACTATCTCGGCCTGGGTTCGCCGGTTTCCGGCACCCCCAATACGCCGATCCAGATCCTCACCGACTATACCGCCGAGCGCACCTTCGAAGAGTTCACACCGCGCATCGGGCTGAGCTACCGGCTCAGCGACACGCTGAACGCCTATGTCAGCTATGGGCGCGGCTTCAAGTCGGGCGGTTTCGACATGCGCGGCGACGCGGCCGCGACACCGGCGACCATGGACGGGTACGACCCGGAAACCGTCGATTCGCTTGAGCTCGGCCTCAAAGGCTACGCATTCGGCGAGCGTGTGCGTTTCGCCGCGGCCGTCTTCGAGGCCAGCTATGACGGCCAGCAGGTGACGAGCCAGCAGGTCAACACGGTGGGAACGGGACTGGTCAGCTTCATCGACAATGTCGGCTCCTCCACCATCCGCGGCGCCGAGCTGGAAGCCCAGGCGCGTCTGGGCGGCGGGTTCAGCCTCGATCTCGCGCTGGGCTATGTCGACGCGGAGTTCGACGAATACCTCGCCTACGTGCCGAACGGGTCGCCGCCGCCGGCCTTCGTGCTGGACGATGTCTCCGATGCCCGGCAGTTCCAGAATACGCCGGACTGGACGGGCTCACTGGCGCTCAACCATCATTCGGACGGTGTCATGAACGGCACGCTCGACCTTCGCGCGGCTGTTTCCTGGCGGGGCGACAGTTCGATGTTCGAAACCCCGGCGCCGGAGATCGACCAGGAGGCCTATTCGCTGGTCGATGCCAGTGCCGTCTGGACGTCCGGTACCGGACGCTGGCGGGCCGGTCTGCACGCCCGCAACCTGACCGACGAGCGCTACAGAACCGGCGGCTACTACTTCCCCGGCCTGGCCTATGGCGACAGCATCATCGGCTTCTACGGGCCGCCGCGAACCGTCTTTGCCTCGCTCGAATTCCGCTACTGACCGCCCCGAGGACCGGCCGCCCCGCCAACGGGCGGCCGGTCCGCATCCAGGACATGTTCATGAAACACGCCACCGCCCCGAAGGAGATCCGCTGGACATCGGCGGACGGGCTCGACCTCTTCGCCCGGGACTACGGGTCTGCAGATGCGACGGGTTGCCCCGTGATCTGCATTCCGGGACTCACGCGCAACAGCCTGGACTACGAGGATGTCGCACCCTGGCTGGCGGGCCTGGGCCGGCACGTCATCGCCGTGGACCTGCGCGGGCGCGGCCTGTCCCCGGCGGGGGACCCGGCGCGCTATCGTCTGCCCGTCTATGTCGATGATGTCCTCGCGCTCCTGGACCGGATGGGATTCGAGCGGGTCCACATTCTGGGAACCTCGCTGGGGGGAATGGTCGCCATGCAGATGGCCCGGTCGCACATCGACCGTCTGGCGGGGGCGGTGCTGAACGATGTCGGTCCGACGATCGAACGGGCGGGCATCGAGCGGATCTCCGGCTACGCCTCCACGGCGCCCGACGTGCAGACCTGGCCCGACGCGGTGGCCTATGCCCGCCATATCGCCGGCGATGTCTTTCCGCACTATGGCGAGACCGACTGGCAGCGTTTTGCGGCACGGATGTTCGTTGAAACGCCGGATGGCGCGCTGCAGCCGAGCTACGACCCCGCGGTCGCCCGGCAGGCCCCGTCTTGGCTGATGCCGGTGGCGCGCTTCGTCATGTGGCGCAATTTCCGCCGGCTGGCCCGGCGCCGCCCGGCCCTGGTGCTGCGGGGCGAGCGGTCCGACATACTGTCCCGGAGCACGCTCGCGCGCATGCACCGCGTCGCCCCGCGGCTGGATAGCGAGGAGATACCCGGAGCGGCGCACACGCCGGATCTCAACGAACCGGCCGTGCGGGAGGCCCTGCAGCGCTTTTTCCGCGAACACCCGTAAGCCGCCGGGGATTCCGCCTGCTGCGCACTGACGCGCTCGTTGGCCCTGCGAGCGTGACGGTTCTCTAGCGCGAGAGCATGCCTTGCAGGCGCTTAGAGACGATGGTCTCGGCATCCGCGACGATGCGCTCGATCAGCTCCTTACAGGTGGGAATGTCGTGGATCAGGCCCTGGACCATGCCGGCCCAGATCAGTCCGGCATCGACATCCCCGG
>Ga0207716_100379_pt1 | contig 19443 bp, 16 predicted proteins | sample TtaePargueraPR_FD_187739 | JGI IMG/M metagenome (GOLD analysis project Ga0207716, IMG submission 187739) | Aerobic enrichment media microbial communities from Bioluminiscent Bay, La Parguera, Puerto Rico - Tt and P2 (5) (SPAdes) | ecosystem: Environmental > Aquatic > Marine > Unclassified ... | reverse complement strand
CTGATCGCTCCGATCGCCATGGAAGATGGTCTGCGCTTCGCGATTCGCGAAGGTGGCCGTACCGTTGGTGCCGGCGTGGTATCCAAGATCATCGAGTAACCTTCGGGTTACTCTTTGTTGTTGCACTGAGTTTGTTCGGTGCAGGCCAGTAGCTCAATTGGCAGAGCAGCGGTCTCCAAAACCGCAGGTTGGGGGTTCGATTCCCTCCTGGCCTGCCATTTTTAAACATCCGGATACATAAGCTGATTCCTATGGAGTCAAGAGCCGATAGTTCAGCCAGTCGCTTCGATGCGATGAAGTGGCTGGTTGTTTTCGTTCTGGTTGCCATCGGTGTGGTGGGTAATCAGTATTTTAGTGCCGAGTCACTGCTGTACCGGGTGCTTGCTCTCGTTGTCCTGGGTCTGGTTGCCGCATTTGTGGCGTTTCAGACTGAGCGTGGTCGCCGTTTTGCGATGCTGCTGAAAGAGGCGAGGGTTGAGATCCGCAAGGTGGTGTGGCCCACCCGTCCCGAGCTGGTGCAGACGACAGTTATTGTTGTTGTCTTCGTGCTCGTTGTGGCGTTGTTGTTGTGGGGTATGGATTCGCTGATCAGCTGGCTGGTCGCCGGGTTTATCGGTTAACAGGAGTGGGCAATGGCTAAGCGCTGGTACGTCGTTCATGCGTATTCTGGCTTTGAAAAGCACGTAATGCGCACTCTAAAAGAACGTGTTGCGCTCGCCGAAATGGAAGACAAGTTCGGCGAGATACTTGTGCCGACTGAAGAAGTCGTCGAAATGCGCGACGGCAAGAAGCGCAAGAGCGAGCGAAAGTTTTACCCGGGTTATGTATTGGTCCAGATGGAAATGGATGATGCAAGCTGGCACCTGGTGAAGAATACGCCCCGTGTTCTCGGTTTCATCGGTGGCACCAAGGACAAGCCTGCTCCGATTACTGAGCGGGAGGCAGAGGCGATTCTGCGTCGTGTTGAGAGCGGCGTTGACAAGCCCAAGCCGAAGACGCTGTTTGAGCCAGGCGAGATCGTCCGCGTTGTTGAGGGCCCGTTTGCGGACTTCAACGGTGTGGTTGAGGAAGTTGACTACGACAAGAGTCGGGTCAAGGTTGCTGTTCTGATTTTTGGTCGTTCGACTCCGGTGGAACTGGAGTTTGGGCAGGTTGAGAAAGACTGATCAGCAACGACATTGCTGAAAGCTCGCGCGCCCAGGCGACGCGGGCTTTTTGTGTCTGAAACGGGGAGCCGCAAGGCGTTTGCACCCAAAGGAGAAAAATCATGGCAAAGAAGATTGACGCTTATATCAAGCTTCAGGTTGCTGCCGGTAAGGCCAACCCGAGTCCCCCTGTTGGTCCTGCACTGGGTCAGCGCGGTGTAAACATCATGGAATTCTGCAAGGCGTTCAACGCCAAGACTCAGGATCTCGAGCCTGGTCTGCCGATTCCGACCGTGATCACTGTCTACAGTGACCGCAGCTTTACTTTCGTCACCAAGACGCCGCCTGCGCCGGTGCTGCTGAAGAAAGCCGCTGGCATCAAGAGCGGATCTGCGCGCCCGAACACCGACAAGGTCGGTACGGTGACCCGTGCTCAGCTGGAAGAAATTGCCAAGACCAAAGAGCCGGACCTGACTGCTGCCGACCTGGATGCCGCAGTGCGCACTATTGCCGGAACAGCCCGTAGTATGGGCCTGAACGTGGAGGGCCTCTAACATGGCAAAGCTGAGCAAGCGTCAGAAGCTGATTCGTGAAAAAGTGGATTCCACCCGCAGCTACTCCGTTGATGAGGCGGTCGCGCTGTTGGTAGAGCTGGGCCAGAACGTCAAGTTCCGCGAGTCCGTGGATGTGGCCGTTAACCTGGGCGTCGACGCACGTAAATCCGATCAGGTCGTGCGCAGCAGCACCGTTCTGCCGCACGGTACTGGCAAGAGTGTTCGCGTCGCCGTGTTCACCCAGGGTGCCAATGCCGAGAAGGCCAAGGCAGCCGGTGCCGACATCGTTGGCATGGATGACCTGGCGGAAGAAGTCAAGAAAGGCGTTATGGATTTCGACGTGGTAATCGCCACTCCGGACGCCATGCGCGTTGTCGGTCAGCTGGGCCAGATCCTCGGTCCCCGCGGCCTGATGCCGAACCCGAAAGTTGGTACTGTGACTCCGGACGTTGAGACTGCGGTCAAGAACGCCAAGGCCGGTCAGGTGCGTTACCGTACTGACAAGAACGGTATTATCCATGCCCCGCTGGGTAATGTTGAATTCTCTGCACAGACCATCAAGGAAAACCTTGAAGCTCTGGTTGCAGACCTGAAAAAGGCCAAGCCGTCTTCAGCGAAAGGTGTGTATCTGAAAAAGATCACCATTTCGTCCACGATGGGTCCTGGCCTGACTATCGATCAGAGCGGTCTGAACATCTGACCCCCTGATTGGTAGTTACTTTGTAGTCTGGGCGGAAGCCAAGGCTGTCAAAGACCGCAGGCCCCCGAAGCGCCCTTTTCAAAGGGCGCTGCAAGGGTTAAAGCAACGCCTGCGCAGACGGTGTGAAGACGTTCTCTCTGAACCCAAACACCGTTAGGCGCCCTGTTTAAGGGCAATGATGGGTTTGCCGGAATATGCCGGCGAAATCGAGGAGAAATCCAGTGGCAATTAGACTCGAAGACAAGAAGGCGATCGTCGCTGAAGTCAACGAGACTGCTGGTACTGCTCTGTCTGTGGTTTTGGCTGACTACCGTGGTGTCACTTCCGGTGACATGACGGCTCTGCGTGCCAAGGCTCGTGCCGAGAATGTGCGTCTGAAGGTTGTTCGTAACAACCTCGCGAAGATTGCCATTAAAGGTACCGAGTTCGAGTGCATCGACGAGGCCCTGGTCGGCCCGACCATTTTGGCGTTCTCAATGGAAGATCCGGGTGCCGCTGCGCGCCTGCTGAAGGATTTCGCCAAAGAGAAGCAAGCGTTCGAGATCAAGGCCCTGGCCGTCGGCGGTGAGCTGATGGGTGCCGACCAGATCGATCGCCTCGCCAAGCTGCCGACGCGTCACGAAGCACTGACCATGCTGGCAGCAGTAACACAGGCACCGGTGACCAAGCTTGCACGTACCCTGAACGATATTCCGGGCAGGATCACACGTGTAATCGCTGCAGTCCGCGACCAGAAGCAAGAAGCTGCTTGATTCTGTTGAACACCATTTTTTATATTTTTGGGAGAAAGTCATGGCTCTGTCTAAAGACGATATTTTGAATGCAATTGCTGAAATGAGCGTAATGGATGTTGTTGCGCTGGTTGAAGCTATGGAAGAGAAGTTCGGCGTATCTGCAGCTGCTGCTGTAGCTGCTGCTCCGGCTGCCGCTGCTGGCGCTGGTGAAGCTGCCGAAGAGAAGACCGAATTTGACGTTGTTCTGACCGGCGCCGGTGAGAAGAAAGTTAACGTCATCAAGGCTGTTCGTGAACTGACCGGCCTGGGTCTGAAAGAAGCCAAAGAAATGGTTGACGGTGCTCCTTCTACTGTTAAGGAAGGCGCCAACAAGGCCGACGCTGAAGAAGCCAAGAAGAAGCTTGAGGAAGCAGGCGCTTCTGTTGAGCTCAAGTAAGAGTCGGCTGTTGATCGAAACCATGTGTTGAACATGGTCAGGCTGGTGGCTTTATGCCACCGGCCTTTTTCTGTTGTATATGCTATAGAGTCTGGTGTGCAATTACAGGTTGATGTCAGATCTATAACCTACAGCCAGAGTCTTGTTCAAGACGGCGCAGTATGCCGAGCAAATCGGCCCCGAAGCAGAAAAATGGTTGCTTCTTGATACCAGGTATCAGGTCTTAAGCTGGGGAATGCAGATGACTTACTCCTATACTGAGAAAAAGCGGATTCGCAAAGACTTTAGTAAATTGCCTTCCGTGATGGACGTCCCCTATTTGCTGTCTATTCAGCTGGATTCATATCGGGACTTCCTGCAAATGGAATCCGCTGCTGAAGCGCGCCAGGAAACTGGCCTGCACGCAGCATTCAAATCCGTATTCCCGATTGTCAGTTATTCTGGCAACGCCGCACTTGAATACGTGAGTTACCGCATCGGCGAGCCGGTATTTGACGTCAAGGAATGCCAGCTTAGGGGCGTGACGTACGCAGCACCGCTGCGGGTTAAAGTACGTCTGATTATTTATGACAAGGAATCGTCCAACAAAGCGATCAAGGACATCAAGGAACAAGAAGTCTACATGGGTGAAATGCCCCTGATGACTGAAAACGGTACCTTTGTGGTTAACGGTACCGAGCGTGTTATTGTTTCCCAGCTGCACCGTTCTCCTGGCGTGTTTTTCGACCACGACAAGGGAAAGACCCATTCCTCCGGCAAGCTGTTGTACTCTGCGCGGGTGATTCCTTACCGTGGTTCCTGGCTGGACTTCGAGTTCGATCCGAAGGACTGTGTGTTCGTTCGTATCGACCGTCGTCGCAAGCTTCCGGCGTCCATTTTGCTGCGTGCCCTGGCCTACACCTCCGAGCAGATGCTGGAAATGTTCTTCGACACCAGCAAGTTCGCGATTGGCCCGGATGTGTGCAAGCTGGAACTGGTACCGAGCCGTCTGCGCGGTGATATTGCCACCTTTGACATCAAAGACCAGGATGGCAATGTGATCGTCGAGGAAGGTCGCCGGATCACTGCACGCCACATCAAGCAGCTCGAGAAAGCCGGTATTACCGAGCTGGAAGTTCCCACCGAGTACCTGTATGGCCGCGTTCTGGCGAAGGACATGGTTGATACGGCCACCGGTGAGGTGCTGGTTGAGTGCAACACCGAGCTGACCGAAGATGTGGTCACCAAGATTCTGGACGCGGGTGTGAAGGAGATTGAAACCCTCTACACCAACGACCTGGACTGCGGTCCGTTCATGTCCGACACCCTGCGCATCGACCCGACCCGCACTCCGCTTGAGGCGCTGGTTGAAATCTACCGCATGATGCGCCCGGGCGAGCCGCCCACCAAGGAGTCGGCAGAGAACCTGTTCAACAACCTGTTCTTCTCAGAAGAGCGTTATGACCTGTCTGCGGTTGGCCGGATGAAGCTGAACCGCCGCCTGCGTCGTGAGGAAAGTACCGGAGAAGGTACCCTGACACACGCGGACATCATCGACGTCCTCAAGACGCTGATCGATATCCGTAACGGTCAGGGCCAGGTTGATGACATCGATAACCTGGGTAACCGCCGCGTTCGCTGCGTCGGCGAGATGGCAGAGAACCAGTTCCGTGTCGGCCTGGTCCGCGTTGAGCGGGCTGTCCGCGAGCGTCTGAGCCTGGCAGAAAGCGAAGGCCTGATGCCGCAGGACCTCATCAACGCCAAGCCGGTGGCGGCTGCGGTGAAAGAGTTCTTCGGCTCCAGCCAGCTGTCCCAGTTCATGGACCAGAACAACCCGCTGTCCGAGGTTACTCACAAGCGTCGTATTTCGGCTCTTGGGCCAGGTGGTCTGACCCGTGAGCGTGCCGGCTTCGAGGTGCGTGACGTTCATCCGACCCATTACGGCCGGGTATGTCCTATCGAGACCCCGGAAGGCCCGAACATCGGTCTGATCAACTCGCTGGCAACCTACGCCCGCGCCAACTCCTACGGCTTCCTCGAGAGCCCGTACCGGAAGGTTGTGGACGGTCTGGTTACTGACGACGTGGTTTACCTGTCGGCGATCGAAGAAAGCAATTACGTTATCGCCCAGGCCAGTGCTGCGATGGACGAAAACAAGCGTCTGAGTGATGAGCTGGTAACCGTTCGCCACCAGAACGAATTTACGGTAATGCCGCCGGAAAGCGTCAATTTCATGGACGTTTCCCCGCGTCAGGTTGTCTCCGTTGCGGCCTCGCTGATTCCGTTCCTCGAGCATGACGATGCTAACCGCGCCCTGATGGGTGCCAACATGCAGCGTCAGGCGGTGCCCACCCTGCGTTCCCAGGTGCCGTTGGTTGGTACCGGTGTCGAGCGTACCGTGGCCCAGGACTCCGGTGTGTGTGTGACGGCCCGTCGTGGTGGTGTCATTGAAAGTGTCGACGCAGCCCGTATTGTTGTTCGGGTGAACGACGACGAGACCGCCGCAGGTGATGCCGGTGTGGATATCTATAACCTCACCAAGTACACCCGTTCCAACCAGAACACCTGTATCAACCAGCGTTCAATTGTTCGCCAGGGCGACGCAGTGGCGCGTGGTGACGTGCTTGCAGACGGTCCTTCAGTAGATCTGGGTGAACTCGCCCTCGGCCAGAACATGCGCATCGCGTTCATGCCGTGGAACGGTTACAACTTCGAGGACTCCATTCTCATCTCCGAGAAAGTTGTTCAGGAAGACCGGCTGACCACCATCCACATTCAGGAACTGACCTGTGTGGCCCGTGATACCAAGCTGGGCAGTGAAGAAATCACCGCGGATATCCCGAACGTGGGTGAAAGCGCGCTGGCCAAGCTGGATGAGTCCGGCATTGTCTATATCGGTGCCGAAGTAGGCCCGGGTGACATCCTGGTCGGTAAGGTGACCCCGAAAGGTGAAACCCAGCTGACTCCGGAAGAGAAGCTGCTGCGCGCCATCTTCGGTGAGAAGGCCTCAGACGTGAAGGACACCTCCCAGCGTGTACCAACCGGTACCCGGGGCACGGTTATTGACGTTCAGGTCTTTACCCGCGACGGCATCGAGAAGGACCAGCGAGCGCTGGCCATCGAGAAAGAACAGCTGGATAAATACCGCAAGGACCTCAAGGACGAGTATCGGATCGTTGAGGGTGCAACCTTCGAGCGCCTGATGAATGCCCTCAAGGGGCAGGAAGTCATCAGTGGTCCGGGTCTGAAGAAGGGTTCTGCGCTGGAGGAGGGTTACCTCGCCGAGCTGCCCCGTGCGGACTGGTTCAAGCTGCGGATGAAGGATGACGAACTCAATGAGCTGCTGGAGAAATCCGAGCAGGGTCTTGAGGATCGCAAGAAAGAACACGAAGCGCGGTTCGAAGACAAAAAGGGCAAGCTGCAGCAGGGTGATGACCTGGCTCCGGGCGTGCTCAAGATCGTCAAGGTGTACCTCGCGATCAAACGCCGTATCCAGCCGGGCGACAAGATGGCCGGACGTCACGGTAACAAGGGTGTTATCTCTGCGGTCATGCCGATCGAGGATATGCCTTACGACCAGTACGGCAACACTGTCGATATCGTGCTGAACCCGCTGGGCGTTCCGTCACGGATGAACGTAGGTCAGGTTCTCGAGACCCACCTTGGTGCTGCTGCGAAAGGCCTGGGTGAACGAATCAGCCAGATGCTGGACGAACAGCGCAAGGTTGCCGAGCTGCGCAAGTTGCTCGACGAGATCTACAACCACTCTGACGAAGTGACCCCGGTTGAGCTGGATTCCTTGACCGACAAGGAAATCCTCGACCTGTGCAACAACCTGCGTGGTGGCGTACCGATGGCGACTCCGGTCTTCGACGGTGCCAAGGAAGCCGAGGTGAAGCGTATGCTTGAGCTGGCCGGCCTCAACACCAGCGGTCAGGTCCAGCTGTATGATGGTCGTACCGGTGACGCATTTGACCGTCCGATTACCGTCGGCTACATGTACATGCTCAAGCTGAACCACCTGATCGACGACAAGATGCACGCTCGTTCCACCGGGTCGTACAGCCTGGTTACCCAGCAGCCGCTGGGTGGTAAGGCGCAGTTCGGTGGTCAGCGCTTCGGTGAGATGGAAGTGTGGGCCCTGGAGGCCTATGGTGCGGCGTATACGTTGCAGGAAATGCTTACCGTCAAGTCTGATGATGTAAACGGTCGGACCAAGATGTACAAGAACATTGTCGATGGCGACCATCGAATGGAGCCGGGCATGCCCGAGTCCTTCAACGTTCTCGTCAAGGAAATCCGCTCGCTGGGTATCGACATCGAGCTGGAATCCGACTGAGCCGAATTGTTTTTGGCAGCGTGAGCGGACACCTGCGAGGGTGTCCGCCCGAGATTAACGCCATCCGGAGCTTTTACTGATGAAAGATTTGCTGAATCTTCTCAAGAGCCAGAACCAAAGTAAGGAATTCGACGCCATCCGTATCGGTCTGGCGTCTCCTGACATGATTCGCTCATGGTCTTTTGGCGAAGTCAAAAAGCCTGAGACTATTAACTACCGTACCTTCAAGCCGGAGCGTGACGGTCTTTTCTGTGCCAAGATTTTCGGCCCGATCAAGGACTACGAGTGCCTGTGCGGCAAGTACAAGCGCCTCAAGCACCGCGGTGTAATCTGTGAGAAGTGTGGCGTTGAAGTCGCACTGGCCAGCGTTCGTCGGGAGCGCATGGGCCACATCGAGCTGGCCAGCCCGGTCGCCCATATCTGGTTCCTCAAATCATTGCCGTCCCGTATCGGCCTGATGCTGGACATGACCCTGCGCGATATCGAGCGGGTTCTGTATTTCGAATCCTTTATCGTTATCGATCCGGGTATGACTACCCTGGAAAAGGGCCAGCTGCTGAATGATGAGCAGTACTACGAGGCCCTGGAAGAGTTCGGTGACGAATTCGATGCCCGTATGGGTGCCGAAGCCATCAAGGCCCTGCTCGAAGACATCGACCTGCAGGCGGAAGTGGATAATCTGCGAGAAGAAATTCCGCAGACCAATTCCGAGACCAAGATCAAGAAGTTCAGCAAGCGGCTGAAGATTCTTGAGGCGTTCCTGTACTCCGGCAACCGTCCTGGCGACATGATCATGACCGTGCTGCCGGTGTTGCCGCCGGATCTGCGTCCGCTGGTACCGCTGGACGGTGGCCGGTTTGCAACCTCCGACCTGAACGACCTGTACCGTCGGGTAATCAACCGGAACAACCGCCTCAAGCGTCTGCTGGAGCTGAACGCTCCGGATATCATCGTGCGCAACGAGAAGCGGATGCTGCAGGAAGCGGTTGATGCGCTGCTGGACAATGGCCGTCGTGGCCGTGCCATCACCGGCACCAACAAGCGCCCGCTGAAGTCCCTGGCTGACATGATCAAGGGTAAGCAGGGTCGTTTCCGTCAGAACCTGCTGGGTAAGCGTGTTGACTACTCCGGCCGTTCGGTCATCGTGGTTGGCCCGTACCTGCGCCTGCATCAATGCGGTCTGCCCAAGAAGATGGCGCTGGAGCTGTTCAAGCCGTTCATTTTCTCCAAGCTGGAACACCGCGGTCTGGCGACCACGATCAAGGCCGCCAAGAAGATGGTTGAGCGCGAAGAAGGTGTGGTCTGGGATATCCTCGATGAGGTTATCCGTGAGCACCCGATCATGCTGAACCGGGCGCCGACGCTGCACCGTCTGGGTATCCAGGCGTTTGAGCCTGTGCTGATCGAAGGCAAGGCCATCCAGCTGCACCCGCTGGTGTGTGCTGCCTATAACGCCGACTTTGACGGTGACCAGATGGCGGTCCACGTACCGCTGACCCTGGAAGCCCAGCTCGAAGCCCGTGCACTGATGATGTCCACCAACAACGTGCTGTCACCGGCAAACGGCGAGCCGATCATCGTACCGTCTCAGGACGTGGTACTGGGGTTGTACTACATGACCCGTGACCGGAAGAACGCGCTTGGTGAAGGCATGGTCTTCGCGGACGTCAAGGAAGCTCACCGTGCGTTCGGTGCCGGCAAGGTCGATCTGCAGGCGAGCGTCAAGGTGCGCGTCAAGCAGGTCAACATTGCCGAGGATGGCAGCCGTAGCGAAGAATACAAGATTGTCGACACTACCGTGGGTCGTGCCTTGCTGTATGACATTGTCCCGGACGGCCTGCCGTTCGAGCTGGTCAACCGGCCGATGGTGAAGAAGGCGATTTCGGCGCTGATCAACACCTGCTACCGCGACGCCGGCCTGAAGGATACGGTTATTTTTGCCGACCAGCTGATGTACATGGGCTACCACTACGCCACCCGGTCCGGTATCTCCATCGGTTTCAATGATTTCGAGATCCCGCCCGAGAAGTACGAGCTGGTGGATGCGGCGACCGACGAGGTAAAGGATATTGAATCCCAGTATGCCTCCGGTCTGCTGACCCAGGGTGAAAAGTACAACAAGGTTATCGATATCTGGTCCCGCGCCAACGACAAGGTCTCCAAAGCAATGATGGAGCGCCTGGCGAAGGAGCAGGTTATTGGTCCGGACGGCCAGCCTGTTAAGGGCGAGGACGGCGAATACCTGATGCAGGAGTCGTTCAACTCCGTATACATGATGGCCGATTCCGGCGCCCGGGGTTCCGCGGCCCAGATTCGCCAGCTGGCAGGTATGCGTGGTCTGATGGCCAAGCCGGACGGCTCCATCATCGAGACGCCGATCACAGCGAACTTCCGTGAAGGTCTGAACGTACTCCAGTACTTTATCTCGACCCACGGTGCGCGTAAGGGTCTGGCAGATACCGCGTTGAAGACTGCTAACTCCGGTTACCTGACCCGTCGTCTGGTTGACGTTTCCCAGGACCTCGTGGTCACCGAAGTGGATTGTGGCACCAGCGAAGGCCTGCTGATGACGCCCCACATTGAAGGCGGCGACGTTGTTGTACCGCTTGGTGACCGGGTGTTGGGACGGGTAACCGCCCGTGATGCGTTTACTCCGACCGACAAGGACAATGCCGTGGTACCGGCCGGCACCCTGCTGGACGAGAAGACGGTAGAAGCCCTTGAGTTGGCTGGTGTCGACGAGGTCTGGGTTCGTTCTGCGATCACCTGTGAGACCCGTCACGGTATCTGTTCCAAGTGTTACGGACGTGATCTTGCCCGTGGTCACCGGGTCAACGTGGGTGAAGCCGTCGGTGTTATCGCTGCCCAGTCGATCGGTGAGCCGGGTACCCAGCTGACCATGCGGACCTTCCACATCGGTGGCGCGGCCAGCCGGGCCTCCGCGGTGGACAACATCCAGGTCAAGCACGGTGGTACCGTTCGTCTGCATAACCTGCGTTCTATCGAGAAGAGCGACGGCTCGTTGGTAGTGGTATCCCGCTCCTCCGCCTTGGCCATTGCCGATGAGCAGGGTCGTGAGCGTGAGTGGTACAAGCTGCCCTATGGTGCAGTACTGTCCGTAAAGCACGGTGATGCCGTCGATGCCGGTGTTGTGGTGGCCAAGTGGGATCCGCACACCCACCCGATCATTGCTGAGGCCGAGGGTACCGCCAAGTTCGTCAACATGGACCAGGGCATCACCGTCCGCACCCAGACTGACGAGCTGACCGGCCTGTCGACCATGGAAGTTATCGATCCCAAGGAGCGGCCTGCGGCCGGTAAGGACATCCGTCCGGCGATTCAGCTGCTGGATGCGGCCGGGGCTGATGTCGAGTTGCCTGGTGGCGCCGCTGCCATCTACTTCCTGCCAGCCAACGCGCTGGTAACCATGGCCAACGGTGCCAGGATCGAGTTGGGTGACGTGGTTGCGCGGATTCCGCAGGAAAGCTCCAAGACCCGGGATATCACCGGTGGTCTGCCGCGGGTTGCTGACCTGTTCGAAGCCCGTCGTCCGAAGGAGTCCGCCATCCTGGCCGAGATCAGCGGCATGATTTCGTTCGGCAAGGAAACCAAGGGTAAGAAGCGCCTGGTGATTACGCCGAAAGATGGCGACGCCTATGAAGTGCTGATTCCGAAACATCGCCAGCTCAACGTGTTTGAAGGTGAAACCGTTGAGAAGGGCGAAGTGGTTTCCGATGGTCCGTCAAATCCGCACGATATCCTGCGTCTGCTGGGTGTGGTGGAGCTGGCGAAGTACATCACCAACGAAATCCAGGACGTCTATCGTCTGCAGGGTGTTGTCATCAACGATAAACACATTGAAGTTATCGTTCGCCAGATGCTGCGCAAGGTAGAAATCACCGATCCGGGTGATACCACGCTGCTGTCCGGTGACCAGGTGGAAATCACCCAGGTGCTGGAAGAAAACGAAAAGGCCAACGCGGCAGACAAAGAGCCGGCGCGGTTCGAGCGTTTGTTGCTGGGTATCACCAAGGCCTCTCTGGCCACCGAGTCGTTCATTTCCGCGGCTTCGTTCCAGGAGACCACCCGGGTCCTCACCGAAGGTGCGGTCACCGGCAAGCGTGATTACCTCCGCGGTCTGAAGGAAAACGTGGTTGTCGGTCGACTGATTCCTGCGGGAACCGGTCTGGCCTACCACAGTGAGCGTCGCCGCAAGCGCGCTCTGGGCGAGCAGGGTGTTACCGCGGAAGACGTGGTTGAGGCTCTGAGCGCCGAGCTCAATCGCGAAGGTTGAGGTTGGTGTGTGACCACCTGCCGGTAGTTACCTATCCGGCGAGTGGTTAAAAAGAGATCAGTCATCTTGACTGTGCAGGGGCGCAGGCTTAAACTTGCGTCCCTTAAATTTTACCCCCGTACTGCGGGGGTAAGTTTCATTGATATGGTTTTTGGAGTTTGCTTACATGGCAACGATTAATCAGTTGGTGCGTAAGCCTCGTAAACGCAAGGTAGCCAAGAGCGACGTTCCCGCGCTCCAGGCCTGTCCTCAGCGCCGTGGTGTGTGCACTCGCGTGTACACCACAACGCCGAAGAAGCCGAACTCTGCACTTCGTAAAGTGTGCCGTGTTCGTCTGACCAACGGCTACGAGGTTTCCTCTTACATTGGTGGTGAAGGTCACAACCTTCAGGAGCACAGCGTTGTGCTGATCCGTGGCGGTCGAGTAAAAGACCTTCCGGGTGTGCGCTACCACACTGTTCGCGGAACACTGGACACCCAGGGTGTACAGAACCGTAAGCAGGGCCGCTCCAAGTACGGTACCAAACGACCCAAGTCCTGATGTCCCGCACGGGTGTCTTTTATCGTTGCTGCGAAGAACGGTAAGAGTAAGGCTGAGTAGCTTTGAGCTATCTCAGGGGTTCCTGAAGACCTTTTTAGATATAAGGGCTTATCGATGCCTAGAAGAAGAGTTGCTGCAAAACGGGAAATTATCCCGGATCCGAAATTCGGCAGTGCACGGCTGGCCAAGTTCATCAACCATGTGATGGAAAGTGGCAAGAAGTCCGTTGCTGAGCGCATTGTTTATGGCGCGCTCGACATTGTTGCCGAAAAATCCAAGGAAGAGCCGATCGAAATGTTCGAGAAGGCCCTGGAAAACATTCAGCCGATGGTTGAGGTTAAATCCCGTCGGGTGGGTGGTGCTACCTACCAGGTGCCAGTAGAAGTTCGGCCTTCACGTCAGAACGCGCTGGCGATGCGCTGGCTCGTTGAATATTCACGGAAGCGTGGTGAAAAGTCCATGGCTCAGCGTCTGGCCGGTGAAATCCTGGATGCCGCTGACAGCAAGGGCGCCGCGGTCAAGAAGCGGGAAGACGTTCATCGCATGGCAGAAGCCAACAAGGCCTTCTCTCACTTCCGTTTCTAACAAGCCGAGGTTTATATCGTGGCACGCAAGACTCCTATCAAACGTTACAGAAACATTGGTATCTGTGCGCACGTGGATGCGGGCAAGACAACTACCACCGAGCGTATTCTTTACTACACCGGTCGTAGTCACAAGATGGGTGAGACCCATGACGGCGCATCCACTACGGACTGGATGGAGCAGGAGCAGGAGCGTGGTATCACTATCACCTCTGCGGCTGTTACCACTTTCTGGTCCGGTATGGACAAGCAGTTCCCCGAGCACCGCGTAAACATCATCGATACCCCTGGCCACGTTGACTTCACTATCGAAGTTGAGCGTTCTCTGCGGGTACTCGACGGTGCCGTTGTTGTGTTCTGTGGTTCTTCTGGCGTTGAGCCGCAGTCCGAGACTGTGTGGCGTCAGGCGAACAAGTATGAAGTTCCGCGCATGGTGTTCGTCAACAAGATGGACCGTGCCGGCGCTAACTTCATGCGCGTTGTCGAGCAGATCCGTAACCGTCTGGGTGCTACTACTGTGCCCATCCAGCTGCCGATCGGTGCGGAAGACGATTTCGAAGGCATCGTTGACCTGCTGCGGATGAAGTCCATTTACTGGAACGAAGACGACATGGGTATGACCTATGAGCTTCGTGACATTCCGGAATCCATGCAGGCAGAAGCCGAGAAGGCTCGCGAGCAGATGATTGAAGCTGCTGCAGAGGCCAATGAAGAGTTCATGGAGAAGTACCTGGAAGGCGAAGAGCTGACGCTTGAGGAGATCAAGCAGGGTCTGCGCGCCCGGACTATCGCCAACGAAATCGTTCTGGCGACCTGTGGCTCTGCGTTCAAGAACAAGGGCGTTCAGGCGGTACTGGATGCTGTTGTCGAGTTCCTGCCTGCCCCTGACGAGGTCAAGGCGATTCGCGGTGAAGTCGATGACGAGGGTACTGAAGAAACCCGTCCTGTTGACGATGACGCACCGTTTGCTGCGCTGGCGTTCAAGATCGCTACCGACCCGTTCGTTGGTACTCTGACCTTCTTCCGTGTCTATTCAGGCAAGCTTGAATCCGGCAATGCCGTGTTCAACTCCGTGAAGGGCAAGAAGGAGCGTGTCGGCCGGATGGTGCAGATGCACGCCAATGACCGTGAAGAGATCAAAGAAGTATTGGCCGGTGATATCGCGGCTGCTATCGGCCTGAAGAACGTGACCACGGGTGACACCCTGTGCGACGAGAATCACAAGATCGTTCTCGAGCGTATGGAGTTCCCGGAGCCGGTTATCTCGGTTGCCGTTGAGCCGAAGTCCAAGGCGGACCAGGAAAAGATGGGTGTTGCGCTGGGCAAACTCGCCCAGGAAGACCCCTCCTTCCGTGTCCGTACCGATGAAGAGACGGGTCAAACCATCATCTCCGGTATGGGCGAGCTGCACCTTGATATCATCGTTGACCGTATGCGTCGCGAGTTCAAGGTTGAGGCGAACATCGGTAAGCCGCAGGTAGCCTACCGCGAGTGCATTCGCAAAGCGGTGGATGTTGAAGGCAAGTTCGTGCGTCAGTCTGGTGGTCGTGGTCAGTATGGCCATGTCAAGATCAAGATTGAGCCGCTGCCGCTGGATGATGATACCGAAAACTTCATCTTCGAGAACGCCATCGTCGGTGGTGTGGTGCCGAAGGAATATATTCCTGCGGTACAGCAGGGTATTGCGGAGCAGATGCAGAACGGCTGTCTGGCTGGTTACCCGCTGCTGGGTATCAAGGCGACCCTGTATGATGGCTCTTACCACGATGTGGACTCCAACGAGATGGCGTTCAAGATCGCTGGTTCCATGGCAATGAAGAAAGGTGCCCTGGAGGCCAACCCCGCCCTTCTTGAGCCGATCATGAAGGTTGAGGTGGTAAGCCCTGAAGACTACATGGGTGATGTTGTTGGCGACCTTAACCGTCGTCGTGGCCTGATTCAGGGAATGGATGAGAGCCCCGCGGGCAAGGTCATCCGTGCAGAAGTTCCGTTGTCGGAGATGTTCGGTTACGCCACAGATCTGCGTTCCGCAACGCAGGGTCGGGCGTCTTATGCGATGGAGTTCTCCCGTTATATGGAAGCTCCTTCGAACATTGCCGAAGCGATCATTAAAAAGGGTTGATCCCAGGACTTAAGTAACAGGAAGAGGTGTAACCGTGTCTAAAGCAAAATTTGAGCGTAACAAGCCGCACGTAAACGTGGGCACCATTGGTCACGTTGACCATGGTAAGACCACTCTGACCGCTGCCCTGACTCGTGTATGTCACGAAGTATGGGGTACTGGTGAACTGCGTGCGTTCGATCAGATCGATAACGCACCGGAAGAGCGTGCGCGTGGTATTACCATTGCGACCTCTCACGTTGAGTACGATTCTCCGACCCGTCACTACGCCCACGTAGACTGCCCGGGCCACGCTGACTATGTGAAGAACATGATCACTGGTGCGGCGCAGATGGACGGCGCGATCCTGGTTTGCTCCGCAGCTGACGGCCCCATGCCGCAGACCCGTGAGCACATCCTGCTGTCCCGTCAGGTTGGTGTACCTTACATCGTTGTGTTCCTGAACAAAGCGGACATGGTTGACGATGAAGAGCTGCTCGAGCTGGTTGAGATGGAAGTTCGTGACCTGCTGAGCATGTACGACTTCCCGGGCGACGACACTCCGATCATTACCGGTTCTGCGCTGATGGCGCTGGAAGGTCGTGACGACAACGAGATGGGTACTACCGCTGTGAAGAAGCTGGTAGAGGCCCTGGACGACTACATCCCGGAGCCGGAGCGTGCGATTGACCAGCCGTTCCTGATGCCGATCGAGGACGTATTCTCCATCTCCGGTCGTGGTACCGTGGTAACTGGCCGTGTTGAGCGTGGCATCATCAAGGTGGGTGAGGAAGTTGAGATTGTTGGTATCAAAGATACCGTCAAGACCACTTGCACCGGCGTTGAAATGTTCCGCAAGCTGCTGGACGAAGGTCGTGCTGGTGAAAACGTCGGTGTTCTTCTGCGCGGTACCAAGCGTGAAGACGTTGAGCGTGGCCAGGTTCTGTGTAAGCCGGGCACCATCAAGCCGCACACCGTGTTCGAGTGCGAAGTGTACGTACTGAGCAAGGAAGAAGGCGGTCGTCATACTCCGTTCTTCAAGGGCTACCGTCCGCAGTTCTACTTCCGGACTACTGACGTAACCGGTTCTTGCGAGCTGCCGGAAGGCGTTGAAATGGTTATGCCGGGTGACAACGTCAAAATGACCGTTACCCTGATCGCTCCGATCGCCATGGAAGATGGTCTGCGCTTCGCGATTCGCGAAGGTGGCCGTACCGTTGGTGCCGGCGTGGTATCCAAGATCATCGAGTAATCACTCTCGAATGATCAGGAAAAAGGGGCTGGATCGTCAGCCCCTTTTTCCGTTTAGGTCGCATCAATCGACCCGACCCGGTCAAACTGCAGGGCAGTTGACATGGTTGGGTATTATGCATACAATGCGGCTCCTTTTTTTGAAGGTCGGCTAACCGTTAGCTGCTACGAGTGGAGTTTGGTGCATCATGCAAAGCCAAAAGATTCGAATCCGGTTGAAGGCGTTTGATTACCGCCTGATCGACCAGTCCACGCAGGAGATCGTCGATACCGCTAAGCGGACCGGCGCTCAGGTGCGTGGTCCTATTCCTCTGCCGACGCGGAAGGAAAAGTACACCGTTCTGATTTCTCCGCATGTCAACAAAGACGCGCGCGATCAGTACGAAATTCGTACCCACAAGCGTCTGCTCGACATTGTTGAGCCGACGGAGAAGACAGTGGATGCTCTGATGAAACTGGACCTGGCAGCAGGTGTAGACGTTCAGATCAGCCTCGGCTAATACCGTCCGGTATTAGTCTGTGTAACTGTCATAAGGCCATAGAGGGTGAGAGCCCCGTACACTTAAGAGGTGAAACATGGCGATTGGTGTTGTCGGTCGTAAGGCCGGTATGACCCGTATTTTTACGGAAGATGGGCAGGCGCTGCCCGTAACGGTAATTGAGGTTGAGCCCAACCGCATTACCCAACTGAAAACTCTTGAAATTGACGGCTACCGTGCAGTTCAGGTAACTGTGGGTGCGCGCCGTTCCTCTCGCGTAACCAAGAGTGAGGCAGGTCACTTTGCCAAAGCCGGCGTCGAAGCTGGTCGTGGCATGTGGGAATTCCGTCTGGCCGAAGGTGAAGGTGAAGACCTGGTTGCCGGTGGCGAGATTACTGCTTCTATCTTCGAAGACGGTCAGGTGGTTGATGCCATCGGTCAGTCCAAGGGTAAGGGCTTCCAGGGCGGTGTAAAGCGCTGGAACTTTGCCACCCAGGACGCTACCCACGGTAACTCACTGTCTCATCGTGCCCCGGGTTCGATTGGTCAGAACCAGACTCCCGGTCGGGTATTCAAGGGCAAGAAGATGGCGGGCCAGATGGGTAACGCGCAGGTTACTGTGCAGAACCTGAAGGTCGTCCGCGTCGACGCCGAGCGCAACCTGCTGCTGGTGAGTGGTGCCGTTCCCGGTGCAACCGGCGGTAACGTTGTCATCAAGCCTGCAGTTAAAGCCTGAGGAGCGGTGCGATGGAATTGACAATTACAGGTAGCGGCAAAGGAATCTCTGTTTCCGACGCTGCATTTGCCAAAGATTTTAATGAGGCGCTGGTTCACCAGGTGGTCACTGCATACATGGCAGCTGGTCGTCAGGGTACCAAGGCTCAGAAAACGCGTTCTGAAGTTAGCGGCGGTGGCAAAAAGCCGTGGCGTCAGAAGGGTACCGGTCGTGCTCGTGCGGGCACCATTCGTAGCCCGATCTGGCGTTCCGGTGGTGTTACCTTTGCAGCCAAGCCTCGTGGCTTCGAGCAGAAGGTAAACCGCAAAATGTACCGCGCAGCAATGCGCTCCATTTTTTCCGAGCTGGTTCGCCAGGAGCGTCTGGTTGTTGTTGATGACATGGTTGTCGACACTCCCAAGACCAAGGCTTTCACTGCCAAGCTGAACGACATCGGCGTAACAAACGCCCTGATTCTGTCCGATACCGTCGAGCAGAACCTGCACCTGGCTTCCCGCAACATTCCCCACGTGGATGTTCGCGACGTCGCTGGTCTGGACCCGGTTAGCCTGGTTGCCTTCGAGAAGGTCGTTGTGACTGTTCCCGCTCTGAAGAAGATCGAGGAGATGCTGGGATGAATCAGGAACGTATTTATAAGGTCCTGCTGGGGCCGCATATTTCAGAGAAAGCGTCTCTGGCAGCAGAGCGTGGTCAGGTGGTGTTCCGTGTAGCACCCGATGCCACCAAGCCCGAGATCAAGAAAGCCGTTGAGCAACTGTTCAACGTCACCGTCGAAGGTGTTCAGGTTCTGAACCGTAAGGGTAAGCTCAAGCGTACCGTTCGCGGCTTCGGCAAGCGTTCTGACATTCGTAAGGCTTATGTAAAGCTTGCAGAAGGTCAGGATATCGATTTTCTGGATGTGGAATAAGGTAAAGGGGTCGTAATATGCCGATCGTCAAAACCAAACCAACATCTGCCGGCCGCCGTCACGTTGTAAAGCTTTACAACCCGGATCTGCACAAAGGGCGCCCTTACGAGCCGTTGGTAGAAACAAAGAGCAAGTCGGGTGGCCGTAACAATGCGGGCCGCATCACCACTCGTCATATCGGTGGTGGCCACAAGCAGCACTACCGTGTTATCGATTTCAAGCGGATCAAAGATGGTATTCCGGCGGTCATTGAGCGCCTGGAATACGATCCTAACCGCTCCGCGCACATCGCGCTCCTGAAGTATGCTGATGGCGAGCGTCGCTACATCATCGCTCCCAAAGGCATGCAGGCAGGTGATCCTGTGCGTTCCGGCGTCGACGCGCCGATCAAGGTGGGCAGCACGCTGCCGCTCCGGAATATTCCGGTCGGTTCCGTGATCCACTGCGTCGAACTCAAGCCTGGCAAAGGTGCTCAGCTGGCTCGCTCTGCGGGCGCATCCGTACAGCTGGTTGCTCGGGAAGGGGCTTACGCCACTATCCGCCTGCGTTCAGGTGAAATGCGTAAGGTGCTTGTTGACTGCCGTGCGACGTTGGGCGAAGTGTCCAACAGCGAACACAGCCTCAAGCAGCTTGGTAAAGCGGGTGCATCACGTTGGCGCGGCA
>Ga0207716_100378_pt1 | contig 19446 bp, 16 predicted proteins | sample TtaePargueraPR_FD_187739 | JGI IMG/M metagenome (GOLD analysis project Ga0207716, IMG submission 187739) | Aerobic enrichment media microbial communities from Bioluminiscent Bay, La Parguera, Puerto Rico - Tt and P2 (5) (SPAdes) | ecosystem: Environmental > Aquatic > Marine > Unclassified ... | reverse complement strand
GCCAGGGCCGCGTCGGTGTCGATACCCTGGGTCTCGCCAAGCCAGCGGGCGGTGTCCTCGACCGAGGGCGGGCGCAGGTCGAGGCGCCGGCAGCGCGAGCGGATCGTGGCAGGCAGCCGGCCCGGCGTGTGGGTGACCAGGAAGAGCACGCCGCGTCGCGGCGGCTCTTCCAGCGTCTTCAGCAGCGCGTTGGCGGCATTCGTGTTCATCTCGTCGGCACTGTCGACGATGCAGACGCGCCACCCGCCCGTGGCGCCGGAACTCATCTCGAAGAAATGCGGTGCCTTGCGCGCCTCCTCGACGGTGATCTCGGCGCGCCAGCGCTTGCGCTTCTCGTCCCAGGGACGGCGCAGCAGGAGAAGATCGGGATTGGCCCGCGCTTCCAGGAGCTTGCAGACGGGATCCTGCGGGCTGGCCCCGAGGGGCCCGAGCGCCGGGTCCGGCGCCGCGCCGAGCACGCGTCTGGCGGCGCGCCAGGCCAGGCTCGCCTTGCCGACGCCGCGCGGGCCGGTGATCATCCAGGCATGGTGAAGGCGGCCGCTGTCCCAGGCCCCGGCAAAGGCGCTCTCGGCGGCGTCATGACCGAACAGGTCATAGCGTTCGCGGGGCGGCAGGCAGCCGGGCTGGGCGTCGGATTCGGTGTCCGCGTCCGCACTCATGCCGGCACGCCGAGACGGGTCTCGATCGCCGCCCGGGCGGCGGCGGCCACGGCGTCCGGGCTTTCGCCGGCATCCAGCACGCTGCAGCGCTCCGGTTCGGCCTTGGCGATGTCCAGGAAGGCCTGGCGCAGGCGGGCGTGGAAATCCGCGTCGAACCGCTCGAAGCGCGTCGCATCCTCGCCGCGCGTAACGGTGCGCTCCAGCCCGGTGCGCGGGTCGAGATCGAGAATGAGGGTGAGATCGGGATTGAAGTCGCCCAGCGCCGCCGCGTGAATCTGGCGTATGCGCGCGACCGGCACGCCGCCGGCGGTGCCCTGATAGGCCATGGTGCTATCGGCGAAACGGTCGGAGATCACCCAGGCGCCGCGCGCCAGGGCGGGCTCGATCAGGCGTTCGACATGGTCCACGCGCGCGGCATACATCAACAGCGCCTCGGTGACCGGCGACCAGCGGTCGGTCGCGCCCTTGAGCAGGATGTCGCGCAATTGTTCCGCGCCCGGCGTTCCGCCCGGCTCGCGTGTGATCACGACCTCGATGCCGCGATCCTTCAGCCAGGCTTCCAGGGCGCGGATGAGCGTGGTCTTGCCGGCCCCCTCGCCGCCTTCCAGGGTCAGAAACTTGCCGCGCATGCGCCGCTCAGCCTCTGATCATGTGGACGAGCGCGGCGCCGATCCGGCCCATCAGGCCCTTCTGCGGCACGGCTTCGGCGGCGACCAGCGGATAATCCTGCGGCTCCATGCCCGGCGCCTCGACCGTCAGCGTGGCGATCTCGTCGCCCTCGGCGATGGGGGCCGGGACCGGCCCGTCATAATTCACGCTCACCGTCATGTCGCGGCGGGCGCGGCGATGCAGGCCGATGGCGATGGCATCCTCGGTTCGCAGCGTCACGGTTTCGGCCGCGCCCATGAAGACCGGAACCTCGTGCTCCACGACGGCGCCGGCCTCGAACAGGTCGTAGACGTCGTAGTCGGTCAGCGCGGCGCGCATCATGCGCTCGGCCTCGGAGGCGCGGGCGGCGTTCGAATCCATGCCGTTGAACACGATGATGCGGCGCTCGCCATCGCGCTCCGCCGATCCGACCAGGCCATAACCGGAATCTTCCGTGTGGCCGGTCTTCAGCCCGTCGGCGCCGTCGAACACGCCGAGCAGCGGATTGCGGTTGAACTGGCGGATGCCGTTATAGGTGAATTCGCGCTCCGCCCAGATGCCGTAGAAATCGGGATGATCGCGGATCAGGATGCGGGCGATGCGGGCGAGATCCTCCGCGCTGACCATATGGTCCGGATTGGGCCAGCCCGTGGCATTGGCGAAGGTGGCGTTTTCCAGGCCCAGCTCGCGGGCGCGCTGGGTCATCATGTCGGCGAAGGCCGCCTCGCTGCCGCCGATCGCCTCGGCCAGCACGATGCAGGCATCATTGCCCGACTGCACGATCACGCCGCGCAGCAGGTCCTCCACGCGCGCCCGGCTGTTCACGTCCAGGAACATGGTGGAGGAACCGGACGCCGCGCCGCCCCGGCGCCAGGCCTCCTCGGAGACCGGCAGCTCGTCGTCCAGCGAGAGCGAGCCGGATTCGATGGCTTCCAGCGTCATCAGCACGGTCATCATCTTGGACATGGAGGCCGGCGGCATCGGCTCGTCGCCGTTTTTGGAAAACAGCACGGTGCCGGTCTCGTAATCCATGATCACGGCATGGCTGGCATCGGTCTGGTAGGTGTTCTGGGCCGCAGCCGGCGCGGATACGGCCGGCAGGGCGAGAAGAAGGATCGCAAGAAGGATGCGCACGGAAGAACTCCCTGGCCGGAATCGGAGTGGACGGCTTGGCGACAAGCAGCATGAAAGCGCGGCAAGACCAAGGCGTCCAGCGCTCCGGGCGCAGCGGTGTCAGTCGAGCGCGACGATCCGGGCGCCGAAAACGCCCCAGTCTGCCAGGCTGGAGCGCGCGGCCACGGCGCCGCTGCGGTCTTCCCAGCGTCCGAAAAAGACGCGGAAAATCGGGCCCTGGTCCGATTGTCCCGGCTCCACCCAGACCTCCCCGGCCCCGGACACGCGCCGGGCCAGCCGGTCGGCATTGCCGGCATCGGAGAAAGCACCGAGCTGCAGCGTGACGCCGCGCGCCACGGCCGGCGGCGTCCAGGACGGCGGGGCCGCGGACGTATCGGCAGCGGGCGTTTCCACGGGTTCGGGCACGGCCTCGGCGACCTGGACGGGCGCGGGCGGCGGTGTTGTGAGGTCGGGAACGTCCACGGCGCGGACATTGAGGCCCGGCGGGGGTGCGTCCGGATGGGCCGGACCCAAATAGCGCACGCGCACACGGGCCAGCCCGGTGCCGATATAGCCCAGCTCGGTGGCCGCGGCGCGGGACATGTCGATGATGCGGTCGTCCACGAAGGGGCCGCGATCATTGACCCGCACGATGACGCTGCGGCCGTTTTCCAGATTCGTCACTTCGGCGATCGAGGGAATCGGCAGTGTCGTGTGCGCCGCCGTCATCGCGTACTGGTCGAAGATTTCTCCGTTAGCTGTTGGCCGGCCGTCAAAATTCGGCCCGTACCAGGAGGCGATCCCGACCCGGTCATAGCGGTCGTCGCGCTGCGGGCGATAGGTCCGGTTTCCCACGCGATAGGGATTGCCCACCTTCTGGTGGCGGTCGTCCGAAGCGATGAATCCGGCCACGTCGACATCGACCAGGGGCGCGCTCTGCCCGGCACCGGCCTGTCCGCTGCCCGACGGGCGGGAGCCATCCGGCACGGAGGCCGGATAGTGCGAATACCGCTCCGGCGAGGAGGCGCAAGCTGTCAGGGAGATTGCGATCAGACCACCGACGAGGACGGGAGACAGTCTGGACACGGGAGCTCCGGGGTTTCCGCTTGTTCACGAGACAAGCACGCTATCGCGGATTGGTGAAGGGAGGGTAACCCTGTTTTCGCCGTCCTGCATTACAGCGTCAAACAGAACAAATCGCCATTTTTTGCGGCACGGGCGCCACTTTGTGTCGCAACGGGCGGTGATTTTCTAGTCAGGGCAGGATTTTTTGTGCATTCGGCCCGCATCCCACCCTCTTCTATGACGGATCCATTACGGCGACGTAATGGTGGGCCCGGTCGTGAACGGGCTCTGGCGCAAGTCACTCGGAGGGGATGTGATGAAACAAGGCCTGATCCGCGGCGCAAGTGCGCTCGCTATCCTGGTCGGCACCACCGTCGTTGCGAACGCGGCCGTGGCGCAGGAAACCGAAACAGCCGACACCACCACCGACACGATCGTGGTCACCGGTTCGCGTATTGCACGCAATCCGAACCTGGTGGCGCCGCAACCGGTGCAGTCCGTCAGCGACGAGGACGTTACCCTGTCGGGCGACATCTCGATTGCCGACGTGGTCAACGACCTGCCGGCCCTGCTCGGCTCGAACACCACGGCCGACAATGCCAATTCCGGCCTCGGCGTGCAGGGGTCGGCGACGCTCAACCTGCGCAATCTGGGAAGCAATCGTACGCTCGTTCTGGTCGACGGCCGCCGGCACGTCTCCGGCCAGGCCGGCACCGCCGCGGTCGACGTGAACACCATCCCGTCCGCCCTGGTGGAGCGGGTCGAGGTGCTTACCGGCGGCGCCTCGGCGGTCTATGGCGCCGATGCCGTGACCGGCGTGGTGAACTTCATCCTGAAGGATGATTTCGAAGGCACCGAGACGCGCGCCCAGTTCGGCATCTCCGACGATGGCGACGCCCAGAACTTCACGCTGCAGACCACGATCGGCCAGAATTTCGACAATGGCCGCGGCAATTTCACCATCAGCTTCGCCGCCGAGGACAGCTCGGGCATCTATTACGGCGATCGCGATCATACACGCGGAGACCGCGCGGCCTCGGACTGGCCGAACCCGGTCCTCTTCATCCAGCAGGACGATATCGACCAGTACGGGCTCAATCCGCTCATGCTGGGCGACAGCATTTCCGGCTATTGCGGCGCCGGCCTCCTGCCCTCGAGCGCGGAAAGCGCGCTGTGCGGCCGGATCGACGGCGTGCCCTCGCGCGCCATCATGGACTATCCGCGCTTCAACCTGTCCAGCTACGGTTCGCTGATCGGCGTCGACTGGCTGGGTTACACCTATCTGGCCGACTATCCGAACGATCCCAATTCCGGGATGAATTTCGGCGCCGACGGGGTCATCTTCGACTTCAACGAAAACGGCGTCGACGACTGTCTGGAAACGATCAACGGGACCCAGCTGCAACGCTTCGGCGGATTTGCCGGCTGTCACGTCACGCGCACGCCGGGCGGTCCGGCAGCGGTGTTCCAGGACGGGCTCATCGCCGGCTCCCAGAACGCTTTCGGCGGCGACGGCACGGGCACCGGGCGCGATCTCGTTGCCCTCACCCCGGACGATCAGCGCTTCACGGTGAACTTCACCACCCGCTATGACGTCACGCCCAATCATCGCTGGTTCCTGGAAGCGAAATACTCCAGCTCCGAGACGACCAGCGACAATACCCAGGGCGTCGGCGGCTTCTTCGACTCCTGGGTGATCGAATGGGACAACCCCTATATTCCGCAAAACCTGCGCAATGCGATCACCACTTTCGTCAACGACAATCCCGGCTACACCAATCTGGAAGACGTCAACATCCTGGTCGGCCGCGACATGACCGATCTGGGCCGCTCGCTGAGCACGACGGAGCGCGAGACCGTGCGCATCGTCACCGGTTTCGAGGGCGATGTCGGCATTTCCAACTTCGAATACGAGGTGTCGTTCAACTACGGCCGCACCGATATCGATTCGACCCAGGAAGGCGCCCTGCTGGTCGACCGCATCTATGCGGCGGTCGATGCCGTGGTGGATCCGGGCTCCGGCGATATCGTCTGCCGGTCCGAGCTGGATCCGGGCGCGACGCCGATCGGCTCCTTCCTGTCGAGCGCGGGCTACTGGTCGGGCTACAACACCTTCTCGCCGGCCCAGGGCGATTGCGTGCCGATCAACCTGTTCGGCATCGGTGCGCCCTCCCAGGAAGCGATCGACTGGGTGACGACCACGACCCAGCGCGCCCGCTCGCTGGAACAGACCGTCTTCTCCGGCTTCCTGTTCGGCGACAGTTCGGACCTGTTCGAACTGCCCGGCGGCCCGATCGGCTTCGCGCTGGGTGCGGAATACCGCGACGAGCAGAGCGAGTTCTCGCCGGATCCGCTGGAAAGCCCGGACGGGGCGGCCTCGACCTATTCGCTGGTCTTCCCGGTCGACGCGCCGGTCAATCCGGTGGTCGGCGGCTATGACGTCACCGAGGTGTTCGGCGAGTTTTCCGCGCCGCTCATCATGGGTGCGCCCTTCTTCGAGGAACTCGTCCTGGAAGGCGCCTACCGCTATTCCGACTATTCCACCCTCGGCGGTGCGGAGAGCTGGAATGTCCGCGGCACCTGGGCGCCGGTGCAGGATCTGCGCTTCCGCTCCACCCTCTCCCAGACGGTGCGCGCGCCGAACATCAACGAGCTCTATTCGCCGCTCACGGCGACCACGGCCCGTCCGCTCGATCCGTGCGATGCCGGCAATATCAATAACGGCACGTCCAACCGGGCGGCGAACTGTGCCGCGGACGGCATCCCCACCGGCTGGACCGATCCGCTGACCGCGCGCGTCGGCGGCTTCACCGGCGGCAATCCGGACCTGGACGTGGAAACGGCGGACACGCTGACGGCCGGCTTCGTCTTCCAGCCGAGCTTCCTGCCCGGTCTGACGATCACCGCGGACTACTACTCGATCGAGATCGAGGACGGGATCGCGGCGGTCGGTCTGCAGGAGATCCTCGAGGCCTGCTATGACAGTTCGGGCTTCCCGAACCAGTATTGCGGCCAGTTCGAACGCGACCGCACCTCCGGTTCGCCGACCTTCCTGGGCCTGTCCGGCTTCACCACCGGCCAGCTCAACTTCGCCTCGATCGAGACCGAGGGCATCGACTACCAGGTCGCCTACACGTTCGACTTCGCGGATATCGCGGAATCGATGGCCGGCTGGGGCAGCATGACGCTCAGCGCGCTGGGCAATCATGTCGACCGCCTGGAGCGCTACGAGGATCCGACCGATCCGACCATCGTGAACGATCTGATGTATGAGGGCGGCCAGCCGCAGGACAGCTATGTCCTCAATGCCCGCTGGGATACCGAGCGCCTGACGCTGAACTGGCAGGCCGCCTACTGGGGCGAATTCCTGTCCTTCACGCCGCGTATCGAGATCGAGACGGCGGACGACTTCACCAATGCCTGGACCGGGGAAACCTGGCGCCACGACGTGTCGGGCACCTTCCAGGTGAACGACCGGGTGATGATGTATGGCGGCGTGAACAACGTGTTCGACGAGACGCCCGCCATCGGTTCGATCTCCTACCCCGTCGGGGCTGTGGGCCGGACCTTCTTCTTCGGCTTCAACGTGTCCACAGGGCCGATCGGCAACCGGTTCTGATCCCTCCGGTCAGCTGAAACGAGGAAAGGCCGGACGCCCAGCGTCCGGCCTTTCTGCATCCGCGCTTGCGCCGGCACGCGCTTCCCCGTTATCTGCTGCGCATCCGGAGGGGTGGCAGAGTGGTCGATTGCGGCGGTCTTGAAAACCGTTGAGCCGCGAGGCTCCGGGGGTTCGAATCCCTCCCCCTCCGCCATCTGCCGCCGATAGCAGCAGACCGGCACGCCGAAGGCGCGGCCCTTCAGGCGGTCCGCCCCGTCTCACCGCCCCGATTGAAATCTCCCCGTGGTGCCCTTTCGACCTCCCTGTCGGCCCGATCCCAGTCGATACCGCGACTGCGCGATCGCCGGTTCGAGCTTCGATCCCGCATCGACCGTTCGCGGCTGGCTGGTGGTATGGACTCCTGAACGGATAGACTGAAAGTAAAACTGGTTTTGCCGCCGCGGGAATTTGCGCCGCCGGAAAGTCCGTCTCGAAGCCCGTCTCGAAGCCAGTCCGGCGCGTCCGGACGCGTATCCAACGCCTCTTGGTAGGTGTCCGCATCCCAAAAACCGCCGCCGCGCGCGGCGGCTTCCCGGGCTTCGGCCGGAATTGCATCCGGCCGGAAGAGGAAGCCGCCATCGACATGGCTTCCCATGGCAGCCGTCAGCATTCCGGAAAACCCTCGCGCATACGCATTGCTCATATTGCTGGAAAACGCCCGCAGCGCATCCCCGAACACCGACAAGTATCGCTCGAACACATCGGGCGACCTGAAGCCCTGCCCCGGACCGCAAAAGTCCGACTGAACGGTCGACCAGACCGCGCCCGGCGAAGGGGAGCGCGACGGTATGACCTCGCTGAAAGCCCGGGTCAGCACGAGGACTTCCGCCACATAGGCGTCGAGCTCACTTCCGGAATCCCGCAACGCTCCAATGCCCCGGTCGAAGAGAGATGGGTCGGATGTGCAAAGCTGCGCGCGGGGCGACGAGCGCTTTGTCCGGCTCAACCCGGACTGTCGGACGTCAAGTTCGTTCATACGCCTATGCATCGGTTTCAAATCCCGTCCGCACATGTGCATAGAGAAGAACATCCTCGATCTTGGCCCTGTCGAAATCGGGCGTCAGAGAGATCCGGATCTTGCTCTCCTCGGGGCAGATGTTTTTCAGGCGATTTTCTCCGAAGAAACGCGGGGACCCCCACTGACTGGACAGGGCCGACTGTTCGAAAATTGCCGAATTGGTCGTGAAACCGATGGTGCGTGGCGAAGCCTCTCCCGGCGCATGGGCCTCAAGTTCTACCCGGCCGGTCTTGCCTATGAACGCGTACTCGACCGGTTCGTAGATATCGAACTGCGGAATATCGTTATTCTTCTTTCTCTTGGTTTTGATCGTTCTTGCACTGCTGACGATCATCTCGGCGCCCACGCCCAGCAACCGCGTCCCCCCGAACTGTCCGACAGGCAGGCTGAGGTCGGTCATCTTGCCATCGCAAAAGGCTTTCCAGGCCTCCTTGGCATCGCCTTCGGAGCGTCCCCGGGCCAAAGCCGATTTCAGGCTGACCGGCTCGATGCGGTCTTCCGAACGAAGCTCGAAGGCCTGAAGGGTTTTGGCAACCTCCCACAAATAGCCGCGAATATCGTTCTCGACATCGATATCGGCGCGGCGTTCGGCGCTGCGTTCGGCGTGCTTCGCATAGGCCTTGTTGACATCCTCTGCGAGTTTGACCGGGTCCGCGACATACGGCGTACAGCGCTCGATGAATTCTGCGGCCGTCAGCTCGCCGAGCGGCGAAGTTTTCAGATCCAGGGTCGTGAGCAGGATTTGCAGATGCATGGCTGCTTCACGCACGACGCTCTGAACGAGCGCCGGGAACCAGCTATCGGCTTGCCGGAAATTGTCGGCAAAAGAATCCGCAAGGATGCTGTCCTCCACGATGTCGAACTCGGGAAATGTCCCAGGTCGGTTGCGATAATGCCGGACAGTCGAGTCGACATTGGAAGCCTCGACCACCAAGGTCACGGGTGACTGGCCGAAGACATCGTGCATGCCGTGCCGGAGCGCTTCGATGAGCGAGACCAGCTCGACCAGGGTGTGGAAATATTTGGCTTTCACACGCTGGCGTTTTTCGGAAATCCTGAAAGAATTGCCGGGAGTTGCGCGCGCTGCCCTCAGCTTGTCGGATGCGTAACGGCGCATACTGCGCCGGTGTTCCGCTATTTCGAGCGCCCGTGCCAGGGCCGGTTCTTCCGCGGCGGACGCCGGCTGGGCTTCCCAGCCTTGTTCCGTCTCTACAAAGTGCGAACGAACGGCGCCGCCGAGTGTCTGGAAGCCATCCACGATCATGGCATCTTCGAGTTCGGACAAGGCGAGTTCGCGCTTGTCCAATTCTTCCTGGAGCGCCTCCTGGAAAATTCGCCGATCCAGCTCCTTATAGGTGTCCTTGAGCGCATAGCACTCCTCGAGAAGCCGTATGGCGAGACCGTAGTTTTTCTCGAAGTCCAGATGGTTGAACTGGGTCCGGTCGTAGAAGAATTCGGTGGGACCGGTGGCATTCAGCTCGTCGAAGATGCGCTCTGAAAAATCAACGGGATAAACGCGCCGGAAATCCTCGGGAAGCTCATTCCACCACTCTTCTAGCCTGGGAATCTCGCTTTCCACATCGCGAAAGTCGGACCGATAAACCTTCGACAAAAGTTCGTATGGTATCAGCATGTTCTGCCCTCCCCCTGAAGCCGAAACTAAACCTATCAGTGCAAGCGAGCGAAGAAAACCTAAGGTGATCCGGCCGGATCGCGGACACTCCGATTTCCGAGACCTCTCCGCGTAGGTCTGCCGTCACCGCCAGCCTCCCGATCTCACCCGCTTCGTTTGACAGACCGGCCGCAGATTGCGACGGATGCGGATATCGGGGGCACGAGACATCGCCTGCAGCCCGGCTCGACGGCACGCCTGCCCCGTTCACTCTCACTCGACAGGATTTCATCATGCAGACCGCAAAGAAGGGCGACACCGTCCTGATAAGCTACGTTGTTCGCACCGCCGACGGCCGCGTCGTCGGACAGACCGAAGAGAATGAGCCCGTTGCCGTGACGATCGGCGGCGGCGAGATCTTCCCGGATGTGGAAGCGGCCCTGGACGGCCTTGAAACCGGCCATGAGGCATCGGTCGTGGTCAGCGCCGACGACGCGTTCGGACAGCATGATGCGGGCATGGTCGTCGATATCCCGCGCGCGCAGCTGCCGGACGACAATTCACCGCAACCCGGCATGACGCTGTCCGCGCAACAGCCGGACGGCTCGACCATCAATCTCACAATCACCGAGGTCGGCGACGACACGGTGACGGCCGACGGCAACCATCCCCTTGCCGGCGAGGATCTGCATTTCGGACTGACCCTGGTCGATATCAAATCCGCAGCCTGAGGCCGGGCTTGCGAGCGGGGTCCGGGCGGCACGGGAGACAACGGGGACGCACACCGATCCCGTACCCTTCCGTGCCTGCCTCCCCGCTTCGCTATTTGCGCGCGCCCTGCGCGGCGTTCGACACGTCGGCCCAGTCTTCCCAGGTCTCGATCCGTTTGCGGTAGAAATCCTTGACCATCGGCAAGAGCCAGTCGCCCAGGATCAGGCGCAAGGGCGGATCTTCGGCATCGACCAGTTTGAGAATGGCGGGCACAGTGGCGTCCGGATCGCCGATGATGGCGCCGTTGAAACGCCCATGAACCTCTTCGCGCAATGCCTCGTAGGCCGGCATGGCGGTTTCCAGTCGTGTCGCGGCCCTGAAACCGGTGGCGAAGCTGCCCGGTTCTACGATCGTCACCTTGATGCCGAAGCCGGCGACTTCGCCGGCCAGTCCTTCCGAGAGAGCTTCCACCGCCCATTTCGAGGCAAGATAGGTTCCCCCCGTCGGCAGGCTGACCATGCCCGCGATGCTGGACAGGGTGAGGACGTGGCCGCTGGCCTGTTCGCGCAGAATGGGCAGCGCCGCCTGGATGACCGAGAGCGTACCCCACACATTGGTCTCGAAATTGGCTTTCGCCTTTGCCGGGTCGATTTCCTCGACGGCGCTCATATAGCCGTATCCCGCATTGCTCAGGATCACGTCCAGCCGGCCGAAGTGCGCGTGGCCCTTCCCGACCGCCGCGAACACGGCATCCCGATCGGTAACGTCGAGCGGCAGGGTCAGCACGGTTTCGCCGTAGGTGGCGGCGAGATCGTCCAGAGCCCTGGGATCGCGGGCCGTGGCGACGACCTTGTCGCCGCGCTTCAGGGCGGCCTCCGACCAGAGCCGTCCGAACCCGCTTGATGCACCGGTAACGAACCAGACTTTTTGTTGCGGCATGTCTTGCGTCTCCAAAGTTGCACTGAGTGCAAAATAAATAATGCACTCGGTGCAACTTTCCAATCCCTCAATACCGTGGCAGAACGAAGCCCATGAAAGACCGAGTGAAAAAGGCCGAGGGAAGGCGCGAACGAAAGCGTCGCAAGACCCGCGAACAGATCTTGGAAGCAGGGCTGAGACTGTTCGTCGAAAACGGCTATGACGCCACCACGCTTGATGCCATCGCAGCGGCGGCGGGGATCTCGCGCCGGACCTTCTTTTCCTACTTCGGTTCGAAGGAAGAGCTCCTTCTGGCGCGCCACGATGGCGGTTTCCTGGCCGCGCTCGGCCCGGCCCTGCGCGAGACCTGTCCAGGCAAGACGCCTCTGGAGGCCGCCGAGGCCTGCCTTCTGGACCTCGCGTCGCGCTATGAAGGCAGCGACGCGGTCACCGTGCACCGCTTGATGCGGTCGACCGATGCCCTGCGCATCCGGAAGGACGCGCTCTTCGTCGAGATCGAGCGCGAGCTGTGCAGGGCCATGGGCGAGCTGTGGCCGGCGGACGACCGGCGCGACGAGCTGCGCATCGTGGCGATGATGGTGGTCGGCACGCTGCGTCTTGCCCTGGACGACTGGAGTGCCGACGCCGCCGGGCGACCGCTTGGCCACCACTTGCGCAAGAATTTCGATCTGTTGAAAGTCCGGATTGAGCAAATGCGCGCGACTTCGTAAGTCGATTGGAGCGGGGTCCGCCCGTTGCAGCACGCCCAACGGGAGGAAGCTTGGCATGGAATGTTTCGACGACGGCATCTGGACTGCCGACGGCCCCGATGTCGTGGCCGCCGCGGGGTTTTCCTATCCCACGCGCATGGTGGTGATCGCGCTGGCCGGCGGCGGGCTCTTCGTCTGGTCGCCGGTGGCGCTGGACGCGGCTCTTCGTGCCGAGGTCGACGCGCTCGGCCCGGTCCGTCATGTGGTGGCGCCCAATTCCCTGCACGATACCTTCCTGGCCGAATGGCAGGAGGCCTATCCCGATGCCGCCTTTCATGCCGCCCCGGGACTGCCGGAGAAACGCGCCGATATCGATTTTGCGGACACGCTGACCGACACGCCGCATCCGGACTGGGCGGGCGAGATCGAACAGGTCGTCGTGCCGGGCAATGCGCTGACCACCGAAGTGGTCTTCTTCCATGTCCGCAGCGCCACCGTCCTGGTGACCGACCTCATCCAGCACCTGCCGCGCGAGCGCTATTCCGGCTGGCGGGCGCTGATTGCCCGCTGGGACCTGATGACGGCGGCCGAGCCGTCCGTGCCGCGCAAATTCCGGCTCGCCTTCACCGGGCGCAAGGCCGCGCGGCCCGCCATTGCGCGCCTCTGCGCGTGGCCGGCGCGCCAGCTCGTGATGGCGCATGGCGCCCCGGTTCTCGAAGACGGGCAGGCAACGGTGCGGCGGGCCTTTTCCTGGCTCACAGGCTGATTGCCCTCAGACACTCGCCTCGGCGTCCGCCCGCTTGACAGTGCGATGCTCGTCTTCCACGAGGCCATGCTTCCAGTAGCTCGAGATGTAGAGGTCCGAGGGCCCCAGCCCGCGCTCCTCGCGCAGATAGCGGCGCATCCGGCGCATGGTCTCGAACTCGCTGGCGGACCAGGCGTAGACCCGGCCTTCGGGCCAGCCCAGCGACCGTGCCACGCCCTCGAACAGGTGCGGATCGTGGCCGGGCTGGGGATTGACCAGCCAGTGCAGCTCTAACCCGTCGGGATGGTCGATGTCCTGACGGTCGGCCTCGCTCTGGATCTCGATGAGGGCGTGCCCGCGCGCGTCAGCGGGGAGCGCGGCCAGATTGACGGCGATCGCCGGTAGCGCGGTCATGTCGCCGAAGACCAGGTAATGGTCCGCGCCCGGCGGCAGGGGCTTGGCGGGGCCCGGACCACCCACGGTGACGGTGTCGCCCGGGCGTGCGGTGCGCGACCAGGCCACGGCAGGACCGCCCTCGCCGCCCGCACCGTGCAGGGCGAAATCGATATCCAGCCCGTCGTCGCGCTGGGCGCTGATCGTGTAGGTCCGGACCGCTGCGCGTCCGCCGGCAGGCAGCATCAGCTTCACATAGCCGCCTGCCTGTCCGGCGGGAAAGCTGGCGAGCGCATCGCCGCCGATCGTGACGCGCCGCATGTTCGGCGTGAGCAGGCGTGCGGCCAGGACCTGGAAGGTTTTCGGTTCGGGTCGTTTCGGCATGCGATGCATATGACTCCTGTTCATGCGAATTACAAGCAATTGCATAAACGGTCGTCACTATGCTCTTCCGTCGCGGCCCAGCCCTATTCCGCTGCGTGCCGGACCAGGCCCGCCGCGTGTTCCCGGTCGAAATCGGCGATATAGTCCCGCGTCAGCGGAACCGCGCCGTGCTTCTTGGCCAGCTGGATCTGGAACACCATCAGCTCGCCCTCCCGGAAACTCATCTCCGATCCGGCCAGGTAGAATTCCCACATACGGCAGAAGCGCTCGTCATAGAGCTCGCGGATCTCGTCGCGATGGGCATCGAAACGCTGGCGCCAGTGGCGCAGGGTTTCCGCGTAGTGCAGGCGCAGGATTTCCACATCGGTGACTATCAGCCCGATGCGTTCGATCGCCGGCAAGACCTCCGAAAGCGAGGGAATATAGCCGCCCGGGAAGATGTATTTCTCGATCCAGGGATTGTTCGAGGTCGGCGGGCCGGAATGGCCGATCGAATGGATCACGGCGATGCCGTCATCCTCCAGAAGATCGCGCACGGTCCGGAAATATTCGGGATAGTGGCCGACGCCGACATGTTCGAACATGCCCACGGAGACGACCCGGTCATAGCGCTCGGACACGTCGCGATAGTCCTGCAGGCGGATGTCGACACGATCGTCCACGCCCTCCCTTTCCATCCAGCCGCAGGCATAGGCGTGCTGTTCCTCCGACAGGGTCACCCCGTCGATGCGCCCGGCGCCGAGCCGGGAGAGATGCAAGGCCAGCGAGCCCCACCCTGAACCAATATCCAGCACGCTGTCGCCGGGCCTGATGCGCAGCTTGGCGGCGAGATGGCGCGCCTTGGCGGCCTGGGCGGCTTCCAGGTCGTCCACGCCCGGTTCGAAATAGGCGCAGGAATAGAAACGGTCCCGGTCCAGGAAGTGGTCGTAGAGCGTGTCGGAGAGATCGTAGTGATGCGCGACATTCTCCCGCGCCCGGCCGACCGGATTGTGCTGGGCGATCCGCCGGGTGAGGAAGCGAAGCCGGTCCAGCGCCGCATACCAGCGATTGTCGGTGGTGTTGCCGGTATTGGCGATCATCACCCGCAACACATCGCGGATATCGCAATCAACCGGTTCCAGCGCGCCGTCCATATAGGCTTCGCCGATGGCGAGCTGGGGATTGAGGAGGATTCGCCGCTGCCAGGCCTTGTCGGTCAGCCTTATGGTGGCCGATGGCTCTGTTCCGGGTGTGCCGGCAGTATGCGACTGCCCGTCAGCGTCGATTATTGTGAGTTTCCCGCGCTTGATAATACGGCGCGCGACCTTTGCCAGTAGCATGGCACCGCTCCGTCGTCTGCTGCCCTGTTTTATTATTGCTTTGATCGCAATATGACCGGAAGGCAGACATCAAGTCCTACGATTTTTTTCGATTTCTTCGATAAAGCGGGCCTATAGGCCTTAGGGATCAGAGGCTTTGACGATGAAGTTCGCTCAAATCCCTCTTCCCAGCCGCTGCGGCCATGCTAATAATTCCGCATCGTCTTTTTCTGGAGGATGTTCGCCGTGAAGAAGCTTGCCACGGGAATTCTGATTGCTGTGACCGCATTGTCGCTGACCGCCTGCAACACGGTGCGCGGTATGGGACGGGATGTGGAGCGTGCCGGCGAAGAAATCCAGGACGCCACGACCTAGGGCCAACCGCCCGCACCAATCCCGTATCGCCGGTCATGTGAACGGGCTGTGGAACTTTTTCCTGCAGCCATGCGTATCACCTGTATCGGTTCTGCAAATGGAGATTGGTGCCATGAAAACTCTGGCTCTTGGTTTTGTGATCGCCCTGACCGCCCTCTCGCTGAGCGCGTGCAACACGGTTCGCGGCGCCGGTCAGGACGTTGAGGAAGCCGGCGAGGAAATCCAGGATACCGCGGACTAAGCCGCGTCAGTCCAGGAATTCCCAGCTAACAGCACCGTCGAACCGGCGGACGCGCAGATTTGCGATGTCCGCCGGTTCGGCCGTGGCTGCATTGACCGCCATGCGTTCGCCGCGCTCGGGATGCCGGGCGATATCGACCCCTTCCCAGTGTGTCGTGCATCCGCAATGACGGCATGACACGAAGGCGAGCGTTTGCTCCCCGTGGACATAGCGGATCGTGTCCGCCGGATCGCCATGCAGGGTAACGTCCCGCGGCGATGCATGCGCCCACAGGGCGCCGCTGCGCCGGCAATAGGAACAATTGCAGCGCGTGAGCCAGGGCGGCCCGGCCGCCAGCGACCATCCGATACGGCCGCAATGGCAATATCCCTCGATCACGTCGCCTGCCCCTTTCCCGGCCCCTTCCCGCACGGCCCTAACGGTTCCACTTCACCGCATAGAGATCGAAGCGGCGGTCGCGCAGATTGCGCACCGTACCCTCCTGGCGCGCCCGGTCCAGATCCGTCAGATCGAGATCGGCGACGGAGATCGTCTCGACGTTTTCCGAGCATTCCTCGGCGATCCCGTCGCGCGCGAAGGCGAAGTCGCAGGGCGTGAGAATGCAGGACTGGGCATACTGGATGTCCATGTTTTCCACACCTGGCAGATTTCCCACATTCCCCGAGAGGACGACATAGCACTGGTTCTCGATGGCGCGGGCCTGCGCGCAGTAGCGCACGCGCATATAGCCCTGCCGGTTGTGCGTGCAGAAGGGCACGAAGAAGAGCTTGGCGCCCTCGTCGGCGAGCTTGCGCCCCACTTCGGGAAACTCGCTGTCATAGCAGATCATGATGCCGATCGGACCGCAGTCGGTCTGGATCGTGTGGATCTCGTCGCCGCCCTTGATGTTCCACCAGTGCCGCTCGTCCGGCGTGGGATGGAGTTTCTCCTGGGCGTGCACCGACCCGTCGCGCAGGAAGACATAGGCGACATTCTGGATATCCCCGTCATCGGTCCGCGTGGGATGGGAGCCGCCGATGATGTTGATATTGTAGCTGATCGCCATCTGCCGCATCGCTTCCACGAAGTGCGGCGTGTATTCGGTCAGCCGCTCGATCGACTGGGCCGGAGAGAGCTTGGTCTCCTCCAGGGCGAGCAGCTGCAGGGTGAGCAGTTCGGGGAAGGTGACGAAATCGGCGCGATAGTCCGACGTCACCTCCACGAAATACTCGATATTGCCCATGAACTCCTCGAAGCTCGACACCCGGCGCTGCTGGAACTGTACCGTGGCGACGCGCACGACCTCCTTGGAGCCGGGCGGCGCGCTCTCGCTCTTGGTCTGTTCGATGGCGTAGGGATTGCGCCAGACCATGTGGGTCGCATAACCGCCGGACTCGATGTCCGAAGGCAGGTAGTTGCGCAGCACGCCGATCGGCTCGAACCCCATCCGGGTCTGGAAGCGGATCACCGGATCGCTCACTTCCTGGGCGATCACCGCGTCGAGATAGGCCTGGGGCGTGTCGTACTGCTTGCGGCGGCGTTTCCAGTGCGGCATGCGGCCGCCGAAGACGATCCCGTTGAGCTCCATGCGTTCGGCCAGTTCGCGGCGGGCATCGTAGAGCCGCTGGCCGATGCGCAGGCGCCGCCGGTCGGGATCGACGCAGATCTCCATCCCGTAGAGCCAGTCGCCGCGCGGATTATGGCGCGAGGCATAGCCATTGCCCGTGATCGCGTTCCAGGTATGCGGCGCCAGCGCCGCCGCCTCGTCGATGATGAAGCTCGCGGCATAGCCCACGATCTCGCCCTCGTATTCGACGACGACCTGGCCTTCGGGAAAATTGATCAGCTGGCCCTGGATCTCGCCTTCCGTATAGGCGCCCATCACGGGATAGACCTTGCCGCTCAGCGCCACGATCCCGGGGATATCCTTCAGCGTGGCATTGCGGACATTGAGGGCGAAGCGGGATGTCTGGCGCGGCATGGGGTCCACCGATCTGCTCGACGGCCAGCAGGTCCCAAGCCAGCCCGTCCGTCAAGCCGCAAAACACGGTTGGGGGCAGCAGTTTAGCGTATCGAGCCGGCGGCGTCGGTGACCTGGCGGGCCGAGTGTTCCGCGGATTTGGCGGCCTGGGCGATATCCTCCACGGACACGGTCAGGCTGGACACGCTGTGTGCCGCCGTCTGCATGTTCGAGCTGATGTCGCGGGTGACGGCATTCTGCTGCTCCACGGCCGATGCGATGGACGCGGCGATGGCGTCGATCCGGCCGATCACCGTGCCGATCTTGCCGATCGCGTCCACGGCCTCGTTCGAGCTGTCCTGAACGCCGCCGATCTGGCGCGAAATTTCCTCGATTGCGCTGGAGGTCTGGCTGGCCAGAGCCTTCACTTCCGACGCCACCACGGCAAACCCCTTTCCGGCCTCGCCGGCGCGCGCCGCCTCGATGGTCGCATTGAGCGCGAGAAGATTGGTCTGGTCGGCGATCGAGTTGATCAGTTCGAGCACCTGGCCGATCGATCCGGCCGCTTCGGACAGCCCGGAGACCGTCTTCGAGGTGCGTTCGGATTCCCGCACCGCCTGCCCGGCGATCTCCAGGGCTTCGGTCGTGTTTCGGGAGATCTCCTCAAAGGAGGCCGCCAGCTCTTCCGCGCCTGCGGCGACAGCCTGGACATTGCTCGCCGTGCCCGAGGCGTTGCCGACGGCGGACGCAGCCTGGGAGGCGGATTGCGTGATGGCGGCCGAGACGGTTTCCAGCCCTTCGAAAATCTCCTGCTGGATGGCCTCGCGCTTCTGGCGCCGCTGGGCGATCTCGGTGATGTCGTTGGCGACCTTGACCACTTTCACCGGCTTGCCGGCGAGATCGAGAACGGGATTGTAGCTCGCCTGCAGCCAGACTTCCCGGCCGTCCTTCGCGAACCGGCGGTATTCGCCCGCACAGAAGGTTCCCGAGCGCAGCGTGTCCCAGAATTCGGCATAAGCATCGGAGCGCGCATAGTCCGGATCGCAGAAGCGGGAATGGTGGATGCCGGCGACCTCGCCGGCCTCGTAGCCCATGAAATCCAGGAAGTTGCGGTTTGCCTTCAGCACCGTCCCGTCCATGGCGAATTCGATGACGCACTGGGAGGCGTTGATCGCGCTGATCTGACTTTCATAGTCGAAGCGCTCCAGGCGTTTCGCCGTCACGTCGGTGGCAAGCTTCATGATCCGCTCGACCCGGCCGCGCCGGTCCAGCACCGGATTATAGGTCGCCTCGATCCAGACCTCGCGCCCGTCCTTGCCGTGGCGCTTGTATTCGGCGCACTGGAACTCCCCGGCCCTCAGCGACTGCCAGAAGGCGGCATAGGCGTCGCTATCCGCTTCGGCGGGATCGACGAACATGCGGTGATGCCGGCCGACGACCTCGTCGGCGGCATAGCCCATGACCGTGAGAAAATTGGGATTGGCCTGAAGAATCGTGCCGTCCGGCGAGAATTCGATGACGGCATAGGCCGCATCGATGGCGGCAAGACGCGGATCGGATCCGCTGCGGGCGTGGACATTGCTGAACATCCGGCACCTCCCTGGTGTCGACGCAAAAACAAATTGTAGCCCGATGAAATCAGATGTTCGCCATGAAGGCTTAAGCAGTCCTTAACGACGCGGGTTCCCGTCGCAGGTGCTGACATCCTCATCACGAATCCGTGGCCCGGGAAGACGTGGTAAACAAGTGCTCTATGATCTACCCGACAGCCAGTCCGGGAAACAAATCATGTTCTATTATCGACGACCGAAGCCCTGGCAGGGCCGTGAAGCCGACGTCACGCCGCGCGCCCACTATCTCAACCGGCGCCAGATCATGGCAGCCGGCGGCGGGCTGGCCCTGACCGGTCTCGTCGGTTGCGGCGGCTCGGAAACCGAAGCGGCGACGGCCACGCGTGCG
>Ga0207716_100377_pt1 | contig 19471 bp, 16 predicted proteins | sample TtaePargueraPR_FD_187739 | JGI IMG/M metagenome (GOLD analysis project Ga0207716, IMG submission 187739) | Aerobic enrichment media microbial communities from Bioluminiscent Bay, La Parguera, Puerto Rico - Tt and P2 (5) (SPAdes) | ecosystem: Environmental > Aquatic > Marine > Unclassified ... | reverse complement strand
CGAGCGCACTTTCCAGACCCTGGTCCAGGTGGCCGGCCGGGCCGGCCGCGCCGATCGGCCGGGCCGGGCCCTCTTGCAGACCCACCAGCCGGAACATGAGGCGATCCAGGCGCTGATGGCCGGGGATCGCGACCGTTTCCTGGAGATGGAATTCATGGCCCGCGAGATGCTGGGCCTGCCGCCTTTCGGCCGGCTCGCCGCGATCGGGCTGATGAGCCAGGATCCGGGCAATGTGGAAAAGGCCGCCGCCGACTGGGCCGCCGCCGCGCCGGTCACCGACGGGGTGGAGATCTGGGGGCCGGCCGAGCCGCCGCGCGCCATGGTGCGCGGCTGGCACCGGCGCCGCATCCTGGTGCGCGCCGACAAGACGATCGATATCTCCGCCTATCTGCGCGCCTGGGCCGGACGGGTGAAAACCCCGGCCTCCGTGCGGGTGTCAATCGACGTCGAACCGTATAGCTTCATCTGATCCCCCGTATTCTGCGCAGATACAGGCTGCCCCCCAGACACCGTCATCCTGACGAAGGTCAGGATCCAGACCATCGAACGGAGTAGTGCCAGGTATGGCTCCACCCGGGTCGGCGAACTGGGTTCCGGCCTTCGCCGGAATGACGGTGTGTAAGGCACAGGCGGACTGGACAAGACAGCGACAGTTGCGAGTATGCGCCGGACGCCATTCACGGACATGCGACCATGCTCGAAGCCCTGATGACCCCCGAGGTTTTTCTTTCGCTCGCCACGCTGACCTTCCTGGAAATCGTGCTGGGCATCGACAATGTGATCTTCGTGGCGCTGATGGCCGGGCGGCTGCCGGAGGCCCAGCGGGCCAAGGCGCGGACGCTGGGTCTCGGTCTGGCGCTGATTTTCCGGGTGATCATGCTGTTCGGCCTCGTGTGGATCGCCCATCTGGAGGAGCCGGTCTTCTCCATCGCGGAATACGACGTGTCCTGGCGCGACATCATCCTGATGGCCGGCGGGCTGTTCCTGATCGTCAAGGCGACGCTGGAGATCCACCACAATGTCGAGGGCCACAAGGACGAACACGGCAACGCCGTCGCCGCGGCTTTCGGCATGGTCGTCTTCCAGATCGTGCTGATCGACATCGTTTTCTCCCTGGACAGTGTGATTACCGCCGTGGGCATGACCGACCATCTGCCGGTGATGATCGCCGCCGTCGCCATCGCCATGGCGATCATGCTGCTGGCGTCGGGATCGGTGGCGGGCTTCATCGAGCGCCATCCCACGACCAAGATGCTGGCGCTCTCCTTCCTGCTGCTGATCGGTGTCGCCCTGGTGGCCGATGCCCTGCATTTCCACATTCCGCGCGGCTATCTCTACTTCGCCATCGCCTTCTCGCTCTTCGTGGAAACACTGAACATCTTCGCGCGGCGCGCGCGCAAGACGGGGCGGGGCGCGGAGTAGCGCTCTTTCTGCCCGCGCCGGCGGGGCGAAAACAGACTGTCCGTGCGCTGAATCGCCCGGTGTGAGTGGCTTGCTGTGCCCCTATCCCTGTGCTATCGCAGCGCCGAACCACGAGGGCGTGCGGTGCAACACCGTATGTCTGGTTTTGAAAATCGTTGAATAACAAGCACTTGCGCCATTCCGGCGAGCCACGAGTGCCTTCCAGCTAGAGAGTGACGTCACGGTGAATACCGGCAAAGACGCCATGACAGCCAACGCGGCAGGACGCTACGCAACTGCCCTGTTCGAGCTGGCGAAGACCTCGGGTGCCGCCGATGCGGTCGAGGCCGACCTGTCGGCCTTCCGCGCGATGCTCGACGAGTCCCCCGAACTGGCCGAGGTGCTCGCCTCGCCCCTGTACTCCGTGGAGTCCAAGGATGGCGTTCTGGCGGCTCTGGCCAAGAAGGCCAAGTTCAACGAGCTGACCGGCAACATGTTCGGTGTCGCCACGCGCAATGGCCGCGCCGGCGCCCTGGGCGATGTTGCGAAGGTTTATGCAGCGCTGGCCGCCGCGGATCGCGGTGTCGTCACCGCCGACGTGTCGACGGCCGCCGCGCTGACGAAAAAACAGACCGAGGCCCTGGCGGCTTCGCTGAAGGGTGCCTTCGGGCGCGAAATCGAGGTGCGCACGGATGTGCGGCCCGAATTGTTGGGCGGGCTGATCGTGAAGGTCGGCTCCCGCATGTTCGACTCCTCCCTCCGCACGAAGCTGGACGGGATGAAGAATGCGATGAAAGAGGCCTAGGTCCATGGACATCCGTGCCGCAGAAATCTCTGCGATCCTGAAGGATCAAATCAAGAATTACGGTGCCGAAGCGAAGGTTTCCGACGTCGGTAGCGTGCTGTCCGTCGGTGACGGCATCGCCCGCGTCTACGGCCTGGACGAGGTGAAGGCCGGCGAGCTCGTCGAGTTCCCGGGCGGCATCAAGGGCATGGCCCTGAACCTGGAACAGGACAATGTCGGCTGCGTGATCTTCGGCGACGACCGGGGCATCAAGGAAGGCGACACCGTCAAGCGTCTGGGCTCGATCGTGGACACCTCCGTCGGCAAGGGCCTGCTGGGCCGCGTCGTCGACGGTCTCGGTGAGCCGATCGACGGCAAGGGTCCGCTCAAGGACGTTGCCGAACGCCGCCGCGTCGACGTGAAGGCGCCGGGCATCATCCCGCGTAAATCCGTGCACGAGCCGATGGCGACGGGCATCAAGGCGATCGACGCCATGATCCCGGTCGGCCGCGGCCAGCGCGAGCTGATCATCGGCGACCGCCAGACCGGCAAGACCGCGATCGCGCTCGACACGATCCTGAACCAGAAGCAGATCAACGAGGGCGACGACGAGAGCGCCAAGCTGTACTGCATCTACGTCGCCGTCGGCCAGAAGCGCTCCACGGTCGCCCAGATCGTGAAGACGCTCGAGGAAAACGGCGCGATGGACTACACCATCGTGATCGCCGCGACCGCGTCGGACCCGGCTCCGATGCAGTTCCTGGCGCCGTTCACCGCCTGTGCCATGGGCGAATACTTCCGCGACAACGGCATGCATGCCCTGATCGTGTATGACGACCTGTCCAAGCAGGCCGTCGCCTACCGCCAGATGTCCCTGCTGCTGCGCCGCCCGCCGGGCCGCGAAGCCTATCCGGGCGACGTCTTCTACCTGCACTCCCGCCTGCTCGAGCGCGCCGCCAAGCTGAACGACGCGAACGGCAACGGGTCGCTGACGGCCCTGCCGGTCATCGAAACCCAGGCGAACGACGTGTCGGCCTACATCCCGACCAATGTGATCTCGATCACCGACGGTCAGATCTTCCTGGAAACCGACCTGTTCTACCAGGGTATCCGTCCGGCCGTGAACGTCGGCCTGTCGGTGTCCCGCGTGGGTTCGGCCGCCCAGACCAAGGCGATGAAGCAGGTTGCCGGCAAGATGAAGGGCGAGCTCGCCCAGTATCGTGAAATGGCCGCCTTCGCCCAGTTCGGTTCCGACCTGGACGCGGCGACCCAGAAGCTGCTGAACCGCGGCGAGCGCCTGACCGAGCTCCTGAAGCAGCCGCAATTCTCGCCGCTGGCGATGGAAGAGCAGGTCTGCGTGATCTACGCCGGTACCCGGGGTTATCTCGACAGCCTGGCCGTTTCCGACGTCGGCCGTTTCGAAGCCGACCTGCTGCGTCACCTGCATGCCGAGCACGGCGAGCTGCTCTCCTCGATCCGCGAAGAGAAGAAGCTCACCGACGATTCGGAAGGCAAGCTGAAGGCGGTCCTCGACAAGTTCACCGAACATTTCGCGTGAGCCTGATCGAGACCAATCGCTGAGGAGAGCCTTATGGCGAGCCTTAAGGACCTGAAAAACCGGATCGAAAGCGTCAAGTCGACGCAGAAGATCACCAAGGCGATGCAGATGGTCGCCGCGGCCAAGCTGCGCCGGGCGCAGGAGGCCGCGGAAGCCGCGCGCCCCTATGCCGAGCGCATGGCGGCCGTGATGGCCAATCTGTCCACCGCCATGGCCGGTACGCCGGGCGCCTCGCCGCTCCTGGTGGGCACCGGCAAGTCGGACACCTATCTGCTGGTCGTCATGACCGCCGATCGCGGCCTGTGCGGCGGCTTCAACACGAATATCGTGAAGAAGGCGCGCGAGCGCATCACCAAGCTCCAGGCCGAGGGCAAGACGGTCAAGCTGATCTGCGTCGGCAAGAAGGGCGCGGACCAGCTCAAGCGGCAGTTCGCCAGCCTCATCGTCGAGCGGATCGAGCTGTCCGGCGAGAAGACTATCTCCAGCGCCACCTCGGGCAGCATCGGCGACAAGATTCGCTTCATGTTCGAGAATGGCGAGTTCGATGTCTGCGAACTGGTCTCGGCCGAATTCGTGTCCGTGATCTCGCAGAAGCCGCGCGCGAAAGTGCTGATCCCGGCCATCGACGCGATCGACGAAGGCGTCGAGCGCCCCGACCTGAAGGGCGCCGTCTACGAGGTGGAGCCGGACGAGGAGACCGTCCTCAACGCGCTTCTGCCGCGCTATGCCGACACCGTCATCCTGTCCGCCCTGCTGGAAAACGTGGCAGGCGAGATGGGGGCCAAGATGGCCGCGATGGACAACGCCACGCGCAATGCCGGCGAACTCATCGACAAACTGAACCTTGTTTATAACCGCACGCGTCAGGCGCAGATCACCACGGAGCTGACTGAAATCATCTCCGGCGCCGAGGCCCTCTAGGCGAGAGGAAAGACCCGCTATGAGCACTCTTAAAGGCCGCATTGCCCAGATCACGGGCGCTGTTGTGGACGTTGAATTCGACGGCGGTCTGCCGGACATTCAGAACGCCCTGGAAACCACCAATGACGGCAAGACGCTCGTTCTGGAGGTTGCCCAGCACCTCGGCGAGAACACTGTCCGCACCATCGCCATGGACGCCACGGAAGGCCTCCAGCGCGGCACCGAGGTGAAGGACACCGGCGGTCCGATCACCGTTCCGGTCGGCCCGGGCACGCTCGGCCGCATCATGAACGTGACCGGCGACGCGATCGACGAAGCCGGCGACATCAAGTACGACCAGCGCGCGCCGATCCACCGTCCCGCCCCGTCCTTCGAGGAACAGGCCACCTCCGCGGAAATCCTGCCGACGGGCATCAAGGTCGTCGACCTGCTCTGCCCCTACGCCAAGGGCGGCAAGATCGGCCTGTTCGGCGGCGCCGGCGTCGGCAAGACGGTTCTCATCCAGGAGCTGATCAACAACATCGCCAAGATGTTCGGCGGCTACTCGGTCTTCGCCGGTGTCGGCGAGCGGACCCGTGAGGGCAACGACCTCTACTGGGAAATGATCGAATCCGGCGTGAACAAGAACCCGCAGGAAAACGACGGCAACACCGAGGGTTCGCGTTGTGCCCTGGTCTTCGGCCAGATGAACGAACCGCCGGGCGCCCGTGCCCGTGTCGCCCTGTCCGGCCTCGCCCAGGCGGAATATTTCCGCGACGAGGAAGGCAAGGACGTGCTGTTCTTCGTCGACAACATCTTCCGCTTCACCCAGGCCGGCGCCGAAGTGTCCGCCCTTCTGGGCCGCATCCCGTCCGCCGTGGGTTACCAGCCGACCCTGGCCACCGACATGGGTGCGTTGCAGGAGCGGATCACCTCGACCACCAAGGGTTCGATCACGTCCGTGCAGGCCGTCTACGTGCCGGCCGACGACCTGACCGACCCGGCCCCGGCCACCACCTTCGCCCACCTGGATGCGACCACGGTTCTCAACCGCGCCATCTCGGAAAAGGGCATCTATCCGGCCGTGGACCCGCTGGACAGCTCCTCGCGTATCCTCGAGCCGCGCATCGTCGGCGAAGAGCACTACGAGACGGCCCGCCGCGTTCAGGAAATCCTCCAGCGCTACAAGGCCCTGCAGGACATCATCGCGATCCTGGGCATGGACGAGCTGTCCGAAGAGGACAAGATGACCGTGGCGCGCGCCCGTAAGGTCGAGCGCTTCCTGTCCCAGCCGTTCGACGTGGCCGAAATCTTCACCGGCTTCCCGGGCATCCAGGTGCCGGTCGCCGAAACCGTGAAGGGTTTCAAGGCGATCTGCGACGGTGAATACGACCACCTGCCGGAAGCGGCGTTCTACATGGTCGGCACCATCGAGGATGCCGTGAAGAAGGCCGAGAAGCTGGCCGCGGAAGCTGCGTAACGCAGCTTCCGGTCCAACCGGAGATACTGCCTGATGGCTGACAAACTCCATTTCGATCTCGTCTCTCCGGAGCGCCGCCTGTTCGCCGGCGAGGTGGACCAGGTCGTGGTGCCCGGCGAAGAGGGCGATTTCGGCGTGCTGCCGGAACACGCCCCCTTCATGTCGGTGATCCGCCCCGGCGCCATTGCCGTGATGAATGACGGCGCGACCGAGCGCACCTTCATCCATGGCGGTTTCGCCGAGGTGACGCCGGCCGGCCTGACCATCTTGGCCGAGGAAGCCGTGCCGGTCTCCGAGATCGACGCCGACCAGCTCGCCAAGGATCTCGCCAATGCCCGCGAGGACGTCGCGGTCGCCAAGGACGAGGAAGAGCGCGAGCAGGCCGAAGGCCTGGTGAAAAAGTACGAGGCCATGCAGGCCACGATCGCCAACTAGGCTTCGCGTCTTACACCGATTTCGAAAAGGCCGTCCCGCCGGGGCGGCCTTTTTGCTTTGAAATACAACGCTAATTTTCCCGGAAGCGCGTCAGCGCTATCCGGGACCCACTGGCCCTGGCGCGCCCGGCGTTCGGCGCAAGTCGATCCCGGATCTGCGGCCCGCCTCCGCGGGCCTTCGTCCGGGAAAAGAACACGGGAGAGGGAGGTTCTTCGTGACGCCGTCATGAAGACGGCACCAACAGCCTATCCCGCTTGGCCAAACCCCTTTTGAATGCTACCTGCCCGCGCCATGAGCACAGATCCGTCCCTGATCCGAAATTTCTCCATCGTCGCCCACATCGACCACGGCAAGTCCACGCTGGCCGACCGGCTGATCCAGGTCACCGGCGGGCTGACCGAGCGCGAGATGAAGGAGCAGGTGCTCGACAATATGGAGCTCGAGCGCGAGCGGGGTATCACGATCAAGGCCCAGACCGTGCGCCTGGACTATACGGCCAAGGACGGGAAGACCTACGTCCTCAACTTGATCGACACGCCCGGACACGTCGACTTCGCCTATGAGGTCAACCGCTCGCTGGCCGCCTGCGAGGGCTCGCTCCTCGTCGTCGACGCCTCCCAGGGCGTGGAAGCCCAGACCCTGGCCAATGTCTACCAGGCCATCGAGGTCGACCACGAGATCGTGCCCGTGCTCAACAAGATCGACCTGCCGGCTGCCGAACCGGACCGGGTGAAGGAGCAGATCGAGGACGTGATCGGGATCGACGCCTCCGAGGCCGTCGAGATCTCCGCCAAGACCGGGATGGGCGTGCCCGACGTGCTTGAGGCGATCGTCGCCAAACTGCCGCCGCCGGCCGCCGGCGACCCGGACGCGCCGCTCAAGGCCATGCTGGTCGACAGCTGGTACGATCCCTATCTCGGCGTGATCTGCCTCGTCCGCGTGATCGAGGGCACGCTGAAGAAGGGGATGAAGGTCCGCCTGATGGGCACCGGCGCGGCCTATCCGGTCGACGGGGTCGGCGTCTTCCGTCCCAAGAAGGAAGCCATCGCCGAGCTGGGCCCGGGCGAGATCGGCTATCTCAACGCCTCGATCAAGCAGGTGCGCGACGCCCGCGTCGGCGACACGGTGACCGACGACCGCCGCCCGGCCGACAAGCCGCTCACCGGCTACAAGCCGGCCCAGCCGGTCGTGTTCTGCGGCCTCTTCCCGGTCGACAGCGCCGAATTCGAGGATCTGCGCGAGGCGATCGAGAAGCTCGCCCTCAACGACGCCTCCTTCTCCTACGAGATGGAGACCTCCGCCGCGCTCGGCTTCGGCTTCCGCTGCGGCTTCCTGGGGCTGTTGCACCTGGAAGTGATCCGCGAGCGGCTGGAGCGGGAATACGATATCGAGCTGATCACCACGGCGCCGTCCGTGGTCTACCGCCTCACCATGACCGACGGCGAGGAGATCGATCTGCACAACCCCGCCGACATGCCCGATCCGGTGAAGATCGAGAGCATCGCGGAACCGTGGATCAAGGCGACCATCCTGGTGCCGGACGAATATCTCGGCGGCGTGCTGAAGCTGTGCCAGGACCGGCGCGGCATCCAGACCGAGCTGACCTATGCGGGCAATCGCGCCCTCGTGGTCTACGAGCTGCCGCTCAACGAGGTCGTGTTCGACTTCTACGACCGGCTGAAATCGGTCACCAAGGGCTATGCCAGCTTCGACTATCAGTGGATCGAGGACCGCGAGGGCGATCTGGTGAAGATGTCCATCCTGGTCAATGACGAGCCGGTCGACGCGCTCTCCATGGTCGTCCACCGCGCCCGCGCGGAAATGCGCGGCCGGGCGATGTGCGAGAAGCTCAAGGACCTCATCCCGCGCCACATGTTCAAGATCCCTATCCAGGCCGCCCTGGGCGGACGCATCATCGCCCGCGAGACGCTCTCGGCCCTGCGCAAGGACGTGACGGCGAAATGCTATGGCGGCGACGCCTCGCGCAAGCGCAAGCTGCTGGACAAGCAGAAGGCCGGCAAGAAGAAGATGCGCCAGTTCGGCAAGGTGGAAATCCCCCAGGAAGCCTTCATCGCCGCCCTGAAGATGGACGATGACTAGCTTGTGATGGCCGGGGCCTTGCCCCCGGCGCGAAAAGCCTCATCTTTCCCTCCAGCACCGATCGCGATCCGAGGAGGGGATCCCATGCGTCATCTCATTGCCAGCCTGGCCGCCGTCGCGGCCATCTCCGCGCCCGCCCTGGCCGAGCTCGAGCCCGGCGAGACTGCGCCCGATTTCACCGTCGAGGGTTTCCAGGCCGGCGAGCCGGTCAGCTTCCATCTCGCCGAGGCGCTGGACGAGGGTCCCGTCGTGGTCTTCTTCTTTCCGGCGGCCTTCACCTCGGGATGCGAGGCCCAGGCGGCGAGCTTTGCCGAGGCGATCGGCGAGTTCGAGGCCGAGGGTGCCCAGGTGATCGGCATCACGGCGGGCAATACGGACCGGCTGGCCGACTTCTCCACCCAGCACTGCGCCTCCGCCTTTCCGGTCTTTGCGGTCTCCGACGGCATGATGAGCGATTATGAGGTGGGCCTTCTGATGCGTCCGGGCTGGACCAGCCGCACCTCCTATGTGATCGACCAAAATTCGACGATCGCCATGACCTGGTCGGAAATGAACCCCTACGAGCATGTCGACCGGACGATTGCGGCGGTGCGGGCGCTGAACGCCGAATAGTCTTGCGTCAGCGGGAACCCGCTTCCCGCGCGCACACTGTGGACAGTCGGGTATTTGCATGTTGCGTTGCCGCGACACCTACCTAATTTAACCCCGGCTATCCGCAGGAAACCCCGCCATGTCCGACAAAGTCGTTCTGTTCGAAAACGTGCATCCGCTCGCCGACCGTGCCTTCCAGGCCGCAGGCATGGAGATCGAGCGCCACGCCGCCGCGCTGCCCATCGAGGATCTCCACGACCGGCTCTCCGGCGCCTCGCTGGCGGGCATCCGCTCGCGCACGAAGATGAACAGGGCGGCCTTCGACGCGGCGCCGGGCCTGCAGGCCCTGGGCTGTTTCTGCATCGGCACCAACCAGGTCGATCTGGACACGGCCGAGGAACGCGGCATTCCCGTCTTCAACGGCCCCTTCGGCAATACCCGCTCGGTCGCCGAGCTGACCCTCGCCTCGGTCATCATGCTGATGCGTGGCATCCCCATGCGCTCCGCCGCGGCGATGCGCGGGGAATGGATGAAGTCGGCGACGAATTCCCACGAGGTGCGCACCAAGAAGCTGGGCATTGTCGGCTACGGCAATATCGGCTCCCAGCTTTCCGTCCTGGCCAGCGCGCTGGGCATGCACGTCTATTTCTACGACATCGAGCCCAAGCTGGCGCACGGCAATGCGCGCTCCTGCGCCTCGCTGGGCGAGCTGCTGGAGCTGTGCGATGTCGTCACCCTGCACGTGCCGTCCACCGACCAGACCGCCGGCATGATGGACAAGGCGGCGATCGCGAAGATGAAAGAGGGCGCCATCCTCATCAACCAGGCGCGCGGCGACCTGGTGGATATCGACGCCCTGGCCGAAGCGCTGGAAAGCGGCCGCCTGCTGGGCGCCGCCGTCGACGTCTTCCCCAAGGAGCCGGCCTCCAAGGACGAGGAATTCGTTTCGCCCCTGCAACGGTTCGAGAATGTCATCCTGACGCCGCATATCGGCGGCTCCACGCTGGAGGCCCAGGCCTCGATCGGCGAGGATGTGTCGTCCAAGTTGGCGCGCTATCTCTCCCAGGGCGCCACCAAGGGCGCGGTGAACGTGCCGGAGATCGAGCCGGGCGAGATCAAGACGGGGCGGGTGCGCCTTCTGAGCTTCCACGCCAACGCGCCGGGCTTCCTGACCCGGCTCAACGAGACGGTGTCCTCGACCTCGGCCAATATCGCCGCCCAGCGTCTGGAGACGCGCAACGGGCTGGGCTATGTGGTCTCCGACCTGGAAGGCCCGATCCCGGACGATTTCCTCGACCGCGTGAATGCGCTGGAAGGCTCCATCCGGGCAAGGCTGATCCGGCCGTAACAGGCGTAGTGGCCGGCGGGTGCAAGGTAATGGGATCGCGTAGTGCCCATCCTTCCCCTTGATGGGGAAGGTGCCCGGCGTAGCCGGGCGGAAGGGGTGAATCCCGGTGCTCGCGAATTCGCAGACACCTGGCCCCCACCCACTCCACCGCTGCTCACGCAGCGGTCCCCCTCGCCCATCAAGGGCGAGGATGGAGAGGCCTAAACCCCCAGCAGCTTGCCCAGACCGTCCACCGTGCGCACATAGTCCGCGCCGGCATATTCGCAGGCCGCCACCACGACATCGCGCCGGGCGATCAGGCCGAAACCGATGAAACGGTCGGCGGCGCCGCTCTCGAAGGCCTCGAAATCGGTCATGCCGTCGCCGACCACGATGGTTTCAGAGCTGGCCGAGGCGATGCGGTCGAGCACTTCCGCCTTGCCGCCATTGCGCGAAAGCGGGCTGTCGATGTCCAGCCCCACCACGCGGTCGTCCTGCCAGACGAAACGGTTGGCGTGGATATCGCCGCGCTGGAAGCCCAGATCGGCCAGAACCGGTTCGATCAGGTCGGCGAACCCGCCGGAAATCGCATGCAGCCGGTCGCCGCGTGTGCGCAGCTTGCCCAGAAGCGGCGCCATGCCCGGCGTGATCCGCTTGCGCAGAAGCTCCGCCATGGCGTCCACGCCGGCCTTGTCGAGCGCCGCCAGCTTGAGCCGCGCCTCCAGGCTGTCGCGCAGGGCCATGCGGCCCGTCATGCCGGCATTGGTGATCTCGTGCAGGCGGCGGCGCGCCTCCGCGCCCTCCGGATGCGCCTTGAGCGCGGCTTCCACGGCCGTGTCCAGGGATTCCACCCGCAACAGGGTGGAATCCACGTCGAAAGCGATCAGTCTGTCCAAATGCGCACCCTGTCGATGGTCCGGGGCCCGGGCGGCCGCGGCAACAGCCTCTCCGACGGCGGGCCCGGGCGCAACCGCTGCCGTCAGGCCGTCACGCCGACACCGATCGGGCAGACCACGCCGGTCCCGCCGATGCCGCAATAGCCGCCGGGATTTTTCGCCAGATACTGCTGGTGATAGTCCTCGGCATAGTAGAAGGGGCCGGCCGGCGCGATTTCCGTCGTGATGGCGCCATGCCCGGCGGCGTCCAGTTCGGCCTGGTAGCGCGTCAGGCTGGCGCGCGCGGCCTCGGCCTGGGCCTTCGTCGTGGTGTAGATCGCCGAGCGGTACTGCGTGCCCAGATCATTGCCCTGACGCATGCCCTGGGTCGGGTCGTGGCCTTCCCAGAAGGTCTTCAGCACGTCCTCCAGGGCGATCAGCGAGGGATCGTAGATCACCCGCACCACTTCGGCATGGCCGGTGGCGCCGGAACAGACTTCCTCATAGGTCGGGTTGGGCGTCGCGCCGCCGGCATAGCCGGCCGCCGTATGCCACACGCCCGGCGTCTGCCAGAAGATCCGCTCCACGCCCCAGAAACAGCCCATGCCGAAGACGATCTCCGCCATGCCTTCGGGAATCTCGGCCTTGAGCTCGCGGCCAGTGACGTAATGCGTGTCGGCCGTCGCGATCGGCGTCTCGCGGCCGGGCAGGGCCTTGTCGGCGGAGACGAGCTGGGACTTCCGGAAAAGGTCGGACATGGGGCGCTCCAAACGTCGCGGTCTATACCCCGGAAGATAGGGTTTCGCGCGCCGAATGCCACCATGTGCAGCGGCGGCGGGAACATGCTGACTCTATCCTTGCCCATCGCGCCCCGATGGGTATAGTCCGCGCCTCCTGCGGTGAGGTGGCCGAGTGGTCGAAGGCGCACGCCTGGAACGCGTGTAGGCGGTGTCCCCGTCTCGTGGGTTCGAATCCCACCCTCACCGCCATTATTCCCTGGCATTGCGAAGACTGACAGACGGCGCGGCAATTCCCGCTTTTTCGCGGCTGCGTTTCATCTCGCCGTTTCGGGCAGGTCCGGTTTCGCTTGTTCCCTACTGACTAGCGGTCAGCCACAGGTCACATTTCGCGAACATGGGCGAGGATGAAAAATATACTCGCGGAATGCACGGGGCTGGCGATTGGCGAGTCGAGTGCTCGATACTCGTGACCACGCAAACTACCCATGTCGGCAATCCGTTCTGCGGTCCCGATCAACCACACCCACGCCGGTCAGCTTCGCGTCAGCCAGCCGGTCTAGCTTGCGGGTCTGGCAGGGCGTGTGCTGTAGAATGGCGCGATGCGGGTCTTGATCATCGAGGATAATGAACGCCTCTCGCTGCTTCTGGCGGAGGGGCTTGCCCGTCGGGGTTTCAGCTGCGACGCGGCCGGCAGTCTCGCGGAGGCTGACGATTTTCTCGCCGTGACGGGGTATGACGCCCTTGTGCTCGATCTCGGGCTTCCCGACGGCGACGGCGTGGACTGGCTGCGCGCGCTGACCGCCGATCATGCGCCGGTCCTTGTCCTGACCGCGCGGGCCAGTATCGGCGAGCGTGTGACCGGACTCGATGCCGGGGCCGACGACTACATGGTCAAGCCCGCCGACCCCGACGAGATCGCCGCCCGCCTGCGGGCCTTGCTGCGCCGGCCCGGAACACGCGAACCCGCCCGGATCGAGGTGGGTGCCCTGCAGTTCGATCCGGCCGGCCGGGAGGCCCGTTTCCGCAACACGCCCCTTCGCCTCGGGCGCCGGGAAGCGGCCCTTCTGGAAACCCTGATGCGGCGGCCCGGTGCCGTGGTGCCGCGCGAAGCGATCGAGAACGCGATCTACAGCTGGGACGAGACGGTCAGCGCAAATGCGCTCGAAGCCGTCGCCTCGCGCCTTCGCCGCCGGCTGGCCGAAGCGGGTGCGGGCGGTCTCGTCCATGTCGTGCGGGGCGTGGGCTATTATCTCGGGGAGGTGGCGGAATGACCTCGCTGCGCCGCATGCTCTTATCCGGTTTCGCCATTGTCGCCGTGCTCGGCACGGTCGTGCTGCTGATCCTGGTGGGGCTGGAATACGGGTTCTTCTCCAGCACGCCGCCACCGCTCGATGCCACGCTGGCGGAGATCGTGGACCACGTCCTCATCCCGCTTCTTGTCTTTATCGGCCTGTCGGTGATCGGGAGCATCCTCGTGATCCGGGCGGCCACGCGCCGGCTGGAGGATGTCGCGGCGTTGGCCAACGAGGCCAGTGCGCGCGGCGAGCCCTTCCGGGCACCGCTGGAGGCGCTGCCGCGCGAAATCCACCCCTTCGCCGAGGCCGTGAACCGGCTGACCGCTCGCCTGGAACGCCACGCGCGGCAGCAGGAGGCCTTCGCGGCGGATGCCGCACACGAGCTGAAGACGCCGCTGTCGGTGCTGGCGCTGGAGCTCGACCGCCTGCCGCGCGAGGATGCCGCCCCCCTGAAGGTGCAGGTCCAGGCCCTCTCCGAGCTGATAGACCAGCTTTTGCTGCTGGCCCGTTCCAACAATCCGGGCGGTCAGGCGCGCCAGGTCCCGGTCGATCTCGATGCGCTGGGCCAGCGCGTCGTCGCGGACATGGCGCCCCGGGCCATTCATGACGGAAAATCCCTGTCCTACGAAACCGCCGGCGCGGCTCGGATCTGTGGCCTGGAAGAGGCCCTGGCCAGTGCGCTTCGCACGCTCGTCGACAATGCCCTGCGCGAGACGCCGGCCGGCGGCGAGGTCGTCGTACGGGCCGGTCCGGGTCCGCAGATCGCCGTGCTCGACGGCGGTGCCGGTCTGGACGTGGCCGCGCTGGAGCGTTTCAAGGCGCGCGGCGTGCGCGCCGACCAGGGAGCGACCGGCGGTGCCGGCCTGGGCCTGGCCATCGCCGATCGCATCGCCGAGGCCCATGAGGGCGAGCTGGAAACCTGCCGGCCGCAGGAAACCGGCTTGCGCATCCGTTTTACCCGAAGCCTTCCCCCGCAGGACTGACGTCCGGCGCGTCAGTTTCACGTCAGCTCCGCGTCGCACAGTGGGCTTGCCGCCCTTCCCCCCCGGAGGCGGCCTGTGTCCACTCCGTCGTGGGGAAGATGCCCATGTCCTTTGCCTTTTCCGCGGCCGGTCCCGGCCGCGCTCTGCGCCCGGTTCTGGCGGCCCTTGCCCTCGCTGCTGCCGTGACCGGTGCACAGGCGCAGCCGGCGCCGGACCCGATCGCGATCTCGCAGGCGGCACGCCTGGCTCTTGGCATCGAGACGGTCGCGGCGGAGCGGGCAAGCCGTCACGACGGAGTGGCACTGACCGGACACATGACCGTGCCGCCGGAGCAACGCCATGCGGTCGTGGCGCCGGCCGGGATGATCGTGGCCGATACGCTGGTCCTGCCGGGCCAGCGCGTTGCGACCGGCGATCCGGTCCAGCGCCTCTACAGTCCCGCCCTGGCCAGTCTGCATGCCGAGCTCGATGTCCTGCGGCTGGAAGCCGAGCATACCGCGGAACTCGCGGAGCGGGCCGAGGCCTTGCTCGATGCCGGGCTGACCACCGGCGAGGACGTGCACGAACGCCGGCTCGCGGCGATTGCCGCGCGGCTGGAACTGGGCGCGATGCAGTCCCGTTTCGGCGATTTCAGTGGCGAAGCGGACCCGGCGCGTTTCCTGGCCCGGGCACCTGCCGATGGCGTGGTAGCCGAGATCGCCACCGAGGCCGGTACCAGGCTGGACGAGGGCGATGTGATCGTGTCCGTCACCTCCGGTGAGACAATGTGGGCGCGGGTCCATGTGCCGGCCCGTCTTTCGCAGGCGCTGGCAGAAGGTTCACCGGTCCGGGTCCCCGGCATGCCGGGAAGCGGACAGGTCATGGCGGTCGACAGCATGATTGATCCGGCCCGCCGGGCCGTGGCCGTCCATGTTGCCCTGCCCGAAGGCGTGTCGGGCCGTCCGGGTTCGCTGGTCGATGTCATCTTTCCGGCAGGCGCCGGTTCGGCCGGGCTGAGCCTTCCCGCGCGGGCTATCGTGCGCCTGGGTGGGGACGACCATGTCTTTGTCGACCGGGGCGCCGCTTTCGAGGCCCTGCCGGTATCTGTGCTCACGCGGACGCGGGATATGGTGACGGTTGCCATGACGCCGCTGGCCGAGGGCGACAGGGTTGCTGTGTCGGGCCTGGCGGCGCTGAAGAACATGGCGGAAGGCGGCTAGGCGATGCTGGACCGTCTGATTGCCTTCGCGCTGAGCCAGCGCCTCTTCATCCTCGGCGCCGCCTTCGCCCTGGCTGTCGCCGGGGCCGTGGCCGGGCTGCGCCTGCCCATCGACGCCTTTCCGGAAATCGCGCCCACCCAGGTGAAGATCATCCTCAAGGCGCCGGGCATGACGCCGGAAGAGGTCGAGGCGCGGGTCGTCGTGCCCCTGGAAATGGAATTGCTCGGCATTCCGCGTCAGACGGTGATGCGGGCCAAGGCGAAATACGCCATTGCCGACATCACGATCGATTTCGAGGACGGAACGGATGTCTACTGGGCCCGCCAGCAGGTGTCCGAACGCCTGGCGGCGGTCGGCGACAGCCTGCCGGATACGGTCGAGGGCGGCCTGGCGCCGATCTCCACCGCCCTGTCCGAGCTCTACATGTTCACCCTGGAAGGCGGCGATCTCTCGCTGGAGGAGCGGCGCTCCATTCTCGACTGGGTGATCCGGCCCAGCCTGCGCACCCTGCCGGGCGTGGCCGATGTGAACGCGCTGGGCGGCCGGGCGAGGACTTTCGAGGTCGTGCCCGACGAGGCGGCCATGGTGGCGGCCGGGATCGGCATTCCCGAACTTCGCGCTGCGCTGGAGGCGAACAATCGCAATGACGGCGCCGGCCGTATCAATGACGGCGAGGAGGCGCTGGTCGTGCGCAGTCTCGGCGCGACGGAGACCACGCAAGACATCGCTGCGCTCGTCGTGCGCGGCGATGCCGAGGCGCCCGTGCGCGTGGGCGATGTCGCCGATGTGCGTATCGGCGCGCTGACGCGTTACGGCTCGGTGACGATGGACGGCGAGGGCGAGGCCGTGGAGGGCATCGTCGTGGCGCTGCGCGGCGCGGATGCGCGTGCGGTCGTCAGCGGCGTCCAGGAACGCCTCGCCATGCTCGAGCAGAGCTACCCGGAAGGCCTGCGCGTCGTGCCGTTTTATGACCGGTCCGATCTGATAGAGCGCGCGGTCGGCACCGTGTCCGAAGCGCTGCTGATCGCCGTTGCCCTGGTCGTGGCCATACTGGTGCTCTTCCTGGGCAATCTGCGCGCGGCGCTGGTGGTGACGCTGATCCTGCCCTTCTCGGCGCTGCTGACCTTCCTGCTCATGCAGACGGTGGGCCTGTCGGCCAATCTGATGAGCCTGGGCGGTCTGGCGATCGCGATCGGCATGATCGTCGACGGTGCCATCGTGGTGACGGAAAACACGGTCGAGCGCCTCAATGAACGCGGCGGCGAGAACCGGCTGCACACCGTCTATCGCGCGGCCAGCGAAGTGGCGATGCCGACTGCGGCCGGCACGCTGATCATCTGCCTGGTCTTCGTCCCGCTGATCACGCTGCAGGGGCTGGAGGGCAAGCTCTTCGCGCCGGTCGCGTTGACCATCGTCTTCGCCCTGGGCGGCGCCATGCTGCTGGCGATGACGCTGATCCCGGTTCTGGCCGCCTTCACCCTGCGCCCGGGCAAGGGCGGCGAGGCCTTCGTCATGCGCATCCTCGGGCCGGCCTTCGAATGGACGCTCGCACGGGCGCTGAAGCTGCCGGTCATCGTCTATGCGATTGCCGCCGGCGGGGTGGTGCTGGCCGGGCTGAGCTATGCGGGCGCGGGCAAGATCTTCATGCCGACCATGAATGAAGGCGCCGTGGTGATGCAGCTGGCTAGCCTGCCCTCGATCAATCTCGATCAGAGCCAGGCCGACGATCTGCGGGTCGAGGCGGCCCTGATCGAACGCGTTCCCGAGGTCGAGCACGTCATTGCCCGCGTCGGGTCCGACGAGCTGGGCCTGGACCCGATGAGCCTCAATGAGAGCGATGCCTTCCTGCAGCTGGCGCCGCGCGAGGACTGGCGGGGTCCGGACACGGACTGGCTGGTCGGCGAGATGCGCGCCGTGATGGAGGACTTCCCCGGCATTGAATCCTCCTTCACCCAGCCGATCGAGATGCGTGTGTCGGAAATGCTGACCGGGTCGCGCGGGGATCTGGCAATCAAGATCTTCGGCACCGATGCCGACGCGCTGGCTGAGATCGCCGGCGAGATTGAGACAGTGGTCGCCGGTGTGGACGGCGCGGCGGACGTCTTCACCACATCGAACGATCTGGCCGAATATCTCCAGGTCTCGATCGACCCGGAGCGGGCGGGCCGTTACGGGTTCGACGTGCTGGGCGTGCAGGACGAGCTGCGCAGCCGGCTGGAAGGCGTGCGCGCCGGCGAGGTGATCGAGCCGGGCCGGCGGACGCCGGTTCTGATCCGCGCCGACCGGCGCAATCGCGACACGCCCTGGGGTTTCGAGGATATCCGCATCGCTGCGCCCGATGGCGGCGAGGTGCGGCTGGGCGATATCGCCCGGGTCGAGCGCGCCGAGGGGCTGGCTGTCGTCGACCGGGAAAACGGCTCGCGCTATGCGGTCGTGCAGGCTTTCGTGTCCGGGCGGGACCTTGTGGGCTTCGTCGAGGACGCCCAGGCCGCCGTTGCCACGATGGATGCGCTGCCGCCCGGTTATCGCATCGAATGGGGCGGGGAGTTCGAGAACCAGCGCCGGGCAGCGGCTCGCCTCTCCCTGATGGTTCCGGTGGCTCTGGTGCTGATCTTCATCGTGCTCTTCGCCACCCTGCGCTCGCTGCGCCAGGCCCTGCTGATCCTGGCCAATATTCCCTTCGCCCTGGTGGGCGGGATCATCGCGCTGGGGCTGGCCGGGGAATATCTGTCGGTGCCAGCTTCGGTCGGTTTCATCGCGCTGCTCGGGATCGCCGTGCTCAACGGCCTGGTGCTGATCACCCATTTCAACGATCTGCGCGCCCAGGGCCATGCCCTTGAAGAGATCGTGCTCAAGGGCACGCGGCGCAGGCTGAGACCGGTCCTGATGACCGCCACGACCGCCGCTTTCGGTCTGGCGCCGCTGCTCTTCGCCAGCGGTCCGGGCGCGGAGATCCAGCGTCCCCTGGCGGTCGTGGTGATCGGCGGTCTCGTCTCCTCCACCCTTCTCACCCTCTACCTCCTGCCGCTCCTCTATCGCCGTTTCGGGGTGGAGCGGGTGCAGGCTGACGAACGCACGGAGGCCGCCCGATGGGCCCGTCCCTTTGCAAGCTAAGCCTGGTGTGTCCGCGCGACATCCGAACGGCGCTCGCGGACATTCTCGACGATCTGCCCGATGCCGTGCCCGGCTACACCATGCTGGACGCCGAGGGGCGCGGTGCGGACATGCGCCTGGCCACGGCCGGCGAGCGGGTGCGCGGCGCGATGCAGGCGGTCCAGTTCGTGATGATCCTGCCGCGCGAGGCCGTGGCCGGGGTGCTGGACGCCATCGCGGCACGCTGCCCGCGCCGGCAGATCGCCTACTGGATCGAACCCGTTGAAGATTTCGGACGGCTGACATGAAACACGCGTTTTCCGCCCTGGCCCTGGCCGGTCTAGTCCTCATGGCGGGGGCCGATGTCAGCGATGCCCAACCGTCCGGCGCGCAGGTGCGGGCGGCGCTCGAGGGTGCACCGGCTATTGCCGCCGCCCGGGCCGATCGCGACGCTGCCCTGGCCCGTGCCCAGCAGACCGGTCTGGGCGCCTACGAAACCAGCCTGGATGCCGGTCTGGCGCGGCGGCAGGTCGATGCGTCCGGCGACAGCATGGAGTGGGAGCTTGGCGTGTCCCGGCGCTTCCGCTGGCCGGAAAAGCGCCGGCTGGATGCTGAGCTGTCACGCACGGAAATCGCGCTCGCCGAGGCGGGCTATGCCGCCGCCTGGCGGGCAGAGGCGCTCGCCTGGGCCGGCTTGTGGGTCCGCTGGG
>Ga0207716_100376_pt1 | contig 19572 bp, 18 predicted proteins | sample TtaePargueraPR_FD_187739 | JGI IMG/M metagenome (GOLD analysis project Ga0207716, IMG submission 187739) | Aerobic enrichment media microbial communities from Bioluminiscent Bay, La Parguera, Puerto Rico - Tt and P2 (5) (SPAdes) | ecosystem: Environmental > Aquatic > Marine > Unclassified ... | reverse complement strand
CCCTGGCCGCGGCCCGCCTGGCCGCCGGCGCACCCGGCCGCGCGCTGTCCCTGCACGTTTCCGGCGGGGTGGAGCTGGCGCGCAGTGTCGAGGCCGTGGTGGAGAAGGGCGCCGCCGCCTCTGAAGCCGACATGCGGCGCCTGGCCGACCGTATCTCCGCCAAGAGCGGCGAGGAATTGCGCGATCTCTTTTACGAGGCCCTGTCCGGCGCGCTGCGCAACCAGGCCCGCAAGCGGGCCGAGGCCGGCGCGGACGTGACGGCCTGGCTGGCTGCATGGCGCGATCTCAATGCGCTTGTCCGCGATGCCAATGCCCTTTATCTCGACCCCAAGCAGAGCGCGCTGGCAGCCCTCTCGCTCGCCCGCGATGCCGCGCGCAAGGAAACCGCCTGATACCTGCCCATGCTGATCGACACCCACGTCAATCTCCACGGCGAACAATTCGCCGACGATCTCGATGCGGTCATCGACCGGGCCCGCGCGGCCGGCGTCGGCCGGATGATCACGATCTGCTGTCAACTCACTGATTTTCCCGCCGTTTCCGCCATCGCGGAAGCGCATGACGATATCTGGTGCACGATAGGCGCCCATCCGCACCACGCCAAGGATCGCCCGGACATTACCGCCGACGAACTCATTGAAATCGCACAGCATCCCCGCGTGGTCGGGATCGGCGAGACGGGGCTGGACTTCCATTACGGCTATTCTCCGCGCGAGGACCAGTTCGCCAGCCTGAAAGCCCATGTCGAGGCGGCCCGGCGCACCGACCTGCCGCTCATCCTGCACACGCGCGACGCAGACGACGCCATGGCGGACCTGCTGGAAGAGGAAATGGGGAAGGGGGCCTTCCGCCCGCTTCTGCACTGCTATACCGGCGGCGCGGATCTCGCCCGGCGGGCCGCGAAGCTGGGCGCCTATTTTGCCGCCTCCGGCATCGTCACCTTCAAGAAGGCCGAGGATGTGCGCGCCGTTTTCCGTGACGACGTGCCGGACGACCGGGTGATCGTCGAGACCGATTGCCCGTATCTCGCGCCCGTGCCGCATCGCGGCAAGCGCTGCGAACCGGCCTTCCTGCCGGATGTGGCCGCGGGCCTGGCCTCGGTGAAGGGCTGGAGCGAGGCGGAGTGCGCGGAACGCACCACGGACGCGGCGCTGCGCCTGTTCGACCGGATCGAGCGGCCATGAGCGGTCTGACCCGCATAACGCTTCTGGGCACCGGATCGTCGGGCGGTGTGCCGCGCGCCAATGGCGATTGGGGCGACTGCAATCCGGCCAATCCGCGCAACCGCCGCCGGCGCTGTTCGGCCCTGGTCGAACATGCGCGCAACCGGGCCGATCTGGATGGCGGCTCCGCCGTGACCCGCGTGGTGATCGACACCTCGCCGGATTTCCGCGAGCAGATGCTCTCCGCCGGCGTGCCGCGCATCGACGGCGTCGTGCTGACCCATGATCATGCCGACCAGACGCACGGTATCGACGATCTGCGCGCCTTTGCCTATCTGCAGCGCGAGCGCATTCCGGTGTGGATGGACGCGCCGACGACGCAGACCCTGACGACGCGCTTCGGCTATACGTTCGAAACGCCGCCGGGCTCGGCCTATCCGGCCATTCTGGACCGCCGCGACATGCCGGATTTCGGCACACCGGTGACGATCGAGGGGCCGGGCGGAGAGGTCTCCCTCGTGCCAATCGATCAGGAGCACGGCCGCATCCGTTCGCTGGGCTTCCGGATCGGCGAGATCGCCTATTCGCCCGACATCAACGCCTTGCCCGAAGAAAGCGTGCCGCTGCTCGACGGGATCACATGCTGGGTCGTCGACGCGCTGCGGCGCGAACCGCATCCCACGCATTTCACCGTGGACGACGCGCTGGCCGCCCTGACGCGCGTCAAGGCGAAATTCGGCGTGCTGACCAACATGCACATCACGCTGGATTACGACGCGCTGGTCGACACACTGCCTGAGCATGTCTGGCCGGGCTATGACGGCATGCGCCTGGTCTGGGACGGCGAGACCGTGCAGTTCGACGACGTCACGGAATAGGGCTCAGCCCGCGTGACTGGCGAAGACGCTGCGGCTGTCCGGCGAAAATGCGTAGACGTCGTAGGCCTGGCTGTAGCCGGGCACTTCCATGCCGGGCGATCCGGCCGGCATGCCGGGAACCGCGATCCCGGTGATCTGCGGCGTCTCGGTCAGCATGCGGGCGATATCCTCGGCCGGCACATGACCTTCCACCACATAATCGCCGACAAGCGCCGTGTGACAGGACCACAGGGCCTGCGGCACGCCCAGGCGCGTCTTGACCGCCGTCACGTCGGGCATGTTCTGGACCGCGACGCGGAAGCCGGCCGCCTCGACATGCTCGACCCAGTCACCGCAGCAGCCGCAGGTGGGCGATTTGTAGACCATCATGACAGGCTGGTCGTCGGCCAAGGCGCGTCCGCCGAAGGCGACGGTGGCCAGGCCGGACAGGAGGAGAGTGCGGCGATCCATGATGACAGCTCCGAATCCGCTAGGATGAGGACGCCAGAATAGCCATTCCGGCCGGTTTCGCCATTGCGACCCGCTGTCCCGGGTCCCGGCCGACCTCATCCATTATTTCTCATAATATTTATTATGCGCGAAATTGATGCGGGAATCCGGGCGCGCACCAGAATGCCCCTCAACACCTCAGGCTCAAAATATCCGAACGTTTTCAGCGCCCTTTCCGGCACTCTGAATTCAGAACCCGAATCGGGTTTTCGGTTCGCGCGGTATGGGAAGTGATTTCTGCGTTGCTGCTTGAAGTATCTTCCCGTCGCGCCGCACGGCGTTTCCGCGCTAGCATGCAGCGCGAATCCTCGCGCCATCCTCCGGAGCCGTCATGACCGCGCCATCGCCCGATCTCGCCCCCATCGACCGCCTTCTCGCCATCATGGCGAAGCTGCGCGATCCGGATGGCGGATGCCCCTGGGACCTGGAACAGGACTTCCGCTCCATCGCGCCCTACACGATCGAGGAAGCCTATGAGGTCGCCGACGCGATCGAGCGTGGCGCTCACGGCGAGCTGAAGGACGAGCTGGGCGACCTCCTCCTCCAGGTCGTCTTCCATGCCCAGATGGCGCGCGAGGACGGCCTGTTCGACTTTGCCGACGTGTGCCGTGCCATCAATGACAAGATGATCCGCCGCCACCCGCACGTCTTCGGCGACGCCTCGACGCGCGACAGCGAGACCCAGACGGTGGAGTGGGAAGCGATCAAGGCGGCCGAGCGCGCCGGCTCGGACAAGGGCGATGGCGTGCTCGACGATGTGCCCGTCGCCCTGCCCGCCATCAAGCGCGCCCAGAAGCTGCAGAAGCGCGCCGCCCGGGTCGGTTTCGACTGGCCGGACGCTGAACGCGTGCTGGAAAAGGTCGATGAAGAACTCGCCGAAGTCCGCGAGGCCATCGCCGCCCGGGACGCCGACGCCATCGCTGAGGAAATTGGTGATTTAATTTTTGTTTGTACGAACTTGGGGCGAAAACTGAAAGTGGACGTTGAAACCGCGACGCGCGATGCCAATGCCAAGTTCGAACGGCGTTTCCGCTATATCGAGGCCGCTCTGAAGGCCCAGGGCCGCGGGCCGGACGATGCCTCGCTGGAGGAGATGGAAGCGCTCTGGAACGACGCCAAACGTCAGGAGAAAGCCGCCGCCGAATAGCGTTCGCCGCGGCCGCCTACCACTCTTCCTCCTCGACCTCGCCAATGCCCAGCGGGATCGCCAGATCTGGGAATTGCGCCCTGAAGCGGCCGGCCTCGGCCGGAGCCAGACGCACCCTCACCGTCGTGCCGCCGGTCTTCGGATCGGTCTCGCTGTCGCGGATCTCGCCATGCTCGTGCAGCCAGGCCAGCGCGCGCGGCTGTTCCGGCGGCACATGCACCTCGATACGCTCGTCATCGCGCGCCAGCGCCGTCTCGATGGCGTCGACCAGCCCGTCCACCCCGTCGCCCGAAGCCGCCGAGAGCGGCATTTTCACCGCCCGGCCGGCCTTCATGTTCGCCACATCGGCGCGGATGGCCAGTTCCTCGGCCTCCTCGAGACTGAGATTGTCGGCCTTGTTCCAGGCCTCGATCATGGGCTGTTCGTGCTCCGGGCCGGCCTCGATCGCGTCGAGCACGCCGAGAACGTCCTCGATCCGGCCCTCATGGTCGGGATCCGCGGCATCGATGACATGCACCAGCAGGTCCGCCTCGCGCACCTCTTCCAGCGTGGCGCGGAAGGCGGCGATCAGCTCGGTCGGCAGGTCGGTGATGAAACCCACCGTATCGGACAGCAGGATGCGCGTGCCGCCGGGCAGGTCGACCGCCCTCACCGTCGGATCGAGCGTGGCGAAGGGCATGTCCTGGGCGAACACCCCGGCGCCGGTCATCCGGTTGAACAGGGTCGACTTGCCGGCATTGGTGTAGCCGACCAGCGCGACGGTCGGGAACGGCACGTCCTGGCGCTTGGCGCGGTGCAGGCTGCGCGTACGGCGCACATCCTCGAGCTGACGGCGCAGCTTGGCCATCTTCTCGTTGAGAAGCCGCCGGTCGGTCTCGATCTGGGTTTCCCCGGGACCGGCCAGGAAGCCGCGGCCGCCGCGCTGGCGTTCCAGGTGGGTCCAGGTGCGCACCAGGCGCGAGCGCTCATAGGCCAGCCGTGCCAGCTCGACCTGCAGCACGCCTTCCTTGGTGCGCGCGCGCTGGCCGAAGATCTCCAGGATCAGCCCGGTGCGGTCGATGACCTTCACCTTCCAGGCGTTCTCCAGATTGCGCTGCTGGATCGGCGACAGGGCCGCGTCGATCACGGCGACATCGGCCTGGCTTTCGGAGATCTGCGCCTTCAGCTCGTCCAGCTTGCCGCGGCCGAAATAGCGTCCGGCATCGATCTTCCGGACTGGCAGGATGAAGGCTTCGGCCACATCCAGATCGAGCGCCTCGGCAAGGCCGGATGCCTCTTCAAGGCGCGCCTCGGCGCGGGCCATTCCCTCGCGGGCAGCGGGATGAATGACAAGGGCGCGCGATATCGGCGCCTCGCGTTCGATCAATCCGCGGCGCTTTCGGTCGTTGCGGTGTCTTCATCGTCCGCCTTATCGTCGAACAATTGCACCGGCGCGCCGGGCATGATGGTCGAGATGGCATGTTTGTAGACGAGCTGGGACAGCCCGTCGCGACGAAGAAGAACACAGAAATTGTCGAACCAGGTTACGACGCCCTGAAGCTTCACACCATTGACCAGGAAGATGGTCAGCGGCGTTTTCGTCTTACGCACCGAGTTCAGGAAGACATCCTGCAGGTTTTGTTTTTTGTCGTGCGACATGTCGGCTCCACGTGCCTCGCTTGAAGCAAGCGATTCGCCAAATAGGGTATACAGGGCCTGCTATGCCCTGCAACCATCTCGTCTTTCGGCGAACAACAGAATGCTGCTCAACTGCTGGCCAGATAGGTGTCGCGTAGCGCCGCCGCAATCGAGCCGGGTGCCCCATTGCCCACCGGGCGGCCGTCGATCGAGGTGATCGGCACGACGAAATTGGTCGCCGAGGTCAGGAAGGCCTCGCGGGCGCCCTGGGCTTCCTTAACCGTGAAGGCCCGTTCGACCAGCTCGTAGCCGGCCGCCCTCGCCGCGCGGATCAGCGTCGCCCGCGTGATGCCGTGCAGGATGGCATGATCGGCAGGCCGCGTGACCAGCTGGCCCTCGGCAGTGACGATCCAGGCGTTGGAGGACGTGCCTTCGGTGACATAACCCTCGGCATCGACCTGCCAGGCCTCGTAGGCCCCCGCATCGCGCGCCTCCTGCTTGGCCAGTACGTTGGGCAGCAGGTTGACCGTCTTGATGTCGCAGCGCGCCCAGCGGCGGTCGGGCACGGATATGACGGACACGCCCCGCTCCGCCCTCGCCGCGGCCGCAGCCAGGTCCAGCCGGCGCGTGGTGAGCACCAGGGTCGGGCGTGTTCCGGCGGCCGGAAAACCGTGATCGCGCCGGGCATGGCCGCGTGTGACCTGCAGATAGACCAGCCCGTCGCGGATCCGGTTGCGGCGCAGGAGTTCGCGGATGACGATCCGCAGCGCCGGCCGGGTCACGGGACGCGGAATGCGCAACTCGTCCAGGGAACGGTCCAGACGGTCGAAATGCCCGTCCGCGTCCATCAGGCTCCCGTCGCTGACGCTCCACACCTCGTAGACCGCGTCGGCGAACTGGAAACCGCGATCCTCGATATGCACGACGGCTTGGGCATGGGGCCGGAAGCGGCCGTTGACATAGGCAATCCGCGACAAGAAACGTCCCTCACTTCCTGATGAACAGCGCCCAGATGGCCGCGACGGCGGCAAGCACCTCCAATCGCCCCAGAATCATGGCCGAAATAAGGATGGGTTTGGCGCTGTCGGCAAGCTCGTTCCAGCCCAGCCCGTGGGTCTCGTGCAGCAGCGGACCGGCATTGGCCAGGGCGGCCGCATTGGCCAGGAAAGCCGTTTCGAAATTGAGCCCGGCCAGCGCCAGGGCCAGCGCGCCGACACCCAGGCAGGCCAGGAAGCCCAGCACATAGGCCCAGATCCCGATCAGCGCCGTATCCCGTGCCGGCCGGCCGCGGAATGTCACCGGCACGATGCTCGACGGATCGGACAGCACGGCCAGTTCGGACCCCATGCGGCGCCACAGAAGGAGGATGCGGGAGATCTTCACCCCGCCCGTCGTCGAGGCCGCCGCCCCGCCGACGAGCGCCACGAACACCGCGGCCACCGGTACCGGCGAGGCCGGGTCTGACACGGTGTATCCGCTGGTGGAGACGACGAAGAAGGCATCGACGAAGCGGGCCACGACATCGCCGGGTTCCGCGATCAGGTAGAGCACGCCGAGGCCCGCCACCAGTGCCGCGATGCCGGCCAGGTCGGGATCCTTGAGCACGCTGCGATCGCGCAGCGCATCCCAGAACAGCGCGATATTGACCGTGCCGGCCAGGCAGCCCAGCGCCACGATGGCCGTGGACAGGGCGCCGTAATTCGTGGCCAGCCCGCCATCGGCCGGCGCATAGCCCGATGTGGAGATCGCCGCGAACGCCAGCACGCTGGCATCGAAGAGTTCGTTTCCGGCCAGAAGCAGGAACAGCCAGGTCACCGCGGTCAGCATGGCATAGATCAGCGCCACCCGCCGGGCGGCCACCGGAAGGTGGGACAGCACATTGTCCTGACGAATGGTCAGCAGGGCGGAACGCCGGATCGCCGGCACGTCGCGGTCGAGGGCGGCGAAAACGGCGATCGCCAGCAAGAGGGTCGCATAGCCGCCCAGCCAAGCCAGCACGGCCCGCCAGAAGATCAGCGAGCGCGGCAATTCGTCGGCGGGCAGCAGGGTCGCCCCTGTCGTGGTCAGCGCGGAATAGGACTCGAACAGGGCGTCAATCGGGCTGAAATAGCCCGTTAGCCAGAAGGGCAGCGCGGCGAAGGCCGGAGCCGTCACCCAGGCCAGCAGCGCCAGGCCCAGCGCGTCCAGCGCGCTGGCGCCAACGCGGATGCCGCTGGTGGCGGCGAGCACCAGCATGCCGGGCACGAAAGCGAGCCCCGCCGTGGTGATGAAAAAGGGCGCCAGGTGCGCCTCCCGCACGGCCGCCGCGCACAGGGCCGCCAGCAGCGCGATCAGGGCGACCAGCACCCAGAGAGCGCCCAGTGGGCGGAAAAGGGCTGCCGGTGACATGGGCTAGAAGTATTCCAGGCTGACCCGGAAGAGATGCTCGACCTTGGGTACCAGCGCCTTGTTGCAGAACAGCAGGACCCGGTCGTTTTCCCGGATGCGGCCCTCGTCGCAGGGCAGGATGACCTTGTCGCCGCGGACCACCGCGCCCAGCGCCACCCCGTCGGGCAGTTCCAGCTCGTCCAGCGTCTTGCCCACCAGGGGCGAGGTCGACAGGGCGACGCCTTCCAGCGCTTCCGCCTCGCCGCCGCCCAGGCTCTGCAGCCCGGTGATCCGGCCGCGCCGGATGTGCTGCAGGATGGTCGATACGGTCGTGGCGCGCGGATCGATCAGCACGTCGATGCCCAGCGGTTCGCGCATGCCCTCGAAGGTGCGGTCATTGATCAGGCTGAGGGCGCGTTCGGCCCCTTCCCGCTTGGCCATCACGCCGGAGAGCATGTTGACCTTGTCGTCATTGGTCACGCAGATCACGAGTTCCGCGTTGGAGACGCCCGCCTCGCGCAGCATGCGGGCGCTGAGCCCGTCGCCATGCAGCACGACCGTGCGCTTGAGCCGTTCCGCGGCGCGTTCGGCGCGGGCCTTGTCGGCCTCCACCAGGCGCACCTTCACGCCCCCGGCCCGTTCCAGGGCGCGGGCGACATAGACGCCGATATTGCCGGCGCCGACCACGACGACCCGGCGGATCTGTTCCGCGCTGCGGCCGAAAATATCCAGCAGGCGGCGGACCTGGGCGCTTTCGGTGACGACATAGACATCGTCGCCGGGCAGAAGCGGGTCCTTGAGCTTGGGGATGAAGAGCGTGCGTTCGCGCTGCACCCCGACAACGGCGAGACGCAGGTCCGGGAAGAGCTCCATCACCTGTTCGGTGGTCGAGCCGGCCACGGGCGAGCTTTCCTCCAGCCTGAGACCGAGCAGCTGGATCCGCCCGCCGGCAAAGACGGCGGTGGAGAAGGCACCCGGCGTTTCCACGCGCTGCAGGATGGCGCGGCCGACTTCCAGCTCCGGCGAGATCACCACATCGACCGGCAGATTTCCGGTGGAGAAGAGATCGCCCCAGGCCGGGTCGAGATATTCCTGCGCCCGCACCCGCGCGATGCGCATCGGCGTGGAGAACAGGGAATGGCCGACCTGGCAGGCGATCATGTTCACCTCGTCGGAATAGGTCACCGCGACAAGGAGATCGGCCTCGGCCGCGCCGGCCTTTTCCAGCACATCCGGGTGGGAGGCATGGCCGACCACGCCGCGCACGTCCAGATCGGTCACGACATTGTCGATCAGCTCGGTGGACCAGTCGACGACGGTCACCGCATTGCCTTCCCGGGCCAGGGCACGGGCAATGCCCACACCGACCTGGCCGGCTCCGCAAACTATGGCTTTCATGACGTCTCCGTGCCTCTAGGCCGCACCGTCGCGCGGCGGCGAACCGACACCGAGCGATTTGAGCTTGCGGTGCAGCGCCGAGCGCTCCATGCCGATGAAGGCGGCCGTGCGGGAGATATTGCCGCCGAACCGGTCGATCTGGGCCTTGAGGTATTCACGCTCGAAATTCTCCCGCGCCTCGCGCAAAGACAAGGCGATCATCTTCTCCGCGTCAAACCCCGTTTCGTGATTGTCACGCGTGACCACCTCGGACGGCAGTGCCTCCAGGGTGATCGGCGTGCTCGCCGGCCCCGTCGCCAGGATCAGCAGGCGCTCGATATTGTTGCGCAGCTGACGGACATTGCCCGGCCAGCTGTGCGCCTGCAGCGCCGCCATCACATCGTCGCCGAAAGCGCGATGCGGCAGGCCGGCCGACTGGGTCAGGTTCTTCACGAAATGCGCGACCAGAGCGGGAATGTCCTCGCGCCGTTCGGCCAGGGCCGGCACGGCCACGGGCACGACGGCGAGGCGGTGGTAGAGATCCTCGCGGAAACGGCCTTCCTGGATCCGCCCGGCCAGATCCTGGGCGGTCGAGGAGATCACGCGGACATTGACCTGGACATCGGCCGCTCCGCCGATCCGGCGGAAACGCTGTTCCACCAGCAGGCGCAGCAGCTTGCTCTGGGTGGCCGGCGGCATGTCGGCGATCTCGTCGAGATAGAGCGTGCCGCCATGGGCGCGCTCCAGCAGGCCGACATGCTTGACCGAGCCGTCGTCATTCTCGCGGCCGAAGAGCTCCTCCTCCACCCCGTCCGGCGACATGCCCGGCGCGCTGACGGCAATGAAATCGGCATTGTTGCGCGGCGAGTTCTCGTGGATCAGGCGGGCGACGAGCTCCTTGCCGGCCCCCGACGGGCCGCGGATCAGCACGCGGCTGTTCGTCGGCGCGACGCGTTCGATGAGCTGGCGCACCTGGATGATGCCGGTGGACTCGCCGATCAGCGTGCTCTGGGCCTGGGTACGCGCGCGCAGCTCCGCATTCTCGCTGCGCAACCGGCTCGCCTCGAGCGCCCGCTTGACCGTCAGCAGGAGCTTGTCGCTCTTGAACGGCTTCTCCAGGAAGTCGTAGGCGCCCTTGCGGATCGCCGCGACAGCGGTCTCGATCGTGCCGTGGCCGGAGATCACGATGACCGGCAGGTCCGGGTCCAGCGCGCGGAACTCGTCCAGCAGCTCGATCCCGTCCAGCCGGCTGCCCTGCAGCCATACGTCCAGGATCACCAGCGACGGCTTGCGGTCCCGGATCGCTGCCAGCGCCCCGTCGGCATCGGCCGCCTCGCGCGGCTCGTACCCGTCATCCTCCAGCAGGCCGCCGATCAGCTCGCGGATGTCGGCCTCGTCGTCAACGATCAGAATATCCCTGGCCATGGATCACGCCTCCTTAAGGGATTGGGCCATCGGATCGGCCACGTCCGCCAGCGGGAAGACGAGCCGGACGACGGCCCCCTGCCCGCTGTCGGGAACATCCAGTTCCAGACGCCCCTTGTGGTCTTCCATCACGCGCTTGACGATGGCCAGGCCGAGGCCCGTGCCCTTCTCGCGCGTCGTCATATAGGGTTCGGTCAGCCGCTCGCGGTTCGGCGTCGGCCAGCCCAGCCCGTTATCCGCCACCTCGATCACGGCCTGGCCGTTCGCCTCGGCGAGGCTGACGGTCAGCTTTCCGGGCTGTTCGTCCTGGTCCATGCGGGCCGAAACGCTCTCGCAGGCATTCTTCAGGATGTTCGCCAGCGCCTGGCCGGACAGGCGCGCATCGCACAGCGCATGCACCGGTCCGCCGGGATGATCGAAACTGATCTCGATATCCGGCGAGGCCACGCGCTGGGCGAAGACCGCCGACTTGACCAGCTCGCCCATTTCCACGCGCTCCACCTTGGGCTGGGGCATGCGGGCGAAGGACGAGAACTCGTCGACCATGCGGCCGATATCGCTGACCTGGCGCACGATGGTCTCGGTGCAGCGGTCGAAGGTCTCGATGTCCGACTGGATCTCGTCGCGATACTTGCGCCGGATGCGTTCCGCGGAGAGCTGGATCGGGGTGAGCGGATTCTTGATCTCGTGCGCGATACGCCGCGCCACCTCGCGCCAGGCCGCATTGCGCTGGGCGGTCACGAGGCGAGTCACGTCGTCGAAGGTGATCACCATCCCGGCCTCCTCGTCCATCGAGGCGCGCGCCGTGAGGTGACGGATCTGGTCGTCGGTCCCGTGCAGGTCGATCTGGGCCTCGGCGACCGAGCCCGGGCGGCGGCGCGCCTGGGTGACGATCTCGGCCAGTTCCGGCGTCACCTCCTCGATCCCCACGCCAATGAGGTCGTCCGTGCCCGGCGACAGCATGGAAATGGCAGAGCGGTTGATCAGGGTGATGTGGTTCTCGCCGTCCAGGCCGATCACGCCGGCCCGCACGCCGGCCAGGATGGCCTCGATGAAGGCCCGGCGCTGTTCCGACTCGGCGTGCGCCTCGATCAGTTCGCGCCGCTGGCTGCGCAATTGCCGGGTCATCCGGTTGAAGGCCCGCGCCAGAGCGGCGATCTCGTCGTCCTCCCGGCCCATCTGCACACGCGCATCCAGATCGCCCCGGCGCACCCGCTCGGCCGCCGAAACCAGGCGCGAGACCGGCGTGACGATCCGCGTCGCCGCCGTCAGCGCCAGCCAGATCGAACCGATCAGGATCAGCACGGCGACTTCCAGATAGAGCAGGTAGAAGGTGCGCCGGATCCGGCTTTCCTGGTCCGAGGCGTTGCGCAATTCGCGCCGCGCCGCGCCCATCTGCCGGAACAGGTCGATATTCACCGGATAGGACACGAAGAGATAGGCGTCCGGATAGGCATCCAGCCGGTAGAGCAGCCGCATCACATCGACCGCATCGGCCGAGGTGTTGGGCGTGGACACGGCCACATCGCCCTCATTGGCCAGTTCGTAGAGGCGCAATGACGGGGAGACGTATTCCTCGTTCTGGCTGAACTGGGTGCGCGCCAGCAGCGTGCCCCGCCCGTTGACCACATAGGCCGCCACGAAGCCGCGCTGGGCGGCCTGGTTGGAGAGATAGCGGATGTACTGGATGCGCGCGGTGGTGAAGGCTTCCACCGGCTCGTCCTGGCTGAGATCGTAGGCCATCGCCTCGACATTGTTCGAGGCCGTACCGGCCTCGCGGGCGTAGAAGTCGAAGGCCACCGTCTCCAGCCGGTCCACCAGGGTGGATATCCGGTCGTCGAACCACAGATCCACACCCCGGCTGATCACCGCGCCCAGGAAGAGCGCGGACAACAGCGCCGGCGCCGCGGCCGCGATGGAGAACAGGGCCACGAAGCGCAGGTGGAGGCGCGGCGTGGGTTCACCGAAGCGGCGCGCCCTCACCCGGCGCGTGAACCGCAGCACGACCACGCCGGCCAGGCCGAGGATCAGCACGGCATTGCCGACCAGGATGCCCAGGGCGACACGGTTGTTCGGGCCGGTCAGCCCGCCCTCGCGCAAGAGGATGAAGGCCGCCACGCCGGACAGGACGAAGGATACAAGAAAACCGACACCGAACAGCGCGGCTGATCGCGGCGAAATATTGCGGATCAGGGTCTTCCTGGATGCGTTCGGCAATGCGGCCTCGCCTGTTGCAGACGCGCATCATTACTCTCGAGTTGCACGAAATCAACACCCGTGCCGCACCAGCAACAGCTAGGCCTCGTCATCCCCCGGCGTTTCCAGTTCCGAGAGCCGCCGGGCCAGCGTATTCCGGTTCAGGCCCAGGAGGTCGGCCGCCTTGGAACGATTGCCATTGCAGCGGTCCAGCGCCTGGGCGAAGAGCGCCCGTTCCACGGCATCCACGGCGGTCTGCCGCGCATCCGGTCCGGACAGGGTCAGCGCCGCCAGCGCGTTGGCGTGCACACCGATATCCTCGCTCGCATCGGCCCCGTTGGCGGTCAGCGCCTGGGTGACGTCATCCAGCGCGGCCACCCGGCCCCGGGTCGCCAGGGCGAGGCGCGAGAGCACCGAGCGCAGCTCCACCACATTCCCCGTCCAGGGCGAATTGACGAGATAGTCGACCGCCTCCCTGGACAGGCGCACCGGGTCCTGCTTGTCGCGCCGGGCGAACTGGCCGAGGAAGGCCTCGCACAGGGCGGGAATGTCGCTGCGCCGCTCGCGCAGGGGCGGCACGGTGATGACGCATTCCGACAGGCGCGCCGCCAGACGGTTGTCGATCGGATTGGAGGGCGCCTGGGACACCGTGGCGATGACCCGGCCCGTCCCGCCGTCCAGCGCATCGCGGGCGGCGCGCTGCTGCTCCGCGCTCCATTCCTCCAGCCTGAGCCAGACGACCTGCCGGGCCGCCTGGGTGGAGCCGAAAATCTCGGTCGCCGTATTGGACGGCGTGACCACGACCGCATCCTCCGCCGACACGCCGCGCGCGCGCAGCAGGGCCTCGGCCGCCTGGCGCTTGCCCACGCCCGGCTCGCCCGTGATCATCACATGAGCCTGGCTGGTGGCGGCCCGGGCGATCGCCTTGAAGGCCGACTGCATGGCCACCGACTGGCCGATGAAACCGGTCGGTTCGTCCGTGGAGCGGGCCTGCTGGCCCGATTGCGCGTCGCCCAGCGCCGCGCCGACGGCGGAGATCATGTCGTCCAGGTCGAAGGGTTTGGGCAGGTATTCGAACACGCCGCCCTTGGCCGCGCTGATCGCCGTGGAGGCTGTCGCCTGGGCGCTCATCACGATGACCGGCATTTGCGGGCGCAGGCGCGAAACAAGGCTGAGATTTTCCAGGAAGTTCGTACCGTCCAGCAGTACGTCGGCGAGCAAAAGGTCGCCTTCGCCATTGCGGATCCAGCCCAGCGCCGTGTCCGGCGAGGCCGTGGCGCGCACCTGGTAGCCGGCCGAGCCCAGGGCCCGCGACAGGATGAGTTTCAGGCTCTCATCGTCCTCGAGTAGCAGGATGCGTGCGCTCACGAATGATCCTCCCTGGCGACCGGCAGGCGCAGATTGAAGGCCGTGCGCCCCGGTTCGCTTTCATAATCGAGCTGTCCGTCATGCAGCGCGGCGATCCGCGCGGCAAAGGCCAGACCCAGCCCCTCGCCCGCCGGCTTGGTGGTCACGAAGGGTGTGAAGATACCCGGTCCCAGCGTGTCGGGAATACCCGGGCCATTATCGCGCACGACCAGGACGAGCGGTGTCGGATTGGCGCCGGTACGGCTGCGCGGACCGGTGTCGAAGCGCGTCTCCACGCGGATTTTCGCATCCGGCGTGCCGCGTACCGCGTCCAGCGCGTTCTGGAGCAGGTTCAGCACCACCTGGAGAAGAAGGTCGCGATCGCCGTCGACCGGCGGCAGGGACGGGTCGAAATCGTCCTTGAGCATGGCCTTGGCGGCGTCGTCGGCCCGGACCAGGCTGTCCATGGCGCTCACGGCGAGCTGGTTGAGATTGACCTCGCTGCGGCTGCCCAGGCGGATATCGCCGACCCGGCTCCAGTGATCGGCCAGACGCGTGATGCGGTCGACATCCTGAATGATCACCTGGGCCAGCTCCGCAGCCGCCTCGACACTGCTTTCCCGCCGGATCAGCTGGGCGGCGCCGCGCACGCTGGCCAGCGGGTTCTTGAGTTCATGCGCCAGCATGCGCCCGAAGCCGAGGGCCGGCGCCTGGGAGGCCTTGGCGCCGGGCTCGCGGTGCGGCAGCACGGACAGGGTCAGCGTATTGGCCTCGTCGGACCAGCGCGCATGCAGGTCGAACGGCCCGCCCGGTCCCAGCGGCCGGCCGAGCGCCACCACGGTGCGGCGTGTCTGGCAGGCCTGGTCGACGATTTCCGCCAGATTGGCGCAGACCGGCGAATGGCTGCCGAAATCGCCCTTGCGCATGTGCCGCGCCGACAGGCCCAGCCATTCCTCCGCCTGGGTATTGGCCCAGACGAAACGGGCATCCTCGGCGAATTGCAGAAGCGGGATCGCCGCCATTTCGGCGGCCGGCTCGGCCGGCGATGTCGACGCCCCGCGCGCTGTCATGCCACCGCCCGGCTTTCCGGCGCGGCCAGACGGGCCAGCGCCTCGTGCACGGCGGCCGGGTCGGTCGACCGGCACAGCGTGCCGCGCACCCCGGCCAGCCAGTCCGGGTCGCAGCCTTCGCACTCCACATCGACAAAGGAGGCGAAGTGCTTGCGCATCATGCGGATTCCCAGCTCGCCGCCATAGTGTTCCAGCGACATGTCGAACTGGCGGGCCAGCGCCTCGATCTTGTCGGACCAGGGTGTGGAAACCGGCTTGCCGAGCAGCTCGGCGCCGATCTCGCCGACCAGCCAGGGACGTCCCTGGGCTGCGCGGCCGACCATGACGGCATCGGCGCCGGACTTCTCCAGCGCATCGCGGGCATCGCCGGCGGTGTGGATGTCGCCATTGACGATCAGCGGGATGGAGATCGCGTCCTTCGTGGCGCGCACGGCGGACCAGTCGGCCTCGCCCTTGTAGAATTGCTGTCGGGTGCGGCCGTGCACCGTGACCATCTCTACGCCGGCCGCCTCGGCCCGGCGCGCCAGCTCCGGGGCGTTGAGACTGTCATGATCCCAGCCCAGGCGCATTTTCAGCGTCACCGGCACGCTGGAAACGGCCACCGTCGCCTCGATCAGCGTCATGGCGTGATCCAGATCGCGCATCAGGGCGGAGCCGGAGAGGCCCTTGGTCACCTGGCGCGCGGGACAGCCCATATTGATGTCGACGATATCGGCCCCGGCATCCACCGCGATGCGGGCCCCCTCGCCCATCCAGTGCGCCTCGCGTCCGGCCAGCTGGATCACGCAGGGCGAGAGCGAGGCATCCAGCGCCGCCTTGCGCACCATGTCGATCCGGCCGCGCGCCAGGGCGTCGCTGGCAACCATTTCGGACACCACCATACCGGCCCCGAAACGCTGGGCCTCGCAGCGGAACGGCAGGTCGGTCACGCCCGACATCGGCGCGAGGATCGCCGGAACGGCAATATCGTGGGAACCGATGGAAAAGCGCATGCGTCTGGACAAATCCTCGAAGGGCATCGTAAGCCGGTCAGGCTAGCGAGAATGCTGCGCTGCGGCAATGCGTGAGGATGTCGGATGAAGATCGGGGCCATCATCGTGGCCGCCGGCCGCGGCGAACGGGCCGGGGGCGGCATCCCCAAACAGTTCAGGATGTTGGCGGGAAAATCCGTGCTCGCACGCACACTCGCCACGCTCGACGCCCACAATGCGATCGGCCCGCTCGTCGTGGTGATCAATCCGCAGGATACGGACCATGTCGAGACCGTGCGCTCAGAATGCGGAATCGCGTTCGAGACCGTTGCCGGCGGAGCCACAAGGACCGACAGCGTGCGCGCCGGGATGGACGCGCTGGCGAGCGCCGGATGCGACGCCGTGATGATCCACGATGCCGCCCGCCCCTTCCTCACCGCCGGCCTGATCGGCCGGCTGGCCGACGCGCTGGAGACCCGGGACGCCGTCATCCCCGCCCTGCCCGTCAGCGACGCGCTGATGCGGGTGACCACGGACGGCGCCATCGCCGAGCCGGTCGACCGCGCGGTGATCCGCGCCGCCCAGACGCCCCAGGCCTTCCGGTACGACACGCTGCGCGCGGCATATGACAGACTGGGATCGCAGAGCCTGGCCGACGATGCGGCTGTGATCATGGCGGCCGGCGGTACGGTGCACACGCTTTCCGGCGAGCCGGACAATTTCAAACTGACCACGCCGGAGGATTTCCGGCGCGCGGAGGCCTGGCTGATGAGCGATGCGATCACGGTGAGCGGACAGGGTTTCGACGTGCACCGCCTGGAACCGGCCGAAACGATGTGGCTGTGCGGCGTGGAACTGCACGAGGGCCTCGGCCTGGTCGGCCATTCCGACGCCGATGCGGGCCTGCACGCCATCACCGATGCGGTGCTGGGCTGTGCCGGGGCCGGCGATATCGGCCAGCACTTTCCGCCCAGCGATCCCAAATGGAAGGGTGCGGCCTCGGACGCCTTCCTGGAACACGCGCTCGGCCTGCTGGCCGAGGCCGGCGGGTCGGTGGTGCATGCGGATGTCACCCTGATCGCGGAACGGCCCAAGATCGGTCCCTATCGCGAGGCGATGCGGGCGCGGCTGGCCGAGCTGCTGCGACTCGATCCAAAGCGCGTGAACATCAAGGCCACCACCACGGAAAAACTCGGCTTTACCGGGCGCGGCGAAGGCCTCGCCGCCCAGGCCATCGTCACGGCGAGACTGTCATGATCTTCAACGATTCCCTCCTCGACCAGGCGGAAACCCTGCTCGACCGCGCCCGCACCGCCGGCGTGATGATCGCCACGGCGGAAAGCTGCACCGGCGGGCTGGTCAGCGGCCTTCTGACCGAGATCGCCGGGTCCTCCGACATCGTCGACCGCGGTTTCGTGACCTATTCCAATGCCGCCAAGACCGAGATGCTGGGCGTGCCCGCGCGGATGATCGAGGCCAATGGCGCCGTCTCCGACACCGTTGCCCGGCGCATGGCCGAAGAGGCGCTGCTGCGGTCCAATGCGGATATCGCCGTGGCGATCACGGGCGTGGCCGGTCCGGGCGGATCGGAGCACAAGCCGGCCGGCCTGGTGCATTTCGCCCTCGCCCGGCGCGACGGTGCGACGATCGCCGAGGTTCACCGCTTCGGCGACCGGGGCCGCGACGCGGTGCGTCTGGCCAGCGTCGCCACGGCGCTGGACCTGTTGTCAAAGGGCGTCGATTTCTTCGGATAGATCCTTCGACGGATCCCCGGCCGGCGTGTAGCGCCGCTCCGCCTCGGCGGAGAATTTCTGCACCAGGATACGTCCCGCCCGCTCGCGATTGCTCTCCAGCAGCATCTGCAGGATGGGATTCTTGAAGGCCGCCTTGATGGAGAATTCCACCAGGGTGGAACCGTCGGAGAGTTCACGGAAACGCCAGGCGTTTTCCAGCACCCGGAAAGGCCCGGCCACGAAACTCACATCGATCGTCCGGTGCGAGGCATCGGCGATCACACGCGAGGTGAAGCGTTCGGTGACGAATTTGTAGCGCACGCGCGCTTCAGCCGTCAGCTCGGTCAACGGTCCGTCACGCGACTCGTTGAGCACCCGCATCGCCGTGATCTGCTCGATGAAGCTCGGGTAGGTGCGCACGTCCATGACCAGGTCGAACAGATCGTCCGGGGCATGGAAAAGCCGTAGGCGCTCGCGGGTCTCGACGGTCACATCCGCCCCGTCATCCGCGCGCCAGAAGGGCGTTGCGGGCTTCACGCAGCTTCGCGAAATCGTCGCCGGCATGATAGCTCGACCGGGTGAGCGGCGTGGCGGAGACCATCAGGAATCCCTTGGCACGCGCGATCGTCTCGTAGGCCTTGAACTCTTCGGGCGTCACGAAACGGTCGACGGCGGCATGCTTGCGGGTCGGCTGGAGATACTGGCCGATGGTCAAAAAATCGATGCCGGCGGAACGCATGTCGTCCATCACCTGCATCACTTCTTCCTTGGTCTCGCCGAGACCGACCATGATGCCCGATTTGGTGAACTGGCTGGGATCGCGCTCCTTCACCCGTTCCAGAAGGCGCAGCGAATGGTAGTAGCGCGCGCCCGGGCGGATGGAGAGGTAGAGCCGCGGCACGGTCTCCAGATTGTGGTTGAACACGTCGGCCTTGGCGTCGATCACGCGCTCGGCCGCGCCCGGCTTGCGCAGGAAGTCCGGCGTGAGGATCTCGATCGTCGTGCCCGGCGCGTGTTCGCGGATGGCATTGATCACGTCTTCGAAATGCTCCGCCCCGCCATCGTCCAGATCGTCCCGGTCGACCGAGGTGATGACGACATGGTTGAGACCCATCTGCGCGGTGGCCTCGCCGACGCGGCGGGCCTCGTCGCGGTCGACGGGGGCCGGCAGGCCGGTCTTCACGTTGCAGAAGGAACAGGCCCGGGTGCAGGTATCGCCCAGGATCATGAAAGTGGCGTGCTTCTGCTCCCAGCATTCGCCGATATTGGGACAGCCCGCCTCTTCGCACACGGTGACGAGACCGCCCTTCTTCACGATGTCCTGGGTCTCCGAGAAGGTCTTGCCCAGCGGCGCCTTCACGCGGATCCAGTCCGGCTTGCGCAGCACGGGCGTATCCGCCCGCTTCTGCTTTTCCGGGTGACGGGCGGCGCGCGCCTCGGTGGCGGCGACGCGATCCGTATTGTCGATCAGATTGGCCATGTGCTGCACATAAGCCGGAGCGGGGTTTCCATCAAGTTGAGCCTGCTGCTGGGAGGTTTGCAGAAACGGGATGTTGTCCGCACTTTCTTCCTCCTCTCCATCTCCCCGAGCGAAATCTCGTGGAAGCTCACTCCGTTTTCCGCCTGTTTTCCGCGGCCTTGTGCCGGGGTCTGGTCACGGTGAAAGCGAGAGCTCCGCGCCACCTTCGGCGGGCCCCGGAACGGGGTCCGGGGAAACTGGTGTGTGAGGGGAAACCTTTATAGCGAAGGGCGCCTGGAGCGGCGGGAGAAACGCGCCCCCCTAAAGAAAAAC
>Ga0207716_100375_pt1 | contig 19576 bp, 8 predicted proteins | sample TtaePargueraPR_FD_187739 | JGI IMG/M metagenome (GOLD analysis project Ga0207716, IMG submission 187739) | Aerobic enrichment media microbial communities from Bioluminiscent Bay, La Parguera, Puerto Rico - Tt and P2 (5) (SPAdes) | ecosystem: Environmental > Aquatic > Marine > Unclassified ... | reverse complement strand
GCTTGTAAGGTTCTGATTGAGCCGTCAGCTGCAGTCGCTGTGACTTCACCCATGATTGCTTTCACAATTCCAATTTGTGTTGCCATGATTCCTCCAAAGCACTATCCACTATTAACAACATCCCCTATATGAGGGGGTCTTGCTGATCATAATCCCCCTCTTTCTAGGGGGGTTGTATTGTACTTTGGTACAGTTTTGCGATTTTTTTCAAAATTTTTTGTATGAAAATGGCTGAAAAACTGCTGCGGAAGGCTAAGTCTCAGGATGTAAGGCATAAAAAAGGCCGGCTAAAAAGCCGGCCTAAAGAAGGTTAATAATATTTTTGTTATCAAAAGCTATTAGCTTTGATCAACGTTCAATTGACCATTAGTTATTAAGGTATTAATAATATCGGCTTGTGACATACCTGATGTATCAATACCACCGGCCAACTGATCGACAGTAGTGTCTTGCAGGGTAATGACCTGATTCATATCACCACCAGCACCATCAGGAGTGACGTTGATTACAACATCATCACCATCCTGCGCTACGCTGATGTAGTTGGTGATGTCATTACTTTCCTCACCTTGCAGAATATCAGCAAGATCCAGAACATCACCCTCGGATGAATCAAAGTCTGTCACAAAGTCCATTGCCGGTGAAGCAGCAGTGCCTTCATCACCAGACTCCCACTTGAAGGTATCAGCACCGTCACCGCCAGTCAGCAGATCATTACCGCCACCGCCAACCAGGATGTCGTCACCAGCACCACCAATCAACTCATCGTCAATTTGCATACCGGAGTCAATGGCATCTGCATCGGTCACGGATGCGAAACTTGTGTCACCACTGGCTTCGTCATAGGTACCGGAAATGGTCATACCGTCACTAAATGTAATGGTGAAGTTTACATTTTCTTCACCAAAGTCCTCACCATCATCCAAGTCTCTGTTGTCATCATCAGTGTCTATTCCGAAACGCAAAGTCTCACCAGCAGTGAAAGCGTTCTGATTAAACGACAAAACCAAGGTCCCGTTGTTACTGCTTACATAAGAGTTATTGTAATCCACGTCACTGTTGCTAATGTCTGACTGATCACCTATACCAAACTTATCACCCGGATCAAAGTCACCTTTGTTGCCCATATTGATGCGTATCTGAGTAATAGAAAGGCCGGCACCAACAGCAAAGTTAAAGCCGAACTGGTTATTATTGCTGCTGTATGTATCACCAGCACGTACATCTGCGTTGACTTGACGAGCCACAGGTCCACCTGTGACACCATCACCACCAATTAAAATGTCGTTACCGGCATTACCATCAAGCGTATCAGACTGGTTGTCACTACCAACAAGGATTTCATCGAGATAACTACCTTCAATTTCATCCCCACTCACCTGGTTGACATAGACGTTACCGTTCTCTGACTGGCCTCCTGCGTTGTTGGTATAGCTAAAGCTACCATCGTCCGAACCGGTATCATCAAATGTTACGGTATTGTCTGAATTATCAGTCACGTTACCACTGTTAGCATTTGACACCCCTGTCAGTTGCTGACTGTCACTATTTGGACCTGTGTCGTTAGCCAGCAATGCCCAATCAGGAATATCAGTCGGATCCTGGTTGGTCAGTACAAAGTCATCTCTGACCACTGTCGGACCCTCAGCCGGATCGATCGTGACCTCAAGTGTACTGTTAGCTGCGTCACCGTCGTTATCAACCACGACGTAGCCGAATGTTTCATTAAGCACACTTGTCAGACCATCCGGACCGGCATAGTAATATTCACCAGTATCCATATCAACACTGAGTTCAGCACCAGAGGCGGTTGTAATAGTCCAAGTGTTAGTGCTGGTATCAAAACTACCCGCACTTCCACCACTTGTGCCTGATGTATCAGTCTGTTGATTAAAGCTGTAAGTGACACCATCCACAGTGATTGACTGGATATAACCACCATCAGCACCTGCTGATGCTGGCAGGCCACCATTCAACAGTGTACCTGTCAGTGGTGGAACCTCAATTGTGCCAACCAGGGTAGTTTGAAGCTCTGCAAAGTTAGTGACGACAATTGAGTCCAGGTTAGCTTCAGCAACGCCATCATAAGCAATCGGGTTCAGATTAGCCTCATTGACACCAGTCCCCATGCCCAATGCATATGACTTAATGTTGTAGAACTCGAGGAAGCGAATCCAATCAGCCTCTTCTGAACTGCTGATACCGTCACCACCCCCCAAGTCATTATCACTGCCAGGAATGGTCGCGCTGTTAGTGACGTAATTCTCATTAGGCACACCATCAGACATAAAGTACGAGACATTCTGAGCACCAGGAATGCTACCAGACTGACCAAAGGCATTGATAGCGTCATTTAAGGCATCATCGTAGTTGGTGTTACCGTCAGCTTCCAGACCGAGGAGAATGGTTTTGGCATCGTCAACTGATACCCAGCCATTGGTCGGGTTAGCACCGCTCCACGAGAAAGTGACTAAGTTAACCATGACATCGCCATAAGCATCATATTGGTCAAGCAATTCAAGGCTGGACTTAATCATCACCTCAAGTCGTGACATGCCCTGGAAGTTGGCATCATCATCCATACTGCCGGAGACGTCGAGAATCAACATCAGGTTGGTGTTCACCTGCTGAGTCGCTATTCCACTTGCTTCAGCGGGGCTCGCAGTCGGCGTATCGTCAATAATCTGGACTGACAGGGTATCGTTGGCGACATCTCCATCAACATCACTCAGGCTAACAGCGAGATTCTCAAAAACGCCATTTTCACCATTATTGGCAGGACCATGAATCAAGGTATTATCTGCCAGTTCATAGGTGTAGGTAATCTCACCCGTGTTGTCATCGTAACCAGTCACAGACAGCGTATTACCCAGTGCCGTAGTAAAGCTTGTGGCGCTGAATGTACCATCAGTGATTATTGCATTACCTTCGATGGTCAGGTCATCAATGGCATCACCACTACTGATGGTGAATGTGCCTTCTTGAATAGTTGACTCTTTGGAGGTATCACTACCTTCCGCCAGATCATCCTCGTCAACTGTGACATCTCCACCATCAGCAGCTGGTGTCAGGTTACTGATTTCTGGGGCGTAATCTACATCGACCGTTGTCGTGCCTGCAGTCTGCAGATCTTCATACTCACTACCACCAGAGACAATACCAGCAATACTATTAGTGATAGACACCTGGTTAGTAATCTCAGCATCAGTGTAGGTGCGGGTAAACGAACCTGAAGTATCACCAGCAGAGATCGTCACCTGCTCACCGTTAGCCAAGTTGAAGACCAGATCGGTATCCGGGTCGATATCGCCAGGACCACCACTCAAGGTGATGGTGTAGATGATATCGCCACCATCTTCATTTACTTCTGTAGTTGAAGTTGTCAGTGTCGCGGTAACTGTATCGATAGTGTCGCTCAGCTCTACCGTGCCCACACTTGGTGTGTCCAGGCTTTCAAAGTCACTACCACCGCTCACTGTCACATTGGTGGCAACGGTCAGATCTGCATCGGCTTCGGCATACACGTCTTCAAATGATGATTCAGGGATGGTCACATTCACGGTGCCGGTATCACCACTGTTGATGGTGATGCTTTGTGCATTACCCAGCAGGTCGGTGAAGTTAACTGTCACCGCCTCGTCACCGCTGCGGACTTCATTACCTAAAGTCAGAGTGTAGGTCAGTGAGGTGCCGTCTTCATTGAAGTTCGGCGCTGCCGTCAGTGCAACTGAGGTAGTATCGATAGTGTCCTCAACAATGATTGTACCTGTGTCACTGGTATCCAGAGATGAGAACTCCCCACCACTAGTACCAGTCACATTCACAGTAATGGTTTCAGCATCAACATACGGATCATCACCCTGGATTGAGAATGGTGTTGACGTTCCCGTTGTTTCACCTACATCAATGGTAATAGTTGCTGCGCCATTATTGAGCGTGATGACAAGAGGGCTGCCTGTAACAGGATTCTCAACACTACCTGTAATGATTGCTGTGCCATCCCCTTCATTCACTGTGACATCGCTCAGCGTTACTACATCAGACACCAGCGGCTGCAGCAGCGTGACCGTTGCAGGCTCACTCACTTCACCATCCGGATCGACCAGGGTGTATTCAAACTCATCACCACCGTCAGCATCCTGAGCAGGTGTATAGGTGTAGCTACCATCCAGGTTGATGACCAGCGTACCGTTATCAAGCTCAATCTCGGTACCGTCTTCAGTGGTGATGGTTTCATCACCATTAACAATGATTGAGTTGATAGACAGGTTGATGACAGGCGTGTCGTTGTCGTAATCACGACCCGATGCGGCACCACCATTATCGTCATCATCAGTGATGATATTACCGCTTGTTACACCGTCCACCTGGTAGGTGTTGTCGGCTGCGACAGGCGCAACTGGCTCAAGCTGACCTTCTTGAGGTTCACTGTTGCCATTCAGCGTCAATGTTGCTGAAGCGCTGTCACCATCACCATCAACGATGGTATAGCCGAACTCATCCTGATAAGCGTTATCCTGCGAGTTGAACATTTCGTAAGAAGTGACATTCACAAAGAAGTCGGAATCATCAGAGCCCGCACTGCCGTCATCGCTGTATGGCACACCTTCAAATACCAAGGTAGTGAAGGCACCGATATCGCTCAGTGTGAATGAGCCGATATTGTTGTTGCTGAAAGTGGCATCTGTGCTGTTGGCATAGGGATCGGATGCATTTTCATTGTCACTGACAATACCACTGCCAATCCGGTTACCACCGGCATCAAAAGCATGCCAGCGCATGGCTTCGCCACCGTTCTCATTCTGGAACATGTTCGAGAACTGAACGGTTGCTGAAGTCACCGTGCCATCGAATTTGAAGGCCAGCGCTTCACTCTTACTTCCTGAGTAGTTAATTTGCTCAGGGACTGAAGTGTTGGCACCCGATGTACCAGCAACACCAAAGCCCAGCACGTTGCCGCCTGTGGTTACCGTACCTGAGCCGTTATCGTTGAATTTACCATCAGCAGTCAGAAACGACTCACCCAGAATAAAGGCGGTCATATTACTGCCAGTGTTTTCCCAGCCGTCTACGGTTTGGGTATTCTGAGGCAGACTGTCGGGATTGGTGGTGTAGGTGTAGTGACCATTTGAATACATGGTCAGCGTACCGTAGTCACCTTCAATCTCGACCGGGCCGTTATCTGGGACATTGACAGTGGTATCACCGAATGAGACTGAAGTGACACTACCAGCACCATCGGCACCGTAGTTGTCCTCGCCAGGTCCAGACTCGGTACCCTTGGGAGTGACAACATTACCCTCGGCAGCGCCTTTTTCAACACTATTAGTATCACTGACTGCGACGGGACCATCATCTTCAAACGCAAATGTCACACCGAGATCAATACTGTCGCTGGCAGTATCACCATCGGCATCTGTGATATTGCCAGTCAAGGCAATCGCACCGGCATTGATTGTTGCCGGAGAGTCAGCTTCATCCGGGTCGGTCACATCGTCATGCTCAACGGCACGAAGCTGTGTCAGGGTCACATCACCATCACTGTTGACAGTCACGGTGAAGACAACCTGATCCGAACCATCGTTGATGTAACCTTCGACTTCACCATCGACAACGCGTAGCAGAACTTCTTCACCGCTTTGCGTATCAATCAGACCGGTGTTGACGTCGGGATCAACCGACAGGCCGTATTCGACATCACCTGCGCCGTCGGCACCAAAGTCAGCAGTGAAGGTACCTGACATATCAACAGTCGTAGTCGCGTTGCTTGGATCGCCGTTGCCGATATCAGTCTCGTCGACAGTGATACCACTCAACTGGCTGATACTGACATTGATATTAACGTCATTGAAGTCGTTGTCGCCGCCAATGATGTCTTCCCAGTTTTGATTACCGGCTGCAGCATTATTTTCCACTGCTTCAGCAGTTTGTGGGTTCAGGTTAGCATTATCGAACAGAACGTTTGTTCCTTGTCCGGTTAATGGCTCACCGCCCAACAAGACTTGCCAGTTGCCCTCGCCATCCTGCTCGAAGGTAACAGCATCACCATTGTTCAGATCATTCAGGTCAGCACCGTCAGGGATGATAAAGAAGCCGATGTCAGAAGAATCTGTCAATGCCAAGGAGATTTCATCTGAGGTATTTTCTTTAACATTAGCCCAAATGACTTCACCACTAACCGGCTCACCATTGTCACCTTTAGTGTAGTAACCATAGGTATTGTTGTAACCCGCATCACCGCCTTCGTTGGTGATGGTGAATTGGTACAGCTCGGTCGACTCTTGTGCAAAAATACTTGGTGCATCATCTTCAAAGTTGAAGTTAACACCACCCAGATCCAGGGTTGCTTCAGCACTATCCTGATCAGCATCAGTGATGGTTTTGACCAACGTCAGCAGCTCGGCGTCCAGCACCATCGACTGACTGTCATCATGGTTTCTAGTGTCAGCATGCCAGATATTTTCATACTGAGTCAGGGTGACCTCACCTGTTTGAGCATTCACACTGATAGTGAAGTAATTCAAACCACCGGCAGAGCCAACAATGTCACCATCCACTTCATTCAGAACGATTGGACTACCCTGACCAAATCCATTGCCGTCGTTAGCATCTGTATCGGTGTTGTCCACGGCAAATAGACCAGACGCTACATTCTCTCCATTCAATTTAAGTGTGTAGTTCTCGCTGTCTTCGCCAGCAGGACCGTCAGCACCAAACTCATCAGTGAAGAAGACACTGAAGTCATAAACGGCGGTTGTTGAAGCACTAGCCTCACCGTTACCATCAGCCAACGCTGATTCATCAACGGTCAGGTTGGCAGCAGCATTCAGGCTGATGTTGTCAATGTAGGCGCCCAGAGTGTTTGCAGAACCTTGACCTTCAAAACTCAATGTTTGTGCAGTGCTGGTATCCAGACCAGTGAAATTCAGAGTGATAGTGGTCCAGCCTCCTGCGCTGCTTGATTGAGAGGCAGAAACGCCGCTTGGCAGTGTACCGAAATCAATCACACCACTACCATCAACGTTGATGGTCACTTCCTGACCACCCAGAGAGACTGTCATGTCACTGCCATCTACATCGCTTGGACGTGGTTGGAAATCAAAGCTAAGGTTCGCTTCAGGCGTCGGTAAGTCAACCTCGGTAGATAGTTGGGTCAGCGTGGAGCCCCCATTATTGTTACTGTCGTGAGCGTCGAGTTCAGCGTAAACCTCACCATCAGGAATTTCATTCACGCCACCCACATTACCGGATTGAATTTCGATACCAGCGCCGTTAACAGTCCATTCAATACCGTTATTGCCGATGATGGTACCGCCATCTTCACCCACCACTGTCCAGTTGTTGCCGGACAGATCAGGCGCAAAGTCTTCAAACGACTCTGTCAGCAGGTTGATTTGCTGGCTGGTGATAACTGGTGTGTCATCATCAATTAATAGGGTCAGATGACCATCGGCAGTATCTCCATCACCATCGGTGACGGTGAAGCCCAGTGTAAAGGCAGCTTCATTTTCATTGTCACCCGCGGTATGCAGCAGGTTGCTGGTCTGGGTGTAGTTATACTCACCGGTGTTGGCATCCAGGGTGATCTCAGCGACTTGCACTGCAACACCATTTTGCATCTGGGTAATAATCAGCGAACCATCACCATTGACGCTGAAGCTGATTCCAGCTGTAGCATCATCGACAGAGCTGTTATCTACGTTCCAAGCAACAGTGCCGCCATCAGCGCCAGTAGAGAACTGCAGCGTTTTGCTCTGGTTGTATTCTTTACTGTCTGTGCCAGCACCGTCATTGGTATTGGTGCCTTCACCCGGATTGCCATTGAGGCCAGCAACCGTGTCATCATCACTGATGATGCGCATGGTATTGACTTCATAAGGTTCTACAGTTGGCGTGTCGTCATCGATGCGCAGTACCAGGTGACCATCAGCTGTATCGCCGTCTCCATCAGTCACGGTAAAGCCCAGTGTGAAGTTGGCGTTATTCTCATCACCACCCGGCGTGTGAAGCAAGTTAGCGGTCTGGGTGTAGCTGTAATCACCAGTGTTCTCATCCAGTATCGCTTTAGCCACTTGAACCGCTTCGCCATTCTGCATCTGGGTCAGGATCAGACTGCCGTCGCTATCAACACTGAAGGTGACATCAGCAGCGCCGCCATCACTTGAGCTGTTGGCAACATTCCAGGCTACGGTACCGCCATCGGCACCTGCAGAGAACTGCAGGGTACCGTTGAGATTGTATTGGTTGCTGTCACCAACACCACCAGGATTACCGTTCAGACCTGCGACAGAATCATCATCACTGATGATCCGCATGGTGTTGACTTCATAGGGTGTGACAGTCGGTGTGTCATCGTCGATCAACAACGTCAGATAGCCATCTGCCGTATCGCCGTCTCCATCGGTGACAGTGAAGCCCAGCGTAAACGCGGCTTCGTTTTCGTTGTCACCTTCTGTGTGCAGTACATTTCCGGTTTGGGTGTAAGTGTAATCACCGGTGCTTTCATCCAGGGTGATAACAGCGATTTCTACCGGCTCGCCATTTTGTTCCTGGGTCAGAACCAGTGAACCGTCATCATTCACGCTGAAGCTAATACCAGCAGTGTCGTCATCAACAGAGCTGTTTTCTGCGTTCCAGGCAACAGTACCGCCATCAGCGCCCGCTGAGAACTGCAGCGTTTTGCTTTGGTTGTACTCTTTGCTGTCTGTGCCCGCACCGTCACTGGTGCCGAAGCCTTCACCAATATTGCCGTTCAACTCGGCCACGGTCTCATCATCACTGATGATCCGCATGGTGTTGACGTCATAAGGACTAACAACTGGAGCATCATCATCCACTGTGACATTAAAACTACCTGTCGCTGAGTCAGCGTCAGAATCAGTAGCAATGAAGTCAAAGCTCAGATTGATATCATCTTCGGTATTCGCTTCCGGATGATCCAGATTACCCAGCAGGGTAAAGGTATAACTACCGTTACCCGCATCAGACAGGCTGACAGTGAAAACTTCGGTGTAGTTGTCAGTACCCTGCTCACCAGTAAATGCTGTAAGCATAGTACCGTCTTCACTGATTGTGTAGGTAACTGGCTGGCCATCGGCAGTCAGGCCTTCCGGCGCAGACTGATCACTGAATACGACACTGCGGTCATAGCCAGACTCGGCATCGTTGTTATTGTCGGCACCCCAGTCGATATCGAGACTGCCTGTGGCTGAGGTTTCTTCACCTGGCAGATCATCAGAAACAAAGCTTGTTTCGCCATTATTAAACTCAATATGCCAGTTGAATAATGTTCCGGTATCCCAGAAAGTGTCGTCGTTGATCTCTAGTGTCCATGTGCCGTTTGGATTTTCACCATCGAAGTCAGCAAGACTGCCTTCCGGACGAAATACACCTGTGAATGGAGCAGAGCCAGAAGTGATTGAATCCGTAGCTTCATCGTCAAACTCGGTATTATTATAGTTATTAGCAGCCCCACCATTGTCTGAAGTCAGCTCAACTCGCGTACCTTCAGGTGAAATCAAGAAAATATCCAGATCTCCTGTCCATGAGTGATCAAGGTTAAGTAGGATATTTACGTCATCAATAGTATCTAGCCCTGAAACCTCAATAGATGAAGTAACCTGACCCTGGTCACCTGAAGCTGGAATACGAATATCATTGGTGTTCTCAAAAACACCACCAGATGCCTCACCAGGATAACTGTCTCCTGCATTGCCGTTAGGGAGTCCTTCTTCATCAAGAGAAACGGCTTCAGGTGTGCCAATTACCGGCATATCATCATCAATGCTGAGTTCAAAGCTACCAGCAACCTGATCCCCATCTGCATCCGAAGCGATGTAATCAACGTTGATGTTCAAATTGTCTTCGAAGCCAAGAATCTGGCCATCAGAACCAACTGGATGATCCAGATTATCGAGGATTTCAACAGAAACCTGAGTCAGCACTCCATTAACAGTACCTGGCACACCATCCGGTGCATTATCAAACACTTCAACGTGAATATTGATCACACCTTGGCCATCAACGGTGCCCTCATAAGTGTTTGTTTCAGAATTCCACGCAAACACAACCGGCTGACCATCTGATGTCAGTGTGTCTCCTGTGATTCCAGTAATTTCAACAGGGTTTACCTCTGCGGGACCATCAGCACCGAAATTGATAGGTAGTGAAATATTCGTTACGCCGTTATCACCAGGTGAGTCAAAGTTGCCAACCCCTGCCGGGCTGTCATCTTCATCGGCGTTAGCGGGATTAGGGGCCTCAAATTGACCTTCGTCTTCCTGAAATTGCTCTCTTGGAATGTTTTGTTCAGGGAAAGAAGGGGCTTGATCGACAATAACCGGGCTATCATCATCGACATTCAGTTGCAAAATGCCTTGAGCAGCATCGCCATCAGAGTCTGTGATGGTGAAGACCATATTGAGCAGCAGGTTCTCTTCAAATGAACCTTCTTCAACAGTATCTGGATGATCCAGTGAGCCGTAGATACCTGCCGCGAACTCGAGTGAAGCAGGATTGATTTGAGCACTGAAGATAATCTCAGCATCTTCCAATGATTCAGACTCTCCCTCACCGGCAATATAACCAATCAAGGTCAGACCATCTGCCGAGATCCAGATCTGAACTGGTTCACCACCAGAGGTCAGACCGGTAGGTTGTGAGACGACCGGATTAAAACTAATACTGCCAGGGCCATTGAAACCGAAATCCGCGTTTAATGCGCCAGTGAGGAAAGTTGGAGCGGGCGAGGCCAGGTCATCCCCCAGGCTATCATCACCGACGCCATTACTGTCTCCTCTCCCGAGAGAGAGGCCAGTTGAGCTAAGAAATTCAGAGCTGATACCGTCAATAAAGCTCTGAGCGGCTGATTCTGCTTCTTCTGGGTCTAAATTGAGAAGGTCGTCTTCATCCAACAGCACGGTAACCAGACCAGCTGTTGGCACGCCGTCGATCAGCTGTTCGTCCTCAATATCGTCGACAGTACTGTTCACACCAATCGTTTCAAAACCGGCATCCGGCGTGACTTCTGGGTTCAGGTAGTTAACAAAGACAGCATCATGACCGCCATCACTGCCTTCAACACCGGCACCGGCCGCGGTTGCTTCGCCGGCTTCTGTAGGATCTTCACCTTCGAGGATGGCCTGCTGGATTGCGGCGACATCATCAGGTACGTCATCGACTTCTGATTCTGCAAACTCGGTGGCATTGGGGTTGAACACAGCGGAATCAAGCATCGCCTGACTGTCTCTACCCAGGTCCATCACACTGCCATCTGCAAATTCAATCTCAATGGCACCGGCAGGACCAGTGCTGATTACTTCATTCGCATAAACGCGATCACCTGCCTGCAAAGTTCTGATTGAACCATCTTCAGCTGTTGCGGTTACCGTACCTACGACAGCTGTAATTACACCGATTTGAGTCGCCATTAGTCATCCCCTTCCAATTTCATCCATTAAAGGCCATTCATTGGCCCAGCATGCACACGGCTGGAAATTCAGTCGGTGCTTTTATTCGAACGGTGTCCATTCTCTGGGAATAGGAAAAGGCAAACTATTGTACGGTGGTACTAATTTGAGACTTTTTTCAGCATCAAAAACGAATATTAAATCTACTTCAATCGTTTTTATCGATAATCGGTGACAGTTTTTGCCGTCCTGCAGGCAATGGGATGATTATCAGCGTTTATTGACGAGTTGTGCCCGGGGGGAGACTGAGACGGCATTGCTGGCCAGCTGATCCAGCACAGTTGTGACTAATTTGCGCGACAGCCAGGCTTCGCCGTCATGCATGACACGGACGGCGCGGACAATCGCATGGCGCTGCTGATGCAGCATAAAGCCTTTACAGCTGAAGCCGGTCGCTTCCAGTCTGGCGTAATCGGCCTCTTGCTCGGTGATGATAAGTGTCTTGATATCTGGGGCCCGTAAGTAGGCATGCATACAAAGTTCATCTGCAGGCAACTTGCAGTTCACATCTGATAACACCAGGATATCGGGCCGAATATCGCAGACTGTTTTCAGCATGGCCTCAGTATCAGCCATCGCGATACTGTGCAGCGTGATGCCGGACTGACTTTCCAGCAAGGCTTTTTCCTTGGCAATATCCTCGCCTATTAGACAGACTTTAATCATGCGTAAGGCCTGAGCAGGTTGGAAATCAATCGCCATTGCTGTTCCCAGCCGTTGAGGGGGGATTGGCGGTAACTGCTGCGAACATATTGCTGCATATGACCTTCAATCACCGTCAGCAACAGATTGGCGGTTTCATTCACAGGGCGACCGCCTGCTTCTGTCAGGCTGAGTTCACGCTCGCGCAGAATTTGCCGAAACTGGGTTTCCAACCGGTCGAAAAACTGGCTGACACGCTGACGCAAACGTTCGGTTTCACCGGTCAATGCCGCCCCCACTAGCACGCTGGTAATGCCCGGGTTCTTGGCGCTGAACCCCAAAAGCAGTGTCATGATCTTTTCAATACGCGACAGCGCGTTCTGATCTTCTTCCATGATCCGGCGAATCAAGCCGAACACGGTGTCTTCGGCAAAGCCAATCAGGCCCTCAAACATCCGTGCTTTGCTGGGGAAGTGACGATAAAGCGCCGCCTCGGACACATTGAGACTGGCTGCCAGCTTGGCGGTGGTGATACGCTCGCCGGGATGCTGCTCTAGTTGACTGGCCAGGGCTTCCAGGATCTGTTGGCGACGGGAGCTTTTCACTTCGGCTCGTGTTGGTTCTACATTGTCGTTCATCGTGCGCCCCCGCGAATCAGGGTGCCAACCCCTTCATCCGTAAACAGTTCCAGTAATACCGCATGCTGCACCCGGCCATCGATAATATGCGCGGTGGTGACACCGGCCTGTACCGCATCCAGAGCGCAGCCGATTTTCGGCAACATACCGCCGTAAATCACGCCGTCATCAATTAGTTCATTGACTTGTCTGGCATTCAAGCCGGTCAATAGCTTGCCGTCAGCATCCAGCAGACCCGCTGTGTTTGTCAACAAGATGAGTTTTTCTGCCTGCAGCACTTCGGCGATTTTACCCGCCACCAGATCGGCATTGATGTTGTAAGACTCGCCATCTTTACCGACACCAATAGGTGCGATAACAGGAATAAAATCACTGTGGATCAGCATATCGATGACGCTGGTATCGATACTGGACACTTTGCCGACATGACCCAGGTCTATCATTTCAGAGGCTTTTACTGCCGGATCGTCGCTACCCTTTGAAACATGCAGTTTCTCGGCATAGATCAAGCTGCCGTCCTTGCCGGTCAGCCCGACGGCACGGCCGCCGTGACTGTTCACAAGATTCACAATGCTCTTGTTGACCTGACCGCCCAGCACCATTTCAACAATATCCATGGTCTCGCTGTCGGTGACCCGCATACCATTGATGAACTCACTCTGCTTGCCAACACGCTGAAGCAGGTCGCCGATTTGCGGCCCGCCACCATGTACGATCACCGGATTCAGGCCTACGGCTTTCATCAACACCACATCGCGAGCAAAGCTGTTTTTCAGATCCTCATCAACCATGGCGTTACCGCCATATTTGATTACGAAGGTTTTACCCGAAAACCGCTGTATATATGGCAGGGCCTCAGTCAGAACCTGAGCGATATGGGTGGCGCGTTGTGTATTCAGACTCATGATATTGTTCTTCTAAAATAGTAATGACAACGTCGGCTTAATCTGCAGCATCTGCTGAATAAAGGCCTGTTTAATGTGTTCCAGCTCTTCTTTACTGGTCGCTTCAAAGCGCAAAGTCAGTCCGGGAACCGTATTGGATGCCCGCACCAGTCCCCAGCCCTGCGGATAGTCAACGCGGATCCCATCCACCGTCGATAACTTGCCGCCAACAAACTCGACATTGGCCTGCAGTTGTTCGATAAAGCGGTGGCTCTCGCCTTCGGCCATCTCGACAATGATTTCTGGCGTGCTGACCCTGGAGGGCAAAGCGGCAAACACCTCGGTAGGCGTGCGCTCCAGCGGATCAGCGGCGAGCAATTCTAGCAAGCGTGCCGCCGAGTATAAAGCATCATCAAAGCCATACCAGCGGTCGCGGAAGAAGAAGTGACCGGTCATTTCACCCGCCAGCATCGCATTGTGTTCTGACATCAGACTCTTGATCACCGAATGACCGGACGGTGTCATTATCGGGTTCCCCCCGGCTCGGCTGATCACCTCTTCCAGCATACTGGTGGATTTCACATCAAACAGAATCGTCGCCCCCGGTTGCTCGACGAGCATGTACTGGGCCATCAACAGCAGCAGCCGGTCCGGCCAGATAATATTGCCATCGCCATCGACGACGCCCAGCCTGTCACCATCGCCGTCATAGGCGAGGCCAAGCTCGGCTTCCTGTTCCTTCACGGTTTTGATCAAATCCTGCAGATTTTCCGGCTGTCCCGGATCAGGGTGATGGTGTGGGAAACGGCCATCAACCTCGCAGAATAACTCGGTGACCTGGCAGCCGAGCGCATCAAATAAATCTGCTGCAACATTGCCCGCGACACCATTACCGCAGTCAATGACAATCCGCATTGGCCGACTCAGTTTGATTTCACCGGCAATGCGGTCGATATAAGCCTGCTTGATGTTCTCCTGGCTCAGCTGGCCCTGTCCCTGTTTGAGCCGCTTGTCTTTAATGCGCTCATACAAGCGACTGACGCCATTACCTAACAGGGTTTTACCGGCAATGACGATCTTCAGGCCGTTATAGTCGGTGGGGTTGTGGCTGCCGGTAATCATCGCACCGGTATGCGTTTCCAGATGCTCACAGGCAAAGTAGACCATCGGCGTGGGCACCTGCCCGACATCGATCAAATCACAGCCGGTGCTGAGCACGCCCTTGATAAAGGCCTGTGCCAGACTGTCGCTGCTGAGGCGACCATCACGCCCCAGTACCAGTCGGCGCTGTGACTGATCCAGCGCTTCACTGCCCACCGCCTGTCCCAGTTGCTCCATCACAGCCGGAGTCAATTGTGTATCGACTTTTCCGCGAACATCGTAATGACGAAAAATGGCTTTGTCGGGAAGCGTCTGCACGGTTTGGGTCTGCTCCTCAGGTTGAGAATAAGGTGTTTTTGATGCCTGACTGAGAGCGTGCTCCACGATAAGCTCGGGATCGGAGGACATCAGCACTTCCTCCTCAACTTTTTCCTGTATTTTTGCTGACGTTGTGCTCGGTGAGGGTGGCGTGCCTTTTTTTGGAATCACCAGATGGCTGATATCCAGCGACACGGCTTCAAGTGCGCCATGATGAATTTTGTAATCAGGCTTGAGATTACTGTGCTGAAGGTCATCAAGCTGTTGCCGAAGCGACTCGCTGTCCTCATTCAACAGTCGCTGATTATAAAAGTCACGCAAGCACCACAGGATAACCAGGACCAGGCCCAGTATGAACATCATTAGAGAAGCCCCTGGCATCACCGCTTTTTGTTCAGGCCAGTACTGCAATGTCCAGTGGGTATTGGGAATCGCCGCAGAGAATGCGGGCTTATTTAATTTGAACTGCGGATTACCAAAGCCGGTGAGTTTAGTCGCCGCCTGATTTCCCTGACTGATTTCCAGATAGCCGTCAGAAACCAGCTTGTCATTTACCTGCTGATCCAGCCAGGCCGCATTCACGGTCATGACCAGTGCCTGAAATCCAGCATCAGCGGAGTCCAGGCGCTGCGCCAGAAGCAGATGGGCCTGATCGGAGCCGGGCATCAGCATAGCAATATCTGATTGCGGCGTCTCTTGAAGCTGCCTCAGGCTGTCGAGTGTCAGATAAGTGATGTCAAGACAACCATCGTTACCGGGGGCCTCAGGCAGAGCCTCCAGAACACACAGTTTTTCCACATCAGGAAAAAATTGTTTGCTGCTGGCTTGCCAGTTTTCAAGCGCCGCTTTATCTGCGCTGCTTAAAATCCGAGCAAGCTCTGGTGAACCAGCTAAAGTAACCAGCCTCGCCTGCTGGCGGGAAACAGCCTGTTGTAATCCGGCCTCGATGGCAGCAAAACGTTGCTGCTGGAAAGCCGTTGTTTCAGTGGTAAGCCGCTTATGTTGATACTGCTGGAAAAATTGCAGTCCGAGCAGCAAGACAGTCAGCATCACTGCCAGCAGGATGAAACTCAGTGATCTGCTGCCAACCAGGCTGCTTATTCCCAGCTTGCTCACCCCCGCACTCCGTCAGTGCCTGCCGGTATGACCGAAACCACCGCTGCCGCGCTCGGAGGTGGTGAATTCGTCAACCTGTTCAAAGCCGACCTGAACCACCGGAATAAAGACCATTTGCGCGATACGTTCGCCGATATTGATTTCAAAGGCTGTGTCACCCCGGTTCCAGCAGGAGACAAAAACCTGTCCCTGATAATCACTGTCAATCAGCCCCACCAGGTTACCCAGCACGATTCCGTGTTTATGACCTAAACCAGAGCGCGGCAGCAGTACCGCCGCGAGGCTGGGATCATCAATATGAATCGCCAATCCTGTCGGTATCAGCAGCGTCTCTCCCGGATTGAGGGTTACCGGCTCGTCCAGACAGGCCCGCAGGTCGAGCCCCGCTGAGCCGGCAGTGGCGTAATTAGGCAGTTCTATCGAGTCACCCAGACGGGAATCAAGAATTTTGAGTTGAATTTTTTGCATTGAATTGTCTTATGATTAGAGTCATTAAATCGCGTGCCAGCTGCGTTTTGGGGGCCAGCGGCAGTATACAGTCACCATCGCGCCAGAACACCTGCAGCGCATTGTCATCCACCGCAAAGCCCTGGCCCTCACCGACCTGGTTGGCAGCGATCATGTCCAGATTCTTTCGCATCAGCTTATCTCGGGCATAATCGGCCACATGGCGGGTTTCCGCGGCAAAGCCGACCACAAAAGTCTGCTGGTTAACTTCCTTGCTCACGGCGGAGACGATATCCGTCGTGGGTTCCAGTTCGAGTAGTAGGCGATCATGCGTGGTTTTTTTGATTTTCTCGCTTTCACGGCTGTGTGGACGGAAATCAGACACCGCGGCGCAGCTGATAAAAATATCACTGCCGGCAACGGCCCTCATCACCGCCTCGTGCATCTGCGCTGCGGTTTCCACATCGACCCGACGCACGCCAGTCGGTGTCGGCAAATGCACCGGGCCAGCCACCAGAGTGACATCCGCTCCGGCTTCTTTCGCAGCCTGAGCCAACGCGAAGCCCATTTTGCCTGAGCTGCGGTTGCCGATGAAACGCACCGGGTCAATGGGTTCATAAGTGGGTCCGGCAGTAATCAGAACATGGTGTCCAAGCAGTTCACCCGGCACTACCAGCCGTTTCATCTCGGCCACAATATCCAGTGGTTCCAGCAGGCGGCCTTCACCCTGTTCACCACAGGCCTGATCGCCACTGGCCGGTCCGATAGTCTGCACACCACGCTGACGTAAATGCGCAAGATTGTCCTGCGTCTGGGCATGCGTCCACATTTTATTATTCATCGCCGGTGCAATCGCCAGCGGCGATTCGGTGGCCAGACAAAGTGCCGTCAGCAGATCATCCCCCCGTCCCTGCGCCAGCCTGGCAATGGTGTCGGCGCTGGCGGGCGCAATCAGTACCCAGTCAGCCCAGCGAGCCAGAGCGATATGCCCCATGGCTGATTCCTGATCGGCATCCAGCAGTTCAATCGCCACCGGATGTCCACTCAGGGTCTGCAGGGTCAGTGGGGTGATAAATTCGGCAGCACCTCGGGTCATCACCACGCGGATTTCCGCCCCCTCGTCCCGCAGCCGGCGAATCAGATCCGCACTTTTATAAGCGGCAATACTGCCGCTGACGCCGAGGACAATATGCTTACCAGCCAGCGTGCTTTCCATCATGAGCCAGATTTTCCCATGGCCAGCTGTTTCAGTGTCATATCACCCACCACCTCAGCCTGGGCATTGCTGATAGCCGTGAGCAGTCTATCAACGCCATCGTCAGTGAGACTTTTAAGCGTGTAATTCACATTTTCCTCAGTGGTGCGCAGACAGTGCAGAATGGCAGCCACTCTGATCGACTCAACATCCTGAGCCGGTACATAACGGGTTTCCTCACCGGCGACTTCGACCAGCAACTGACCTTTTTCCAGTGACCCCAAAAGATCCTGGATCGCATTATTGGTCAGACCGGTCTGCTCCTCCAGTTCCTGAACCGTTAAAGGCGGCTGATTTTTGCAGAAACGCTTGGCAATGACCGTCATCAACCAGAGGCCCTCTTTCTCGCGCAATCGGGGACTGAGGGTGAGCGGTTTACCGGCCAGTTTCACCAGTTTGGGATGCTGCAGATAAAACGCGACCTGCGAGCCGGTCAACAGAATAAACCAGGCTAGATACAGCCAGATCATGAAGAAAAACAAAATGGCGAAGCTGGAATAAATCGCCGTGTAGTTGGATGATGAAGCCACAAAGGACGCAAACAAGGTGCCGATAGCAATCCACATGACGCCCGCCACTGTCGCGCCAATCACGGCGGGTGCCAGCTTCACCTTGGTATTGGGAATGAACTTATATAAAAAGGTAAACGCCACAATAATCATGACGTAGGGCAGCAACTTGGTGCCGATAACGATCATCGTCCCGAAGGGTTCAATGCCACGAAGCTGCTGCACAAACTCGTGATTAAGCACGGTAGCAGCCAGACCCAGCGCAGAAAACACCAGTACCGGGCCAATCATGATGACACTGAGATAATCAGTAAAGCGACGGGTAATCGAGCGTGAGCGCTTGACCCGCCATACAAAGTTGAAAGCGTTTTCGATTTTCTGCACCAGTGCAATGATGGTGTAAAACAGCATAGCCAGACCGACTGAGCCCAGCACACCGACTTTGATGTTTTGAACGAAGCCGATGATATTGTCAGTGATTTCCGGGCCTCTCTCTCCCAGCGGTTCCAGCAGGCCCAGCAGTACCGGTTCCATCTGGTTATGAACACCAAAGGCTTTCAGCACGGAAAAGGCGACAGCAATCAGAGGCACCAGCGACAGCAAGGTGGTAAAAACCAGGCTCATTGCACGCAGATTAAGTTCACCTGAGGCCAGTTCCCGCCCCATGATGTAACTGACTCTCTGGAAATTCAGCCACAGCTTGTACAGCGGATTGGACTCTGGCGGGATATCCTGCCAGAGCCCGGTTTTGAAGAAATACTTGAGCTGGGTGAATTTGGCTTCCAGTTTTTTCTGGTATTGTTGAATCATCAGTTCAGACCGGATTATCAATTTCAATAAAATGATGACGGATATTGAAGCGCTCCGCCAGATCCTGCCCTAAAGCCTGCACCCCGTAACGCTCTGTAGCATGATGGCCGGCAGCAATATAATGAATGCCGAGTTCTCGGGCCATGTGAGTGGTCGGCTCCGATATTTCACCACTCAAGAAAGCATCCAGCCCTAACTCTGCCGCCTGTTGCAGAAAACCCTGCGCAGCACCGGTACACCAGCCAATGGTGCTGATCGGCCGCTCATGTCCCTGAACGACTAGAGGCTCACGTCCCAGGGTTTGATTCACGTGCCTGGCAAAATCTGACAGCGTTTGCGGTGCTTTCAGGGTGCCGCAAAGACCAATAGCCGGATCACCGGTACCCGC
>Ga0207716_100372_pt1 | contig 19752 bp, 19 predicted proteins | sample TtaePargueraPR_FD_187739 | JGI IMG/M metagenome (GOLD analysis project Ga0207716, IMG submission 187739) | Aerobic enrichment media microbial communities from Bioluminiscent Bay, La Parguera, Puerto Rico - Tt and P2 (5) (SPAdes) | ecosystem: Environmental > Aquatic > Marine > Unclassified ... | reverse complement strand
GCCTTCTTCGAGGATGACTTCTCGAAAACAAGTCGGGGCATAGCGCAGTCTGGTAGCGCATCTGGTTTGGGACCAGAGGGTCGGGAGTTCGAATCTCTCTGCCCCGACCACTTCCCTACTTTTTTCTTTGTCCTCGCTTAGACCACATGTCACGATGCGCCCGTAGCTCATCTGGATAGAGCATCGGCCTTCTAAGCCGAGGGTAGCAGGTTCGAGTCCTGCCGGGCGCGCCACTCTGCTAATACTCTTCGCGATACAACGCTTTATTTTCTTTCGCCATATTTCCAACCATGCCATTATGGCTACCGGCTCGCCATATCCATTGAAATTCCTGGTGATGTACGAATGTGTGCTGCCTTAAAAACCTCGTAAGGGCTTTATCCTTTACTGATTGAGATAACCTGTTCCAGCGGGTGGTGAGACGTCTTTGTCTGCAATTGGCGCGAAAGTTGTTGTCTCTATCGATTTATTCTGGGTTATCCATGCTAATCACTTTGTTGTCCTTCGAATCAGTTGAAGCTATTAAAGCCATAAAACTGACGTAGTGCTCAAGCAATCTGGAGAGACTATAAAGCGTTGTTAATGGGGGACGGGGAGTAACAACAATGAATCAGATGTCCTTAAATAATGCGAGTCCTTTGAACATCTGAAATTGCAAGTAAGCGAAATATAAACACATCTCCTTCGATCAATGCGTATTTTTGCTACTGGCTTTTAAATACCGCTATTAAACTTAAAAACTCTAATTGAGATTTACTTGGAGTTTATATGCGTTTTTCTTATCTTTTAATTCCCTTAGCTTTTGCATTACCAAATTTAGCAAGTGCAAACACCTGTGAAGTCGATGTTTCAGCAGGTGACTCTATGAGTTACAACACCAAATCTATTGAGATTCCTTCTAACTGTGAGGAGTTTACTGTCAACTTCACACATACAGGAAAATTATCCAAAGAAGGGCTTGGCCATAACTGGGTTCTGGCTAAATCATCTGATGTTAATGCGTTGGCCAATGCTGGCTCAACGGAAGGCATTAAAAATAATTTCCTTCCACAAGATGATGAGCGTGTTATTGCTTACACTCCAATTATTGGTGGTGGTGAAAGCGCCTCCACGACTTTCAAAACTAGTGTGCTAGATAGTGATGAGTACTATAGTTTTTTCTGCTCCTTCCCCGGTCATACGTTTATGATGCGCGGTACTGTAGTAGTTAAAGACTAAAATCGTTTTCAGCTTAATTAGTAGTTTTCTCTCGTACCCCTTGTAAAGGTGCGGTGGTTCGCCACCCACCTTTATCTTTTTTACTTCTCGAAGACCTTTCTGGTCAGCATAACCGCTTAATTGAGATTAATCACAACATTTATCCATGTAAGCCATGGAAATAGTATTGGACTACTATGCTTACAGAAATCGAGCGAGTATTTCGCGTTCAAGGCATCAAGTGGACGCAGCGTTAACATTCAAAACATACAACGTGACTTCCAGCATCATCGAAGAGGTAGCCTCAGAGTTCTTTTGACGAACATGCGGGGGAGAGCTGTGAGGTGGATTATTTTCTGCTTCTTCACCTATATTTGGGCTTTCTGTTCGCCATTCCCACCAAATCCAGCTTCATAGAAAGCGTCCCTTCGTGACACTCATCAAGACATGCACCGCAGCGGGTACAATCACCCGAGGTGACTGTTTGTTCCTGCTTCGATACAACCGGTGCGAGAACATGTGGTTCAGGGCAGACAGCGACGCAGCGTGAACAGCCACTGCTATCACAGTTTTCCGTAGGTGTTGCTGTGACTTTGAGCCGTCCATAACGACCCAATAGACCATAGAATGCCCCAACCGGGCAGAGATGCCCGCACCAAGCACGACGACTGACAAATAAATCAAATAGAAATAAGCTGCCGAGCAACATGGCACCGCTAAGGGAAAACCACATCAATTCACGCTGGAATCGTGTGATTGGGTTGACGATTTCCCAGGCCAAAGTGCCGCCTAGGAAGGATAGGACCAGTGATAATGCCAATACCCATAAACGCAGGTTGCGTGACAGGCTCATATTGCCTTTTATTTTGAACTTTTTACGCAACCAGTAAGCCAGATCAGTCAATAAATTGATGGGGCAAACCCAACTGCAATAAAGTCGGCCTGCTAAAAAAGCGTAAAAGCCACCCACGATAATAGCGCCCAGTAATGCCGGTAATGCTATGGAAGAGCCAGCAAAAAAAGACTGGAGCAAAATAAAGGGATCGGTCAGTTTCAGCTCACCGAACCAGAGGCTGGAGGATAAATTACCTTCTGCGATTTTGCCGTAACCTGGGATATAAATAAGAAACGCTAGCAAAATGCAGATTTGTACCGTACGGCGCATCAACAGCCAGCGATGCCGATAAAGGCCTCGACCAATACGCGCTAGCATGCCTAGCTCCTTCCGACTGCGTTTCTGCCAGAGAGACCCAGGCCCAGCTCTCGAGGCAGTACCCGGATAGCGGCCTCGGACAATACGCAATGTTTCTCGCAGGTACCGCAGCCGGTACATGTATCAGAATGAACGGTAGGAATAAGCAGCCGCCCCTTTTCTGACTCAATGGGCTCTAGCGTGATAGCTTCATCGCGAATTGGGCATACTCGCCAGCAAATACTGCAGGTCATGCCTTTATAATTGAGACAGGTTTCATGGTCGACCAGAACGGCGACACCCATATCGGCTTTTTTAATATCCGTCATATGGCGATCAAGCGCACCGGTAGGACAGGCTTTGGCACATGGAATGTCTTTACACATGCGGCAGGGCTCTTCCCTGGCCACAAAGTAGGGGGTGCCCTGAGGCGCAGGATCAGCCCAGCTGGCGAGCTTAAGAATATCGTACGGGCAGTCTTCAACGCACAATCCACAGCGTATGCATGATGAGTCAAAATCAAGATCAGGCAATGCACCCGGCGGACGCAATGCCTCTGCCGCACGCGAGGGACGGGACAAAATCATCGACTGACCGACGATAGTCCCTACCAGTATCACACCAAAGCGTTTGAATATATGGCGGAAGGTTTCCCGTTTTGCCGGGTCTTCCAGTCTGGCCATGTTGTGTCGTTTGTCTTTTGACATATACAGCCTCTGCAAACAAGCCTCAGGGAGACACGGTCATCTCCGCTCTGATAATCGGATGAATCCAGCACTGCAGCAAATAATTACCCGCTGCAGGAATGGTCCAGGTGAAGGTTTCTCCCGGGAGTTGCACATCCAAATTGACCACAGTGCCGTCGGGATGGGTGATGTATATACTATGTGCAACATCAGATTTGTTGGTGATCGCCAGTGTGTCATTTGCGCTTGGTGTAAACGACCAGTGTTCAAAATCGTGGTGAGTCAGTGACAAATTATGAACTTCTGGCTCTGAGCCACTTAGCTGCTCTGCGATGCCAGCCGTCGAATTGAGTGTGGTGAGCATGAGCGCCATGCCCATCATCCAACGCTTCAGTTTTCTATTCACGTCAGCTATTCCTCAGGTAATTCGGGTTGTTCGATGGCTAATGGGCCACCATCCAGCGTTTTCAGAAAAGCAATGAGATCCGCTCGTTGCTGATCACTCAGCTCGAACGGTTTCATTTCTTTTGAGAGGCTGGCGCGTTGAATGAAACCGTCTTCATAATGTTTGATGACTTCTTCCAGATCGGTCATCGAGCCATCATGCATAAACGGGCCATTTTCAGGCAGATCACGTAATGTCGGTGTTTTAAAGGCATGCTGCATTATCGTCACCTCAACAGGGATCACTTTGCCACGCCCGAGATCCGGGTCATCCAGACCGATGTCATGGAAACTGTCATCGGTGAAACGCCAGGACTTATGACAGGCAGCACATTGTGCCTCGTCATTGAAAATTTGAAAGCCGCGTTGGGCACTGCTACTGATAGCATCTTCATCGCCTTCCACCCATTGGTCGAAGCTTGAAGTATTAGACACCAATGTGCGCTGAAAAGTCGCCAATGCCATGGCTATACGCTCCGTGGTGATTTCTGTATCGCCATATGCATTTACAAACAGGGGGCGATAGCCCTTGATTTCGCCTAGCCGCTCAACCAATTCTTTCATGTTGTAGTTCATTTCATGGGGCGTTGTGATAGGAAGCACCGCTTGTGCTTCCAGTGAGTTGGCACGGCCATCCCACATTAATGCTTTAAGCCAGGCACTGTTCATGACAGTGGGCGTTCGTCTCGGCTGCTCGAGTTCTTCAGAACCCAGCGGTACAACTCGGCCATCGCTCCAACGATGATCCGGGGAGTGACAAGTCGCACAGGACATGCCTTCATTACGGGATAAACGCGGGTCAAAAAACAGCGTTTTACCCAGGGTGGTTTTTTCTTCAGTCAGCGGGTTGGATGCCGGGGCCGGTATCGCTTCAGGACGTTGATAGTCGCTCCGCTTGATTTTGTCATCTGCCAAACTGGCATGCACGGAAAATACCGTGCATGCCAACATGACGAGGCTTCTGATCTTCATGATTTAGAAATGCCTCTTACCAACTTAGCTGGCTTTACCAACTACGGGTGAGATGGTGCAGTGATAAGTCATATCATCATTTTCTGCACCGAAACACCATACGATGTCGTTAGAGAACTCAGGACGGTAAACCGGCAGTTCACCTTCTGTGTTCAGACACGCACATTGGCCACAGGTTTGCTTACCACAGCAGTCACGGTAAGCGATCAGGTAAGTCTGGCCATCACCCGGGTTGTAACAGCTGGCTACCCAGGAACTGGGTGACAAGCTTGTGCCTGGAGGACAGGAAGTCAGCGTACCACCGCAACAGTCACAGACGTTACCGTCGATAGAACAATGTCGCCAGTAGTCACAGGACTGTGGATCCTGATCCTGTGGTTGCCAACCTGCTCTGGCTGCATCCAGGTTACTGGCATCAGCGGCATGCGCCTCTTTCAAACGTCCACGACGGTCAACTGGCAGCAGTGGCAGCAGAGTTGCGCCAACCAGGAAACCACCCATTTTGCCGACAAAACTACGACGCCCGGTCTTATTAGCGGTGCGACGGCTCAGTTTTTCAATAGCAGCGTCAAATCCTAATTTCTTTGTCATTTGCCTTCTCCGTTATATTTTGGTTCTACTCTAAAGTGAATGATTAGTGCAGTTGCTCGCCAACCTTAACTTCCTTAGCGGTAGAGCTATCTCTCAGGTAGCTCTGCAGTGAAGCGTGGCCCAGTCGAATGGTTTCAAACAGGCTTTCAACATGCTCACGTGTGTTGCACAGTCCTTTACCTTTGATAACACCATCCGCATCCAGCAAGACACCGTAAGGCACTTTTGATACCTGATAGCGCATACCAATTTCTGGTGAGTTGATGTACAGCTCATTCTTCAGCGGGTGGTTGCTGAGAAATTCACGGTGCTCAGCAGCCGTACCATCACTGATCAGAATAACGTCTGCGCCCTCACTCGCTGCTACATCACGGATAATCGGCAGCAGTTTTGCACAAACCGGGCAAGAAGGACCGGTGAACATCAGCAGGCTTGGACGGCCTGGCGTGATGGCACGGCCAACCAGCACGTCTCTCTCGTCGGTGAAGGTTTTAACGTTGAACACAGGTGATTTATCACCGATGTCGGGTCCGTGATCTACCATCATGGCGCCCAGTGGTGCTGAACGTTCATGTAACAGACCAATTTGTCGGATGACACCGACCATAAGTGCAGCCAGAGCCAGAAAAGCGGCCCACAGCAGCACATTTGAAGCAATAACAATATCGAAGCTCATTGTGAATTTTCCTTACTAATAATTAGGTTCTTGATTCGCGAGAATTTGGCAATCCCACCATCACATCTGCTGCTACATAGAGCATGGCCAGCATGGCTGCTGAGGCAACAGCGATCAGCCAGGATGCGAGAGGCACTGATGCCACATCAAGCGTACTCATCGCGATGAATGTGCTTACGCCGGCAAGGAAGAGCGCACGCAGGACATGGAACATGCCAATGCGACTCCTGCTGGTCGGACGACGCACACAACCGCAGTCGATGTGAGTTCGGCCTCTGCCGACATTGATAGCCAATGCCAGCGCGAACGTCACGAACAAGCCCATTGCTACCCAGGCAGCTATTTCTCGCGCAGGCGGTACCATCAATGCGACAGCACATGCCAGCTCGACCCAAGGGAGAAGCTTTGCTACCGGTTTTACCAGGAAACCCGGTAACAAACGGTAGTTGTCGACAACACCCTGGAACTCATCGGAGCTTCGCAGCTTGGAAATACCAGCCACAGCCAGTACCAGCCCCACAAAAAGTGTGGCTAGTACTGACAGAGCAGGATCGTTAATTAACCAGCTCATGACTTACTCACTATCCTGAGGCAGGGTCAGAATGTGCGGATAGCGACCGAGACCTGTCGTTTGTCCGAGCTCCTTGCCTGTCTTAGCATCAAAGGTATACAGAGTTTGTTCATTGGCTGATAAAGCAAACAGATACGGTTTGTCATCCTGACTGACTGCAATCGAGTCAATTTCATGCTTCAACTCAAACTTACGCAGACGTTCACCCGTATTGGCGTCAACCACAAACACATAACGGCTTGGCGTTTTGTGAGTAAATTCGCCGCGTTGATCAGCCAGCAGGTAAAGTTCATTGCTCTTGTCATGAACTGTCACCAACTGCCAGCCACCTGGACGCCATTTTTCCGCTTTCTCTGCTTTAGTGAAAACATCGATTGGCTCCATGAACTCGGCACCATCAGCTGTCAATTTCGCCTGATAGATAACACCTTCGTAGTCTGGCCATACCAAACGGTTGGTGACATCAGAGTAATATGGCGTATTGATCAAATAACGATCTTCAGGGTGGAAGACCTGGCTGTGAGTCTGTTCTGAGTTACCCTCATCGTCATACTTGATTTTCAGCATTGAACCGTCACGACAATGCATATAGACGTTCTGTTCAGGAGCCGGGAACAGGTGATAACAGTCTGGTGTATTCATCATTTTGACGAACTTGTTTTCTTCCAAATCAACCAGACCCACTGCAGGCACGGGCGAGAACTGCTGGAACATCATGTGCTTGTCATCAATACTCAGTGTCGCCATGTGCGGGAAAATGGCTGTCAGGAATCGACCTTCAGGAATATCGATATCCGCAGTTACCTCATGAGTCTGCGTATCGAAGACTTCGATGTAGTCATCCCGAGTGCCGCGGGCGATACGGTCATACCAGGTATTGGCAATGGCCATAAATTTACCTTCGTCACCGACCAAGACGTGTGGCAATTTACCGCCATCACTCATACCCAGGATTTTGTTGTTATTACCATCGATGGTAAAAACCTGAGAGGTCATTTGGAAATGGCCCGGATCGGTAACATAAACGCGTTTTGAGTCACTCGGTGGTGCCACCTCAAGCGTCATTTCTTCAATGGCAATATCTGCAAATGCTGGATATGCTGCAGTCATCATAGCTGCTGCGGCAATACCGCCGACTACACCCTGTTGTCGCAGCTTTGATTTAAGATTAAATAGTGTCATATCTCCTCCAAACTATTTTTTGGTTTATAAAGAGTTAAGGATTGAATTTCGTCTGTGTTTACAGCGTCAGCATGGTTAATGCGGCAGCACCGATTGACAGCAGAAGGAATCCATCCAGTTCAACAGCACGTTCTTGCCATTTCGCCAGCCAGGCTTGCACGGACTGGTTAGAAATAGGCAAAAAGTTCACCGCAACAGGCAGGCAGCGCCCGATGTTGAAGATGGCGATGATTGTGATAGCCGTAGTGACATCGCCACTCAGCAATGCAGCACCCGTGACGATATAAAGCGTCGGGGTTTGCACATAAGTCAGGTAATTCATGCCCAGCGCATAGCCGTAGAGCAGGCCAATCGTTGATGAGCGAAAACGAAAACGTGCGTCATGCGGGACTTGGGCACGGCGCTGCGGGTAAGGCATTTTCATAAAGCCCAGTTGATGTGCACCATAACCAATCGAGAGTGCTGCCAGCCCAATGACCATATGGCTGAATGCCAACTGACCGAAAAGGAAAGCACCAACCAGACCCAGTGTGCCCCCCAACATCAAAGCACCAATCGCATACCCAATGGCATGAGTTATAAAAGTTGGCGTCCAGCGTAGAACTGACCCCAGTGAATACTTACCTGCAGGTCTCAACAGACTGAGGCTTGAATAACCACAGGGTGACCAAGTAGAGAGAAAGCCACCTATCAGGGTCAGGGCCAGAAACATGCCGGTTAGGGCAGATGACATTTGTGTATTTAGTAGAGCACCGGCAGTGACACCAACAGCAATTGCCGATAACATAATGATGAAACGTGCACTGGATGACTTTGACTCAGAAAAACTGATCGCGTCAGGCACACAGGCTGCACCGTTTTCAACTTGGGATGACTGACTGTAACTGCCAGTTCTTACATCTGTACTCACTCTCTCCTCCTTCGACCGGGGTCGCTGTTGTTGATGAAATAATTTCGTAACAACTATAGCCAGCAGGAAATCTTTCCCGTATCAAAAACTGGCATTGGCGTTCACGGTGCAGGAGGTTTGCTCTCAGTGTTGCCGATTTTTGCTATTCATGGGTTGAATGCTGATGAAAGTTTTGCTTTTTAACTGTCAGTGACTCTGCAACTATCAATTGAGGGAAGCTGGTCTGATTGACTAATCGTCTAAATACACTGTGTACTCAAATACGCTAATGGGTCAGAGACACAGTGACTGTATTAGTGTGAAATGTTGATATTAAAAAGGCTTAGCAGAGAGGGAATAGCTATGAATCTTCTTAACTAAGCCATCCGTTACGAGCCAGCATTAATTAACTCTGCCTTTGGGCTGTTACCTGCCTGTAAATTCAATTAGTTAGCCAGAATCAATTGTTGCCGATTTCTACTATCCAAACTTGAAAAAAAATTTATTATAGATTGACCGGTCGTTGGCCCTGATAAAAATAACAACACAGGCAGCGTCAGGACTTTTCTAATAAAAACAATAAAGTCCGGCCATCACGACAACCTGGTGAAGGGGAGAGAATCGTGAAACATGAAAAGATATGGTTAGACAATCATCAAGATAAAGTAGAAATCGAAACTGTTCGATATAAGTTATCCGATGTCCTTGAGCATGCGGCATCACTTCCAGGGTGGTCGCAAGACTACACACAGCTGGATAAAGGTCAGTTTTCAGGCTCTATTACCAGCGTTGCTTCCGAGGAAGTACAGATTTTCCGCGAAAATATGAACCGCTCAGTGGATGAAATGGCCAGTGCTCCACCAAACAGTTATGTGATTGGATTACCGACTATTGTTGAAGGTGATGCCTTGTGGAGTGGAAACAAGCTGAGTAAAAACTCGCTGATCACACTGGATAGAAATGACGAATTACTCTTCAGGACCTCTCATTCATCAGAAATAACATGTGCAGTCATTTCTGATGAGCGGCTTGAAGAATATGCCGAAAGGGTGGAAAAAATTGACCTTCGACCACTCATGAAAAAGGTCAACCCTGTCGAGGTGCTCCCACCGGGGCTTCAGAGCCAACTGCTGGCCCTCTTATTCATCGGCACTGAACATATGCTGAAGAATAATGAGCAGGGATTAGATCATCCTCACAGCTGGCGGCAATTTGAAGATAATGTTTTCAGCATTTGTGTGCAAGCACTGGTGGCTGCCAGTAATAGCACCAACCGATACCATGAATACCGTGTTCACCGTTATATCGTTAAAAGCGTGCGTGAACTTACGCTGTCACAGTTTTGTGACCCGATCACCATTGGTGATATTTGCATGAGGCTGAACATCAGCCGTCGTAGTCTTAACCATGCTTTTCAACAAGTATTGGGTATTACGCCGGTGGCTTATATACGCAACATTCGTCTGCATAAAATTCGCGCAGAGCTGCAGTATAAGTCTCAACAGATTGACAATATCGCTTGTGTCGCCTCACGTTGGGGCTTTTGGCACATGAGCCTGTTCGCACGTTATTACCGGGAGCTGTTTGGAGAGTGTCCGAGTGAAACGTTGGAGCGGTCACGTCACTGAATGCATCTGGTGAGAGTGCCATGATAGCAATTCACTTTTTCACATCATCATTTTGGAGAGATATTAATGGGTTCATTTAGCATATGGCACTGGCTGGTGGTCTTGGTCGTTGTTGCGCTCGTGTTCGGCACCAAAAAGCTGCGTAACCTTGGTGGTGATCTAGGAGGCGCTGTCAAAGGCTTCAAGCAAGCCATGAATGAAGAGCAGGGTGGCAGTGTCATCGAGCATGCCGTCAATGATGACGACAGCATCAATAGTAAAAGTAAACACAAGCAAAACTAGCGCATCTTTGCTTTATGTTTAATATCGCCTTCCCAGAGCTTGTCGTGATCGTGGTCGTATTTCTGATCGTCATCGGCCCGGATAAGCTACCTAAAGTCGCTCATACTCTCGGCGCCATGCTTGGACGAATGCAACGATTCATGAGCGAGGTTAAAAATGACCTTGATCAGGAATTGAAAAATAACGATTTACATCGTTTGCAGGAAGAATTGAAACTGCAGGAAGACGGGCTGAATGAGCAGCTTCGCCAGGGCATGCAGCCTGTTGCAGATGTCATCCGTCGTCCTGAGCCGACAAAAACATCGGAAGCCGTCCCCCGGCCAGAATCAGCTTCTACTGAGAGCGCCAGTAAAAATACTCAGCCAGATGCCGATCAAACTAAATCAGAAGGAATCTCCACTTGAGTAGCAAAGAAGAATTTTTCAGCCACTTACTGGAGCTTCGTAACCGGTTATTGAAAATCGTGGCGGGCATCCTGGTGGTCATGCTGGCTTTAGTGCCCTTTGCCAACGATATTTATCAGTTTTTGGCAACGCCTCTGCTTCAAGCTCTGCCTGAAGGCGGGCAGATGATTGCTACCGAGGTCACCACGCCATTTTTTGTGCCACTCAAAGTGGTGATGTTGTCAGCATTTATCCTTTCATCGCCCTATACGCTTTATCAAATCTGGGCTTTTATTGCGCCCGGTCTTTATGCCAATGAGCGCCACCTGGTTGTACCTCTGGTCTTGACCAGTGTATTTCTTTTTCTCTGTGGCATCGCCTTTGCTTACTTCCTGGTGTTTCCAGTGGTATTTAGTTTTATTACCAGTACCGCACCAGAGGGCGTGGCGGTGATGACGGATATTGGCAAATATTTAGATTTCGCCATAGGTCTTTTCATCGCTTTTAGCCTGGCATTCGAAACGCCGGTGGCGGTGGTGCTAATGGTCGCGGCTGGTATGGTCAGCATCGTCGCACTGAAACAAGCCCGTGCCTATGTTATTGTTGGCGCTTTCGTTGTCGGTGCAATTATTACCCCACCCGATATCATCTCTCAATTTATGCTCGCGATACCCATGTGGATGTTGTACGAAATTGGCATATTAGTCGCCAGTGTCATACAACAAAAAAAGCATCATCAGTTCGAGCAGCCATCCTGATTAATACAAATCAGCTTCAAAATACTGTTTTGTCTGGTCATCATAATTGAGCTAATTTTCTACAGTACCTGGTTGATCACGCTACTCTGATTAGGAGTACCTGATGCTTGCGCAGTATCAGCAAGCGGCGATTTTATTATAGTCGCTGTCGTCAGTTGCCTGATAGATTAGGTATGCTGGAAAATGATGCCAAGGTTTCCTCTGATGAAACGAGAGTGATTGCACTGAAACAAAAAATATGACAGATTTGCCTTCATCATTGAGAAAGCGCTGAAGTAGCCCCTTGCCTCGCACAACGTTCGGTGGGTGATATTTTCCGGAGTAAAGCATGCATTTTTCCATTCAACAACGTTTCAGTGTCTGGGCTGGGCTGGGCCTTCTCAGCGTTGTGATGATGGCTGCCATGGTGGGATTATGGCAATTTGACAAGATCAAGCAGACGCTTGCCAGCCAGAGCTATGATGTCACCCGCAGCCAAGTTGAGGATTACCTTCGCTTACTGGCCAGTGATACATCGGTAGAGCTAGCCATGCCGCTTCAGTCAGCTATCAAGGCCATTCGAGCCACCGCTTCAGCAATGGAGGCCATTGTCAACACAGAAAGAAACGTTGACAAGCGAGAATTAGCCATTGATATGCTGCAACAAACCTTGGCCGACCATCCCGATTTTCTCGCCACTTATACAGCTTTTGAACCCGAAGCGATTGATGGCGCTGATACGCTTGCAAAACACACAGCTGGTAGTGATGATGAGGGAAGATTCATGCCCTATATCACCAGAGATGAAAAGGGTTTCAATGTGGCTCTGCTTGAGGGGCTGGAAGATACCACTCTTGATCAGAATGGCATCAGGGTGGGGGAATATTACCTTTGCTCCAAAGAAAGTGGCGAAAGCTGTGTTATCGATCCCTATCTTTATCCAGTAAAAGACGAACTGGTCTTACTCAGCAGTCTTGTGGCTCCCATCAAACAGAAGGGAGAGTTTATCGGCATCGCTGGTGTCGATATATCACTCAGCTTTTTACAATCAGTAATTAATGAAGTCGCCGCGGGTTTGTATGATGGTCAGGGAAGTACCTTGCTGGTCAGTCCCAGAGGGATTATTTCTGGAAATAGCCGGGATTCAAACTTGATTGGTCAGAATCTTAGTGTGCTGGAAACGTCTATAAGTCAGAATCTTAAAGAGGTGTCAGCAAGCGGTGAGACCAAGATCATTAATACTCAAAATCGGTTTGTCGTTCTGAAGCCGTTTCATTTGCCGGGCAGTCAGGAACATTGGGTCACGTATCTGGAGGTGCCTGAAGACATAGTGATGGCAGATGTGGCCAAGCAGAAACAGTTTCTTGAGGACGCGCAGAAGCGGTTTATAACCACAACCACAGTACTGGGGTTATTTCTATCAATACTTGGTGTTGTCACAATATGGTTGGTTGCTCGCAAAAGCATCCGGCCATTGAATGAAATGACTGAACTTGTGGCATCGATTGCCGAGGGAGAAGGCGATCTGACACAGCGCCTGAATATCAGCTATCGCGATGAGACCGGCAAATTGTCTGGGCTCCTGAATAACTTCATCAAGAATCTGCAGAATTTGGTCCAGCAATTATTACCGGTCGCTGGCGATGTCAGTTCATTATCAGCCGACGGACGTAAAATCAGCGTGGAAACCAGTATTCAGATGTTAGAGCTGGAAAGCCTAATTGAGGATATGGTCCTGGCCATGAGCGAAATGGCTGCTTCAGCAGAGCAAATTGCTAACAACGCGGAGCAAACATCACAATTAGTGCAACGTGCCAATGATACTGCGATGTTAGGGGCTGGCGTGGTGCAGAAAAGAAACGAATCCATTAATCGTGTCAGTACGAAGGTTCAGCAGTCTGAAGTAGTCCTTCAAGAGCTTGAACAATATAGCCGTGAAATAGTCCAGACCCTCTCGGTCATCGAGGCGCTAACGCAGGAGACCCATGATTTGGCACTAAAAGTCGCAGATGAAGATACGACAGTTGGGAATAATCAAATCAGCTTTGCCAGAGAGGGAGAGCAGATTCGGGTCTTAGCAACGAAGACTCAGCAGGCCATTCTTGATATTTACAATAAGATTTCTAATCTACAACAAAGCAGACAGCAGGCGTCAATTTTACTCGATTTAGGAGACCAATACGTTTCTGAGACAGTTGGACTGGCAAAAGAGGCTGAATCAGTACTGAATGGCATCAATCAGGCTATTGAACAAGTCACTGATATGACTTTAGATATTGCCTCTGCAACGGAACAGCAACATGCGGTCTGTGAAGAGGTCAGTCATAACCTCTCAGAAGTTTCACGTCTGGTGCATAAAACTTCAAATGGGGCTCAGCAATTGCGCGCTGTAGGGAATGAACTTGATCAGGCCGCCAGCAGACTGCAAACAAAACTGTCTCTTTTCAAAGTCTGAGCACATAGTTATTTGGGCCCCACGGGCAGACAGGCTCATAATTCAAAGCCATGCCACATTCCCCGATGTAACTACAGAAACGAGCAAGATGAACTTTACTGAAGTTATGAAGCTGCGTTCTATGGTGATAGCAGAATGTGGTCCAAACTTCCGCGAAGATGAATATCACTCTTTTATCCAGATGCTTTTCTTATGATTACCTGTGATAGTGACCCGCTCGTTCAGGCTGATAAATAATATTTTCTATTCTGACTTTGATGTTTTTGCCGCCCGGGTTTGGCCAATAAATCTCATCTCCCTGTTTCATACCTAATAGCGCTGTTCCAATCGGGGAGAGTATTGATAATGTTGAGCCATCCTCTCTGACATCCTTGGGATATACCAGCGTTAAATAAAAAGCTGCTTCAGAAGGTGAAATAGCCAGCTGCACCGTCGAATTCATCGAAACAACGTTTTCTGGAATATGACGTGAATTCACCACTTTCGCTCTTTCCAGTTCTTCTTCCAGATGGAGCTTACGTAGAACGTGATTATCTGAAACAGAGCCAAGCAGGGTTTCGAGCCTTTTGAGATCCTGGGATGAAATGACTATATCTGGCAGATTTGTCACAAGACTAACCTCAATACATAAAAAAACCAGAACGCAGCTTTAGCTGCGTTCTGGCTAGCAACAAATAAGGAATAGTGGTCTGAGTCGACCTGTTCTAATGATGCCTGATTATCTGTTAATTAGTAAGTTCGAATATAGTTTTTGCAGCAATCCTTGCTGGTTTTTGCTATCCGGTATTTTGATTCCAGTAAGTGCTCTGAGCGATATTATTCAAGTCTTTAATTTGTGATTTTTATTGAATGTCGATGTATCGCGTTCTTGCCGATATTGGATACTGCAGGTAAAGCATCATCAGTATATTTGTTCCTCATATTCTCAAACTACGCTGATTCCAGAATCGTAATTTTTTCAGTTTGAGAATTCAGTCATTCAAGCAGAGATGTGAGGAATTAATGAAAACGACAAAACACCTAATAGCCCTTTCGATCATGCTAGCGTCATCGTCAGCATTTGCATGGCAATCAGAAGATGGTCAGCACTCAACCAGCGCCTCAGTTGAGTTAGGTAGTGATTATGTCTGGCGTGGTTATTCTCAAACTGACAACGAACCAGCCTTGTCAGGAAGCTTCGATTATCAGCACGCGAGTGGCTTTTATGCAGGAGCCTGGGCGTCCAACGTCGATTTTGCAATCAACAATGACCAGGCTCACATCGAAATGGATGTTTACGCCGGCTATGCTGGCGAACTCAGTGATACAGGCATTTCATATGATCTTGGCGTACTGCGCTACATATACCCGGGAACTGACGGTGGCAACTGGAATGAAATTTATGGCTCATTGAGTTACAGCTTTTTCAGTCTTGGTGTTGCTCATTCTGATGACGTCTATAACTCGAATGAGAGAGGCACATATTATTCCATTGGTTTTGAATACCCCATGCTGGCGGGTATTAACTTTGAAACAACGTTCGGCTACTACGATTACGACAGAGATGTTTTTGGTAGAGGAAACCCTGATTCTGCCAAAGACATGAACATCGGTATCAACAAGGATCTGGCTGGATTTAATGTTTCACTTAATTACATCAATTCAGATGATGATGCAGGAGACATTTATGGAGATAGCGTGACTGACGGACGCGTTGTATTTGCTATTTCCAAGTCAATGTAAATGGATTAAAAGTAAATCAATTAGTGTTTCAAGTTTGATTTACTGCTGATTCCCTATTCTCTCGTTGGGAAACTGGGGAGGGTTACGGCTATTGAGACTTACCCCTGTAGATAGCTGTGACTCTCCTCTTTTTTATGGCTCGTGAAGTGTCATACACCATAAAGAATGTAAACACACGCGAGTTGCATAAACCCTGCTGCGGCAACTAGCTCCCAAGAAAAAACTGTTCTTGAGTTATTGCGTTACCGGCAATGACTGAAATTAGAGCAAGCATTAACAGCCAAGCCCTGTTGGAAGTAAGCTATTGTTGATTGATCTGTTCTTAGCCATAGCAGGGGTACTATCAAGAATTCCTTGGGCTTCAATTAACTGATCGCTTTTGGTTTTTCTTTAAGAGATGAGAGTGTGCTTGGCACAGCTAGGTGATTTGAAAAACCAGTGGTTCATAAAATTCAGGTATGTCAGAGAACTGAGGATAGCCAACTGGGTTACTGATTACTGTCGTCTCGCCAACTTGCAACTGATTAGCATAATCAATATGACCATGAAGCCATGCATTGGGTTGATATTTTTCTATCATCCAATCCAGATGGCTCGCATAGCATGCAGCGATAAGATCTTTTCGTTCAAATACCGGCAAGCACTGTAACGAGGGGGCATGATGTGTCACGACAACTTTTTTGCCTTTATAGTCCCTGGCTAACTCTTTTTCGATAAATGACTTATCTGCCTCATGCCATATTGAAGACATTGTTGGAGTGAACACTGGTGAAAATGGCCTATCAACCAATCTGATCTTGTAGTAATCATTCAAATTAAAAGCTGCATGGCTTAAAACGCGGTTTTTACTGTTGAGACCAAATAACTCGAAATCAGTCCATAGTGTGGCTCCAATAAACAAGGTGCTTCCAATTTCAACGGATTTACCATCCAGCACATGCACATTGGTGCCTTCTGTTTCTTCAAGGATTTTATCCATGACAGGTCTATCGTGAGTTTCGTAAAACTCATGGTTACCCAAGACATATATAACAGGGAGATCTAATAGCTGGCTTTGACGAATCGCATAGCGAACGCCAAATTCCTGAACATCAATATCGCCAGCCATGACCAGCGCGTCGACTTTTCGATTTAACTTGATGTCAGGAATGGCACTGCCAGTCTCTCTCAATAACTCATTATGCAAATCACTAATGAGTGCGATTTTTGTCATTGTAATTCCATACCTCAAAAGGAATCAGATAGATGGAGATAACAAGCAAGGAGCTGATAAAGGAGGGAGCTTAATGGCAAGTGAACTATTAAGCCAGCCTTACAGGCTATCTATTGCTCAAACTTGCTAATGGTGAAATGAAGAAAAAATAAAATCTTGATTGGGTAATAAACAAAGGTGCAAAAGTATAGTTGTTATCCAGCTAATTAAAGCCTTACAGAAAGCGCAAGTCGCCGAGAATAGGAGAGGACTGTGGAGTCAAAGCCACTTCATAAAGTGATGTATGCCAGTTCCGCCACGAGTCTGCTCAACCGCGAAGAACTCGAATCATTAGTGAAGAAGTCTCAATAAAAAAACGCTCAATTTGGTGTCACAGGCTGCGTTATCTACCATGACGGAAATATCCTTCAATACCTCGAAGGCCCCAAGACTCCCGTCGATTTTATATATGATTCCATTGTTCTCGATCCCAGGCACACAGGAATTCAGCGTCTCTGTTATGGTCCAGTTGCTCAACGCTGCTTCAGCGATTGGAGGATGGCGTTTATATGGCTGCCAGATATTGAATACGCCTGCACCTCATTGTACAAACTGTTTGAAGACATGATGGAAAAAAAGCAGGTGGACAAACTTTCAATACGTGCAAGGGTGTTCTTCGAAACATTTCTTCACATTAACCAACTTCAAACAGATGATTTTATAAGGGCAAGCTAAGGAAGCGTTATACAGCTTTTGCCCAACATCATTACGAAAAACCTAGAAGTTCAGACAACAGAGTCATCAGGAGCCGCGGGCTAACGCTGATATAGTTTTTCAAACGAGTGTCACATTATATGCTTGTCACTCACATATGCACTGATACTCATGCATCAAGTGCATGTGCAATCATCAAGCCGACTTGTTCTTTCATCTGACAGTTGAGTCTTTCTATTGCATTGAATTGTTAAATATTTTTTGCTTTCAGTGTTGACTGAAGTCAACTTGGTTTTTTTATAAAAGTTCCGGCTATGTTGGGGCTATATATTGGTTCGAGTCCAGCCGGGCGCACCACTCTGTCTGAATTAACATCCCCTCTCCATTTGCACTAGATTACAAGCTCGAGTTGAGTAATAACTGCCTCAGTGCTACATTCGCTTGGCATCATCTAACTCAATTATCGAATCTACGCTGTGACTCAAAAATCGCTACTTATTACAGGTGGGGCCGGTTTTATCGGTTCTTCGCTCATCCGTTATTTAATCGCTCAGTCTGACTATCGCGTCGTTAACATCGACAAGCTGACTTATGCAGGCAATCTTGAGTCTTTGACCGAGGTCGAGAATCATCCTAACTACCGTTTTGTTCAGGCTGATATCTGTGACGCGGACAAGATGGCAGCCATTTTCTCTGAGTTTAAACCTGCAGCTATCATGCACCTGGCGGCAGAGTCTCATGTCGACCGTTCAATAGACGGTCCTGCTGAGTTTGTGCAGACTAATCTGGTTGGAACTTACACCTTGCTCGAGGCTGCGAGAGCCTACTGGTCCCAGTTGCAGGCCGAGCAAAAAAAGGCTTTTCGCTTTCATCATATTTCCACGGACGAGGTATATGGCACACTGGGTGAAAACGGGCTTTTTACTGAAACAACCGCCTATCAACCCAACTCACCTTATTCCGCTACGAAAGCTGGCAGTGACCATCTGGTTCGCGCCTGGCATCACACATACGGTTTACCGGTTATTCTGACCAACTGCTCGAATAACTATGGACCTTACCAGTTTCCGGAAAAGTTGATTCCACTGATGATCAACAATGCCTTGGCTGGTAAGGCCTTACCTGTCTATGGAAACGGACAGAATATTCGGGACTGGCTTTATGTTGACGATCATGTCGAGGCGCTACAACTGGTGCTGGAGAAAGGCAAAGTTGGAGAAAGCTACAATATCGGTGGTTTTAACGAGCATACCAATCTTGATGTCGTAAACACGCTGTGTGACATCCTGGATGAATTATTGCCGGAATCATCCTATAAACCACATCACAATTTGATTCACTTTGTGACTGATCGTCCAGGTCACGATCTGCGCTATGCAATTGATGCTACAAAAATTCAAAAAGAACTGGGCTGGCAGCCACGTGAGACATTCGCATCCGGACTGCGTAAGACAGTCGAATGGTATCTGAATAACCGAGAATGGAATCAGCACATCATAGATGGTAGTTACCAGCAGCAAAGGCTCGGATTGGGAGGCAAGCATGACAAAGCGTAAAGGTATTGTTCTTGCCGGTGGTAGTGGTACCCGCTTACACCCGGTTACTCAGTCAATCAGCAAGCAGCTTTTGCCGGTTTACGATAAACCGATGATTTACTATCCTCTGTCCACTTTAATGCTGGCAGGCATCCGCGAAATCTGTATTATCTCAACGCCGCAGGACACCCCTAGGCTGCAACAATTGCTAGGCGATGGTCAGCAATGGGGTCTGACGCTGAGTTACATCATTCAGGAAAAACCGGAAGGGATTGCGCAGGCTTTTACACTGGCAAAAGACTTCATCGCTCAGGATCCCGTCGCACTGGTTTTGGGAGATAATGTCTATTACGGTCATGCCCTTGAACACCTCATGAACAATGCGGATTCAAGAACAAGCGGCGCCACGGTTTTCGCGTATCCGGTCGTGGATCCGGAGCGTTATGGCGTTGTTGAATTTGATACTCATGGCAAAGCTTTATCGATCGAAGAAAAACCCTCAAACCCCAAGTCCCGCTACGCCGTCACCGGTCTGTATTTTTACGATAATGAGGTCGTTGATATTGCGGCCTCACTGAAACCGTCAAAACGGGGTGAGCTGGAAATCACTGATGTTAACCGGACTTATCTGGAACAGGCTAAACTCAGTGTGGAAATGATGGGAAGGGGCATGGCCTGGCTGGATACCGGCACCCATGACTCCC
>Ga0207716_100370_pt1 | contig 19797 bp, 18 predicted proteins | sample TtaePargueraPR_FD_187739 | JGI IMG/M metagenome (GOLD analysis project Ga0207716, IMG submission 187739) | Aerobic enrichment media microbial communities from Bioluminiscent Bay, La Parguera, Puerto Rico - Tt and P2 (5) (SPAdes) | ecosystem: Environmental > Aquatic > Marine > Unclassified ... | reverse complement strand
CGAGAATGACTTTGATCATGCGCGCGGTGTTGTGTCGGTCTGGGATGCCGAGGATGGTTATCGCCGGGTCGCGGAATTTGACAGCTTTGGCACCGGGCCGCATGAATTGCATCTGATGCCCGGCGGTGAACAGCTGGTGATTGCCAATGGCGGGCTACACACCCATCCCGACTTTGACGGGCGCACTGCCCTTAATATCGATTCGATGGAACCCAATCTGTCGATCATTGATCGACGGACCGGCAAACTGATCCATCAGGCGTCGCTGAAACATGACTGGCACCAGCTTTCCATCCGCCATCTTGATGTCGCGGCCAATGGCACCATTGCCGCCGGTTTCCAGTATCAGGGCGAGATCAATGATCAGGTGCCGCTTGTCGGTATCTGGCAACCGGGCAAGGAAATCCGCCCGATCGAGGCCCCCGACAATGTCCAGTACCGCATGCGCCAATATTGCGGATCGGTGCGCTTTGATGCATCGGGCCAGGTATTTGGCATTTCGTGCCCGCGCGGCGGGCTTGTGACATTTTGGGATGCAAAGACCAATGGATTCCTGACCCATATCGCGGCCCCGGACGGATGCGGACTTGCCGCAACCGATCGCCCGGGTGAATTCGTCGGCACCAGCGGCCTTGGCAATGGCTGGCGACTTGATGCGATTCGCCGAAAACGCGTGGAACTTCCCGACGATTCTCATAAATCGCTGCATTGGGATAACCATTTGCGGCGTATTACGGCGTAAACGCATCCCGAATGAATGTCGATAAAACCCGCACAAATGCTGCGGGTTTTATCGTTTTAGCCCCATATAAACCGCAGAAAACCGGCAGATTAACCGACTGTTTTGGTCGGGCTATTTAAATAAGACAATTATCAACTAAAAATTTTACGCAAATGAGAACGATTTTCACTTGCGCAATGTTTTTCCCTCACCTATAACAGGTCTCGACACAGCCCGCGAATGCAACCCATTCGCATTTGTCCCCAAAACGGCTTGTCTCTCACCTACGGGTCCTCTCTCCCCGTAGGCCTCTCAAGGTGGAATAGCGGTGGTTATCGATGCGGGAAACGATAACCGCCGCTTTCTCTTTTCGGGACCTTTTTCCTATCGCGCAGTGCGCAGGGCGATCAGAAGACGCAGGCTGTTGATGGTCACAAGGACCGTTGCCCCTGTATCGGCAAGAACAGCCAGCCACAAGCCGGTCAAACCGGTGATCGACGTCACCAGAAAGACGGCCTTGAGGCCAAGTGCAATCGTGATGTTTTCACGGATCACCCGGCGCGCCGCACGCGACAGTTTGACCAGATTGACGACATCCCCAAGGCGATCCTTGACCGCGACCGCATCGGCGGCCTCAAGCGCGATATCGGTGCCGCCACCAATGGCAATACCGACATCTGCGGCCTTAAGAGCGGGTGCGTCATTAATGCCATCGCCAACCATGGCGACCGGGCCGGAACGTTTCGGATCGTCCCGAAGGGCCGTCAGGGCATCAAGCTTGTCTTCGGGCATCAGTTCGGCGCGATAATCCATGCCAAGATCGGCTGCCATGCGTTTGGCCACACGGGTGGCGTCGCCTGTTAGCATCACCGGGGTAATGTTAAGCCTGTTAAGTTCGGCAAGGGCGGCCTTCGCATCGGCGCGCGCCACATCACGCAGTGCCAATGCACCGATGATTTGGCCGTTTTTCAGGATGACAACCGCAGTACTGCCGTCTTCTTCCTGTGCGGTCAGCCAGCCCGCCATATCGCCATTCGGTGTGATGCCAAGCCGGTTGGCCGCCCCCACCTGATAGGTCACACCATCAATTTTGCCTTCGACACCGGCACCGGCGATGGTTTTGGCATCTTCGATCACCGGCAATTCAAGGTTCCGGTTTTCCGCCGCCGCCACAACAGCACGGGCCAACGGATGGGACGTCACGGTTTCAAGGGCCGCGGCAATGGTCAGAAGGCCGTTTTCGCCATAGCCATCCGTGGTTTTGATCGCAGCAACTTTCGGCCTTCCTTCGGTCAGGGTGCCGGTCTTGTCAAACGCCATGGTGCGTACCGCCCCGATCAGCTCCAATCCCGCACCGCCCTTGACCAGAAGCCCGATCCTTGTGGCACGTGCCAGGGCCGATGTCACCGCAGCCGGTGTTGAAATCACCAGCGCACAGGGGCAGCCGATCAGAAGCAATGCCAAGCCGCGATAGATCCATTCTTCCCAGCCCTGCCCGAACAGAACCGGCGGGATGATAACGGTCGCGGCGGCAAGCGCCATGATGATCGGTGTATAGATACGGGCAAATTTTGCCACAAACCGTTCGACCGGTGCCTTGTGCTTTTCGCTTTGTTCGACCAGCTCGATCACGCGATCAAGCATGGTCTGCCCGGCAGCACGGGTAACCGTGATCCGCACCGGGCTGTCCGTTACAATCGCACCGGCAAAGACGTCATCGCCCGCCTTGCAATAGACCGGAACAGATTCCCCTGTCAGATGGCTGTTATCAATATCAGCCGAACCCGATGCAACCACACCATCGGCCGGGACCCGCTCCCCGGGGCGGACTTCAACAAGATCATTCAATGCAAGTTCCGTCGGTGAAACGGTCTGAACGCCATCGCCGATTATGCGCCGCGCCTGTTCCGGGGCCAGCTTCATCAGGGCCTTGACCCCGCTTCGTGCGCGACCGGCCGCAACACCTTCAAGCCGTTCGCCAATCGCAAACAGCAGCACGACCATACCGGCCTCAAGACTTTCGCCAATCGCCACCGCCCCGATGACAGCAACCGACATCAGAAGCTCGATCGAGAAAATCGCGCCGCTTTGTGCCAGTCGCATCGCCTTTTTCATTACCGGCACGGCCGCCAGAACAGATGCAACCGACATGGCATAAGACCCGAATGACGGGATAATCACCCCCACCAGACCGCCCAGCGCCAGACAAATGGCCGCAAAGGCAATTTCATCATTTTCAGACGACCAGGGTACAAACCGCTGTTTGATACCGGTACCGGCATCAGTATCAACATCCGCAACTTTTACGGTCGCGTCGTGAGTGTGACTATGACTGCGACTGGTCGAATTGGAGGCACCATCCTGCGCGCATGCATCACCGGCGCAACAGGATGTATTGCGCGGGGCGCCCGCCATACCGGGTGCCGTTTTCTCGCGGGCCGGATAGCCCAGCTTGTTCAGTAACGAAGTAACCGCAGCGCGATCAGATTGGCGATCATCATCAAGGCCAAGAGTAACGGTTTCGCGCATCATCGAGACATCGACACAGGACACGCCATCCATTTTGCCAAGGGCGGTTTCAATCTTGGCGACACAGGATCCGCAATCCATGCCCGACACCTGCCAATGGTAATGGCGTTTCGCATCGGCCTGACGGGCAAGAATGTCCCGCAAGGTGGCGTCTTCATCGGCACTGATCGGTGATGATGTTGATATGCCCTGCCCATCCCCGGAAATACCACGCCCCGGAATGGCCCGCGAAAGAACATCAATCAATGATGCGCGGCACTGCGCACAGTCACCAATTGCCGGAAGGTCTTCCCATTTTGCGACGAAGGACATTCATCACCTCATAAAATCAAATTTTCATTCATATGTTATATTCAAACTATGCTTCATATATTTATCTGTCAAGAACATTCAAATACGGATTTGAATGTTGGGAAATGCCATGCCTGACCGGCCAGTCACCCGCCCGGCAATCATCCTTCAAGCAGCTGAATTAAAACAAAACCAGATCAGTCGTGCGTCACATGCGCAAAGACATCGCGCACCACGCGCGAAATATGTTCGTCATCGATCTGATAGAAAATATGCCGGCCGCGGCGCTCGGATGCCAGAATCCGCTGATCGCGCAAATGGCGCAAATGATGGCTGCAAAGCGACTGCGACATGTTGGTTGCATCGGCCAGCTCACTGACCGTCTGCGGGCGTTCCATACACCGCAAAACCAGCTGCAACCGCCCGGCATCCCCCAAAAGCGCAAAGATCTTTGCCGCGGCCTCGATATGGGGCAGCGACAGGTTCGCCCCCACAGCACGCGACGCATCGCGCGTGACGGCTTCACCCTGCTCGGTACTCAGACCAAGACGGGCTGCCGTATCGCATTCCTGGCAATCTGTTTCGGTTGGCGACGACATGGCCTTACTGACCGGGGCTTTGCCAACCGGGGATTTGGCGATCGGGGATTTGGTTTTGCTTTCTGACATGCCCCTATTTTCCATGACAGCCGATCCAAGGCAAGGGGAACTGAACCAAAACACCTTGATACAATCCACGACAGCGCTGATTTCCAATTGCCCCGGCCCCTGCCCGGTTGAAAAAATCACAAGGGAACGCTCGACACCGCAAGTCCGACACCCGCGACCTGCGCCGATACCCCACCGCGACCGGTCAATTTCACATTGACTCATTTCGATAATTTATTCATGTTTTACATGAATTATATAAATCGATTCGTGAACATCACCTGACAGGAGCCCACCATGTCCACCCCATCCACGTCACATGCCATGAAGCCCGATACCCTTAAAAATGTCCGCAGGCTCAGCACCCTGCTTTATTGGGGATGTGCGGTTGCGATCGTTCTTCAATTTCTTGCCATTCCGATGGTCTGGTATCTGCCGGGATGGGTCGAAGCCAGCACCAGCCAGATGACGGTCAGCCTTGCGGAATTGCACGCGCTTTCAGGATGGCAGAAATATGCCACCATGCTGGTGATGATGATCCCGTCATTGATCATGGCCTATGGGCTGCTTCACCTGCGCAAGATGTTCGGGGCCTTTGCCCATAACGCGATCTTCCAGCCTGAAACGATCCGTCATCTTAAACTGTTTGGCGTCGCGCTTCTGATGCAAACACTGGCCAAACCGCTGACCGGGGCTGTGACATCGGTATTGGCGACCTTTCACCGCCCGGCCGGTGAACGGATGCTGTCCATTGGCCTTGGCAATGCCGAGGCCAGCACGCTTTTTCTTGGCGCGCTGATTATCGTGATTGCCTGGGTGCTTGGCGAAGCGGCCCGGATTGATGATGAAAACCGGAGCTTCGTCTGATGGGGATTGTTGTCCGACTTGACGTGATGCTCGCCACCCGCAAAATGAAATCCAAGGATCTCGCCGCCCGGATCGGAATCAGCGAACAGAACCTGTCGCTTTTGAAATCGGGTAAGGTACGCGGCGTACGCTTTGAAACCATGGCTGCAATCTGCAAGGAACTGGACTGCCAGCCCGGTGATCTGCTGGAATTTGTTGCAGATGACTGACTTCCGGCGCCAGACTAGCTGATCCGGAATGCATGCAATCAACGTAAAGCCAACATTCTCATAACTTTACGGGTGCCCTGTGACATACGAGCTTTTCATTCTGCTGTTAAATGCGCTGCTGTGTCTGGCCTTTCCCTGGGCCTACAACTACGCCTATGCCAAACAACCCGGTGTTGGCGGCAAACGGCTGACGGGCAATCGTGACGGCCTTCCGGAACGTGCGGGCATGGCCGCACGCGGATTGCGCGCACATCAGAACCATCTGGAAAACCTCGTACCGTTTGCAATCATCACTCTTGTCGCACAGGCAACTGGCATTTCGAATACGATCACCATCGCCTGTGCGACTGTATTTCTTCTTGCCCGTCTTGCGCATGGCGGATTGTATCTTGCCGGGATCGAACATCTCGGCCCGGTAAAAGGTGTGAGATCCATCGCCTATTTCGTCAGCCTGTTTGCCATGCTGGTCTATGCCGCACAGCTGTTTCTCCATGCCTGACACAATACCGGGTTCCGCCAGAAACGATGCGGCACTTGCCGCATCGTGATTGTTTTGCCTAAATGAAGCCAATAAAGCGATGGCACCATCGTAAAAAACACAAATGCTTCAGGAGAGGACGGAACAGATGACACAAAAGATCGCCCTGGTCACAGGGGCTGCGCGCGGGATCGGACTTGCCACCAGCAAACTGTTCATCGAACAGGGCTGGAAAGTGGCAATGATTGATCGTGACGGGGATGAACTGACACAGGCCACAAGCGCGATGACGGATGGCAAGGCATTCATCTTTGATGTCTCCGTCCCCCAACAGGTCGATCAGATGATTGACGATGTTCTCTCGGAATTCGGCCGGATTGATGCGGTCATCAACAATGCCGGGGTTGCCGATTTCCTTCCGGTCGAAGAAACCAGCTTTGCCACCTGGCGCCGGATCATGGAAACCAACCTTGATGGTGTATTCCTGGTGTCGCAGGCGGCCATTCCGGCGCTAAAGGAAACCAAGGGTGCTATTGTCAATATCGGCTCGATCTCGGGCCTGCGTGCATCTACCCTTCGCGTGGCCTATGGCACATCAAAGGCCGCCGTCATTCACATGACCAAACAACAGGCCGCCGAACTTGGCGAATACGGCATTCGCGCCAATTGCGTCTGCCCCGGCCCGGTCAAAACCAAACTTGCAATGGCAGTCCATTCAACCGACATCATATCAGCCTACCTTGATGCTATGCCGCTTGGCCGATATGGCACGGAAAATGAAATCGCCGAAGTCATCCATTTCCTGTGCTCGGACAAGGCAAGTTTCGTCACCGGTCAAATCGTCGCCGCAGACGGCGGGTTTGAAACAACCGGCGTTGGCCTGCCCGCACTCCGCCGAAAGTAAAGGCAATGACCCCATGCGCCCGCTTCGCCTGATCATCGCATTGACCGCACTGTTGGCCCTGTCGTCCTGCCTGACCTTCAACTGGCAACGCAGCGTCCAGCAGGTCTTGTCAAATGCGTGCAATTCCACAGGCGATTGCGGATCGGATGGACCATCAGGCTCGAACTAACTCGAAAACAAAACGGCGCGCCCAATGGACGCGCCGTTTGTTGTTTCCGATATCGGAAAACTTATTCCCACTCGATGGTTCCCGGTGGTTTGGATGTGAAGTCATAGGTGACACGGTTGATGCCGTTGACCTCATTGATGATGCGGTTGGCGATGCGGCCAAGCAGTTCCGGCGGGAACGCATAGAAGTCCGCGGTCATGCCATCGGTCGAGGTAACAGCACGAAGGGCACAGGCATAGTCATAGGTACGACCATCGCCCATCACGCCAACGGTACGGACCGGAAGCAGAACGGCGAATGCCTGCCAGATCGCGTCATAAAGGCCGGCATTGCGGATTTCTTCGAGATAGATCGCATCGGCCTTGCGCAGGATATCAAGCTTTTCGCGCGTGATCGGCTGGCCCGGAATACGGATCGCAAGACCCGGTCCAGGGAACGGATGACGCCCGACAAAGCTGTCAGGAAGGCCAAGTTCACGCCCAAGGTCACGAACTTCGTCCTTGAACAGTTCACGAAGCGGCTCGACCAGCTTCATGTTCATGCGTTCCGGAAGACCGCCAACATTGTGGTGCGACTTGATGGTGACTGACGGGCCGCCGGTGAAGGACACACTTTCGATCACGTCAGGATACAGCGTCCCCTGTGCGAGGAAATCCGCACCGCCGATTTTCTTGGCTTCTTCTTCGAAGGTTTCGATGAAGAGACGACCAATGGTTTTGCGTTTTACTTCCGGATCGGTTTCGCCTTCGATGGCACCGATAAAGGTTTCGGACGCATCAACATGGACCAGCGGGATGTTGTAGTGGTCACGGAACAGGGAAACGACCTGATCGGCCTCGCCCGCGCGCATGAAACCATGATCAACAAACACGCAAGTCAGCTGATCACCGATCGCTTCGTGGATCAGAACCGCAGTGACCGAGCTGTCAACACCGCCCGACAGACCACAGATGACCTTGCCATCGCCGACCTGTTTGCGGATCTTGTCGATCGCATCGTCCTTATAGGCATTCATCGTCCAGTCGCCAGAGCAACCGGCAACGCCATGCGTAAAGTTCTTAAGGAGCTGTGCGCCATGCGGGGTATGGACCACTTCCGGGTGGAACTGAACCGCATAGAATTTCTTTTCGTCATTGGCGATGGCGGCAAACGGCGCGCCTTCGGATTTGCCAACAACGCGGAAACCGTCGGGAAGCGCATCAACGCGGTCGCCGTGGCTCATCCAGACCTGTTCGCGTGCGCCTGCGGCCCAAACGCCGGTAAACAGTGCGCAATCTTCGATCACGTCGACAAAGGCACGACCGAATTCACGATGATCGGATGTCGCGACCTTGCCGCCAAGCTGGTTGACCATGGTCTGCTGACCATAGCAGATGCCCAGAACCGGAACGCCGAGTTCAAACACCTTTGCCGGTGCCGACGGGGCCTTGTCCCAATGGACAGACGCCGGGCCACCCGAAAGGATCACGGCCTTGGGGGCATATTCATCAAGGAACGCATCCGAGATGTTATTAAAAGGGTGGATCTCGCTATAGACACCGCTTTCACGCACGCGACGTGCAATCAGCTGGGTAACCTGGGATCCGAAATCAATAATCAGCACGCGATCAGTCATCGGGCCGTATCTCCGTCGAAGATGGGGTTGCGCCGTACATACGCCAAACCATCGTGATGGGCAACCCGGCGCAGGCGGTCCCCCAACGATGCATTCAAAAAACTTGTGCCCTGTTGCCGGGCCGGCAAGGAGAATTGCGGCGTTTTTGCGCACATCATCCCCCGAAAATTACACAATTGGTCCCTTTTTCCTTCGCAATGGTCGCGCAGTATTCCAATCAACGGAACGCGGGAAACAACGCGTCCGAGCATGAGCAACGCATTTTTGATCGAAGCAAGGGACACGTAATCATGAGCACTTCCAAAGGTAGCAAAATCGCACTCGCCGTCGCTGGTCTTATTCTGGTTGCCGGTACTGCAACCGCAATCGCGATGACCCAGAAAGATGGCGGTTCCGCCCTGCCGATCTTCGGTACGGAAGAAACCGCCCCGGCTGAACAATCCGAAACCATTGCACCGGCTGCGCCGAGTGCCGAAATCGGCGAAAGCCTGAAGACCGGCCCGGATGCAGAGGATGATGTTATTCCCGGTATGAACAATCTCGAAAATTCGGAAGGTTCGGACAGCAATGGTCCGGTCTATGACATTCCGGCCGAGAAAACCGAATAACCTGCTCTGAGCAACAAACGGGCTGAGGCCCGGGACACTGTGGGACCGGCAATCTGCAGAAGAGCCACTTAACGCAATATTGCGTTCACGGTAAAACAAAACTGGCCCTGCGAGTATTCCTCGCAGGGCCTTTTTTTGTGCAGACGGACTAAGGCTGATGACGGGCCGGATGCCATATGTCATCACCGGTCGGTCCATTATTTTACCTTGCCTTTGGCGGTCCGTTCGAACACCGCAACAAAGAATCCGTCCGTGCCATGGACATTCGGCGACAGACGCAACCAGGGTTTATCCTTGCCGCCCGGAACCGGAACGGATTTCGGCGCATCGGGCCAGATTTCATTGATCGGCACCGGTTTGAAATCCTTGCGATCACGCATGAAGGTTTCAATCAGGCGTTCGTTTTCTTCGGGCATGATTGAACAGGTCGCATAAATCAGGCGCCCGCCCTTGGTGACTTTGGCCGCACCGGCCTTAAGGATCTTGCTTTGCTGCGCCATCAGGGTGCGCAGGTCACGCTGACCGATACGCCAGCGCAAAGCCGGGTTACGGCGCAAGGTCCCAAGCCCCGAACAGGGCACATCAAGCAACACACGGTCAAAGAAGCCAGACTTGTTGCGCAGCCAGCTGTCGCGTTCATCGGCAATGATACGCTGCTGGATGCAATCACCCGCGCCGGCGCGACGTGCACGTTTGCGCGAATTGTCCAGACGACCCCCATGGGTATCACAGGCAAGGATACGTCCCTTGCCGCGCATGTCAGCCGCAATACCAAGGGTCTTGCCGCCACCGCCAGCACACATATCAAGGATGGTCATGCCCGGATTGGCATCGACCAGCTTGACGCAAATCTGCGATGCTTCGTCCTGGATTTCGATCAGGCCATCCTTATAGGCCGCAGTCACCAGCATATTGAGGCCCAGCGGCAAACGAAGGCCGTTGGGTGCAAACGGGGTGCGTTCAATATCCTTGATGCCATCGGCTTTCAGCGACTTGATCGCGTCTTCGACAGTTCCGCGCAGACGGTTGACGCGCAAATCAAGCTTGGCCGGCTGATTATAGGCCGCCATTTCAGCAGACAGATTTTCATGATGAAGCTTCATCAGCTCCGCATACAGCCATTTCGGCAATTCGGTTTTGACCGCGCCGGGCTGGGCATCATGATCAAGGGTCTTGTCAGCCAGCTTGTTGATCAGGTGCTTTTCATTGGGATGAAGCGTTTCCGGGCAGAATTGTTCGCCGCAGAAACGGTCTTCGATATCGGCCTTTGACAGACCATCATGCAGAACCAGTTCGGCGATCATGCGTGCACGACCGTCCTGGAACTCATAGCCCATTTCCGCCAGCCACCAGCCCAGACGGGCCTGATGACGGATCAGGTTATAGAAACGTTCGCTGATTTCACGGCGATCGCCACCGCCGATGTAACGGCGTGATCCGAAATAGCCAGATACAACGCGGTCTGCGTCGTCTCGGGTATGGGTCCAGCCATCATAAAGTTCAATGACGGCTGCGATACGTGCACCGGGTTTCAAAGCGAATTTCCAACCTGTTTTGCGGGTGTTACTGCTGCTTCGGATATGGGAAGCGCAAACACCGCTTGCGATAAATACGATAAAAAAGACGATGACGGCAGGAAGACCTGCCGTCATCTGAAATACGGGGCTGCTGATAGCATGTCACGCGCGGTTCGCCAACCGCTTCGAATGCAGGGCTGCTCAGCGAAATCGCGGCAGCCAGATCAGCAACCTGATTGCTTAGCCGCCCGGACGATAGTTCGGAGCTTCGCGGGTGATGGTCACGTCATGGGCGTGGCTTTCGCGCAGGCCGGCATTGGTGATGCGCACGAATTCGGCACGTTCACGGAAATCGGCAAGGGTCGCCGAACCGGTATAGCCCATCGATGCCTTAAGACCGCCAACCAGCTGATGGATGATCTGGCCTGCCGGACCTTTGTACGGTACGCGGCCTTCGATGCCTTCGGGAACCAGTTTAAGGTTGTCCTGAACGTCCTGCTGGAAATAACGGTCGGCCGAACCGCGTGCCATGGCACCGACCGAGCCCATCCCGCGATAGGATTTATAGGAACGGCCCTGATAAAGGATGACTTCGCCCGGTGCTTCGTCCGTACCGGCAAGAAGGGAACCAACCATGCAGGTGCTGGCACCGGCGGCCATTGCCTTGGCAATGTCGCCCGAGAATTTGATACCACCATCGGCAATGATCGGCACATCAAGCTTGTGCGCCATTTCGGCACAATCAAGAACCGCGGTCAGCTGCGGCACGCCGACACCGGCAACAATACGGGTCGTACAGATCGACCCCGGTCCGATACCGACCTTGACCGCATCGGCACCTGCTTCTGCCAAGGCCTTGACGGCGGCTGCGGTTGCGACGTTACCGGCAATGATCTGGGTATCGCCGACTTTTGCCTTGATCTGTTCCACCGCCTTGATCACGCCAGCCGAATGGCCATGCGCGGTATCAATGACCAGAACGTCAACACCGGCTTCAATCAGTGCAGCGGCACGTTCAAAGCCCGCCTCGCCGACACCGGTTGCTGCCGCAACGCGCAGACGACCGCTTTCATCCTTACAGGCATTCGGGTGCAGCTTGGCTTTTTCGATATCCTTGACCGTGATCAGGCCGGTGCAACGATACGCTTCATCAACAACCAGAAGCTTTTCAATACGGTGCTGGTGCAGAAGTTTTTTGGCTTCGGTGGTGTCGACATTTTCGGTCACCGTAACCAGACCTTCGTGGGTCATCAGCTCGGAAACCGGCTGTGCGCGGTTGGATGCAAAGCGGACATCGCGGTTGGTCAGAATACCGACCAGCTTGTTCGAGCCGCGCTCGACAACCGGAATACCCGAAATATGGTTCACATCCATCAGATCAAGCGCATCGGCCAGCGTCTGGTCAGGATGAATGGTGATCGGGTTGACAACCATACCCGATTCGAACTTTTTCACGCGGCGAACTTCTTCGGCCTGCTGTGCGATATCGAGGTTCTTGTGAATGACCCCCATGCCGCCATGCTGTGCCATGACAATCGCCATTGCACTTTCGGTTACCGTATCCATAGCCGAGGAAAGCAGCGGGATTTTCAGGTCAATTTTCTTGGTAATGCGGGTGTTGGTCTGCACCTGAGCCGGCAGCACTTCGGATGCTGCGGGTTTGATCAATACGTCGTCAAACGTCAGGGCTTCTACAATGCGGGTCATCTGGCCACCTCGTTAATCTGAGTTGGCGCGGAATTTATACACGTTACGCCCCAAATGCCAAGTTTTCTGCGCCCATAACAGCCCTGTGATTTTATTGATGCTTTATTTTGCGCATTCCGTTAGAAACTGGTCGATGGGGCTTATGGCAGGCAACGCCGCGTAGACGTTGTCATCCCGCCAACCGTCAAAGCCGCCAAATCCCTGACATCAATGTTATGTGATCTGCATGCGATGCCGTGCGCAAGATGCCGATTTCGCAATCAGGCAACGTCCTGAGCACGGGTATCAAGAACCGTCCCGACAAAATGGCGAACATCACCATCAAGTGTTTCCGCACGCCCCAAAAGACTGGTTGCCTCGTCATGCAGGGCAAGCAGGACATCGCGCGACGCATGGGTGCCCGATGCGACTTCGGTTACGCTATCGACAATGTCGCGCATCAGTTTGACGGCCTGTTCGATACGGTTGCCGATTTCTGTCACCGCGGCGGTTTGTTCGCGGGTTGCCCCCGCTACCAGACGCGCACCATTGTCTATTTCGGCAATGGTTTCACTGATATCGCGCACTGAAATCACGGCTTCGCGGGTCATTTCCTGCATCTGACCGATTTCACGAATGACCTGTTCGGCGGCATGGGCGGTCTGGCTGGCAAGATTTTTGACCTCGGATGCGACAACGGAAAATCCCTTGCCGGCATCGCCTGCCCGCGCAGCTTCGATTGATGCATTCAGGGCCAGAAGATTTGTCTGATCCGCAACATCCGTGATCAGTTCAACCACACCGGTGACCCTAACTGCCAGCGCATCAAGACGCCCCATATGTTCACCAGCCGACCGCGCACGTTCAACAGCGGTTTCCGACAGCGACGCCGATCCGTCAATCTGGCACCCGATCTGCTGGATGGATCCGCTGAATTGTTCGGTCGCGGTCGCAATTCCGTCAAGTGCGGCACTGCTTTCATCTGCGGCCCGGCGCATTTCCGCCGCCTGGATCGCAATTTTACCGACATTCTGCGACAGGAAATCGGAGTTGGTGGTCAGCTTGCGCGCACTATCAGACAAATCGCCGACAACAAGCTTGAGATCATCACCAATCTGCCCGGCACTGTTGCGAAATGTTCTGGTCTGCGCATCCATGACATCAAGTGCCTGATTGACCTTCTGGGCATATCCGACCAGATCACCACGCAGCCCGCGTGGAATGATCTTGCGGAAATAATCCCCGCGCGATGCGCAATTCATCGCAGCAGCGGCTGCTTTGGTGAAGGCTTCTGTCAGGTCAAGCAACTGATTGACGGCATTTTGCATATTGGCAAGCTTGCCCCGGTGCAACCGGTTGGACACGCGCGCATCCATATTGCCATTGGCCGCCGCACGAACAATGTCGCACAGCTCATCAAGATATCGCTGCTGCCGATAGATGGTCAGAAGCCCAACGGCACAACAAACGCTGAGCACCCCGGCAAGGCCCGCAACAACAAGGCCCATATGCGATGACCAGACAAATCCCGCAACAACAGCCAACAGGCCCAGACACCAGCCCCCGGCCAGTACCAGACGCAGGTTAGAGAGTGAAAACAAATTGATCATAATCGACGCCCGCATCCCCCAGAAGCTTCGTGACCATTGCCGTTCCGCGTGCCATGCCTTCTTTGCGATTGCGTTCTTTGGCTTCTTCTTCGCAAAGGGCGGCATAAAGCGGAATGACTTTTTCAATGGCATCACGACGCGGTACGCGACGATTTGAATGATATCCGATGATCTTGCCATCCGGGCCGAAAGTCGGCGTTACATTGGCCAGAACCCAGTAATGGTCACCGTTCGAGCAGCGATTGATGACATAGGCGAAAATTTCGCGACCGGCTTCGATGGTTTGCCATAACAGGGAAAACACACATCTTGGCATGCCGGGATGACGAATGATGCTGTGGGGCTGGCCAAGGATGTCGCGTTCACGGTATCCGGCCACCCGAAGGAACACATCATTTGCATATGTGATCCGACCTTTAAGGTCGGTCTTTGAAACGATAATTTCGTGTTCGTCGAAATAGCGTTCGACGCCGGTCAAGAACAGATTGTCCTGCTTCATCAGTTACACCCCACAACAAAGGACCCACCCCAATCGGTCCATCTGCGCACACACATTTCGTCGCAGATTGAAGGGTAACTATATCCCGCAATGCCAATTACGGGGTTTGATGTAGCGCAAGGGAAAAGACGATTATTTGGCAGTGCCGGCCGTAACCTTTGCCACGACCGGCCCGATCACTATTCCACCGGCGACCAGCCGTCATCTTCACGCAGTTCGGCGTTTTTGATGTCGTCTTCGGCATTGTTCTGGCCACGGAACCCGGTGGCAATCAGATAGGCTTCCGGGCTTTCGGGGCGCGATGCCGGCGGCTTGGCGTGTTTGGTCACGCGGAAATTCTTTTTAACCCGGTCAAGCAAATCGTTTTCGGTACCGCCCTTGAACACCTTGGCAATGAAAATACCACCCGGTGCCAGAACTTCCTCGGCAAACAGCAAGGCATGTTCGACCAGGTCAATAATGCGGATATGGTCGGTTTGACGATGTCCGGTGGTTTCCGGCGACATGTCGGAAATTACCGCATCAACCGGGCCATCAAGGGCCTGCTTGATCATGTCGGGTGCCTTGGGATCAAGGAAGTCGGCCTGCAAACAGGTTGCGCCAGACAGACCTTCCCATTCCAGAATATCCAGACCGACGACCTGGCCCTTGCCATGTTTGGAGCCGACCATGTCAATCGCGACCTGCGTCCAGCCCCCCGGTGCAGCACCAAGGTCAACAATGCGCATTCCCGGGCGCAGCAGATCGAACTGGTTGTTGATTTCAATCAGCTTGAAGGCCGCACGCGACCGGTAGCCCAGACGCTTTGCTTCCTGCACATAGGGATCATTGAGCTGACGGTCGAGCCAACGCGTCGAAGACAGTTTGCGCCCCTTTGCACTTTTGACACGCGTGCGCAGGCCACGGCGTGCGCCGGTATCAATGGCTGCAATGACTGAACCCTTGCGGCGGCGCTGCCCGCCTTTTCCGCTGCGATTTTCGCTCATGATCTTTCCTGAACTGAATTCTGTTTTGGCCAATGGCCTGTCGGGACGATGCGTCTACCGATCAGGATGAAGCCGGAATATGCGACACTGTATGACGGCGCGCGTCGCACGGGTCAATAGCATGACCGTCCGCACGCATCAAATCGACCAAAATACCTTCGCGCAGGCCCCGATCGGCGACCTTGAGCGTCGCCAAAGGCCAGATATCACGAATCGCTGCAAAAATCGCCGCCCCTGCATCCATCAGTTCGGCCCGCTGATTCCCGATACAGGGATGCCCCTTGCGCTTGTCAGATTCCATGCGCAACAGCAATTCGGTCACCCGTTCGGCATCGTCAAAACGCAGATCCGATCCGTCAACCTTATGACGTTCATAGCGTTCAAGACCAAGCGCGATGCCACAGAAAGTCGTCACCGTACCGGATGTGCCGACCATCTGGACCTTGTCATCATCCAGCATGTCAGTACAGCAATTGCGTTTGGCGAATTCTTCAAGACGCTCACGGATTTCGGTCCGCATTGCTTCGAACCGTTCGCGCCGTTCCTCGACCGAGGCATAACGTTCGGTCAGGCACAAAACCCCGCATGGCATCGAAAGCGTTTCAATGCACTGGGTTTTGCCGGTTTTGTCGACCTTGATCCAGCAGATTTCCGTGCTGCCACCGCCAATATCAAACACCACCGCATAGGGGCGTTCATCCAGCAGCGCCGAACAGGCCTGAAGCGCAAGGCGGCTTTCCTCGTCTGGATTGATGATATCAAGGGTGATGCCGGTTTCATCAAAGACACGGCGTACGAATTCTTCGCGGTTATTGGCCGTCCGGCAGGCTTCGGTCGCGACTGCGCGCAAACGGGCACCGGGATGGCGGCGCAATTTTTTGGCACAGACACGAAGGGCATCAATCGCGCGTTCCATTGCCGCTTCGCAAAGATATCCCTTTTCGCGGACACCTTCGCCCAAGCGCACAACGCGCGAAAAGGCATCAATAACCTTGAACCCGTCATTACACGGACGCGCCACCAGAAGCCGGCAGTTCGAACTGCCAAGGTCAATCGCGGCATAAAGCGGCACGGTGATGCAATCGACCATGCGCGCAGGTTTTTCACGGTCACCGGGCACATGCACAGCCTGCCCCGGCTGCGGCATTGCCGGTTTGTCAGGCACCTCAAGCACCGCATGGTCGCCCATTGCAGCGCCGCCTGCGGGGCTTTCTGCCCGGTGCGAGTTGCTATGGGGATTGACCTGCTTCACCTTTCGAAAACCTGCTTTCTGTTAATCGCACTGTCTGTATCGCGGATCATCAAGACATTTATATGACGATCCCGCGAATCAGCTATATGAGTGTAACGACAATCCTCGACAAGGCAAATCCCGTATGCAGTAATCGCATGGTTGAATAAATCGAAACAAAAAAGGGGTTGCCAAACCCGGGCGGGTTTTATACATAGCGCCCCACGCCACGATGCATCGCGTGTCGCGGCGGACCAAGTTTTGTTGGGGAATAGGTTAACGGTAGACCTACGGACTCTGACTCCGTCAGTCCTGGTTCGAATCCAGGTTCCCCAGCCAACTTTGCCGGACGTTGCAATGGCCCAACATTGCGCAAAACATGCGGTCCGGGGTATAAATAACGCACACCAAAGTACTGCTGGGGAATAGGTTAACGGTAGACCTACGGACTCTGACTCCGTCAGTCCTGGTTCGAATCCAGGTTCCCCAGCCACTTTGAAGCGACCTTCCCGATTTCGACCTTTGTTCTTTGTCGTTCTGATCAATGTCGATCAATCATCAATCCTGCGCGCACGCAAATTGCGCGTGATGGCAGCTTTGATATACATCTGTAATCTCGATCACGTTTTCAGGAGACAGGCGATGGATCAGGTCACGGGCGGCTGCCTTTGCGGCAAGGTCACGATCACGGCAACCGGTGCACCTTACCGGGTCGGTTTGTGCCATTGCCTTGATTGCCGGAAACATCATGGCGCGCTGTTTCATGCATCCGCGATCTTTCCCGAAAAGGCCGTGACCATTGCCGGTGAAACCACATCATTCAATGGACGGCATTTTTGCCCGACCTGCGGATCATCGGTTTATGGCCACACCGATGACGAGATCGAAGTCAATCTCGGCATTCTCGATGCCCCGGATCAATTCACCCCGAGTTACGAGCTTTGGACGATCCGGCGCGAAAGCTGGCTACCGGATTTTGCGCTTCGTCATTCTTATGAAAAAGATCGCCCGGAAACCGATCGCAACGAAGATTGATCCTGCCTGCCCGACTGGCACCAGACGGATCATCATGCAGATCGTCATGAACACAAATGACAGGGGGGCGATGACTGATCGGGTTTGTTTTCGGCCGCCTCGCCCGCATCGGACAAAACGCTTGTCCCGGCATCCGTAATCAAAACATCGACGGGCACGTCATATTGGTGGGGCTTGATGTCATCAAGTCGGGTTGCTTCAAACCCGATCCCGACCACCAGTGGCTTGCGCGTCATTGCGGCCAGTGTGCGGTCAAAAAAGCCGCCCCCATAGCCCAGCCTGTACCCTGCCCGATCAAACCCGACCATCGGGGCAAGCAACACATGCACCGGAATTTCGGGGGTATCTTGCGGTTCGGGTATGCGGGCAAAGCCCGGCGTCATTACGGTATCGGGCGTCCAGTCGTGAAAGACCATCGGCATATCCCGGCCCGGAACAACAGGAAGGGCGGCGCGACCACCCTTGGAAATATGGTCAGTTATCACCGGGCGCAGATCGACTTCATTCTGGATCGGCCAGTAAAACCCCACCGTCGCACCACGCCGCGCCGACAGGAAACTGTCAAAATGCGCGCGGATCTGATCGGACAGATTTTTATGGGTTACGCTATCGAGTTCCGATCGCCACCCAAGCAGGATACGCCGAACGGTTTGCCGCCATTCAGACTGGCTTTGTTCATCGTCCGATTGTGGCGGGGTTGGCAAATTCAGGCTCATGGGCGCGATCACAGTTTGCGAATGGAACAGCAGATAGGATGTGCAGATGGACAGAAGCCACAAGCCTACAGCAAAACCCCATAAACGCATAACGCGCCGGGAACCCGGCGCGTTAACGGTTGTCAGCAAAAAAGCTGCAAGCCAGATAGAAATTTAGAGAATGGCGAGTTCTTCTGCCGACATGCGGCCATTGCGACCTTCAATCAGCTCAAACTGAATTTTCTGCCCTTCATCAAGTCCCTGCAGACCAGCACGCTGAACTGCGGTGATGTGCACGAATGCATCTTTTCCGCCTTCGTCAGGGGTGATGAAGCCATAACCCTTGGTCGCATTGAACCACTTAACCGTTCCGGTAGCCATATCCGTAGTCGTCCTTAGTTTAGTAGGCGCATCCCCGAAGTAAGGAGATGCAAGAAAACAGTCCCTGCAACACACCCATTAAGAGCATGATCACCATCAACCAGGAAGCAACCACGCGCATGAAAGATGCACTGCATCGTTTCAACAATTACGCGAAATTTGGGCTTAGTGCAATGGATTCATGTATGAAGTTCTTTTTTCGCCGTCTGATGTCATCGGTAAAATGCATGATTTCGTGCGGTTGAAAATCCCGCAAGGACACATCACCCCTAGATAAAACAATCTTCACGACGAATTCTCGCAACGGTTCCAGATGCAAGAATGCAATTATATCATGGGGATATTTTTTTCATCGAACCGCATATTCAATACAGGCAAATCAGATAGGCGACTGATCCTTGTGACTTTTCCCTGCGTACCGAATGTCGATCCACCTCGGAACCCGCATGAATTCAAATTTCAGATCGGCACATCCTGTTGCGCCGAATGGCGGTTATACGGGCACAATGAAATAAGCTGTTATGTCGCAGTAACTTACGGACCAGATGAAAAGAAATGTCTGATTTTGTCATTTTTTCGGGGACGGTTTCACGTGACATTGCCCCTGAATTGGTTTGATTATGGAACAATGAATCCAAAACGCATCAAATGGATGCGAATTCACAAGATCAATGCATCAGACCATAAGATGCAGCAAATGCGATCGGGACACCGAAAATACTTGAATGGGAACGACTTTCGGATCGGAATACAGTAAGTGACAGCGACAACCAAGATCGCAAACCCGCGTGACATTGCGCAAAACGCCATGGCGCTGATAAACGAGCTTAACCTGCAGCCAACACCTCAGGTTTATCACGTTTTTTACAGCTATTTGTCAGACGAGATTCCCGAACTCAGCCAGTTGGTAAAGGTCCTGATCCGCAACACGCAGGAACTGGACGAAGAAACCGTATACCGGATTTACCACAAATATCTGGGCACCCACGCGGTCGAACAGCATATCAACCAGGGGGTCGAAAGCCTTCAGACAGCGGTTGAACGCGTCGAAGAAGCCGTGCATTCGGTCATGCGCGACACCGAACAGTTCTGTGGCGAATTCGATACCGCATCCCAACG
>Ga0207716_100367_pt1 | contig 20062 bp, 20 predicted proteins | sample TtaePargueraPR_FD_187739 | JGI IMG/M metagenome (GOLD analysis project Ga0207716, IMG submission 187739) | Aerobic enrichment media microbial communities from Bioluminiscent Bay, La Parguera, Puerto Rico - Tt and P2 (5) (SPAdes) | ecosystem: Environmental > Aquatic > Marine > Unclassified ... | reverse complement strand
GGTCACAGGCTCGCGCCACCTGTTCGAAGCGGGTGGCCGCCGCATGCTGCTGGACTGCGGCATGTTCCAGGGCCGGCGCGACATCCGCACCCGGAACTGGTCCGGCCTCGGCGTGCCGCCGGCCACGCTCGACGCCGTCGCCCTCTCGCATGCCCATCTGGACCATTCCGGCTATATCCCGCGGCTGGTCCGCGACGGCTATGACGGCCAGGTCCTGTGCACCCCGCCCACGGCCGATCTGTGCGACATCCTGCTGACCGACAGCGGCTATCTGCAGGAGCGCGACGCGGAATATGCCAACCGGAAGCGCTTTTCGCGCCACGACCCGGCCCTGCCGCTCTACACCGAGGACGACGCCAAGCGGGCGCTCAAACAGTTCCAGGGCGTGGCCTTCGGCCAGACGGTCGAACCGCTCGACGGCGCGCAACTGACCTTCCGGCGCGCCGGCCATATTCTCGGCGCCGCCACGATCACGCTGGACTGGCAGGATCGCCGCATCGTCTTCTCCGGCGATCTCGGCCGCTATGACGATCCCGTCCTGTTCGACCCGGAACCGGTCGAAGCGCCGGACTATCTCCTGCTGGAAACCACCTATGGCGACCGCCTGCACGAGCGCCGCGACGTCGCCGACCTGCTGGAGCACATCGTCCGGCGCACGGTGGGCCGGGGCGGCACGGTGATCATCCCGTCCTTCGCCGTGGGCCGCGCGCAATTGCTGACCTGGTATCTGTGGCAGCTGAAACGCGCCGGCCGGCTGGATTCCGTGCCGGTCTATCTGGACAGCCCGATGGCGATCGACGCCAGCGTGCTTCTGAACAGGCATATCGACGAACACCGGCTGACCGCCGACGACGCCCGGGCCATGGGGAAGATGATCGAATATGTGCGCGACACCGAGCGTTCCAAGGAGCTCACGGCCGACCCCATGCCCAAGATCGTCATCGCCGCCAGCGGCATGGTGACGGGCGGCCGCGTGCAGCACCATCTCAAGGCCTATGCGCCGGACCGGCGCAACACCATCCTGTTCTCCGGCTTCCAGGCGCCCGGCACGCCGGGCGCCGCCATCCTGGCCGGTGCCGACGAGATCCGGCTGCACGGGCGCACCGTGCCCATCGAGGCGGAGATCGCCGACCTGCCCATGCTCTCCGCCCACGCCGATGCGGACGGGCTGATGCGCTGGCTGCGGACCTTCGACCGCCCGCCGCGGCGCACCTTCCTGGTCCATGGCGAACCGCATGCCTCCCGCGCCATGCGCGACCGGATCGAGATGGAGCTGGGCTGGGACTGCCACATTCCCGAGCACGGCGAGCGCGTCGGCCTCTAGCAGGCCCGGATGGCCGGCCCGGACGCGCCCGATTGCTCCGGGCGTGTGGAGCCGATATGCCTTCTCCTGCCGCCCACGCCCGTCACCCCGTGCCCACGGACATCTCATGAACGACCGAACCCTGCTTGCCGATGCCGCACCGCTGATCTTCGCCGGTGCGCCCCTGGATCGCGGCGAGGTGCTGCGCCGCGACGAGGCGCGCGTGGACGCGCTGCTGACCGGGACGGAAGGCTGGTGGCTGATCCTGCAGGAGGGCAATCCGCTGCTGCAGCCGGACGGCTCGATCTTCTGGTTCCACCCGGACGAGCTGGCCGGCCTGCAGCTGACGCCGGAGCGTATCTTCCTGGGCCATTATCGCGGTTCGCCCTGTTTCGCGGCCCAGCTCGCCGCCGATGCGCCCGTGCCGGCCGGTCCGGACGCCGTGGATGCGCGCAAGGCCGCCATGGGCCTGTCGGCGGACGAGGCGGCGATCTACGGCTATGGCAAGTCGCTGCTGGCCTGGCATGGCCGGCACGGCTTCTGCGCCAATTGCGGGCAGGCGACGCGGATCCGGTCCGGCGGCACACGCCGCAGCTGCGACGGCTGCGGGGCCGAGCATTTTCCGCGCGTCGATCCGGTGGTGATCATGCTCGCCACGGACGGCGAGAACTGCCTGCTCGGCCGCCAGGCCGGCTGGCCGCCGGAGATGTGGTCGGCCCTGGCCGGTTTCGTGGAACCGGTGGAAACCCCGGAGGAGGCCTGCGCGCGCGAACTCAAGGAAGAGTCCGGCGTGACCGTCGACCCGGCCGCCGTGCGCTATGTGATGACCCAGCCCTGGCCCTTCCCCTCCTCGCTCATGGTGGGCCTGGTGGCCCCGGTGAGCGATGCGTCGATCTCGGTCGACACGCACGAGCTGGAGACGGCCCGCTGGTTCACCCGCGAGGCCGTGCGCGACATGCTCGCCGGCACCCATCCCGAGGCCGCCATGCCGCCCTCGATCGCGATCGCCCGGCGGCTCGCCGAACTCTGGGTCGAAGGCAGGATCTAGCGCACGAAAAAGCGGGACCGGCGTGGCCGGCCCCGCAGTCTTCCGCCATACGGGCAGCAGACGGATCAGTCGGCGTGCTGGAGGAGAGGTTTCGACCACGCCATGGGCTGGAAGCCGTCATCCAGCTCCGTTTCCGCAATGTGATTGGTGTAGTTGGACATCGTCTTCAGCGTGACGCCGGTGATCACGTCGAGCACGTTCGCCTTCGTGAAGCCGGCCCTGAGCACCGCGTCGATGTCGGAGCGCTCGACCAGGCCACGCTCGCGGACCATGGCGCGGGTGAACTGGTGCAGCGCCTCCAGCCGCGGATCGCTCTCGATGATGCGACCCTCGCGAATCGCCACGAGGACCTCGCGATCGAGCCCGACGCCCAGCGCCTTGGTGGAATCCGCAGCCATGCAGTAGCCGCAATTATTCTCGTAATCCGCGGTCAGCAGCACGACCTGGCGTTCCAGCTCGGTCAGTCCGGACCGGCCGAAGATGGCCGACAGGGTGGCATAGGCGTCGAGTGCGGTCGGCGAGGCGGCCAGCTCGCCCATGATATTGGGAATGAAGCCGAGCCTCGCCTTCACCGATCGCAGGACCGGCTTGGAGTCGGCCGGGGCCGACGTCTCGTCGAAAATGGTGAACCGGGTCATGGGCGTGGTCCTTTCGTGCGATACCCGGCATCACGCCGCCGGGACAGGGATCAGGGCTGACTGAACGGCACGCACGGCACAGGGAATGGATCCACTAGTACCGTTACGAAACCATACCACAAGCTTCGCACTTCTCCGAATCGCAAACCGAAAGAAGCCGCGCCCGGCGGGCGCGGCTTCCTCCTGATCCGGTCCGGCCGGTTCGCTCCGGACGGCCCTAGCCGCCAAGACGGCGCACATAGGAAACGCCGTAGAAGTCGGCATCGCCGCCTTCGTCGTAATCGTAGCGGGTATAGTCGACGCGCACGCCGTTATCGCCGGCGAAATACCATTCGCCGCCGACGCCATAGGCCCAGGCGTCATCGTCGGCGCTGAAGTCCAGGCCGGCCACGTCGGCTTCCGCCTCGGTCGTGGTGTAGCCGCCGCGCAGGAAGACATTGGCCTGCTCGTTCGACCACGGGCGGACCACACCGAAGGCGCCGGCCGAATAGTCCATCGACACGTCGCCGGTCACACCGCCCACGGAGACGGATTCGTCGGCGATGCCGATATTGGCCTGGCCTTCCACGCCGAAATAGCGGTTGAAGTCGTAGCCGCCGCGCACGACGGCGGTATCCAGTTCGACATCGTCGAAATCGGCGCGTTCATAACCCGCTCCGAGCTTGAACTGGCCGTCCTGGGCGGCCGCACCGGCCGTCAGCGCGAGGACGGAAAGGGAGGCAAGAGAAAGAGTACGCAACATGGTCATCAACCTTACTAGTCTGTTCTACGGCGATTGGCCGTTGGCTTTGTCCCAGCCCGCTCCCGAGCTGGGAGCGCGGCCGGGCCGGTTCAAGACGGCCGTCTGCAGTCGGACGGACCGCTCGCCTCCCCCTTGCAGCGCTGCTCGCGGTCCGCGCCGTCCAAGGCATCCGGCACAAGGGACACAACGCGCGAAACGGAATTTTTCGTCTTTCCGAAGCATGAAAATCCGGCAAGCCTGCGGTCATGCGGCGTGTTAACGCATGCACAAGAACGCGCTGGACTGTTGCCTGTCCGCGCAGCGCGTGCCAAACACGGGCCCGACTTTCGACCTGACTAAATTTGGGGGCGTCTATGGGCGATCTCTTCTGGAACAAGGTGGCCGGTGTGGTCATCGGTGCCGTGCTGGCCGTGATGGCCATTACGGAGCTGGGGCACCTGCTGGTTCCCTCGCACGCCGCGCACGAACTGACCGACGAAAACACCTCGTATCCGGTTGACTGGGCTGCAATCGAATCCGGCGGTAGCGGCGATGCCGAGCCGGAAGAGGAAGGCCCGACCGACTACGGCCTGCTGCTGGCCAATGCGGACATATCCAACGGCGAGCGCGTCGCGCGCCGCTGTGCCGCCTGCCACACCTTCGAGGAAGGCGGGGCCAATGGCGTCGGCCCGAATCTGTGGGGCGTCGTCGGCCGCCAGGTCGCCGCGCACGAAGGCTTCTCCTATTCCGCCGCGCTGCAGGAACTGGGCGGCGAGTGGACCTATGAGGCGCTCAACCACTTCATCGAGAGCCCGGCCTCCTACGCCCCGGGCACGGCGATGTCCTTCCGCGGCCTGAGCGACGAAGCCCAGCGCTTCGACCTCATCGCCTATCTGCACAGCCTGTCCAACGATCCGCTCCCCTTCCCCGATCCGCTGCCGGAAGAGGAAGAGATGTCGGAAGACGTTTCGGACATGGCCGAAGAGGCGGGTGAAGCCATGGGCGACATGGCCGAGGACGCCGGCGAGCAGGCTGCCGAGATGATGCCGGAGGGCGAGGATGCCGCCCCGGCCGAGGAGCCGGCCGCTGACGAGCCCGCCGCCGAAGAACCGGCGGCCGAAGAGGAGCCGCAGGAGGAAGGCGGCCACTAGGCCTCTCCCGCTGCTTCAAGGAAACAGGCCCCGGACCGGACGGTCCGGGGCCTTTTCTTTGACCGGCCGGACGCCGGCGCTGCCGGTCGCATGCGCAAAGCCTGCTGCGCGGCCATTTCGCTCCCGACTTCGAGGCCGCCGTGGACAACACCCTTGCCCAAAACGCAAAATCATCGAAGGGCTGAGGGGTCCGGCAGCCCCGTCTCCGGGCGGGCCAGGAGGAAGGCGGCGATGAAAATCAGGGTTATCGCTCCCGCACGATGGATCGGCGAGGACACGTTCTCGGCCTTCGCGGACAAGGTCGGTGGCGCTGTGGACGAGGTCCGCGCCGGCCGGCATGTGCACGAACGCAACGGGCAGCTGGCCGGCGATGACGCACAGCGGGCCGCCGCACTGAGCGCCGGCCTGGCCGATCCCGACGCCGACATCCTGTGGTGCGCGCGCGGCGGCTATGGCGCGGCCCGCATCATCCGGCACATCGAGGCGCGGAAGGCGGGAAAGATCCTGGTCGGCTACAGCGACATCACCGCCCTCTTCGGCGCCTGCCGGGACTGGGGCGTGCTGGCGGTACACGGCCCCATGCCGGTGGATATCGACAAGCCCGGCGGCGCGGAACGCCTCGAGGCGACGGCCCGCACGCTCCGGCGGATCCGGGACGAGGCCGCCGTACCGGCCGCCGGCTTCGATCTGGAGCCTGTCGTCCCCGGGGAAGCCTCCGGACCGGTGATGTGCGGCAACCTGGCCGTCATCGCCTCCCTCATCGGCACGCCCTTCGAACTCGACCCGAAGGGCGGCCTCCTGATTCTCGAGGATGTCGGCGAGTACCGCTATGCGCTCGACCGCATGGTCTTCCAGCTGAGCCAGTCGCGCCTGAGCTCGAACCTGTCGGGCATCGTGCTGGGCGATTTCAGCGACACCCAGGACAATGACGTGCCCTGGGGCCACGACATCGCGGAGATCGTCGCCCTTCACTTCCCGGGCATTCCGGTTGCGACCGGCATGCCGGTCGGACACGCCGACAGGAATACCGCCATCGTGATCGGACAGCCCGGCCGTCTCTCGGTCGGCGCGTCCGGCCATCTGGCGCTTGCCCCCTGCCGTATCCAACACCCTGCCATGACCCTGGAGGCCGAATGATGACGTCACAGGTGGACCGCGTCGCCCTGGTGAAGGCCACGCTCTACGCCGAGCCCTCGACCGACAGCGAGACGGTGAGCGAGCTGATCTACAACGAGACCGTCCGCGTCGAGGCGCGCGATGGCGACTGGTGCTGCGTCGTCAGCCTGCATGACGATTATCCCGGCTGGATCCGGACCGAAGCACTGGCGCCGGCCGCGGCCGGCCGGCCCGGCATGGAAAGACGGTTCTGCCTGACGCGACAGGCCGCCGCCTATGAAAGCCCTGACGAGGAGAATGCGAGCCTTTTCGTCTCCTACGGCACACCGGTCGATATCGTCGAACGGGCCGGCTCGGGCGAGGCGGCACGCGTGCGCGACATCAACGGGCTGTGGTTCGGCGACACCGACGTCCTGCCGCCGGACAGCCAGCGCTCCCTCGGCGAGGAAGCACGCAAGTTTCTCGACATTCCCTATGTGTGGGGCGGCCGCTCGGATCTGGGCATCGACTGTTCCGGCCTCGTCCAGCAATGCTGCCGCGCCCGGGGCCTGGAGATCCAGCGGGACACGTCCCAGCAGGTCCACACGACCGGCACGGCGATCGGTTCGCCGGACCGGCACCAACCGGTGCGGGACGACATCGTCTACCTGCCCGGTCATGTGGCGATCGCGCTGGATGCGGCAATGGCCATCCACGCCGACGGGCTGGCCATGCATGTGCGGATCGATCCCCTGGAAAAGATCTTCGCCGATCGCGGCAAGACGTTCGACCAGGGCCTGATCCGGCGCCTCTAGGGCCGCGTCACCGGATGCGGCATGGCAATGCGCACCGACCGTGCGATCTGCGGCACCCAGTCCGGCGAGGACCGGGTTTCCTCGGCGCGCAGGGCGACGCGTTCGCCGTAGTCGTAGAGGAAGACGGCGCCTTTCACGGTGCGGTGCACGGAGACGTCGCGCCGGTCGCTGCGGTCCTTCTTGCGGCGCACGAAGCCCTGACGCTCCAGCACGTCCAGCGCCCGCGTCACGGCCGGTTTGGGCAGGCCGAGCGTCTTGGACAGGTCGCGCACGGCATGCGGGCCGGGCTGCATGAAGATGGACAGGAGCAGCGCGAACTGGCGCGCCGTCAGGTCCGCCGATCCGCCCTGCAGCGTATCGGCCGAGACCCGGCGCATCATTTCAAGCGAGGTCATCGCCTGCGACGCCATCGATGGGCACTCCCGTTCAGCCTGTGCATCCCTCAGCGGGACTGCAGGCTATTTTTGGAAGCGCTCCTTGAGCATTTGGTAAACGGCGCGCGCGGCATGCATGTCGCCGCCTTTGGGCCGGCCCGGACGGTCCTTGGGATTCCAGGCGAAAATGTCGAAATGCATCCAGGCGGCATCGCCCACGAAGCGGCGCAGGAAGAGCGCCGCCGTGATCGACCCGGCCATGGGCATGGCCGTGGAATTGACGATGTCGGAAATCTCGCCGTCGATATCGCCCTCATAACCGTCCCACAGCGGCATGCGCCAGACCGGATCGGAGGCCTTCACGGCCGCGCCGGCAAGATCCGCCGCCAGCCCGTCATCATCGGTGTAGAAGGGCGCGATTTCCGGTCCCATGGCCACGCGGGCGGCGCCGGTGAGCGTCGCGAAATCCATCAGCAGTTCGAGATTCTCTTCCTCGGTCGCCCGCGCCAGCGCGTCGGCCAGCACCAGACGGCCCTCGGCATCGGTATTGTCGACCTCCACCGTGAGCCCCTTGCGCGAGGTCAGCACGTCGCCGGGCCGGAAGGCGCCGGCGCCGACGGCATTCTCGACCGCCGGCACGAGAAGATGCAGGCGCACCGGCAGGTCCATCGCCATGATCATGCGCGCCAGCCCCATCGCATTGGCCGCGCCGCCCATGTCCTTCTTCATCAGGCGCATGAACTGCGCCGACTTCAGATCCAGCCCGCCGCTGTCGAAACACACGCCCTTGCCGACGATCGCCACGCGGGGATGGCTTTCATCGCCCCATTCCAGCTCCAGCAGGCGCGGCGCCTCGCCGGCCGCCCGGCCGACGGCGTGGATCATGGGATAGTTCTGGGCCAGAAGATCGTCGCCGCGCACGACATGGACCGTGGCGCCGAAAGCCTCGGACAGTTCGCGGAAGGCGTTTTCCAGGCCCTCCGGCCCCATCCGGTCGGCCGGCGTATTGACCAGGTCGCGCGTCAGGGCGACCGACCCGGCCACCGCTGCGGCCTCGTCCGCGTTCGCCCCCTCGGGCAGGACCAGGCGGGCCGGTTCGCGGTCGGCCGGCTTGTAGAGGGTGAAGCTGTAGCCGCCCATCGCCCAGGCCGTCGCCGCCAGGGTGGGGTCCCAGCTTTCGGGCAGGGCCTCGATGCGCCAGGTGCCGCCGGCCAGTGCCTTGGCCGCCGCGCCCAGCGCGAAGACGTCCTGCCCCTTGCCGATCCCGAGCCAGGCCTCGCACGCCCCGTCGGCGGGAAAGCGCACGACCTGGCCCGGCTTGCCGTCGAACCCGTCCGCCAGGGAGCGGTGCTCGGCCGGCAGCGCCTCGACCTGGCGATCGCGGTCCTCGACGGTCACCAGGCGCAGGAGCGATCCTGAGCCGTCGGATGCGAATATCGAAGTCATGGCAAGCCTCTCGTGAGCGCCGCTGCGCGGCCGGTAGCGATTAACGCATTCTTGACCGGGTGGGCGCAGATTCAAGGGAAGCTCACAGTTGACCGATTCGACCCATGCGACCGACCACGACCCTTGCCGCTTTCGCCGCCCTCGCCCTTTCGGCTTGCGCCACCACGGCCGCGACCGATGAGGAACAAGCCGTCATCGACACGATGAACGAGAACACGATCGTGCCGGCCTCGCAGTCGGAACGCGAGGCGATCCGCAGCCAGGACCTTCTTACCCAGGCGGCCTTCTGGGCCGAGGCGCACGAGCTCAACCCGTCCGATGTGGAAGCCGCGATGGAGCTGTCCAACGCGCTGCGCCAGCTGGGCAATCACCGCCGTGCCGCCGAGATCGCCCAGCAGACGCTGGCGCTCTATCCGGACAATGCGGAACTCCTCTTCGCCCATGGCAGCGCGCTGGCGGCCGCCGGCCGCGGCGCCGCCGGGCTGGAATCCCTGCGCCGGGCGAGCGAGCTGGATCCGGGCAACTGGCAGTATCTCAATGCGCTGGGCGTAGCCCAGGAGCAGGCCGGACAGACCGGCCCGGCCCGCAGCAGCTTCCAGGCCGCCCTGGACATCCAGCCGGGCCACCCGTCCATCCTGTCGAATATTGCCCTGTCCTACGCCTCCACGGGCGAGGCGGAGACCGCCGAGCGCATGCTGCGCGAAGCGATGATCCGGCCGGGCGCCGATCCGACGGTGCGCCAGAACCTGGCCCTCGTCATCGCGCTGCAGGGGCGTTTCGAGGAAGCGGAAACCATGGCCCGCGTCGATGTCTCGCCGGAAATGGCCGAGGCGAACATGGCCTATATCCGCGCCATGCTGACCTCGCGCCGCCGCTATGACGCGGTGCGCGCCCAATAGCGGCTAGGTTTCCAGATAGCGGGCGTTATAGCTCACGGGAAAATTCACCGACCGGGCGATGAAGCAATAGCGGTGCACCTCGCCGTGGATGGCGTCGGCACGGGCGGTATCCGAGCCGGCCTCCAGCGTGATCACCGGGTTGAGCGTGGCCCGCAGGAAACGCCCCGCCCCGTCCGGCGCCGTTTCGCCCACGCCTTCCGGCGCATCCTCATAGGCCGTCACCACGATGCCCGCCACACTGGCCAGGTGCAGATACCAGAGCATGTGGCAGGCCGAGAGCGAACTGAGCAACAGGTCTTCCGGATTGGGCAGCGACGGGTCGCCGCCCAGCAGCGGGTCGTTGGAACAATGGATCACCGGCTTGCCCGGCGTCTCGATATTCCAGGTCCGGTCGTAACCCTTGTAGCTCCGCGTCCCCTCGCCGCGATCGCCGGTCCACACTACGCATGCGCCATAGACATGTTCGCTGGCCATTCGATCCCCCTGGCTGGATGAACCGCTATATCGGAGACCGGCGATCCGGACGCAAGCCGCGCGCCCGGTGTCAGCGCAGGAAACCGCGAACGCGGAGGAAGACCAGGGCGCAGATCGCGACGAGGTGGCCGATGAGGTGCAGATAGCCGCTCAGATCGTTCATCATCTGCGGTATCGAGGTCATCATCACCCAGTCGGCGATGCCCGGCACAAGGCAGGCGGTGAGGATGAGAGGCGCCCGGCGGGAGCGCCGCAGGGTGGCCACCAGGGCCAATACGAAACCCGCCGCCGCGACAATGAAGACCGCCTCGTGCAACGCGGTCACCTGGTCGTAATAGCCGTAGACATCCAGCGCGAGCAGGTCCGGCGGCCAGACCCCGAGCCTCACCCCGATCTCCACGATGCTCCACCAGATATAGGCCAGCGCCTGACGGCCGACGAGCAGGACGGCGACGGCATAGACCAGCCAGTCCGTGCGGCGGGACCGGGACATGTCCGTGCTCACGACGCACCGCCCGCGGCCGGGCGGCCCACGCCCCTGCCCGTCACGGTCAATCCACGCCCAGCGGCGGGGGCGGAGGCGGCGGCGGGGGGCCGTCCTCGGCATCCTCGACCTTCTTGAGCGGAAAGTCCTTGCGCAGGATCGGCGAGACCAGCGTGTGGTCGAAGCGGAAATCCTCGACCAGGTCGCGCAGCTCCGTCGGGGCGCGGCCGTTCTTGGAGGCCTCGGTGCCGCGATAGAGCGCGTAGAGCTTGAGATAATTCTTGTCGTCGCGCGACAGGGAGGTGTCGTCGAGCCGCGAACATACGGTGACGAGGCGCTGCAGCCCGTTGCGCCGCTTGCCGGCCTTCAGCTCGATCATGGCCGTGGCCAGGCCGACCTTCCAGCCCATGTCGGCATAATGGGTCTTCGGCGCGCCCGACAGCGCCTTGCGCGCGGCGGACACGTCGTCGCCGGCGAGCGCTTCCATGGCTTCGCCGACGGCCAGGTCGGCGGCGCGGATCTCCTCACGGAGCCTTTCGGCTGTCTTGCGCCCGGAAAACATGGGCTGTGTCCACCTGTGCAGCATGCGGCGTGCGATTCAAATAGCGCGCCAGCGCGAATTTTCACAGGCTGTTGAAGCGGATGATCGCCGGACCGAGAATGACGACGAACAGCACGGGCAGGAAGAACACGATCATCGGCACCGTCAGCTTGGCCGGAAGCGCGGCAGCCTTCTTCTCGGCATTCGCCAGACGCATGTCGCGATTTTCCTTCGCCATGACCCGCAGGGCCTGTCCGAGCGGTGTACCATATCGTTCCGCCTGAATCAGCGACGTGCACACAGCTTTTACACCGGGGTGGTTGGTGCGGCGGGCAAGGTTCTCATAGGCCGTCCGGCGGTCCTGCAGATAGGACAGTTCGGCCGTGGTGAGCGAGAGCTCCTCGGCCAGCTCGATCGACTGGGAGCCGACCTCGGTGGACACCTTGTGGAAGGCGGCCTCGATCGACATGCCCGATTCCACGCAGATCAGCAGCAGGTCGAGCGCGTCGGGAAAGGCGCTCATGATCGATTGCTGACGCTTCTGGGCGGCATTCTTCAGATAGACGTTCGGCGCGTAGTAGCCGAGAATCCCCAGGCCGAAGGCGAGACACCAGCGGGTGATCGTCGGAAGGCCGAAATCATTGATCATGAAGACATAGAAGGCCGTGCCTGCGAACAGCACGATCGGCGAGGCCAGGCGGAAGAAGTAGAAGGCCACGACCGGCTTGTTGCCGCGCAGGCCGGCCTGCTGGAGCTTGGCGTGCAGATCGGGGTCCTCGAAGGCCTTCTGCAGGTTCAGCGCGTCCACGACCTTGCGCATCAGCCCCTTGGCCTCGGCACCGCGGATCGAGCTGGAGCGCCCGGCCTGTTCCATTGCCTCGCGGCTCTTGCGGCGCAATTCCTCGCGGCGGTTGCGCACGCCCTTGATCCGCTTGTCCAGCGAATCATTGCTCATCGCGGGCGCCGCCAGCGTCACGATGGTGGCGAAGACCAGCACGGCGGTGACGATCATCACCAGGTTTTCCGGCGAGATCAGGAAGTCGCGGATGTCGTCGAAATCGAGTCCGAACATGCCGCCCTCAGATCTTGAAGTTGATCATGCCGCGCATGACCATGATGCCGATGAACATCCAGCTCGCCCCGCCCAGCAGCATCAGCTGGCCCGTGGGGTGGGTGAACATCTCGCCCATGTAGGACGGCGTGGTCAGGTAGACGATCGCCAGCACGCCCGGCGGCAGCGAACCGATGATGAAGGCGGAAGCCTTGGCTTCCGAGGACAGCGCGCTGATCTTCTCGCGCATCATCTTGCGCGAGCGGAGCACGTTGGAGAGATTGGACAGCGTCTCGGCGAGATTGCCGCCCGTCTTCTGCTGGATCACCAGCACCGTGCGGAAGAAGTTCAGCTCCGGCAGCGGCATGCGCTCGCACATCCGGTCGAGCCCGTCCGGCAGGTTCACGCCCACCGCGATACCCTCGACCAGCTTCTGGAATTCGGTGCAGACCGGGTCCGGCGCTTCGGCCGCGACGATCTTCAGGCATTCGTTGAGCGGCAGGCCGGACTTCACGCCGCGCACGATGACGTCGAGCGAGTTGGCGAATTCGCTGGTGAAGGCCTTCTGGCGCCGCCCCCGCAGGAAGCCCAGCCACCAGCGCGGCAGGCCGAGACCGCAGATCAGCGTGGCCGCCGCGACCACCAGCAGGTTCTGTCCCGTCACGAGCGCCACCAGCGCGCCGGCGAGCGCCGCGCCGGCCGAGATCATCCAGAAAACCGTCGGCGAAAACGACATGCCGGCCTGGCGGATGCGGGCCTTCACGGTCAGCGTCTTCTTGCGCTGGTCGCGCTGGCGCTGCTCCATGTCCTTGAGCGATTCCTGAACCTGGCGCTTGCGCTGGGCGGCCTGGTCGAGCGCCGCCGTCTGGCGCTTGCCGCGCACCAGCTGGCCGTCGCCGACCGCACGATTGATCCGCTTTTTCGACTGCGCATCGCCCATCGAGCCGACGGCGACCCAGCCGACACCGCCAACGGCGACGAAGGCCGCCGCGGCGGCGAGCAGGAAGGCCATGTCCGGATTCATGCCTCAGACCTCCGCTGCGTCGAGCGCGTTCGCGAGTTCGCGCTCCAGGCCGAAATAGCGCGCGCGGTCCCAGAATTTCGGACGCGCGATACCGGTCGAGGCGTGCTGGCCGAGGATGTGGCCATGCTCGTCCTCGCCCTGGATCTCGTAGAGGAAGAGGTCCTGGGTGACGATGACATCGCCTTCCATGCCGACCACTTCGGTGATGTGGGTGATCTTGCGCGAGCCGTCGCGCAGGCGCGCCGCCTGGATGACGACGTCGATCGAGCCGACGATCATTTCGCGGATCGTCCGCGTGGGCAGGTTGTAGCCGCCCATGGTGATCATGGATTCGATCCGCGACAGGCCTTCGCGCGGCGAGTTGGCGTGCAGCGTGCCCATCGAGCCGTCGTGACCGGTATTCATGGCCTGCAGGAGGTCGAAGGCCTCCGGGCCACGCACCTCGCCGACGATGATCCGTTCCGGGCGCATACGCAGGCAGTTCTTGACCAGATCGCGCATGGTGACCTGGCCGGAGCCTTCCAGGTTCGGCGGTCGCGTTTCCAGGCGCACCACGTGCGGCTGCTGCAGCTGGAGTTCCGCGGCGTCCTCGCAGGTCACGACCCGCTCGTCTTCCTCGATGAAGCCGGTCATGCAGTTCAGGAGCGTCGTCTTGCCCGAACCGGTACCGCCGGAGATCAGCACGTTACAGCGGCTGGCGCCGATGATCTCGAGAACCTTGGCGCCTTCCGGCGTGATGGAGTTGAACTCCACCAGGTTCTTCATCGTCAGCTTGTCCTTCTTGAACTTACGAATGGTCAGCGTAGGACCGTCCAGGGCCAGCGGCGGCGCGATCACGTTGACACGCGAACCGTCCATCAGGCGGGCGTCACAGATCGGCGAGCTCTCGTCGACCCGGCGGCCGACCTGGCTGACGATGCGCTGACAGATATTCATCAGCTGGGCATTGTCGCGGAAGCGGATATTCGTCCGCTCGACCCGGCCGTTCACTTCGATGAAGACGTCGTCGGCCCCGTTGACCATGATGTCGGCGATGTCGTCGCGCGCCAGAAGCGGCTCCAGCGGACCGAAGCCGAGCACGTCGTTGCAGATGTCCTGGAGCAGGTTTTCCTGCTCCGCGATCGACATGGCGACATTCTTGATCGAGATGATCTCGGTGACGATGTCGCGGATTTCCTCGGCCGCGGTCTCGTTGTCCAGGCGCGCCAGCTGGCCCAGATCGATGGTGTCGATCAGCGCGTTGAAGATCGTCGTCTTGATCGCGTAATACTCTTCCGACCGCCCGGTGGCGTCGGGCACGCCGCGCGTGCGCGCGGCTGCATTGGCGGCCGGCTTGGGCGTCTTGGCCGCCTGGAAGGTCTGCGGAGCCGGCTTGGGCGCCGGTTTCTGCGCGGGCTTGGGCGCGGCCGGTTTCGCAGCCGGTTTGGGCGCCGGCGCTTCCGCGCGCCGCTGTTCGCCCTCGTCCTCGCGCGGCGCGTCCGTCACCTCCGCCGGAGGCGGGGCGGGCGTTGTCGGGCGTGCGGTGGGACCTCCGGCGCGCTTGCCGAACATGGCAGACTAGCCTCCGAGCAGTTTTCCGAACATGGAACGCGAACGCTGCGGCGCCGTGACCCGGCCGGTCACCAGCCCCGCGAGATGGCCGAAGCCTTCCGCCGCCTTGGACTTGGCGTCGAGCTCGGTGATCATCTGGCCGTTATTGGCCGCCTTGCCGAAGAGCTGCGGCTCGAAGGGCAGCACCAGGGCCGGCTGGGTGCCCAGCGCCTCGGCGAAGTCCTTCACCGGGATTTCCGGGCGTTTGGGCATGCCGGCCATGTTGATCACGACCTTGGGCGGCTCGTCATTGGGACGCGCGCTGGTGACCAGGTCGAACAGGTTTTTCGCATTGCGCAGCGAAGCCAGATCCGGGGCCACGGTGACCACGACCTGGTCGGCGCCGAGCAGGGTCTGCTTGACCCAGGGCATCCACATGTGCGGCAGGTCCAGCGCGACGAAGGGCGCCTGGCGGCGGACCTTGTCCAGCACGATCTCGTAGTCGGCGGGGGAATATTCCCAGTCCTTGTCCAGCGTGGCCGGCGCGGAAAACAGGCTGAGCCGTTCGGTGCAGCGCACCAGCAGACGGTCCAGCAGCGCGTCGTCCAGACGGTCCGGCTCGGCCAGGGCATCGCCCAGCGTCTGGGCGGGATCCTGGTTGAAGTCGAGACCGGCGGTGCCGAAGGACAGATCCATGTCCACCAGGACAGCGTCGGACTGCAGGCCCTCGGTCAGCGCCCAGGCGCAATTGTGCGCCACGGTCGACGAGCCCACGCCGCCCTTGGCGCCGATGAAGGCGATCGACTTGCCGGCGAAGGGCTGGTCGGGATCGAGGAAGAGTTCGGAAATCGTGCGGATCAGGTGCAGCGGCGTCATCGGCGGCACCATGTACTCGCTGACCCCGCGCTTCATCAGCTCGCGGTAAAGACCGATATCGTTGGCGGCGCCGACGATGATGACCTTGGTTTCCGGATCGCACACACCGGCCAGCTCCTCGAGCTGGTCGAACAGGCCACGGCCGCGCATGCCGGTCTCCACGATCAGGAGGTTCGGCGTCGACTCGTCGTGATAGCGCTCGATCGCCGCGGGCAGACCGCCCAGCTCGACGGTCACGTGCGCCTTGGCCAGGCGGCGGTCATTGGCCGCATTGTGGATCAGCGCCCCGGTCTCCGGACGCTCGCAGAAGGCGCCGACGGAGATGCGCGGCACAGGCTGGTCGGACACATCGCTGTCGACCTCGCCGTAGAAGGCATCGCCCGGCCCGATCGCGGCGACCTCCTCGCGCAGGTCTTCAAAACCGCCCTGTCCGGGATCGTAGGGCTGGCGCGGCGAGGCGGCCGGCGCATAGGCGTCGGCCTCGTCCTCGAAACCGGCCTCCTCCAGGAAAGGATCGTCCTCTTCCTCGACTTCGTAGCCGGCCCCGAAACCGCCCTGCGGCGCGTTCATCGCCGCCTGTTCCGGCTCGGGTTCGCTTTCGCCCAGCAGCATGCGTTCGACATCGGCCGCTTCCAGGAAGGGGTCGTCACCGTCCAGCAGCGGATCGGTCTTGAGGGCTCTGTTTGCGTCGTTCATCTTTCGCGCCTTTCGCCCCCTTTAGTTGTCGCCGACTTGAGAGACCGCGCCGCTCTCGTCCTCGGAACGTGCGCTCGCGGTCGCCTCCCCGGCCCGGTAATTGTCGAGCACGTTCTGCCGCCGGCCCGTGTCCGGCACCCCCATTGTGCGCGGCGCCACCAGGTCGCGCGGATCGGCGACCATCGTGGCGAGATTGGCTGCCATGGCGCAGCCGAAATTGCTTTGCGGACGATTGTCCCGCTCGACGGCGAGATTGTCCCATTGCCGGCCGCACTCCGGCGCCACCGCCGCATAGCGGCGGAAGGAGAAGATCAGCCGGCCGGCCTCGCCGCCGCGCGCGTCATAGGCGCCGCCGGCGATCTGCCGCCAGTCGATGCCCTGCTCGTAGAAGAAGGTGCGCGCCTCGGAGATCGCGCCGATCGCCGCATCCTGGTTGTACGCACCCTGCGGGTAGCTGATGACCAGCGGGCCGTGGCCGCGCGACATGTATTCCTGCGCGATGGCCGCCAGCTGGTCGCGCTGCGCCCAGGTCAGGCCGTTGTCGCGCGGATCGATCGGCATTTCGCTGCGGAAGGTTTCTTCCACGGCCGTCGCCTGGGGCAGACCGAAATCCGCCGTCGGCGTGGCGGCGCAGGCCGAGAGCGCGGCCAGCGAGGCCAGGGCTGCGAATGTGTTGCGGTAGGCCGTCATCACCAACTCCACTACTCGAACAGATAGCCGACGGGGCCGTTCCAGCCCCGGTCGCCGGTGTCGGCGCCGGGCACGGAATAGACCTGGTTGATCCGGTTGAAGAGGAAGGCCGTCGCCTCGTGCGGCGTGCGGTAGCCGTCGGCGGGCGTGTCCAGCTGGTTCGGATTGGCCGGATCGACCAGATAGGGCGTCACCAGCACCACAAGCTCGGTTTCCTGGTTCTCGAAGTCGCGCGAGCGGAACAGGGTGCCCAGAACGGGCAGGTTCCGCACACCGGGCACGCCGTCGAGATTCTGGCGGGTCTCTTCCTGGATCAGGCCGGCCAGCACCATGGAGCCGCCGGAGGGCAGTTCCACCGTGGTTTCGGCCCGGTTCACATTGAGCGCGGGAATGGTCAGGCCGGGCACGGTGCCGATCACTTCGCCATTCTCGCCGATGACGGCACTTTCCTGGGCATTCAGCGCGCCCTGCGTGGTCAGCTCGGACACTTCCGTGGAGATCCGCAGGCTGATGCGGCCTTCCGACAGCACGACCGGCGTGAAGCCGAGACCGACGCCGAAGGGCTTGTATTCGATCATCACATTGCCGTCGCGGTCGCGCCCGACCGGCACCGGGAATTCGCCGCCGGCCAGGAAGTTCGCGGATTCGCCCGTGATGGCCGTGAGATTCGGCTCGGCCAGGGTGCGCACCAGGCCGACGCGTTCCATCGCCTGCAACAGGGTGGACACGTCGGTGATGCCGGTCTGGTTGCCGCTGGCCCAGTCGATCAGCGCACCGGCACCGCCGAGGAAACGGCCGACGCGGGAAAACTCCGGATCGGTCTCGATCTGGAAGCCGAACTCGCCGGAATTGCCGGCCGCGGTCAGGTTGACGCCCAGCTGGCGCACGATGGTGCGGCGCATTTCCACGATGCGCACTTTCAGCATGACCTGTTCGCGGGCCTGGATGGAGACCATGGAGAGGATGTTCTCCGGATCGTCCACCCAGCGCTGGGCGATGCGCATGGCGGCATCGGCGTCCGCGGCGCTGGGCACCGAACCGGACAGGACGATGTGGTCGTTCATGGCTTCCGCCTGCACCCGCGCATTCGGCAGGAAACGCTCCAGCGCGCCCTGCAGCGGGGAGAGGTCGCGCTCGACGCGAAGGTCCAGGTCGAGGATGAGCTGGCCGTCGGCATCGAAGAAGAAGGCGTTGGTCTGGCCGATGCCCATGCCCATCAGATAGGCGCGGCGCGGCGTGCGCACGACGGCGTCGACGACCTCCGGATTGGTCACCAGCACGTCGGCGACATCGACCGGCAGGTGCACGACAGCCGCCTTGGACAACGGCAGGTCCAGCGAGCGCGAGACCGGCCCGTCGCCGGGTTCGCGGATATGCACCTGCATCGTGTTGCCGCGCTCGGTCCCGGACGCCTGGGCGTGGACCGGGCCGGCCGCCAGGGCAATCGCGGCGAGAAGGATCAGGGAGCGGATCATCGCGTCGGTCCTCACTCGTCTCCGGCCAGCGCGACCTGCTGGACATGGCCGTAGCGGATCAGCGTCACGTGGCTGTTGCGGGATGACGTGCCGTCGGTCAGCGCGGCGCTGTCCTGCGGTTCGCCGCCGGAGATCAGCACCGGCCCGCCTTCATTGTCGGTCAGGCTGCGCAGCACGAGAGAGACCTCGCCGCGCACCACCGCCACGGAGACCGCGCGCGCCTGTTCCGGCGTCAGCTCCAGCGTGGCGGTGTCGCCGATAACGTTTTCCTCGCCCTCGCCGCCTTCACCGAAGACCTCGTCGATGGCCAGCACGCGGGCATTTTCAACGATGGTGCGCGCGACATAGGCGCGCCGCGCGCCGCGGCCGCCTTCGCTCTCCTCCTCGAAGGAGACGATCACGTCGACCCGGTCGTTCGGCAGGATGAAGCCGCCCGCCCCGCGCTCCGCGGAGATCGGAACCGCCACGGCTCGCATGCCCGGAGAAAGGACCGCCGCCATGAAGCCGGCATCGCCGGGCTGCACCAGACGGCGCCCGGTGATCGGTTCGCCCTGGGCGATCGGCGCCCGCACGACCGAACCGGCGAAATCCTCGATGCCCTGACCGCTTCCCTCGACGATATAACCCGGCGAAACGGCCTCGTCGGGCCAGGCCTGCCAGTAGAAATCGGATGCGCTGGTACGTGCGCCCGTCGCGAGATCGCCCCGCGCCGCCAGCACACGGACCGAGGGACGCTCCTCCTGGACCTGCACCACCTGCGGGGCGGCGTCCTGGCCGGACATCGCCTGCTTGACGAAAAAGGCCACGGCGATCGCGGCGATCGCGGCGGCGGCTAGGATGGCAATGCGAACAGCGTTCATGGGACGCTTCGAACCTCTCGGGCGCACGAATACGCCCCACAGGAGAAGCGGAATTCCTCAAAGTCGCGTTAATGCTATCGGGACAATCCGTTTGAACCGGTAATTTTTCAGCAAAAGCCGAAATCGCGAGTGATTCGAATAAAATGCGGCAGGGCCGGATTGGCTGTGACGCACCGGCAACCGGGGACTGCACCGGGTTTGGCTTAACAACTCTGGCCGGTATTTCCGCCCGGAAGCGGCACTGATTCCCGCCGGCTCAGAGCCAGGCCAGCTGGGGCAGCGTCCAGAGTGCGCCGGCAGTGATGGCGATGCCATAGGGCACCGGCGCATTCTCGGCGAAGGCGGACCGCGCCACCCAGCCGGCCGGAAGCGGAAAGGCCGGCGCCATGCGGCGGGCGGCCAGAAGCACAAGCACGAGGACACCGCCCGCCAGGGCGGTGTGGAAGGCGAAGGCCGCCAGATCCGTCCAGCCGATCCACAGCGCCGCGGCCGCGATCAGCTTGGCATCGCCGCCGCCGATCCAGCCCGGCGCGAACAGCGCAAAGCCGAAGACCAGCGCGGCAAGACCGGCCAGCAGGTGGAAGCCGGCCTCGCTCCAGCCGATGCCGGCCGCGCTCAGCGCCATGACGGGGAAGAGCGCCATGATCGCGCCGACCAGCCAGTTGGGAATGGTGAAGCGCACCGCGTCCGACAGGGCGGCCGCGACCATCAGGCCGGCGAAGGCAATCAACAGGATATCGGCGAACATCGGCATGGCGCTCCCTCGAAGACCGCCCGGATGCTGGCAGAAAGGCCTTAATATCGGGTTGGCGCTGAAAGACGCTCAGGACGGCAGGCAAGGGCCCAAACGACAAGGGCCGCCCCCTTCGGG
>Ga0207716_100366_pt1 | contig 20125 bp, 14 predicted proteins | sample TtaePargueraPR_FD_187739 | JGI IMG/M metagenome (GOLD analysis project Ga0207716, IMG submission 187739) | Aerobic enrichment media microbial communities from Bioluminiscent Bay, La Parguera, Puerto Rico - Tt and P2 (5) (SPAdes) | ecosystem: Environmental > Aquatic > Marine > Unclassified ... | reverse complement strand
AGTTCCGATAGCAACAAAAAGTGCTGTCATCCAGACTGATGTCCAACTCACTTGAAGCATTAACCAAAGGCAGGATAAAATTCCCAATGCTGGGATCAAATATCCCCCTCTTAAAATGAATCTTCCAGGTCCACGGAATTTAGGCCTGAGAACCGGAATAGCGGCACAACTCATTCCAAAAAGGAAAAGTCTCGCCAAAACGGTCATGGCAGCCAAAAATATAAAGGAACCCATGGCAGAAAGAGCAAATGCAGCAACTCCAAAGAAAATCACTGAATTGAATGGTGTCAAATACTTCGGATGAACCTTTCCAAACCAAGCTGGAAGGCTGTTTTCTAAAGAAAGAGCATAGGTCACACGTGTAGCTGAAAACATACTCCCGATCAAGTTCGCGATCACAGATGTGGCCACACCTACCATTAAAATCCAGGCTCCACTTTCTCCAAAAAGAGCAGAAGAAGCATCTAAGAGAGGAGTAGTGGAATTTGCCAAATCCGGAACTGCGGACTGAGAAACTAATTGAATCAACATATAGAGGACTGCTACCACAACTAGGCCTAATAAAAGTCCCATCGGCATGTCTCTCTCAGGTTTTTTAGCTTCTCCGGCAGGAACTACCGCTCCTTCAAAACCTACAAAGGCATAAATCAATAATAGGGCGGCTTTTCCCAAATCAGAAGTAGAAGGATGTGGCGTATTGAAATTGGGTAAGACTTGATCCCCCAGAATCACCATTCCACCAAATATCAACCCTAAAAGCACAGCAAATTTAATAATAGTGAAAAGTGTCATGGATCGAATGGATTCCATAGAACCAATCATATTAACTAGACTCAAAGCTACACAAGTCAAGGCTATGGTGATCAGGCGACCTATGCCTTCACCTGCCATCGGTAAAAAATAAGCAATGCTGTCGGTTAGTAATACGGTGTTGGCAGCGAAAGAAATCAGTCTTGCCAGGTAGTAAAGCCAACCTCCCTGAAACCCGACAAATGGGCCAAAGGCAAGGGTTCCGTAACGGATTGGTCCGCCAGTCCCCCGAAAATAGCTACCCAACTCAGCAAAACATAAGATTACAGGCAAAATCAAAATGGCACAAAAGGCATACATTAAGACACTATATTCTCCGGCAAGGGCGACGGCTCCACTGGGAAGTCCAAAAATCCCGGCACCGATTAATCCATTGACAACAAGCATCCAAATGCCCCAAAGGCCTAGATTCCTGGGTAATTTCTCCTGAGTTTCCTGAGACACAAAATTTGAGTTGGGTGAAAAACTATTTGGGGAATATAACCAGAAAGAGCTTAGAATTAAATCGAAATTTTATTTAGGCCTGAGCCAAAGTGAAAACTGTTATCTCAGGACGAACATTTACCCGAAGCGGTACCAAATGGCCTAATGCCCGGTTGATGTAAAGTGTTCTGCCATCATCAAAATCTATTTTCCCCTGACTATATCTTCGATTTTTGACAGGTAAAATCGGGGCAGGTAAAAAGGGTGGTTTTACTTGACCTCCATGGGTATGTCCTGCTAGAATCCAACTATCAAACCCATTCCAAACTTCTAGATCACACACGTCTGGGTTATGACAAAGTGCGATACTTGCCTCGTCAGGATTCCAGGTTTCCATCACTTTTTTGGGATTGAAATTGGTGCCCCAAAGATCTTCAAGACCATAGATCATCAAGCCTTCAGAGTTTTGTTTTTCATCCCGGAGAGTCTGAATCCCTGATTTTTCTAGAATGCTTTGAGTTTCATCCGCTACCTCAGGCATGGACCAACCATGACCATAATCATGGTTTCCCAAAGAAGCAAAAGTGCCTATTTTGCCTTTGGTCGCAGATTTCATGACTTTTGACAATTGTTCATATTGCTCAGAATCTTCAAAATGGGTGAAATCACCGGTGTATACCACCCAGTCTGGGTCCAGCTCTTGAGCTTTGAAAAATGAATCCACTAGGTAATGATGGGAAAATCGATTCCCAACATGGATGTCAGAAATCTGAACTAGTTTTTTACCAATTAATTCTTGGGGCAAATTTTTTATTGGCATTGGGAGCTTCACAAACTCTAACCAATAGGGCTCGATTTGCCAAGCATAAAGTCCTCCTAGAACTGCCGCGGAACCCAAGCCAATTCCCGCCTTTAAAAATGTTCTCCGTTTCATATTTATCTTCCAACCATAAAAATACCAAAGGGGTAAGGAGTCCTAATTTTTTAAGATTTTTTGACCGTTTTTTTGATCCACTTCTCCAATTCAACAGCATGGAATACCACCAAACCCATGGCACCGCTAAATGCCAATTCCGTTAAGGAAAGAGGGGAGGTATGAAATATTTCGTTTAGTGGAGGTAAATAAATTACTGCAAGTTGAAGGAGCAAAGTAACGGCTATGGAAATAATCATGGGAGTATTGGTGAAAATACCGAGCTGGAACAAGAACTGCCGTTCACTTCTAACTCCCATAACATGACCGAGTTGCGAAAAAGCCAAAACTGAGAAAACCATAGTCTGCCAATGCCATCCCTGACGAATTGCCCAGTATTGGGTGAAGAGAGTCACTGCTGCCATCAAAATACCAACCCAGATAATATGAAAGCCGACGCCTTCGGCAAATAAGCTTTGCTTTGGAGGTCTGGGAGGACGCTTCATGATATCCTTTTCGGCTTTTTCTCCTGCCAAGGCCAAGGCGGGAACTCCGTCTGTCACCAAGTTAATCCAAAGGATATGGACAGGAAGTAGAGGGACAGGGAGACCTAAAAAAGGAGCCAATGCAATAGTCCATATTTCTGCACCATTACAGGTCATGATGTATTTAACAAACTTCCGGATGTTATCAAAAATCCTTCTTCCTTCCCGGATGGCCTTCACGATGGTGGCAAAATTGTCATCCAATAGGATCATATGAGCGGCTTCCTTGCTCACGTCTGTTCCGGTGATCCCCATAGCAACTCCAATTGTGCTACTTCGAAGGGAAGGTGCGTCGTTGACACCATCTCCTGTCATGGCAACATAATTTCCTTTTTTCTGAAGTGCTTTGACAATTTTAAGCTTTTGATCAGGAGATACCCGGGCATAGACAGCGATGGATTCCACCATTTCTTCAAACTCTTGATCCGAAATCTCTCTTAATTCCGCTCCAGTAATGACTTGTCTATGTTCATCAAGAATGCCTACTTTTCGAGCAATCGCCTTGGCTGTTTCAGGATGATCACCGGTAATCATCACAGGAGTAATTCCTGCTGTTTTGCATTCCTGAATGGCTTGAATAGCCTCCTCTCGTGGAGGGTCAATCATTCCACAAATCCCGATAAAATCAAGCTCTGTTTCTAAGGTGGACCAGTCTTTTTTGGGTGGAAGTGATGGGATAAGTTTGCCAGAAAATGCCAAAACACGCTCTCCATTTTTGGCCCATTCCAAACTTGTTTTTTTGATAGTTTGGAGATGAATGGTGGTTTTTAACGTATCATCTATTGCTTCATAAGCCCCTTTGCAAAGGACAAGGACCCGATCTCCGATTTGATGGAAAGTACTCATTCGTTTCCTGTCCGAATCAAATGGTAGCTCACCTATCCGTGGAAAGTCCTTTTCCAGTTGATGAAGCTTTTCTTCTCCCAAATCATTTAAAACCCAATTGACCAATGCCAATTCAGTAGCCTCACCAACTAGCTCTCCATCTTTTCCCTCTTTCACATCTTGGTTGAGTCCCATAGCCAGGTTCAGATTGGAATAGTTTGAAGAAAAGCCAGGTAGGTCACTAAACTCCACTTGCTGGACTGTCATTTGATTTTTGGTCAAAGTCCCGGTTTTATCCGTACAGATAAAGGTGATGGAGCCGAGGCTTTCGACTGCTGGGAGTTTTCGGATTAGAGAATTCTTTTTTGCCAATCTAGCCGAACCCAAAGAAAGTGCTATGGTGATCAATGCCGGAAGCGCTTCAGGAATGGCCGCTACAGCTAGGCTCACTGAAATCAAAAGCAAAGGCAGGGGGTCTTCACCTCTTAAAATTCCCAATCCAAAAATCAATAGACAAATCAGCAAAACCATGTAGGATATGGTCTTACCAAAACGTTCCATTTTTTGCTGCAAAGGTGTTTTGGGTTGTTCCTCCTGGAGCAAATCTGCAATCTTTCCCAATTGGGTTTCCATTCCTGTTTTGAGGACTATTGCAGTTGCTCGTCCATGGGTAGCCAATGTGCCTTTGAAAACCTGAAAGGAGTTTTCGATTGATATTTCTGAATTGATTTTCTCAGAAAATGCGGTTTTTTCTACTGGAATTGACTCTCCGGTCAAGGATGACTCATCTACTTGCAGAGAAGCTTCCTCTAGCAATTGCATGTCGGCAGGGATCATGCTGCCTGCTTCCAAAAAGACCAAATCTCCCGGGACCAAGAGGTGGGAGGGAATTCTTTTGATTTGACCATTTCGCTTGGTCTGAACCTGGACCTCACTCATTTTTTTGAGCGATTCCATGGCCTTTTCGGCGCGATATTCCTGAATGAATCCCAGAATCGCGTTTAATACAACAATGATCAAAATGATGATCGAGTCAGTCCATTCTCCAGCGACTCCAGAAATCAGTGCTGCTACAAGCAGGACCACTATCATGAAATCTTGAAACTGACCTAGAAAAAGCTTCCACGAAGGTTTTTTGGCTTTTTCTTTCAGGGAATTAGGCCCAAATTCTTCCAATCGTTGTTCTGACTCCTGATCGGTTAGACCGGATTTGAATAGATTTTGAATTTCAGATTTGTTGGAAGGAAAAGTAGTCATGAAAAAGTGGGATCTTTTCCTGAAAATAAAAAAGTCTGGAGAAACATTCTTCTCCAGACCTTTAAATACTTTTAGAAACTGGCTTTCAGGGATAAAACCCAATTCCTTCCTGCTCCAGAAATTCCGGAACTATACGGTCGATAACGTTGATCAGTAATATTTTCTAGACCTACATTAACTTTCAGAAAGTCAAATAAAGAATAACTTGCTTTCAGATTCAAGGTGTGCCATGCAGGTACATAATTGTTCCCATTGGAGTCCTTGGCATAGATTTCATCTTTGCCTTTTTCCTCTTCAGGTAGTTTGTCAAAGGATCTTTCACCTTGATACTGGGCATAAAACTGAACCTGAAGCTTTTTGAAGGCATAAGTAAGTCTTGAAACACCAAAGGTCGGAGCTGCATGTCTTGAAGGACTGGTGGTACCATCGTCTAATTCTTCTTCCCCTCTTTGGAAATTGATGTCAGAATTGAAAGTCAATTTGGATGTCAGCTGAATTTCAATACCTGCCTGCAATCCATAAACTCGCGCCTGAGCTGCATTTTGCATGGCCTGAACCTGACTCAATTCACCTTGATAAAGAATGCTATCCTGTCCGTTGAGTAGATAGTCTCTTCTTACCAAAGCATTGTTGAGAATAGTATAATAACCGGTCACATCAAACTTGGCAAAGTTTCCGAACTTCTTGGCAAAGCCTAAATCTAAATTGTAGGCATATTCAGCTTCCAGATCTGGATTTGGGACAGTGACAGCACCTGGCTCAGAATCAAATACTTTTCCCATATCATCTACATTCGGAGCTCTGAAAGCAGTTCCGAAATTCCCGCTAAACACCCAGGTTTCCGAAGGTCTCCAAACTGCTCCCAAGCTCCCAGTCAAAGAAGAATTGGTGGATTTTGCTTCTGTAAATGGAAAATCATAGAAGCGGGTGTCAAAATCAGCGGTTAAGCCGAAGATATTGTATCTCAAGCCAGCTTTCAAATTGATTTTATTATTGAAATAGTGCTCCTCGTTGATAAATACCCCGAATGAATTCCAAGTGGATTCAGGATATCGAGCAGGACCTTCTTCCATGGTTCCATCTGTGATGTCGGTTGTAAAACCGGTTGAATTCACCTTGTTGATTACATATTCAGCTCCATAGATCAAGGTATTGTGGGAATCCAAAACTTTGGTGAAATCAAGGTTTGCAGAAAATGCATCCACCATTTCTTCTTGAGTTGAACGGGTAGGTTTATTTAAACTTCTATCAATTCTACTTTCCTCAAATCGTTGCTGAGCCAAACGAATGCTCATTTGGTCAAACAGTCCATTTTTAGTGTAATGACTGATGCTCAAATTGTTCATCATCCACTTTTGAGGTCCATAATCCCACTCAGCGTAGCGAGGAAGTCCATCTCTCATGCGGTTATGCCGATCATATCGGCCGTAAGAAGAAGTTTCCGAATAATGGAAGCCATATTGAAAATCCCACTTTTGAGAAGGTTTGAATCGGACTTTCTGCATGAGGTTCAATTGTGAGTATGCCGATGGGACCTGGAGTAATGGATCGTCCTGAGTCAAAACGACATCTTCATTTCCGATTCTTTGGACATAGACGGATTTGAGATAATCATCAGGTCCATTTTTCCCTTGTCTCAAATCATCGTAATCCCAATAAGAAACGCTGGTGACAGATGCCCATTTTTTCCAGCCCAAATTCAAATCGAAATGTCCGGTTTTCTCTTTGTTGGCTGATGAAAAACGAGTGACAGCATTTCCGCTGACCAATGTTTCATCGTCCAGAGAAAGCTTAGGTGTCAAGGTTTTGAAACTCATCACACCTCCAATCGCATCGCTTCCATAGATCACTGAGCCAGGGCCGAAAAAGACCTCTGTATGCTCCATGGTAAATGGATCGAGATTGAGTACGTTTTGGATATTTCCTCCTCTGAAAATTGCCGAATTCATTCGAACTCCATCTACTGAATAAAGAAGTCTATTAGTGGCAAAGCCCCTGATCATTGGACTGCCTCCGCCTTGCTGGCTTTTTTGGATGTATACTTTTCCTGAAATACCCAAAAGATCTGCAGCTGTCTGCGGGTTTTGGAATTCAATGGATTTAGGAGAGATCGAGATGATTTTTGAAGGTGTTTCGTCTGAATCTCGGGCCCATCTGCTCCCAGAAATCACTACTTCATTCAAATTGAGGTTGGATAGATTCAGTTTCAATATTGGGCCTGCCTCAATTAGTGATGCATAAGAGATTTCAATTGTTTGGTAGCCAAAGCTACTGATAGTGATTTTATCAGAATCGACAAAAGCACTGATGTCCACCTGTCCTTTTGAGTTGCTGATTTCGAAGGCAGGAGGAAATTCGCTACTGACCGTAGCGTGTTTGATTGGTTCGGATGTAGCGGGATCGATCAGTGTCAGGGTTTGGCCCATGGCACTAAATAGCACGCACAGCATCCCAACCAATACAAGTGCATATTTCATATGGTATTGGTTAAAACGTGTAAATACATCCTGGAATGCAGGATTTTTATAAAACAGGTTTAAACCGAAATGTCAGGAGGTGGGCAGGGATTTCCTAAATAGGGTGATTGATATATTGAATTCCTGATGGAAGAATTCAAATCAAGATCAAAATTGAGTAGGCTTTTTTCTTCGGATGAACTCAGTTGAAAGAATAATAAAAAGTTGATTTTTTGAACTGAAGCATCTTCTTCTTCCTCACCAAATCCCTCTTTAAGTAGTTTGGTGAGAAGGCCTTTCATTTTGGTTTCCTCATGATCGGCATACACTAAATAAGTGATCGAGTCTCCTTCGAGATGACTTTCTAGGATATCGTACATCTGACCTTGAAATTCAAATTCACGGTCATGCTCCCAGTTTAATTTCGTTTTAGTTTCTTCCAATGAGAATGTGAGTTCGGTAATTCTTTCGGAAGATTCGATCCCCTCTTTGATTTCCTTTTTTACTTTTTTTTGATGGGTGACCAAGTCCAGTTTCACCCATCCAATTGCCAAAAATAAAGGGGCAATCAGTGCTATCAGTAGTGATATGGACTGGATTCTAAACATTCAAAAGGGTTGATCTAACTTCAATTTCTTAAAAAATATCCGAAGTACAGCCAGAATTATGTTTAGGGAAAAAATGAGGGATGTGAGGTTTTTGATTTCTAGAATTGAGTAGTCAATTCCTTTTGGAAATGGGTATTTATTTTGATGAACAAATCAGGGTTGAAGCAGGTTATATTTTTCTTTTTGCAATAATTAATAGTGGAAACTCTCCGTTTAAAAATAAATTCTTGTTAATGAGGGTGATATGTTTATTATTGATGGCGCTTTCGTGAGGAAGTATAAATTCTAATTGCATAGAACCCAAAATTCCAAATTTCATATGCGCACAGTCCATTGGCTGAAGCTTATTCTCCTACTAGTTTTTTTCCAGTCTTGCCAAGAAAAGTCAAGAGAACCCCTGCCCGAGACAGCTGATAGCCCAGTTCGATCTCCAGAGGAGGAATTGTTGCATTTTCAGGTAGATGAAGGGTTTGATATCCAGTTGGTGGCCTCAGAGCCTATGGTGGAATCCCCCGTAATGATCCAATTTGATGAAGATGGTCGGATGTGGGTTGTGGAAATGAGAGGATATATGACCGACATGGAAGGTTCTGAAGAATCTGATCCGATCGGAAGAATCACGATCCTTGAAGATAGGGATGGTGATGGCAAAATGGATCAAAGAACCGTTTATCTGGATAGCCTGGTAATGCCTCGAACAGTTACCCCTTTTGGGAGGGGAGCCCTAGTCGTTGCCAATCAGTCTCTTTGGTTAACTGAGGATTCCAAAAATGGAGACTGGATTGCTGATAGTATGATCCTTTTGGACTCAACCTATGCTGCAAGTGCCAACCCCGAGCATACAGATAATGGTATGTTGAGAAATCTGGACAACTGGTATTACAGTGCCAAATCCCGATTGAGATATCGATATGAAAAGGCGGAATGGATTCGTGATACCACAGAGTTCAGAGGACAGTGGGGAATCTCCCAGGATGATCAAGGTAGGCTTTTATATAATTACAATTGGTCTCAGCTGCATGGAGACCTAGTTCCACCGAATTCACTAACCAGAAATCCGAATCATCAACCAAGTACAGGTATTGATCATGGATTGACTATCGATAGAAAAGTCTATCCGATCAGAAAGACATTAGCGGTAAATCGAGGTTATATTCCTGGAGTTTTGGATTCTTTGGGAAGGCTTTTGGAATTCACTTCTGCGGGAGGACCTGTCATGTATCGAAGCAGGCTTTTTCCAGAGGAATATTACGGAAATGTCTTTGTGATGGAAAGTGCAGGGAATTTGGTGAAAAGAAATGTGGTCACTCAGGAAGGGGCTACATTGAAAGCTCACGACCCTAATCCAGGTAGGGAATTTATGGCTTCTACAGATGAGCGATTTCGACCTGTCTATGGGGCGGTTGGTCCTGACGGTGCTTTGTATATCGTAGATATGTACCAGGGGATTATTCAACATGAGACCTATATGACTCCTTATTTAACGGAGCAAACCTTGGAAAGAAATTTAGAAGCACCAGCTCAGATGGGAAGGATTTGGAGGATAGCTCCAAAAGGTTCAAAACCTCAAAAAGCTGAAAAACTGTCTCAAAAAAGCCCAGAAGATTTGATCATTTTCCTTGGGAATCCTGACGCTTATTACCGAGATCAAGCCCAGCGATTGATAGTGGAAAAAGGAGGGCAGTCTGTGGCTAAAAGATTAGAAGAGATTGCAATGGATCCAAATTCTGGGATTTTAGTGAAAACCCATGCCCTATATACCTTAGAAGGTATGGGGTATCTGAGCGCGGGTGTTTTGTTAACCGCCTTAGAAACTCCCAATAAACAGATTCAGGCCCATGTCTTGAGATTGCTGGAACCATTTGCTTCTGATCCAAAAGTGAGGCAGATGCTTGCAGATTTCTACCAGAAGAATAGTGGTACTGATTCTGAAATTTTGGCCCTGCAAATGGCACTTTCTTCCTATACTTTGGTAGAGGAAGATCAATTTTCGGGATTGACTTCCATTTTCAATAAGTATGGAAATCAAGCCTTGTTTAAGGATGCGATTATGAGTGGTTTAGAAAACCGTGAGTATGATTTTTTGGAATATTTAGTCCGAAATTGGGGTGAGTCAAATCCAGATAGAGAGATTTTCATAGAAACCTTGACAGCTTCTATAATCAAAAATCAGGAGCCTCAAGAAATATTGAAATTACTTGCCTTAATTGATGAAAATAAGCAGGATTGGAAAGGAGAAATTGCCTTGGCAGGCTTGTCCATTCAAGCTGCAGATTCAGAGAATCTGGGGAAGGTTAAGTTTGCTAATAAACCTGATTTCTTCAAAAAAGAGATTGCTGGACTTGATTCATTTCAGTTGACAAGAGTTCAAAGGCTATTTTCTTGGCCAGGATATTCCCCAGAATCAATGGCTTCAGGATCGCACAATTTAGAAGGAAATGCTTTGGAACTTTTTGCGTCTGGAAGGCAAAAGTTTTTGGCTTCTTGTGCTGGATGTCACGGAAGCAATGGAAAAGGGGTTGATCATATGGGACCTCCTTTGGTAGGTTCTGAATGGGTGTTGGGAGATGAGCGCCAATTAGCATTGATACTTTTGCATGGAATAGAAGGACCGATTACGGTACGAGAAAAAGTGTATGACGAACCTGAGATTTTGCCGGTAATGCCTTCTCACTCGACCATGGATGATGGAAATATCGCTGCGATTTTGACCTATATCCGAAATGAATGGGGAAATCAAGCGGATCCGATCACGAGACAAACTGTCGGGGGAGTTCGTCATTCCTCACAAGGAAGAGTTTATCCTTGGTCTGTCACTGAATTGGTGGAGCATATGAAAACGTTAAATGAAACCAATCCATGAAAACCTCCAATTGGAATAGCCGAAGAGAATTTGTGAAAAAAGCGAGTCTTGCTGGAATATCCTTGAGTTTTCCATTTCCTGAAATTCCCAATTTCATGAAAGGGTATGAGTTGGGAATAGTAGTTCATTCTTATGGGATGCGTTCCAGTGGGCGATTACAAAGTACTGAATTTCCGGCTTTTCTGGATGCATTGGATTTTATGAACCATTGCCATGAAATTGGAGCCAGAGGGATACAAACTGTGGTCAATGGTTGGCAAAGTGATTTTAGCAAAAAGGTTAGAGAGGAGAGGGAGCGAAAAGGAATGTATTTGGAGGGAAGCATCGGACTTCCAAAAACAAATGAAGATGTTGCTCGATTTGAAGCTGATATTCTTGCTGCCAAAGAGGCTGGAGCCACAGTGGTTCGTTCGGTTTGTTTGAATGGAAGGCGATATGAAAATTTCAGTTCTCGGCAGGAGTTTATGGATTTCAAAAAGGGGGCTATTCATTCATTACATCTGGCTGAACCCACAGTCAGAAAACATCAAATCAAGCTGGCTATCGAAAACCATAAGGATTGGAAAGCTGCTGAATTGGCTGAAATTTTAAAGCAATTGGGTTCGGAATGGGTAGGGGCGACGGTAGATTTCGGTAATAATGTATCCCTGATCGAAGATCCCAATGAGGTCATTGAAACTTTAGCTCCTTATGCATTTTCAACCCATATCAAAGACATGGGAGTTCAGGAATATGAGGATGGTTTTCTACTTTCTGAAGTTCCTTTGGGTGAGGGGATTGTGGATTTGAAAAAGGGGATGGATTTGTGTAAAAAATATCATCCGCAGGTTACATTTTCACTGGAAATGATCACTCGTGATCCCTTGAAAGTTCCTTGCTTGACAGATGGCTATTGGGGAACTTTCGATAATCCTAAAGCCCAGGATTTTGCTAGACATTTAGCCATGATCAAAAAGAAAAGCTTTTCAGGATCCCTACCAATGACCTCGGGATTATCAGATGATGCCAAATTAGGTTTGGAGGAAAAAAATGTAGTCCAGTGCATCCAGTGGGCAAATAGTCAATAGATATTATTGAAGAATATTTAAAAGATATAAGATGACTGATTTTAGCAAATTACCCGGAATAGGACTTTTTTCAATGAAAGGCAAAGCAGCCCTTATTACCGGTGGTTCCAAAGGATTGGGATTGGCCATGGCCGCAGGATTGGCCTCAGCTGGGGCAGATGTCATGTTAGTTGCTAGAAATGAGGAAGAATGCAAACAAGCCGCTGCAGAGATCGCTCAGGAATATGGGGTGAAAGCTATCGGTTTTGCAGGAGACGTCACCAAAAGTGCTGATATGGAAGCCATGGCTCAAAAAGCGCTGGATACTTTCGGAAGAATTGATACACTGATCAACTCGGCTGGAATCAATATCAGAGGTGCAATTGATGAAATATCTGAGGAGGATTTCAAAAAAGTCATGGATATCAATGTCAATGGAACTTGGTTGGCCTCCAAAGCGGTGATTCCAACAATGAAGAATCAAAAGAGCGGTGCTATCATCAACTTGGCCAGCACTTTGGGATTGGTTGGTTTGGCTAACAGAACGCCTTATACAGCTAGTAAAGGAGCAATTGTGAATATGACCAAGGCATTGGGTTTGGAGCTTTCCCCTTGGAATATCAATGTGAATGCTATCTGCCCAGGACCATTTTTGACTGAAATGAATGCGCCTATTGCAGATACTGAAGAGGGGAAGAAATTCATTGTAGGTGCTACTGCCTTGGGTCGATGGGGAGAGCTAAAAGAAATCCAGGGAGTGGCCATTTTTCTTGCTTCTCCGGCGGCTACTTATATGGTAGGTTCCATGGTCACGGTAGATGGTGGTTGGACGGCTCGGTAATTTGGAGTGTTCAGTTTAGGTTTTCCAAAAATTGCAAAATGTGATCGATGATTAAATCCGGATTGTCTCGGTATTCGTAGCCAGAGATCTCAGGTATTTCTAATTGGATCAGCCTTAAATTCTCACCAATTGCATTTCGGTGCCTTTCCCTGGCTTCAACAAGGGCCGGCAAGATCAGGTCAAAGTGAGTTTGATAAACTTCTCTTTGAAATGCGGTGTCCTGGTCCAATCGGAGAAAATATTCCTTTGCTTCCGGATCTTGGATTTCATTGATTATTTCCTTTCGGAAAGACGAGTCCATAGCTACTTTGTCCAAATAATCTTTTAAACCGGAGGGAGGAAAACTGGCTCTTACAGAATCCATTAGTCTTGATCCTGCAAATAATAGGGAAGGTGGGCCAAGCATCATTCCGTGGTTTTCCTTATTAGGTTTAAATGCCAATGTGGCAATGTTTATTTTTGCGGAATCTGAGTGGAGGAAATGGGGCCTGTAAGACCTTCTAGTCAAATTAATGGCTAATTTATCATTGTCTTGCGTATTGGATGCCGGGCCAACTCGGGCAAACATTTCATAAGAATTGGTTGGGTCATCATATAATTCATCTATCGGAAAGCCTCCCAGGCCACTAAAATAGACTAATGCAGCAACTCTCTCTGGGAAATTTTCGGCCAAATAGGTGAGCTCCGAGGTTTGGGATGAATTGCCCATAAAAATGGCTTGATCGATGTCCATTTCATCGGCAAATGCGATGATGTGATTTCCTTGCCCTTCCACTGAATAATCCCCTTTTTCGGATTTGCCATATCCTGGTCTTGTCATGGCGTAAACATGATTATTGCTTGTCAAAAGTGGCCCGAAATCTTTATAGGTACTTGCATCCCAACTTTCTGAATGCAATAAAATAAGGGGAGCTCCCTCTCCTCCAAAGTCCAAGTAATGAGTTAACAAACCATTTACCTTCACCATGTTTTCAATCGGATATTGGAGCTTCTTCGAATCTGAACAACCGGAAACTAGAAATGGAGAAGCGAATAAGAAAGACAGGCGAAAAAGAAGTCGGTTCATTTTTTTAAGCTTTCAAGTAAAAAAGATACCAATTACAAATACAGGTTGAAGAATGAAAACTTCGTTGAGATTAATTTTAAGTTATTGATTTTCAGGTGTTAAAATATAGGTATTGATTGAGTTGATTCCAAAATGATGGAATTGATCACAAGGTTTATTTCTCAGTGTTTTTGTTTTTCAAAACATAAGAAACCGTAAAAGGACCTCCATAAATATGGGTTCCACCAGCTACATAGAGGTATATTGGTTTTCCGTCGATGAGTAAAACTTGAGGTCTTTCAAACTTCGCATATGGCCTGTTTTTGGAGCCATAGTGGACAGCAACTTGGTTCATATCTACCGAGGTGTAATCATTGATTCTGTGGAAGCCCTTTTCGTAGGAATCGAAATGAATTCCATCTTTTGATTTCCAGAGTAAACCACCACCTTCTTCTAAAATTCCATGATTATCGGTTGTTAAAAGAGCAAAATTTCCATCATCAATAAAGGCATACCCATCTTCGATATTTCTATCATTTGCAGAAACGGGAAAAGGTAATTGGACGTATGGTCCTTCCAGTTTTTCAGCTACAGCCAATCCCATTTTTGCCTTTTCTGATTTGAAATACAAAAAGAAACCTCCGTTTGGATGTTGGAGGAAAGCAGGATTATTAACTCCATTGCTGGCATTGTGAGTCCAATAGTTTTCATTTTCTGAAGGTTTTAAAATTACCCCATCCTTACCTACTTTTTTCCAAGGGCCATAAAGGCTTTCGGATACAGAAAGGCAGATGTACTGATTGGAAGGATGCTTTTCTATGCCATCATTCATGATGTAAAAGAGGCCATATTGGTCTCCAACTTTATGGATAGCTGGATTGTGAGGAGCAAAGGCTTTTTGATCACCCATGGACTTTATTCCTAATCCTTCCATATCACCCTTTACTGCTATTTCTGAGAAAGTAAAAGGGCCTTCTGGAGAATCTGAAACGTAGTGGGCAATTTCGCTATGAGTCCTCCATCCCGGATCAACTTTGTCTCCTGGCCATCGAGCCACAAAAAGATGTGTTCTTCCATCTTCATCCAGAATAGGAGATGATCCCCAAATGGTATATCCCGGTTCTTCGACTGCAACTCCTACAAACTCCCATTGATCTGCAAAAGAGCTTGGTTTTCCCTGCCCAAATAGGTGAATTGATAAACTGAAATACAGTCCAAGAGAGAAAAAGAGTCTATTAGAGATCATTAGTATTTGGATTAGAAATTGAAAAATAGACCAATTGACCTAATTATTCAAATCCATTATGAAGGTAATCTCAAAAAAACGGATGTTTTGAGAATAAATTATGCTCCGGCAATTCCAGTTTTTACTTTCCCCGCTCTTTCAAGATTAAGAATCACAAGTCCTTTGGTATTTGTAAAGCTTTCTTTCAAGTTAAAGGCGGCTGGAATTGCTCCATTTTGGAATAGCTTTTTTCCTTTCCCCAAGGTGATTGGGAAGATTTTCAGTCTCAATTCGTCTACTAGGTCATTCTCCAAGAGTAATTGAATCAATTCCCCACTTCCCCAGACATGTATTGGGAGTCCCTCTGTTTTTTTGAGTTGTTTGATTTCTTCTACACTGTTGATGAACGCCGTGTTTTGCCAGTCAGAGGAGGTTCGAGAATTTGAAAAAACATATTTCACCCCTTCATTAATTGCAGGCCAGTATTCTCCGTGTTTGGGCCAATAGGCTTCCCAGATTTCAAAAGTTCTCCTTCCCAATAAATAAGAGGCTGGTTTGAGTTCCTCCATGAGAATTTTATCTGATAATTCATCATCATATCCTGCAGCCCAACCACCCCATTCGAATCCATTGGACTTGTCTTCCTCAGGTCCTCCTGGACCTTGGATCACTCCATCCAAAGTAATCATCGAAATTACAGTGATTTGTCTCATTTTATTGAACCTTGGTGTTTGTCAAATCTCGGAATTAATGTTTTGGATCAGGAATGTGATTTATGACAAGTTTAAGGATGGTTTGCGACAATTTATTTGTTGGAGTAGCTGCGTCAATTTCTAAGTTGAAAAAGTACCTCCTCAGAAAATAATGCGGGCTCTCCATCTACTCCGTAGTCTTTTTTAAATCTAGTTGCTAGGTCTGATTTCCAATATCCATCCATAGAATCAGGTGAATCCCAAATGAAAATGCCTGAATAATGACCGTTTTCCTCAGGCTTGACGTAATATTTTTGCATGAGTCCCGGAACTAATAGCATTTCTTTTTCTCTTTGGATAGCGGCTTTAACCACAGCTATTTTTTCAAGTACAGATTTGAATCGGATGGTTTGGATAATCATGGCTTTTGGGTTTTAGTAAAAAAAATACCTTTCGTTTTTAATAAATTTAACTACTAAAAATTGAATTGACTAAGAAATCCGATTTTAAGTCTTTCATGTCTCTTTTTATTTTTTCGGCTGAATATCAATAGTTTCTGTCTTGTGTAATTCTGCAATTAGGCTAAAAATGTCAACCATATCCCAATCAGGAAGCAATAGATTTTGAATTGTATTTAGGTCAAAGGATTCTCCATTATTAAGTCCATGAATGATTAGTGAGAGTTTGGGGTGATCCTTAGATTTGATCCTATGACCTCTGGCAAATAGCAAAAAGCTTCCATCTAGTTGTTTATCAAATTGAATAGGGAAGATTGATTTTCCTTTTATCAAAAAGTCACCGTTTGGAAGGTGGGCAGAATTGTTGATTTTTGATTTTCTTTTGATTCCTCCATTACTTTTTAAACTTAGAATATGTCTTCGCAATGCGATTTCGAGCTTTTTTTGAAGAGAATCTTGATTTAGATTTTGACTCCATTCGGTAGGTTTACTTGATGATTTTAAAGGACTTTGATAGTTGTTTTGGAGGATAATATTTTCTTCATTCGCTGCCTTCAGTAATTCATTTTCAAATCTATCCATAGGAGGATTGATATAATCCATCACAAAGCTGATCGAAAACTCAGGGGTATCGGCAACATGAAAAACTTGATGAGGAATAAACATCGCATTCCCTGGCTTTAGATTATAGCAAACACTTTCAGGAAGCATTTCATCTATGTTGCGGAATATTTGCGAATTATGCTCAATGACATTGTATTCAGGCTTGTCCCAGGTATAAAATTGCTTTTCGCCTGGCCCTAAATGAAACAATATTCCTTCTTCGCCTACATTTTCTTTATGGATCCCAAAAGGAGTGAATCCATAATTTCCCATGAAAAAGAGGAAGGAAATCCCTTCCAATGGTAAACCAGCTTTTTCTAAAAGCGGCTTAATCAAAATGGCCACTTTTTCAGAAAATTCGTTGCTGTACTCTTCCAAATAATTCAGAATTACTCCAAATTTTTGATCTCCAAAAATTGAATAGGCCCAGTTTTCTAAGGTCTCGTCTTGTTGAGGAAGTTTTGAAGCCATGATTTCTGGGATTTCCTGACGTTGAATATTGTCGATATAGGTTTTTAGTCCCAGATGCAGATCCCCTTTTCGAAGAAATTCTCGGATGATTGATAAGAGAAGGGATTTGAATTCCTCTATTTGATTTTCAGGAATTAGTCCTTCTGCCATTACCGGTCTAGTCAATGAGGAGGATTCATGACATAGCTTTTCCCAGATTTGATTTTTCATTTGGATTTGGAAAGGTGATTTAAAAAATGCCTGCTAATCCCTAAAATAGGCAACTTATGTGAATATAAAATTTGGATTTGACTATCCCACAATCAAACTGATTACATAAATGATCAAGATTGCGGCAGTTCCCATAATAAGTGTCCCTAAGCTATGAGATTGATTTCCTTGCTTGATCGTCATACCAGAAAGTTGGGTAACTACCCAAAAGCCGCTGTCATTTGCATGAGAAATCGCCACGGCTCCCGCTCCACAGGACAAGGCCGTCAATACCTTCATAGTCTCTGAATCCAGTCCTAAAGGTCCAAGTAAGGGTGCGACAATAGAAGCAGTTGTAATCATGGCCACAGTGGTGGATCCTTGAGCAGTTTTTAAAGTGAAGGCTATCAAGAAAGGTAGAAAAATACCCCAATTGGCATCTTTCATCCCGCTACTGATCATATCACCAATTCCTGAGTTTTGAAGCATTTTTCCAAAGACTGCCCCAGATCCTGTAATGAAAATAACCGGTGCTGCAATCAATAAAGCTTCTCCAACCCAGCCAGAAGAGGACAGCATCTTTTTATCAAATTTATGAGGTAAAGTGAAAGAAAGGATAGCTCCTATCAGAAGTGCGATGACTGGAGCTCCAATAAACTCTATCACTTTGATCCAAGCTCCATCTCCCAATGGTTTGGTGGGATAATTGGCCACTGAGGCAAGAATGATCAGCACCAAAGGAAGTATAATCGGAAGAAATGACCGGAAAGCTGTCGGATAATGCTTTCTGTTGAGGCTTTCCTCTGAAGTGGATAATTTTGGAGTTAAAGGAATTTTCGAAACGAACTTATTGACAAAAATATAGCCCGGGATCAAGGTCAAAAGAGAAACAATGAAACCAAAGAAAATCATTTGACCTAGGTCAGCACCAAGAATCCCCGCCGTGGCGATCGGTCCAGGAGTAGGAGGAACCAAAGAGTGAGAGCACATAGCTCCTAAAGACAGCGCAATCATAGTTCCTGCATAGGATCGATTACTTTTCAATGCCAAGGACTTGGCAATTGGATTCATCATAATGATAGTAGAATCTCCAAAAACAGGAATAGAAAGGATATAGCCTCCCAACATCATAGTGAGATTTACGGCTTTCTTTCCAATCCAAGAGAGGATTTTTTCTGCGATGACTATCGCTCCACCTGTTTTTTCCAAGAAAGTCCCAAGCATGACTCCCAGAATAATTAAAAGCCCCACTGAACCTAAAACTCCTCCGAAACCATCAGAAATTGATTGAAGGATTAATTCAGGGGACATTCCAGATAAAAGCCCATATAAAATGGCTCCTCCAAAAAGAGCCAGGAAAGGGTGAATGTCAAATTTTACTATTGCCAGCAGGATAATCGCCAGCACCATTAGAATCAGGAAAATTGTCAGCATTTTGGGTTTTTGAGTATTTATAAAAAATTGAATTCCATATGGAATTCAATCAATTAGCTAAAAATTACCTAAAAATGCCAAATAAAAAAGGGTTTTAGTTCCAGTGGTTGGATGAAATTTTTGTTTTTACTTAATGGGTTTCCTAGTCTTCAATTTCCTGATTAATAAGAGCTAAAATTTTTTCAATATCCTCTTTCAATGGAAGGTAGTGAGACTGATCTGTTCCTTCAGCAGAAAAAATAAATAGCAATAATGCGTTCTCGAAGGCAACAGAATTTAAGAGATCCATATTGTTTCGGTTTCCACTTTGACTTTTTTCTAGATTGCTTTCAAGTACTCCGACTTCATTTAAAATTGCTTTTAAACTGTATTGATCGGATTTGAAAAAGTCTAATAAAGTTTGTCTCTGATCTTCTTGATCTCTTTCCTGCTGCTTGATGTCTTCCAATGTTGCCATCCAAGTGGTGAGAGATTGTTTCAATTCCTGGTTGGTGATGTCTTTCAAACTCCCCGAATTGATGATTTCTGTCAAAAGCGAATTATTTGAATTCAAGGATATATCAAAAGCCAAAGCTTGATACAGCAAATTGGAAAATTTACTTTCAGAAATATTAATAGGCCTTTGATCCATGGCCTGGACGATTTCCTGGGCTCCTTGAATGTTTTTTTGATTGATTTTTATAAGGGTGTCGAGCTTCTGTTGTGTGATCAGAAACTCCTTTTCTAAGCCCATGAGGTAGGTTTGTTCCTTTTTACGAAGCTGATAGTATTGGCTGGAATTATTGATCCAAAGAGCAATGAGGATACCTAGGACAACTAGGACAATTTCACCTAAGGCATAGACCAGGTAGTTTTTGATTCGGTTTTCTGCAATAAGTTTTTTCTTGATTTTTTTGAAGAAAAGAAACATCTAAGTATTTGGGATCAGTACTCTTAGAAGGATCAAATTAAATCTGAATATAAGGGAATGGTGGAATATTTCCCGAATGTCAACTCGATTTTAAGCCATTTTGATTCTTCATGATTTTGTTGAACCTGATTTGCATCTTTCGTAACTTAAGGAGGTGTGATGGACATTATCAAAAAGTGATAAGAGTCATAGTTTTTATCAATCGAAAAAATATTTTTATCTAAAAACTTTTAGGTAAATTGGTTTCAGAAATTAACCTTAACCATTTATAAATAACAGAACATTATGTCAGACAAAGCTTTTGATCACAATGGAAGTGGGGACATCAGTAAATGCCCTTTCCATAATGGAACATTAGAGCAGGAAAAAATTAGTGTGGAAGGTACCCAGAATAAAGACTGGTGGCCAAAGCACCTTTCCTTGGATATTTTAAGACAGCATTCGTCTTTGGTTGACCCAATGGGCACTGGCTTTGACTATGCCAAGGCTTTTGAAAGTATTGATTACGAAG
>Ga0207716_100361_pt1 | contig 20426 bp, 14 predicted proteins | sample TtaePargueraPR_FD_187739 | JGI IMG/M metagenome (GOLD analysis project Ga0207716, IMG submission 187739) | Aerobic enrichment media microbial communities from Bioluminiscent Bay, La Parguera, Puerto Rico - Tt and P2 (5) (SPAdes) | ecosystem: Environmental > Aquatic > Marine > Unclassified ... | reverse complement strand
AATAATAACGATTTATGGTGATTATTGCGTTGAGGTTCACCTCTTCCCATTCCGAACAGAGAAGTTAAGCTCAACAGCGCAGATGGTACTGGGTAAAACCGGGAGAGTATGTCATCGCCATTTTTTTTTAAGCCCGAAGTATTTTTTTACTTCGGGCTTTTTTTGTTATTTGTTTTTTCAACAAACTGATACATATCATCTTTTATCCAATTGCTTTCAACTATTTTTGAAAAAAAAATTTCTTATGGCCTTAAATATTGTAAATGAAAAAGAAGCGATGTGCTATATTAACAGTGGTAATCGACTTTTTATTCAAGGTGCGGCTATGACGCCTCACCATCTAGTAGAAGCAATGTGTAATGAAGCTGAACGGCTTTCTAATGTAGAAATAATTCACCTACATACAGAAGGAATTGCCCCTTATGCTGATGAAAAATATGCCACAGCTTTTAAATTAAACAGCTGCTTTGTTGCGGGTAATGTTCGTAAATCTATTAATAGTGGGTTAGGTGACTATGTTCCTATTTTTTTAAGCGAAGTACACTTACTGTTTGAGCGCAACATCATGCCAATTGATGTGGCTTTAATTCAGGTTTCACCTCCTGATAAGCACGGCTTTTGTTCTTTAGGAACATCTATTGATGTAGCAATGGCTGCACTGCGTTCTGCAAAAGTGGTAATCGCACAACTAAATTCAAATGTACCTCGATCGCATGGTGATGGCGTAATTCATATTGACCAAATCGATGCTGCGGTTGAACATAATTCTCCGCTTTATGAAGCTCACGCCCATGAACCAACAGATACCGAAATTAAAATTGGTAAAAATGTTGCTGAGTTGATCGAAGACGGCGCTTGTTTGCAAATGGGAATTGGCGGAATTCCTAATGTGGTTTTAAAACAGCTGACTAATCACAAAAACTTGGGAATTCACACAGAAATGTTCTCCGATGGAATTTTGCCCTTAGTTGAGTCAGGAGTTATTAACGGCAGTCAAAAGTATTTGAAAACCGGAAAAATTGTAAGCTGTTTTGCGATGGGTTCTCAGAAGCTATTTGACTTTATTGATGACAACCCAATAGTGCATTTAAAAGAAGCTGCATATACCAACAGGACTCATTTAATTGCGATGAACTCTAAAGTTACTGCCATTAATAGTGCTATAGAAATTGATTTTACTGGTCAGGTTTGTGCAGACACCATTGGTCGCTACCAATATTCAGGCGTAGGCGGTCAAATGGACTTTATTAGAGGTGCAGCTTTGTCTCAAGGTGGCAAAGCCATTATCGCAATGCCCTCTACCACAAAAAATGGCGACTCTAAAATTGTTCCATTTTTGAAAGAAGGTGCCGGTGTAACTACCACCAGAGCACATGTGCACTACATTGCAACAGAATATGGTGTAGTGAATTTGTTTGGCAAGAATTTACGCCAAAGAGCTAAAGCATTAATTTCAATTGCCCACCCAAATCATCGTGAAAATTTAGAACAAGCAGCCTTTGAGCGTTTTAAACGAACCTAAGCTGTTTAAGTATTTTTAAGTTATTATTTATCGCTAAAGGCATTATATTTCACTAAAATACAAGCTTAAACATTAATTTTGAAGCGCAACTATTAAATTTAGTTGCGCTTTTCTTTTTGTCAATATAAACTTTATAGTCATGAAAAATATTTTAGTTGCCTTAGAATTAAACGATGAAGAAATGAGCAATCGTTTAGTTGAAGAAGCTGCTCGCTTAGCTTTGGCATTTAATGCTAAATGTTGGTTGATTCATATAGCTGCTCCGGAACCAGACTTTGTAGGTTACCAAGTTGGTCCACAATACATCCGAGATTTACTTGCTGAAGATTTAAAAGAAGATCACAAAAGAATCCAAACTTATTCTCAAAGGCTAAAGCAAGAAAATATTAATACAGAAGGGCTGATGATTCAAGGGCCAACTGTAGAGTCAATTATTGAGGAAATTCAAAAGCTCAAGATAGATTTATTGGTTTTAGGGAACAAACATCACGGTATATTGTATTCTACATTCGTGGGAAGCGTAACCGAGGACATATTAGAAAAAGTATCTATACCGGTTTATTTAATTCCTGAAAAATAATTTATCATATCAATTACCTATGCAAAAACTGATATCTCTATTAATTTTATCCTTTTTATTTACAATAGGCTATTCTCAAAACCCTGCTAATGGAAAGTCAGGAATTAGCGGAAAGGTGGTTGACCAAAGTGGAAATGCAATTTCTTTTGCCAATGTTGCTGTTTACAAAAAAGCAGACTCTTCTCTTTACACTGGTGTAGCAACTGATATGAATGGAAAGTTCTCCATTGCTCTACCTCAATCAGATTATTATTTAAAACTTACTTTCCTATCCTATAAGCCAAAAACAATCGGTGGCATTTCTGTTAAAGAAAGTGAAGTAAAAATGGGTAAAATCCAAATGCAAGAGGATAGTAAATTACTCGATGAAGTTGAAATTGTAGCCGAGAGAAGTCAAATGGAGTTAAAACTTGATAAAAGGGTATTTAATGTAAATAAAGATTTGTCAAATGCCGGTTCTAACGCAGCAGACATACTTGACAATCTACCATCCGTTCAAGTGGATGTTGATGGAAATGTCAGCTTGAGGGGAAGTGAAAATGTACGTGTTTTAATCGATGGTAAACCATCAACAATAACAGCCGGTAGTGTCGGCGAAGCCTTGCGTCAGTTTCAAGGAAATATGATTGAAAGTGTAGAAGTGATCACTAACCCTTCTTCGCGATATGATGCTGAAGGAGAAGTTGGAATCATTAACATTATTCTTAAAAAAGACAAGCAAAAAGGAATAAATGGGAGTGTTGAAGCAGTAGCCGGTTACCCTGAAAATTTTAGAGGTTCATTTAATTTAAATTTTCGATCAAAGAAGTTTAATTTTTTCACTTCTGCGGGAACTGCTTACGATCGTTCGCCGGGAGGTGGATACAATAATCAAAAGTTTTCTAACCAAGATACTTCATATCTCTATGAAAGCGACCGAGATCGAGTTCGCGGTGGCATTTCTCATAACATTAGAGTGGGTTCTGATTGGTTTATTAACGATAAAAATACAATCACAGTAGCCGGATTTTACCGTCGTTCTGATGAGGAGAACATCAGTGAACTTTCATACCGTGATTACCGTGATTTATATTCCGATATTGAACTGTTTCAAAGAGTAGACCGTAAAGACACAGAAGCGGAAGATGGAGAAAACTTTGAGACTTCAATCAATTACACAAAAACTTTTGATAAAGAAGATCAAAAACTAACCTTTGACTTGCAGTGGAGTGAACGCAGTGATTTAGAAGAGTCTGATATCGTTGAGAGAAATATAACCAGAAGTGAAACATTGCTTCAAGAAACAAGTAATTTAGAAGCAAATAGAACATATTTAATACAAGGAGATTATGTTCACCCTATAAGTAAAGACGGACGATTTGAAACGGGTTTTAGAACAACTTTAAGAACAGTTGAAAATGACTTTATTGTTCAAGAGAAACAGCCGGGAGCGTCTGACTTCTCAACAATTGAACGTTTTAATAACGACTTTGTATTTAACGAAGATATATTCGCCTACTACGCCATGTTTGGAAATAAAATCAATAACTTTTCATATCAATTAGGTGTAAGAGCAGAGTATTCTGACATAAGAACTGAACTTAAAAAAACAGATGAAAAAAATAAATGGGAATATTTAAATTTCTTCCCCTCGGCTCATTTTACTTATCGTTTAGAGAATGGTGATGACTTACAATTGAGCTATAGTAGAAGAATAAATCGCCCTCGTTTTAGAGCTTTGCTTCCTTTTTCTAACTTTAGTGATCAACGTAATTTATGGAGAGGAAATCCCGAATTGCAGCCGGAATATACCGATTCTTATGAGTTAGGTTATTTGAAATATTTTGAAAAAGGTTCTTTGTTTTCAAGCGTTTATTATCGCTATAGAGATGGAGTAATTGATCGTATAACCACTACCGATAACCAGGGGATTACATACCGTTTACCGGTAAATTTATCGGTTGAAAACAATTTTGGTTTTGAGTTCAATGGAAGTTATAATTTCAATAAAAAGAACAGTTTAAATGGTAACTTTAACTTCTATCGCTCTATAAGTGAAGGAAGCTATGAAGGCATTGAGCTAAATAACGATGTTTATACATGGAACTCTCGCTTGGTGTATAAGTCTGTAATTTTACCAGAATATAACTTTCAATCTGCAATTAATTACAGGGCACCAAGGAAAACCAATCAAGGTCGTGTAAAATCAATTTACTTCATCGACTTATCAGTATCGAAAGATGTTTTAAAAGGCAAAGGTACTGTTGTAGCGAGTGTAAGAGATTTGCTGAATAGTAGAAAGTATCGTTCAATAACAGAAACTGAAAACCTTTACAGTGAATCTGAGTTTCAGTGGAGAGTAAGACAGTTTTTAGTGACTTTTACTTATAGAATCAATCGTAAAAAAGATAGAGGTCCGGCTAAAGGTGGAGGAGATTTTAACGATGATGATTTTTAAGTCAGTTTAAGTACAACTATCAATCATTTAACACCTTATTAAGCAAACTTGATTTTTTGAGTTTAAATGCTTAGTTTCGCAGTCCTTATGAGGCATAGTCGCACCATTTCATTTTACACCTTAGGTTGTAAGCTAAACTTTTCAGAAACATCAGGTCTTGCAAGACTTTTTGAAGAGGAAGGTTATGCACGAATCGACTTTAAAGAAGGTGCAGATGTTGTGGTGATTAATACTTGTTCTGTAACAGAAAATGCCGATAAGAAGTGCAGACAAATAGTAAAACAAGCTAGAAACCTTTCAGAAGATTCTTTTATTGCCGTTATTGGTTGTTATGCTCAGCTGAAGCCGGAAGAAATTGCCCGCATTAATGGTGTTAATATGGTATTAGGTGCTTCTGAGAAGTTTAATTTACTAGAGCATGTTCGTCAATGGGAAATAGAACGATTTGCCGAACCTAAGGTGCTTGCTTCAGCTATTAAAGAGGTAAAAGATTTCGTTCCATCATTTTCTTATGGAGATAGAACTAGATCCTTTTTAAAAGTTCAAGATGGCTGCGATTACTTTTGTTCATTTTGTACGATTCCTCTAGCTAGAGGAAGAAGTAGAAGCAATTCGGTAGCAGAAACTTTAAAAGTAGCCAAAGAGGTAGCGCAAACTAAGGTAAAAGAAATTGTGCTGACAGGTGTGAATATTGGCGATTTTGGAAAGGGAAACGATGAGAACTTCTTCGATTTAGTAAAAGCGCTAGATGAAGTTGAAGGAATTGAGCGTTTTAGAATATCTTCTATAGAGCCCAATTTATTGAGCAATGAAATAATTGAATTTGTACAGCAGTCAAAGCGCTTTGTTCCACATTTTCACATTCCACTTCAATCGGGTTCAAACGAAATTTTAAGAGGAATGCGCCGCAGGTATAATCGCGAACTGTACGTAGATCGTGTTAACAAGATTAAGAGTTTGATGCCACAGGCATGCATAGGTGTAGATGTAATCGTGGGTTATCCGGGAGAGAGTAAAGAGCACTTTTTAGAAACCTACCAATTCTTAAATGAATTAAATGTTTCTTATCTTCATGTTTTTACATACTCTGAAAGGAATAACACGGTAGCTATTCGAAAAAGCGATGTGGTACCTATGGAAGAAAGAAGAGAACGAAGTAAAATGCTTCAAATATTATCTGAAAAGAAAAAAAGATATTTTTACGAGCAACAGTTAAATAAAACATTTTCTGTGTTATTTGAAGCACAGGAAAACAATGGTGAAATGTTTGGTTTCACTGAAAATTATATAAAAGTAAAGTCGACTTACAATCCTGAGTGGGTAAACACCATTAAACAAGTTGTCCCTTTATCGGTTAATACTGATGGGACAGTGAATGTCGAGATTTTAGTTGACGAATTTGCGCATGAAATAAGCGCTTAAACAAAAATATATTATGGGAAGACCATCAACAAAACCTAAGAAATTAAAAGACGGATTTTACCTTGAAGTAAAAAATCAAGGTGCTAAAAACGGAATAAAAGTAAGAAGAGACACCTACGAAGAGATGATGCTTGCTAAGAAAAACTTTGAGCGTACCAAAGAGGTTAAAGTTTTAGGTGAGGTAATCGACGATACATTTGTAGACGATAAAAAGAAAAAGAAAAAATCTAAAAAAGAGAAAGAAGCTTAGTGAAGTAGCGAGAATATTTTCTCGCTACACTTCATCCCAGCTTATTTTCACGCCGGCTGTTTTTGGTTTGCCAATGCAGGTTAAGACATAACCGTCTGCTATTTCATCTTCTCCTAATCCGAAGTTGTTCTCCATTTCAACTTCTCCTCGAAGCAGTTTTGCTTTGCAAGTGGTGCAAACACCCGATTGACAAGAAAAAGGTGGATCTACTCCTATTCTTTCCGCGCCCTCTAAAATCGTTTCTCCTGCATCAAGTGTTAAGTTGTGTTCTTCATCGTCAATAACAACAGTTATGTCACTCAAGTCTCCTGAAACTACTTCTTCAGTGTTGTCTTTTTCTTGTTTTGGTGAAGCAAAGTACTCTATATTGATTTGTGATTTCTCAATACCACTTTTCTCTAGTCCTTCTTTTACCGCCTCAATCATTCCGGTCGGCCCACAAATAAAATAGTCTGCTTTACTTTTTAATTCCTGCAATCCCGCTACGATGCTTTTTGTACGTTCAGTATCTAAACGCTCACCATTGCTGCTTAAAAAATGCTGAATCAACAGCTTACCACTGTATTGAGTTTTAAGTTCTTCTAATTCTTTATTGAAGATAATTTCTTCAGCATTTCTGTTACCATAATACAGATAAACAGACTCGCTTCCTTCGCTCAATGCTTTTTTAAGAATCGACATAATGGGGGTAATTCCACTTCCGGCAGCAAAAAGTACTAATGGTTTATTGGTTTCTTCTAGTGTAAAGTTTCCCATTGGCGGCATTACGTCAAGCTCATCACCAACAGAAAGCTCATTAAAAAGATAGGTAGACATTTTACCACCATCAATCATTTTTGAAGAAACTTTTAACTTTTCATTTCCATAAGAACTAATCGAGTATGAGCGTCTTACTTCTTCACCTTCAATAGTTGTTTTAAGCGTTAAATACTGTCCTGCTTCAAATTTAAAATCAGCTTTTAAACTTTCAGGTACTTCAAAAACGATAGAAACCGTTTTAGGTGTTTCTTTAATTATTTGGTCAACCTTTAATCGGTGAAAATGTGTACTCATAAGTGATTTTTTTCTGCGTTCAAAATTACGTTTGCTTTATAGAATAGCTTGAATTATCTAATATGAATATCTGTTTATTTACCTAAATTGATTAATAAATAACTAAACTATTTTGTTTTCAGCATTCTGTCTTTACTTTTTTCCATTGATGAAAAAAGTAAACAAAAAAATCTAGGTCTGTTCCCTAATTTAAGTCTTCCGCTCCTAAATGACGATGATTTCAGTGATCTCCAAAGGTTCACTTTGGAGCTTCTTCAATCATTTGCCCCATTTAGTTCGTTCCAAACTTAAATTATGAAAATGACCATCCTTCTACACAAAATTCAAATAGTTTTAGAAATCAATCTGGACATTCAGCTTATCAAATATTTAATTCAGCCTTTTCAAAGCATCAACTACATTTTTTTCTATTCTCGCTTCAACATTTTGCTGATCTGCTTTTTTAAATTTCATTCCGCTGATTTTCTCATAAAGTTCTATGTACCTTTCTGATACTTCATTGACAAAGTCCTCCGGCATATTTGGTATTTTTTGTCCTTCTTTCCCTTGAAAGCCATGCTCAATTAGCCATTCTCTAACAAATTCTTTACTCAGTTGACGCTGATGTTCATTAGACGCAAACCTTTCCTCATAACCTTCAGCATAAAAGTATCTTGAAGAATCCGGTGTGTGAATTTCATCGATCAGGTAAATTGTATCTCCAATTTTTCCAAACTCATATTTCGTATCAACCAAAATCAAACCTTGTTTTTTGGCCATTTCAGTTCCTCTCTTAAAAAGTTTAAGACTATAATCTTCTAATTGCTTATAATCTTCTTCACTTACAATCCCTTGTGCTAAAATCTCCTCTCTTGAAATGTCTTCATCGTGACCTTCTGCCGCCTTTGTTGTTGGTGTAAGGATAGGTTTTGGAAAAGCTTGATTTTCTTTCATCCCCTCCGGCATTTCTACACCGCAAATCGTTCTCTTTCCGGCTTTGTATTCGCGCCAAGCGTGTCCGCATAAATAGGCTCTTACCACCATCTCCACTTTAAAGGCTTCGCAATATTTACCAATTGTCACATTCGGATCAGGCACTACTTCTACCCAGTTAGGCACTAAATCAGCAGTAGCTTCTAAAAAATAAGCTGCTATTTGATTTAAAACCTGACCTTTAAAAGGAATGCTTTGTGGTAAGATATGGTCAAATGCCGAAATACGATCTGAGGCGACCATCACTAAATGGCGATTGTTAATGTTGTATACATCTCTTACTTTTCCGTGATAAACGTTAGTTTGACCGGGAAAATTAAATTCAGTGCTTTTTGTTGTCATTTTTTTGAAGTGAGTTCAATTCATTATTTTTTTCAATCATATCATAGGCGTCGATAATTCGCCTTACCAGTTCGTGTCGAATAACATCTTTGCCATCAAAGTGCACAAAGCCAATTCCTTTTGTATTCTTTAAAATATCCATTGCCTGAAGCAAACCGGAAGGTTGGTGCTTTGGTAAATCAATTTGCGAAGCATCGCCATTGATACAAAACTTGGCGTTTTTGCCCATTCTTGTCAAGAACATTTTAAATTGACTTTTTGTGGCATTTTGAGCTTCGTCGAGAATAACAAAAGCATTGTCCAGTGTTCTACCTCGCATAAAAGCAAGTGGCGCAATTTGCACAATGCCATTTTCCATATAATCTCTCAAACGCTCAGCGGGAAACATATCGTGTAATGCATCATACAAAGGTTGCAGAAAGGGATCTAATTTCTCTTTCAAGTCGCCGGGTAAAAAACCAAGATTCTCTCCTGCTTCAACAGCCGGACGAGTTAGAATTATTCGACGTACTTCTTTGTTTTTTAAAGCTCTTGCTGCAAGTGCAACTGCGGTATATGTTTTTCCGGTTCCGGCAGGACCAATGGCAAAAACCATATCGTTTTTATCAACTGACTTGACTAATTTTCGTTGATTAACCGTTTTCGCTTTAACTAGAATGCCATTGTTTCCATAAACAAGCACTTCATCTGCAGTGCTTTTTTCTTTTATCAGTTCTTCAGCATCGCTCACTAAAAGTTGTTCTATGTCTTCAATATTCAATTGTTTAAAACGATCTAGGTGACGAAATAGAATGTCTAACTTTTTCTCAAACAAATCAAGCTCTAGTTCATTTCCAATCACTTTTATGTTTCTACCTCGAGCAATGATTTTTACTTTTGGAAACTGAGCTTTTATTGCTTCCAGCTTTTGATCGTTTACGCCGTATAAATCAAGTGGATTTATGTCGTTAAGTACAAGTGTGCGTTCTGCCAAATTATTCTTTTTAGGGTTAGATGAATCCAAATTCATGGGCGAAATTATTACTAATTTTGAAGGCAGCAAAGCAAGAACCAAATCCAATATCATAAATGCCTGTAATTACGCTTACCACAGACTTAGGACTTAGTGATCACTATGTGGCCATGATTAAAGGTAAGTTGTTGAAAGTGATTTCTTATGCAAATGTAATAGATATCTCTCACCAAATTAAAGCATATAACACTATTCATGCTGCTTTTGTGCTCAGAAATACTTATCATTTTTTTCCGGAAGGGAGTATTCACTTGGTAAGTGTAAAACCGGATGAACAAAAAGAAGGGCCTTTTGCTCCACAGCCTCAACATTTAATTATGCAGTACAATAATCATTACTTTATTGGTCCTGATAACGGTTTGTTTAGCATGATTATAGAAGGCGATGATGCAGAGATTGTGCGTTTGGAAATTGCTGAACTTGACGATCGCTTAAGTTTACCTATACAGGATTTGTATGTCCGTGCTGCAGCTGCAATTTCTCATGGCGAGCCAATGAATTCACTAGGTGTAGAAACAAAAGAAATCAACGAAAAGTCGATGTTTAGAGCTTCCTTGAGTGGAAATGTTTTGCAAGGTATTGTAGCCCATGTGGATCAGTTCGGAAACTTACATACCAATATAAGTGAAGAGTATTTTAATAAGGTAGCTAAAAACAGAACATTTAGAATTGATATAGGCAATAGTTCTTATGCTTTAAAAGATATTAATCGATGGTATAGTGAAGTTACTCAAGGAGAACGTTTGGCGCTCTTTAATGCTTCCGGCTTGCTTGAAATTGCAATTAACCAAGGTAATGCTAATAAATTGCTAGGTCTTGATATTCTTTCACCTATAAGAGTTGAATTCAATGATTAATCGCATCGTTAAAATGACTTTTCGCGAAGAAGAGCTAGATAATTTTTTACAAGTTTTTGAGGCGTCTAAGGATAAAATAAGAAACTTCCCCGGAGTTAAGCATTTAGAGTTACTGCAAGATGTGAAACAGAAGAATGTACTTTTTACTTATAGTATGTGGGAAAGTGAGGAGGACTTAGAGAATTATCGACATTCTGAGTTATTTAAAAAGACCTGGGCAAAAACAAAACCATTATTTTCTGAAAAGGCTCAAGCTTGGAGCACGAACAGTTTGCATCGATTGGCATGAAGCCACTCATTTCCATATTAATGCCTGTAAAAAATGCCGAAAAGCATTTGATCGTAAGCATTCAAAGTGTTTTAAACCAATCGATAACTAACTGGGAATTAATTGCGGTAAACGATCATTCCAATGATAGTACCCCTTCTATTTTAAAATATTTCAGTGAAATAGACAAGCGAATTAAAGTCTATACAAATGAAGGAAGTGGAATCATACAAGCCTTAAGAACAGCTTATAAAAACAGCAAAGGCGAACTAATACATAGAATGGATGCCGATGATTTGATGTCGAAAAATAAGCTGGAAGTTTTAAGTTCTACCTTAAGCAAAGGCGGAAAAGGTTCTGTTGCTACAGCAAAAGTCAGCTATTTTTCCGATGGCAAACTACAAGATGGATATAAAAAGTATGCCAATTGGTTAAACAAACTTTGTGAAGAAAATACTCACTGGAGTGAGATTTATAAGGAATGTGTCATAGCCTCTCCCAATTGGTTAATCCACCGAAGCGATTTAGATGAATGTGGTGCATTTTTGCCAAATCGATATCCTGAAGATTATGATTTAGTATTTAGATTCTATGAAAATAGGTTAAAAGTTGTTTCTGCTAAAGAGGTGACGCATTATTGGAGAGATCATGAAAAAAGGAGCAGCAGAAATCTTGAGGTATATAAAGACAATGATTTTTTTGAATTGAAATGGCATTATTTTCAGCGAAATGAAATCAATAGTAAGCGACCTTTATTAATTTGGGGAGCCGGCAGAAAAGGGAAAAAGTTAGCTCGATTATTGAATGATTTATCAATAGAATATGAATGGGTGAGCAACAATCCTAAAAAACACGGGAAAGAGATTTATGATCAAATTTTACAATCCTTTAAAACTATTATTCAGAAAAGTAATCCGCAAATTATAGTAGCCGTTGGTCAGCTTGGAGCCAAAAAAGAAATTCGTCGTTTTTTAAATACAAACCAGCTAATAGAAAACAAAGATTTTTGGTTTTTTTGTTAGCGATAAGTTAAAAAAGATATGAAAAGTATAGCAGTATTTTGCGCTTCATCAATAGGAAGTAAGGACGTTTATAAAGAGGCCGCTTACAATTGCGGAAAAGCATTAGCGAAAAAGAACATACGTTTAGTTTATGGTGGCGCAAGTGTGGGTTTGATGGGTGCACTTGCTGATGGAGCATTGGCGTCAGGTGGTGAAGTGATTGGTGTTTTGCCTCATTTTTTGGATCGAAGAGAAATTGCTCATAAAAAGATTGAAATGATTCGCGTTAAAAGCATGCACGAGCGCAAGTTAAAAATGCATGAGCTTAGTGACGCTTGCTTGACTTTACCCGGCGGCTTTGGAACAATGGAGGAGTTTTTTGAAATGTTGACTTGGGCACAGTTAGGCTTACATGAGAAACCCAATGCCATTTTAAATGTAAATGGTTTTTATGATTCTTTAATCAACCAATTTGATGTTATGGTAATGGAGGGCTTGTTAAAAGAAAAGCACAGGGATATATTGCTAATTGATAACAATATAGATGCTTTAATTGATAAAGTACTTAACTATAAAGCCCCGGAGGTGGAGGAGTGGTTGAAGAAAAAGCGTTTGTGAGAATCTATTGAAGTGCCTAAAGTACTTGAAGTTTGAAATTAAAAGTTACTTTTTTAACCGCAAAGGTAAACGAACCTTGCCTGCCGGCAGGCTGGGAAGGCTCAAAGCACGCTAAGAGCAAAGTTTTCTTACTCAAGCTGGCGAAGAAAGAGCAGTATCTCGCTCAAGCGAGAAAACTTGTCATTCCCTGAAAACGTGACATCTAATAGCCGAGTATTTCAGTGCCCGGGATAATAAAAAAACGGAATAAACTTTTGCGGTATTTTTGACAAAAATGGTGACAAAAGTGGGTATAGAATAGAACGATGATGACGCTGATTTAGCTGATTTTCACAGATTAGATTCTCTGCTATAAAACATTAAGAACATGAAGGTTTTAAGGAAGTGATTAAGTTTTTTTAAGAGTATAGAATATAGAGAATAGACCGCTTCGCTGTTAGAGTATAGAACTTAAAAGTGTCTTAAGTTTGAAGTTATTTATAAACCGCTAAGTAAACGAACCTCGCTGCTGGGAGACAGGGAAGGCTCAAGGCACGCTAAGAGAAAAGTTTATATGCAACAGCAGGCAAAGCAATAACCAATTCTCGCCCAAGCGAGAAAAGTTTCAATGTTTCTGATCTCAACTTTCATATTTTTTTAATCTCGCCTTGCGAGACAAGCAATTAAAATACTGTCAAAAGGACATATTTGTGAATGGTATAGTATTTGACTTAGTAAAGCTGACAAAGAATGAATAACTTTGTAGCAGTTCTTTGAATTACATTCAAAGTCTTTAAGAAATGGGGCCGACCGGTTTCGACAGCAAGATGAATGAATGAGTAAGCAAGTCGAGCATTGAGTGAGTGGCTCGTTAATCTCAACACTAAACTTCGCTAAACGGCGACAATAACTACGCGCTTGCGGCCTAATATCCGATAGGAATTACGCCTAATCTCAGTAGCATAACTATTGAGACAAGCTATCTCGCAGGGGTTCTACCCATTAATTCCCTGATCACGAGGTATCAGACTTTTGGGTTAGTCAACAGAGTGCCTCAATTTGTTGGCGAAACGTTAGAGGATAAGCTATAAGTAGGTTGTTTACTGCCGGTTTATAGTCGAAAACTAAGAGTAAACTAAACTTGTAGAAGGCTCTTTGATTCCTTGTTTGGACGAGGGTTCGAATCCCTCCGGCTCCACATTTAAGTTAAAATTCATAAATGAATCAGAAGCGAGCAAAAACAAAAGCTCGCTTTTGTTTTTTGTAAGTGAATGATTCAACAATTCGAAGAATTGGAATTTTAACTGGCTGATTGGAAAGGAGGGAAAAGCGAAGCTAATTTGATGGATCTAGGTACAATAGACTAAAGTTAAGTAGTTAAAAGTGCTTAAAGTTTGTAGTTAAAAGTTGGGGCAAACCGCAAAGGATAATTGACAAATACCTAACAGCGAGACGTTGTATTTAAACGAAAATATCTATCGGAGAAGCGTTGTACTAAAACGAATGTACTTAACAACGATCTGTCATGCTGAATTCGCCGTCCCGAGCAAAGCCGAGGGGTATTTCAGCATCTATTTTACTTTGGAACTTGCTCCTAATGAATTAGGTCAGAGTAGTTACAGATCCTGTCCTGAAACTAGTTCAGGATGACAGCTCAGGATTACTCATTTCTATATGAATATTTCGTTTTGGATGAGCGTCTCCATTTGAAATTTGCGATTTGATTTTTTTTCAACCGCAGAGACGCTGAGAGCGCAAAGGGTTTGTTAAGAGAAATTCCGTTTTTAAATTCAGAAGTTGTTGCAATCTTAGATTCCCAACTTGACATTTGAAATTTGCGATTTGAAACTCCTCTAAAATCTAAACTCTAACGTCTAATCTCTTTAAATTAATATTAAGGCATTAAGAAAGTTAAGGAATTCATTAAGAAGTAGAGATTGAACGCTGATGAAACTGATTCGGCTGATTTTCGCGGATTGTATTCCTGTCCTAAGTCGATTCTAAAGACCGATTCTTAATTCTGCACTCTTAATTAATAATTCAAAACTTGACCTTTGAGATTTGAAATTCCTCCATACTTTAAAATCTAAACAGTATTGCGTTTCAGCGAGATATTTTCTGATTTTATATCGTATGTTGGCTAAAAGTTATAATTATGATTGTAATATTATATATATTTGTTTGTTATTATAATTATAATTTATGAAATCAACTGCTGTTATTCATCGACCACACTACATTAATCGAGTAATTCCATACATTGGAAAGAAACTGATTAAAGTATTCAGTGGGCAGCGTAGGGTAGGAAAGAGTTATTTACTCTTCCAGCTTATGGACTACCTGCGAAAGGAAGATCTCGATGCGCATATCATTTACATCAACATGGAAGATTTGCAGTTTAGTCAACTTCGAACGGCTGATGATTTAAACCGCTATGTTCAAGAAAAAGCGAATCAGTCGAAAATGAACTATTTGTTCATCGATGAGATTCAGGAGATTGAGGACTTTGAACTCGCCTTGCGTTCGTTGCTGTTAAATGATCAAATGGATATCTACTGCACAGGTAGTAATGCCGACCTACTGTCAAAGGACATCGCCGGTAAGCTCAGTGGACGTTTTATTGAAATTAATGTTTACAGTCTATCGTACACTGAATTTCTAAATTTCCATCAATTGGAAAACTCCGATAAGAGCTTGTCATTTTACATGAAATATGGTGGGTTGCCTTATCTCAAACACTTGGATTTTGAAGATGAAATTGTATTTGAATATTTAAAGAATATCTACAGTACAATTATTTATCGGGATATTGTGAATCGATATGCTTTGAGAAACAGTGATTTTTTGGAACAATTAATCACTTTTTTGGCATCGAATATCGGCAGCCTGTTTTCAGCTAAAAAAATCAGTGATTTTTTAAAGTCACAGCACTTAAAGGTATCACCCAATCAAGTGCAAACTTACCTGAGCCATATTGTTAACGCTTTTATTGTTCATCGATTAAGAAGGTATGATTTAAAAGGAAAGCGTTTGTTTGAAGTAGGAGATAAATTTTATTTTGAAAATATGGGCATTCGCAATGGTATTTGGGGCTATCGACAAGAGGATGAAGGCAAGATCATGGAGAATATGGTGTACAACCATTTATTGTTTTTGGGGGCAGATGTGCATGTTGGGGTTTTCGATCAATATGAAATTGATTTTGTAGCTGAGAAAAATAATGAGCGTAAATATTTTCAAGTTGCACTTTCACTGAAGGAAGAGAAAACTATTAAAAGAGAGTTTGGAAACTTACTCAAGATAAAAGACCAGTATCCGAAAGCAGTAATTACCATGGATGGTTTTAGTGGAAATACTCATCACGGAATACCAAACGTGAGTTTGCGATCCTTTTTAAGTAAGGATAAATGGGAGGAGTAGAGAAGTGTTTGAATACTTTAAAGTTTAGATTTTAGACCGCTGTGCTGTTAGAATATAGAAGTTAAAAGTTGTTTTTAGATGCAATATCGCAGCGCTGCAAGAGTCAAGATGATTGACAATTGAAAGTGGACAATGGACAATTTATAGCAGTGAGATAGTTGTGCTTTAGTGAAATATAAAAACGAATATACCTACCGGAGACGTGTCACCCTGAACTAGTTTCAGGGTCTGTTTATGCCTAGGAAGTTTGTTCTGTAAGAGTAACTTCTAAGATTGTTATAGATCCTGAAATCAATTCAGGATGACGCGTTTTTATAAAGATATTTCGTTTTGGATGAGCGTCTCCATTTGAAATTTTCGATTTGAATTTTTTTTTTCAACCGCAGAGGCGCTGAGAGCGCAAAGGTGTTGTTAAGAAGAGTTTCGTTTTACTACCAAAAAGTGATATCAAGACGAAATTCTCCATTTGACATTTCACATTCTCAAAAAAAAAGCGCAGACCTTAATCCACGCTTCAATATTTTATTATAACAAAAAGATTTCTAACCTCTATATTCTATTCTCCATCCTCTTCCTTCTTGTTCATATCATACACCTTTTTGCCGCCATAGGCAACTCCGGCTGCTAATAATAAACTTAAGCCACCGTCAATAGGTACGCCGGGCGGGTCACCTTGACCACCACCGGGAGGTGGAGGTGGTCCTTGTGCAATGAGTTCTGTGGAAAATCCGATAAGTAAAATTGCGAGTATATTTAGTAACTTCTTCATTTCGGTAATATCTTGTGCAAATGTAAATTAAAAATACGAATATTTATTTTTTTTTAACTGGCGAATAAAAAATAATCACTATCCAATTTAGCAATTAGTCTTTTTGCAATAGTAATTATAATTTCATTTGTTTATTCAAGAAGGTATCTTCTCCCACAATTTGAATAAGGTAGACTCCTTCCAAATCATTTAAGTGCTGTAGGGAATATGTTCCTGCGCCTTGCGCTTCAAAACTCATTGGCGCTTTTACTTCCTGACCGCTCATGTTGTAAACACGGATTTCCAATTGAGTCATTTCCTTTCCTAAAGTATAATCTACATACCAATTGTCGTAAGCATTACGCAAGCTTAGTTTTTGATCGAAATCTTGAACGAACTCGCCTTCTTTTAAGAGTTCTTGACACTCTTCATAAGAGTTACTCAAGACTAAATGAAAACGATCTGATTTTCCTTGCTTGGCCTCAAAAGAATATTTTGGCTCTACCATTAAGTCAACGGCTTTTTCAGCATCTTTGTCTTTTAAGTATACACAGCTATAGTTTTCGTAAAGAGCATCTAAATTGTCTGCGCTGATTTCATATTCTCCTTCCACACCCGCGTAAATGGAAACAGGTATCAACTGACTTTCTTCAATAGGGTTTAAACTGTTTACAATTAACTCTTCATTTGAGTTAGTGGCTTTAGAGTGTATGGCAGGTGCTTCTTCTATTGGAGAAGGTAAATGCGGAAAATCATTCTCATCCATTTCTGCCGTAGCAAAGGGGTCGAAAGCTAAACGCATTTTATGGCTAAATGGATTTTGATTGTTATTTATTTTTAAACTAAAGTAGGGGTCGATATATTTTCTTCTTTTAAAAGTAGAAGAACTTGAACTTACCTTATCATCTTCATCAAAGTTAATTGGTCTTCCATTAGCGTAGTCTGCTGAACTGTACACCCAGAAACCTTGACCGGGGGCAATTAATGGCTTGCCCGCACCTGTAAATAAGTCATAAGTTCCAGTAGTACTATTAAAAACCATGTATTCGTCTTTAATTGAACGATGTTTCGAAGTTAAATCATAGTCAATATGAGAAGCATAAGGATTACCTACTAAATTCCAACGCCAATAGACAGGTGTTGAGTATGACCCATTGTTTGGTAAACCTTTGTAATCAATGGTTGCTCCGTTAAAATACGAAGGTGTAGTTAATAAATAGAGTTCATATCCTATAGCAGAAGGAAGAGTGGTAGCTGTAGATTGAATACTGTTGTGCTGATTATTTGGAGCATCAAAGAAAAACAAGCTATAAAATGTACTATTATCTGAGAGTAAAATGTCTCCATCATTTCCACCAACACCGCTAATAATAATATCATCTTCATCATCTAAGTCTGCAACTGTAGCATCAGAAATAGGCGATGATTGGTTTGAATAGTTTGCTCTACGGTTACTTATATGTCGTTGAACTGTGAACTCTCCAGTAAATGCATCCTCCATAGATGGTAGAATCTCTGCTGTTGTTGAAGCATTAGATATTAAAGTAAATGAATTTGCTCCACTTACATCAAAGCCACCTGAACTTACTTGCAAGGAACGGATTAAACTCCAGTTGCCATTTGAAAGTGAAAGTCCAGACTGGTTTGCAACTATGAGACTGTTGAAACTAATAGTATCTCCTGAGTTATTGGTGAAATATTGTGTATAAACGGAGTCTTTAGTTTGTATTACTCCATTTGTAAGCGTAAGACTATTGTTGAATGTGATGTCTCCATAAACATCTAAAGTATCATTTGTATTGAAGGCTAGTGAGCCTGAAACAACTAAATTTCGAATATTACTTTTAGAGGAAACAGACACTTCATCACCATTTGAAATTTCTACATCGTTAAATGATTCGGGAACACAATTGCAAGACCATGTAGAAGGGGTATTCCAATCGCCGGACTGAACCGAAGTAATCGTGCCTTCTTTTTCTGCTAGGGTAAAGTATGAACCATCTGGAAGATCAACATCAGTGAACTTAATGGATAAACTACCTGCATTAAACGAGCGACCTGTTTCATGTATAATTGTTCCTCCATTAGAAAAATCGCCATCTTCATTTTCTATAACAACAACATAATTGTTTATTGATGAAAACCCATTAGAGCCAAGAAAGAATTCTAAATCAACCGTACCTGGAGTGCCGGTTTTATCTACTCGCCAAACATGATTCCAACGTTCTACTATACTTACAGGAACCGAATTTGAAGTACTATAATCTGCTCCATTACTCCCAACTATTAAATAGTCACCATCATTTAAAGAAGAGGGATTTGTCAAAAGTAACGAGTCGGTGCCTCTAGAAATTGTATGACTACCATCCGGCTCTTGACCAATTCCTTTAATACTAATACCAAAGTTAGACTTATAGTTATATAAATTTGCTTCAGAAGTTATGTTGTACTTTCCTGATAAATATTCACTTACTATTTTTCTTTTTGCTGAATTTAATTTTTCATTGTAAACTAAGATTTCTACAATAGAGCCATCCAAAAAAAAGTTGAAACTGTTATTGTAATATAATGCACCAAGTGAATTATTTTGAATATTTGAAAAACTAGTTCTAGTTTTAGAATTTAGTCTGCTATCATTTAGTATGTATGATGTAGAAGGTAAGGTAGAACCACCATAGGTAGACGTTATTGAAAAGCCATTAATATCTTTATCTACTTTTACTTTGTCTCCTCCAAACTCATATCTAGATGTATTTGTGCCATAACTAGTGTGATGTTTATTGAGTGCTAGGACTGACTGATATCTTGTATTAGTTGAGTTAAAAACAATATACGTAGTAATAGCGGGACTATTAACTTGGTTACTTAAAGTTAGAAAGTCATTTAATCCATCAAATAAAATTGCAGGATGTCCATTTAATTGACTAAACTTATAAGTTGGTTGATTTGCTGTATCAACCTGAAAAGCATTATTCCCATTTCCAGAAAGATCCGTCCATGTGCTTATTTTATCGTCATCATTTAGACTTAAACTTGAGGCATCAAGCCATAAGACATTATTTGATGAATTGCCTACCCCACCCGGTCCGGTTTGGGCGGTAAGTGCGGCAATCATTCCAAAAGAAAATAGAGTAGTCAGTAATATTCTTTTCATATTGTGATGGTTTTATCGGGCGTAAAAATAAGCTTTTTCTAACTTTTAATCAAGTCTTTAAAATTTTATTGTTATAGCCCTTTGTTTTGAGATTAAATATACGGAATTTCAAGGGAAAGGTTGGTTTTGGGTGAAGGATGAAAGATTAAGGATTAATTTTTTAATGGACAATTTACAATGAGTAATTTACAATTGATGATGGACAATTGACAATTAGAAATGTTAAATGTTAAATGGGGGTGAAGGATAAAAAGTTGATAATTAAGGATGTAATGTTAGGGATTAGGGAGGGGTTGTGTAAATGGACAATTGATAATGTTCAATGAAAAAATGCAAAATGGGCAAATGCAGAACTGCGACGCATCATGTTTAGAAGTGAACATTTACCGGAGAGGTGTCATGCAAAACGTATGTACCTGACAACTAAGTGTCATGGGTGAACGATATGTTCTAATGAAAAAAGTCATCCTGAATTTATTTCAGGATCTGCTTTACCTTGGAACATATTTCTAATGAAATTAGGCTTAGGTTGCTACAGATTCTGAGACGAGCTCAGGATGACGCAGTTCTATATAAATATTAGGCGTAATAGACAAAATGGTTGATAAAAATCGCTGAATCACTTACTATACATAGCTTTGAGGCAAATCAAAAGCTTTGAATAAAAAAAATGCACAATTTGCAATAGTTCCATAACTCGAAAATATGGACTAAGATCAGGTAAGCAACGCTATAAATGTTTAGCGTGTAATAGTTATTTCACAGGAGGGAAAAAGCTAGTTCCAAAAGAT
>Ga0207716_100355_pt1 | contig 20941 bp, 23 predicted proteins | sample TtaePargueraPR_FD_187739 | JGI IMG/M metagenome (GOLD analysis project Ga0207716, IMG submission 187739) | Aerobic enrichment media microbial communities from Bioluminiscent Bay, La Parguera, Puerto Rico - Tt and P2 (5) (SPAdes) | ecosystem: Environmental > Aquatic > Marine > Unclassified ... | reverse complement strand
AGGGCGGATCGGGCCTGGGCTATCTGGAACATGTCGTGGCGATGGAAGAGATTTCCCGTGCCTCGGCCTCGGTCGGTCTGAGCTATGGCGCCCACTCCAATCTCTGCGTCAACCAGCTGCGACGTTGGGGCAATGCCGAGCAGAAGGCGAAATACCTGCCCAAGCTGATGTCCGGCGACCATGTCGGTTCGCTGGCCATGTCCGAGCCGGGCGCCGGGTCCGACGTCGTCTCCATGCGTCTCAAAGCCGAGAAAAAGGGCGACAAGTACGTCCTCAACGGCTCGAAGATGTGGATCACCAATGCGCCGACCGCCGACACGCTGATCGTCTATGCCAAGACCGATGCGGATGCCGGTTCGCGCGGGATTTCCGCCTTCATCATCGAGAAGGACATGAAGGGTTTCTCCGTCGCCCAGAAGCTCGACAAGCTGGGCATGCGCGGTTCGGAGACCGGCGAGCTGGTCTTCGAGGACTGCGAGGTTCCCGAAGAGAATGTCATGGGTCCGCTCAATGGCGGCGTGGAAGTGCTCATGTCGGGCCTGGACTATGAGCGCGCCGTGCTGTCTTCCGGCCCGGTCGGCATCATGCAGGCCTGCATGGATGTGGTGATGCCCTATATCCGCGAGCGCAAGCAGTTCGGCCGTTCCATCGGCGAGTTTCAGCTGGTGCAGGGCAAGCTGGCCGACATGTATGTGCGCATGAACGCCACGCGCGCCTATGTCTATGCCGTCGCCCAGGCCTGCGATCGTGGTCAGACGACGCGCAAGGACGCCGCCGGCGCCATCCTCTACGCGGCCGAGAACGCCACGCAGATGGCGCTGGACGCGATCCAGCTCCTGGGCGGGAACGGCTACATCAACGAATATCCGACGGGCCGCCTGCTGCGCGATGCCAAGCTCTACGAGATCGGCGCAGGCACGTCGGAGATCCGCCGCTGGCTGATCGGCCGGGAGCTGTTCGGAGAGACGAGCTGAGCACGGCGCGATATGTCCATGAAAGGCCCCGGGCGGTGCGTCGCCCGGGGCCTTTTTTGTCGGAGCCGCATTACTCGGCAATATCGCTGCCGTCGCCGGCCGGTTAGAATTTCCGCTGCACAGTTCGACGCGCGGGAGGGCAACATGCTTGCGGTTTCGGTTCTGATGGCGGCCAGTCTCGCGGTCGCGCAGGAAGCGCGGGAGGCGGCAGTGCTGCTGCCGGCCTACGATACTGTGGCCTTGTGCCTCGACCGGCAGGACACAGATGTCCGCGCTTGCATCGGCGAGTATACCGAGGACTGCATGCGGCAGGTCGAGGACGGTGCGACGCTCGGTGGCATGGTCGGGTGCACGCGAGCCGAATACGAGGCCTGGGACGCCGCGCTTTACCGGACCTACCTGGCGCTGCTGGACCGCCAGCCGGAGGCGCCGGCCGGGGCGCTGCAGGCCGCCCAGCGGGCTTGGACCGCCAAGCGCGAGGCCGACTGCACCTTCCGGGTCGCGATCCTGCAGGGCAGCCGGCAATCCCCGCTGGAGCGGGTGAACTGCCTGTTGCATGAAACGGCTGAGCGCACCCTGACCCTCAGGGAGTGGGCACAGGACGCCCCGCTATTCCGATAGCGCCTGCAAGCGCGGCGTGTGCTAGTGTTCGTTTGCACTGGACGTTCGGGAGCGCAGTATGGGCGGCTTGTTCAAGTTCTTCGGCGATATACTCAAACCCCTGCTCACCTTGCTGGTCACGGTGGTCGGGGCGGCCTTTGTCGTGTCCGTCCTGTCGATCCGGGCCGATGCGGCGATCGAGGACCGGCTGCCGGCCTGGCAGCGGCTGGACCCGGCGAAGAATTCCGTGCGCGAATGGCTGGGGCTCGAGGAAGAGGACGAGCCTGCCTGGTGGCAGTTCTGGCGGGACTGACGAGGCTCAGGCCTGCGGAACGGGCAGGCCGAGGCGGGCGCGCATCTCGTCATTGATGCCGGCCAGCATGCCCTGGGCGGCCTCGTAGCCGGCTTCCACCACCTCGTCGAACCGGTCCCACTGGCGGATATCCACCGGCGTATCGGGCAGGATCAACAGGTCCGCGGCCTCGCGCCCGATATCGCGATGGTCGGCCACGCCCACGGTCGCGGCCCGCATCAGCAGCGAGGTGATCGGCGGCAGCGACTTGAAGCCGTGCCGGCGCACCCAGCCGAAAAAGTTGGGCGGATCGAGGAAATCGTCCGGATTGAGGCCCTGGGCCCGGGTGACATCGACCCCGACCACGGGGCCGCGATGGAAGGCGCGCATCTCGCGCGCCGGGAAATTCGTGAAGACGGCGCCGTCGACCAGGATCTGCCCGTGCACCACGACCGGGGGCAAGAGGCCGGGAATGGCGATCGAGGCGCGCAGCGCGTCGCGCAGGCGGCCCGTGCGGTGCACGTGCGGCCGGCCCGAGGCGAGGTTGGAGGAGAGGCAGAAGAAGGGGCGCACCATTTCCGCGATCTCGACATCGCCGAAATGTTCCTTCAGCCGCCGGTCGACCTTTTCGCCCTTGGCCATGGAGACGACGGGCAATTGCCAGTCGTCCAGCGGATTGCTGTCGACGAAGGCCTTGCGGATCCGCCATTCCAGCTCGTCGTCGGTCCAGTCCAGGGCGATGCCGGCGGCGACGATCGCCCCCATCGAGGCACCGCCGACGAAGTCGAAGGGCACGCCGGCCTCGCGCAGGGCGCGGATCGCGCCGAGATGGGCGTAGGCCCTGGCGCCGCCGCCGGAGACGACCAGGCCCACCGACTTGCCCGCCAGCGTGCGGGCCAGGCGCGCCGTGTCGGCTGCGTGCTCGTTCTGGCGCCAGTGGAAGACACGGGCCGCGTCGGAGGCGTCCGCCCATTCCTGGGGCCGCGAGGCCGCCGTGACGCCGCCGGGATGCAGCAGGATCACATCGAGCAGTTTCAGCCGCATGGCGGGTGAGGGGTCGTCGGGCAATAACGGGGTGGAAGGACGCGCATCGGCGCGGGCGAACAGCCAGACCCGGTCGGCCCGTCCCATCGCCCGGCGCGCCCAGGTGGGATCGGAAAAGCGGGCCACCTGCAGCACGATGTCGTGTTCCTGCTCCAGCTTGTCCAGCTGGGCGGCGCTCCAGCCGGAGCAGCGCTCGTCGGCGATGGCGCAGCTCGTGCCGATCGCCTCCAGGGCGGTTTTCAGCTCCTGCGCGCGATAGTCCAGATCGATCGTCGGCGAGGTGGCGATCATGGCGAAGACGCGCGGTTCGGAACCCGCGGCACGGGCCGGGCCGCGCAGCCGTGTCAGCATCATCCGCGAGAGTTCACGCATCAGGCTGGCATGCTTGGAGGTCAGGCGTTCGAAGCTCGCCTTGGGCAGGCGCACCAGCTCGCTGTCGCGCAGGGCGTAGACGCTGGCCGAATGCGGCGTCTCGTCGAGCAGGGACATTTCGCCGACCGGTTCGCCGGCGCGGATGTATCCGATCAGGTCGGGCCGGCCGAGCGCGCCGTCGCGAAAGGCGGCCAGTGCTCCGGAGCGCACCAGATAGAAGGCGTCCGCATCGTCGCCCTCGCGGAAGAGCAGTTTGCCGGCGGGCAGGCAGAACCATTCCACCTCGTGCTCGACGGCATCGAGCACCGATTTCTCCACGCGGTTGAGAAAGGGCAGGAAGGAGAGGTTGAGGGCCATCGCTCGCCGGAAGGGGTGACTCGGACAGTCGCCACTCTAGGGGCGGTGCGCAGCGATATGAAGGGGGATGCGCGGGCCGTTCCTGTGCCCGGTGCCGCATCATCGCCGCCGCCGGGAGAAAGCGCTTGTGCCCGCGTGTCCCGTGCGGGAGGTTTGACAGACCCGCAATCATGACGGGAGCCACACCCATGACACGGGCAGCACACAGGAGAAAAACATGCACGCGCTACTGGTTCCGCTTGCCCTGACAGTCGCGTCGGCCTCCTCGCCGCAGCCGGATTTCGTCTTTGCCGATATCGAGGCGGCGCGCACGGTCATGATCGCCGAGGACGGTTTTCTCTCGCGTGTCGGGGGGATCGAGGTCGGTGTCCGCGTAGCCGATGCCGGGGTCACCGATCCGGACGCCTTGCGCGCGGTCTATCGCAACGGGGTGACGACCTTCAGTGCGGCCGAGCGCGCCCGTATCGAGGCGCTTCTGGAGACGCAGGCCGACCGGTTGGCGCGCATTGCGGCCCGTCTGCCGGACACGGTGATGTTCGTGGCAACCGACGGATCGGTGGAGTGGGGCGCGCCGCACACCCGCGACAACGCCATCATCTTCACGCCGGGCTGGCTGGCGGCCGAAGACCGGCAGTTCCGGCGGACTTTCTATCACGAGCTCTTCCACGTCCTGTCGCGCCACAATCCGGACCTGCATACGCAGCTTTACGGGGTGATCGGGTTCGAACCGTGCACGGTGGAGGTCCCCGAAGCGCTGGCACGCCGGCGCATCACCAATCCGGATGCACCCACCCACGCCCATTACCTGCCCCTGGAGATGGAGGGGGCCGACGGTGTGGTGCCCTATACCTACACGTTCGCGGACGGGTATTCGCCGGATGTCGAGGGGTTCGGCTTCCTGAAGCTGGGCCTGCTGGCGGTCGACGAGGCGGACGGCCAGTGCCGGCCTGCGACCGCGCTGGGCGAGGGCGGGCTGCTGTCACCGGAGGACGTGCCGGCCTATGCCGCACAGGTCGGTGCCAATACCGGCTACATCATCCATGCCGAAGAGGTCATGGCGGATAATTTCGTGATCTGGATGGAGGGCGATGCCGACGTGGCAGATCCACGGATTCCGGCGGCGCTTGGCGACATCCTGCAGCCGAACGGCTAGCCCGGAAAGGATCCGGGCGCGCGCCGTCAGAAGCGGCGGCGCAGGACGAGGTGGCCCACCGGGCGTACCGAGCGGCCCTGGGTCTCGCCGACGGCCTCGGCGGAAATATTGTCGAGGTCTTCCAGCAGCGGCATGCGCTCGCCGGTGTCCGGATCGAACAGCACCATGCGGTCCTCGCCGCTGTCCTGGAAATAGGCGCCGCCCTCGACGGTGAGGCTCCAGTCGTCGATCGTGCGCACGGTGACACCGGCACCGAAATAACGCGTCAGCTCCTCGATCTGGTTGGGGCTGGCGGTTTCGGCCAGTTCGGCGTGCGGAAAGATGTCGGCCGGCTGGCCGTTGCGGCGCATCCACACCGGGAAGCGCCCCCGGTCGTTCGGCGTGACCGTGCCGGCGGAGAGGTAGAACTCGTCGCCGAACGGGTAGAAATCGATCTGGCTGGCGATGGCGGAAATCTCGCGATTGTCCGATGCTGCGCCGCTGCCGATCACGACGGGCGTGCCCGAGCTGGATTCGGCGGTGACGCGCCAGCGCACGGCGCCCGGATTCTCCTCGTTGGCCGGTGCGGTCAGCCAGGCTTCGGAATCGAGCGTCGTCTGCGCCGCCGAAGGGGCGCAGATGAGGGCTGCAAAGCCTATGGAAACAACAATTTGCCTGCGCATTGTTACCTCCCGCGAACGATCCGCCAATGGCTAGGCCCGGCGGTCCCTTTCCGCCTCAAGCCTGCGAGCGAGGGCTGAATCACTCGTTAACCCGGCCCGGCGCTCATTTTTCATTCGCCCTGCTTCCGCCATTCCCTGTCCCGGCGGACGCATGATCCGACATTGCCGGATAACTGTGACGGGGCCAAGGCAATCCATACCAACAACGTGGGAAACCCGATTGCGTTCCTAAAAAAGCAATAACTTCGCTATTTTCCGGATGCTCGTTGGTCCGAACCGGACTCTCGATCCGGCCTCGGGACCGATCGTTCCCGAACCCGCGTTCGTGCGGGGCAGGTGAGGCCGAAATCGCGTGTTTGAGCATGGTCTTGTCCTCTTGGCGCGATGACGGGGACGATGCGTGCCGAACACGGTTCGGATGCAGCAACAATTGCGCTCTGGCCCGGTGACGGGTTAAGCAGCGGGCGAGAGAGATCAAATCAGGCCCCGACCATGACCCAGCTCGTTTCCGCCATCGACACGCAATCCGACGCTTTCCGCGAGAACGCCGACGCCATGGACGCGCTGATCGCGGATCTGCGCGAAAGGACCGCCGAGGCGGCGAAGGGCGGATCCGAGCGCTCGCGCGAACGCCATGTCTCGCGCGGCAAGCTCTTGCCGCGCGACCGGGTGGAACAATTGCTCGATCCCGGTTCGCCCTTCCTGGAAATCGGCGCCCTGGCGGCCAACGGCATGTATGAGGGCAATGTCCACGGAGCCGGCGTGATCGCCGGTATCGGCCGGGTCTCCGGCCGCGAGGTGATGGTCGTGTGCAACGATCCCACCATCAAGGGCGGCGCCTATTATCCCATGACGGTGAAAAAGCACCTGCGCGCCCAGGAAATCGCGATGCAGAACCGTCTGCCCTGCGTCTACCTGGTCGACAGTGGCGGGGCGAACCTGCCGCACCAGGCCGACGTCTTCCCCGACCGCGACCATTTCGGGCGCATCTTCTTCAACCAGGCCAACATGTCCGCCGAGGGCATTCCCCAGATCGCGGTGGTGATGGGCTCGTGCACGGCGGGCGGGGCCTATGTGCCGGCCATGTCCGACGAGACGGTGATCGTGCGCAAGCAGGGCACGATCTTCCTGGGCGGCCCCCCTCTGGTGAAGGCGGCGACGGGCGAGGAGATCTCCGCGGAGGATCTGGGCGGGGCCGACGTGCACGCCCGCATCTCCGGCGTGGCCGACCATTATGCCGCGAACGACGAACACGCCCTGCACACCGCGCGCCGCATCGTCGGCACGCTGAACGGGGTCAAGCAGGTCGATCTCGACCTCGCCGAACCGCGCGAACCGAAATACGACCCGGCCGAGCTGGGCGGCATCATCCCGACCGATACCCGCGCGCCCTACGATGTGCGCGAGGTGATCGCCCGCATCGTCGACGGCTCGGAATTCGACGAGTTCAAGAAACTCTACGGCGAGACGCTGGTGACCGGCTTCGCCCGGCTCTACGGCATGCCCGTGGGTATTATCGCCAATAACGGCATTCTCTTCTCCGAGAGCGCCCAGAAGGGCGCCCACTTCATCGAGCTGTGCGCCCAGCGCGGCATTCCGCTGGTCTTCCTGCAGAACATCACCGGCTTCATGGTCGGTTCGAAATACGAGGCCGGCGGCATCGCCAAGGACGGCGCCAAGCTCGTCACGGCCGTGTCGACCTTCAAGGGGCCGAAATTCACCGTCATCATCGGCGGCTCCTACGGGGCGGGCAATTACGGCATGTGCGGGCGCGCCTATTCCCCGCGCTTCCTCTTCATGTGGCCCAATGCGCGCATCTCGGTGATGGGCGGCGAGCAGGCGGCCTCGGTGCTGGCTACGGTCAAGCGCGACGCCATGGAGGCGCGCGGCGAGGACTGGTCGGCCGAGGAAGAGGCGGCGTTCAAGGAGCCGATCCGCGAAGGTTACGAGAAGGAGGGGAACCCCTATTTCTCCACCGCGCGGATGTGGGATGACGGCATCATCGCCCCGGCCGACACGCGCCGCGTGCTGGGGCTCTCCCTCTCGGCTTCGCTGAACGCCCCGATCGAGAAGACGCGCTTCGGCGTGTTCCGGATGTAGGCTGATGGCTGAGCCACGGGCGCGCGTGACATTTGATCTCGACTTTGACGCGGATGGAAATCCCGGCGAGTTGTGTATCTGGATGAATCCGGAAGGTCGCGACAAGCTAGTGAAGTTGCTTCAGGAGCTTACGCCGCACTGGGAACATTCCCATCTGCTCGCTAGGTCTTGGGGGCTCAGCGAACTGGAGCTTGACGAGGTCGCCTATCGAGACGGAGCGCAAGTGCTCGGTGCCGTGAAGGTTTCGCTTCGGCTCGACGAATGGGATGCTCAATTCGCACCGCATGTTCTGACCGAGCAACCGGACCCGGACTGACCGCTTTCCGACCATGCGGCGCCATGACACGCGGCGCCGCACGGATGGCGCGTATATAAAGGCCGCACAGGGAGTGCGGTCATGACACGGTCCATCTGCATCATAAACGGGCATCCGGACGCATCGTCCGAACATTTCGTGCCGGCTTTGGCCGATGCCTATGCGCGCGGCGCGCAGGCGGCGGGCCATGAGGTCAGCCGGATCGATATCGGCGCGCTGCCGGTCGACTTCCTGCACAATCAGGGCGAATTCGACACGCCGCCGGACCGGCAGATCGTCGGCGAGCGCGGCAAGCTGGCGGCGGCCGATCATCTGGTCCTGGTCTTTCCCCTCTGGCTGGGCTGCATGCCGGCCCGCCTCAAGGCCTTCATGGAACAGCTGGCCCGCAACGAGTTCTTCATCGCGACGACGAATGACGGGGCCGGCTGGCCGGCCCAGAAGATGAAGGGCAAGTCGGCCCGGATCATCGTCACCATGGGCATGCCCGGTTTCGCCTATCGCTTCATGTTCGGCGCCCACAGCCTCAAGGGCGTCGAGAAGGGCATGCTGCGGATTTCCGGCTTCAAACCGGTGCGTCACACCATTCTCGGCGGCGTCGAGGCGGCGGGTGTCGCGGGCCGGGCGAAAATGCTCCACAAGGTCGAAAAACTGGGGCGGCAGGCGCGTTAGCGAGCTGGAATACCCGAAAATTCAAAGGGTTGTTCGGCGCTGCGGCACGGATTCTCCGTGACAAAGTCTTAATCCGCGTTAATATTACCCCGTGAGCTCGCGACAGAAGACGCGTGCAGGGGGAGTATTGTTCATGATCGAGTCGGTTCTGGGGTTTGCCCGGGAAGGGTTTGCCGAGGTGAATGCGGTCCTCGGACTGCTGATTGCCGTGGTCGCAACTCTTTTGATGACGTCCTGGGGCCGGTTGCCCTTTGTCGCCGTCGGTGCGGCTCTGGCGCATATCGTACTGGAGACGCTGGCGCCGGTGATCGCGGAATCGGGCGGATTTCACCTGCCGCCCCTGCTCGAACCGCACTTCTGGCGTTATGCCGGTGTGCTCTTCGTGGGGTATCTGATCGTCGTGGCCATCCTGTTTGCGATCAAGAGGCTCGTGTTCAAGAAGTAGGCGACTCGCTCGTGAGGGGAAGCCACTTCCCTCGCAGGGCGTTTCGAAACAACGTTAACGTCCGGCCTCGTCTTGGGGTAAGGTGGGGGCCGGCGTTCAGTTGCGGAAGGGGACCGCGTAATGGAATTTCTCGACCAGATCATGGGCTATATCCAGCCCGCCATCGATTTCTTCATGCCGGGGCTGATTGCCTATGCCGGTGACGGGGTGAGCTCCGTCAACTGGATGTCGCTGGGGATCCAGCTCGGCGTGATCGCCCTGGTGCTGGCCCTCCTGATGCGGGAATTCGGCGCCATCCTGATCTTCACCGTGGTGGGCGTGATCATCCACGTCATCGTCGACATCGTGATGCCCATGGTACGCGGCGGCGGCTCCGGCGGTTTCGACTTCAACGCCTTCGTCGACCAGTTCACCCAGACCGACTACCTGCTCTATCTGGGCGCGCTGGCGATCGGCTATTTCATCGCCATCGTGGTGCTGAGCCTGATCAAGGGGCTGATCTTCCGCGGCGACTGAATTGCGATCAGGTCTTCGAACCCGATCTACTGGGGCCGCCGGGTAACCGGCGGCCCTTTTTCATGCGCCACGCTCCATCCTTCCCCTTGATGGGGAAGGGGGACCGCGCCGAAGGCGTGGTGGATGGGGTGGGGGCGAGGTGTCTGCCACTTCGCACCTGGAAGGCTAACACCGGGATTCACCCCTTCCGACCCGAGGCTTCGCCTCGGCCCACCTTCCCCATCAAGGGGAAGGATGCGTTGTGCTTTTTCATTGTTGTCGCGGCATGCGGGCGCTAAGCCTTGGCGCAGGCAATGCCGCAGAGCCAGACAATCCTGCCAAGAAGGAGTTTCCCCATGTCCGACGCGCCCGTGCTTCTCGATGTCAGCCCGGCCGGAGTGGCGGTGATCACGCTGAACCGCCCCGACAAGCACAACGCCTTCAATGCCGAAATGATCGCGCAGCTCTCCGACATGTTCGAGACCCTGCGGGCGAATGAGGACGGGGTGCGCATCGTCTTCCTGCGCGGGTCCGGCAAGAGCTTTTCCGCCGGTGCGGACCTGGAATGGATGAAGGCGTCGGCGATCTATACCGAGGCCGACAATGAGGAAGACGCCATGGCGCTGGCGACCATGCTCAAGCGTCTGCACGACCTGCCCCAGCTCACCGTGGCCCTGGTGCAGGGCGCAGCCATGGGCGGCGGGGCCGGCCTGCTGGCAGCCTGCGATGTCGGCGTGGTGATGAAGGACGCCCAGATCCGCTTCTCCGAAGTCCGCCTGGGCCTCACCCCGGCGACCATCTCGCCCTATGTCGTGCGCGCCATCGGGCCGAAATGGGCCCGCGCCCTGTTCGCCTCGGGCGAGGGTTTCGACGGCGCTTTCGCCGAGAAGATCGGCCTGGCCCAGTATACCGTCGGCACGATGGAAGAGATGACGGAAATGGAAGAGCATCTCGCCAAGCTGGCCTTCTCCGCCGCGCCGGGCGCCGTGCACGACGCCAAGCAGCTGGTCGACGACGTGTTCGGCCAGGAGATCGGTCACGGGCTTGCCGTCCACACCGCCAAGGCCATCGCCCGCCGCCGCGCCTCCGAGGAGGGCCAGGAAGGCCTCGCCGCCTTCCTGGAGCGCCGCAAGCCGAACTGGGCGGAATAGAATAGGCCGGAGGCAGGCGTCTGATCCGCCGCCCCGATCCGCGTGCCTTCCTGCATGCCAGGCGCGAGGCACTGCGCGCCTGGTTCGTGCGCGGACCGGTCACGCTGGGCGTGTTCGAATTCGTCAGTTTCGGCATCAAGCAGGGCTGGGCCTGCCTGTTCGGCGGTCTGATGCTCGCCCTGCTGCTGGGGACCTTCCTCTGGTATCCGGCCGATGCCGCCCTGGCGCGCTATGACTTCCTGACGCTGGCGGCGCTGGCGATCCAGGTCGGCCTGATCGCGACGAAGCTGGAAAGCTGGGAGGAGGCGAAGGTGATCGCCGTCTTCCACGTCGTCGGCACGGCGATGGAAATCTTCAAGACGGCGGCGGGCAGCTGGGTCTATCCGGAAGAGAGCCTGCTGAGGATCGCCGGCGTGCCGCTCTTCTCCGGCTTCATGTATGCGGCCGTCGGATCCTACCTGGCCCGGGTCTGGCGCATCTTCGAATTCCGATTCGAGCGGTTTCCGAAGATGCGGCTGCAATATTGTTTGGCTGCAGCAATTTACGTCAATTTCTTCGCGCATCACTACACGGTCGATATCCGGCTTGTCCTGTTCGCCGCGACGCTGGCGATCTACGGTCCGTGCGTGGTCTGGTTCCGGCCCGACCGCGCCCACCGGCCGATGCCGCTGGCGATCGGATTTCTGCTGGTTGCGCTCTTCATCTGGTTTGCCGAAAACATCGGCACGTTTGCGCGGGCCTGGTCCTATCCGGGCCAGGAGGTGAGCTGGCACATGGTCTCCCTGGCCAAGCTGGGCTCGTGGTATCTCCTGATGATCATCAGTTTTGTCCTGGTGGCGGCTGTGCAATACCGTCGACACGATCCGCAGAAGCCCGGTTCACCCAGTCCCGGGCCACAAAAGAAGGTGCCCTAACATGATCCAGACGCTCCTGATCGCCAATCGCGGCGAGATCGCCTGCCGTGTGATGCGCACCGCCCAGCGCATGGGCATCCGTACCGTGGCCGTCTATTCGGAAGCGGACGCCGAGGCGCCCCATGTGCGCATGGCGGACGAGGCCGTACTGCTCGGCCCGGCCCCGGCATCTGAAAGCTATCTGGTGGCCGACAGGATCATCGAGGCCGCCAAGTCCACCGGCGCCGACGCCATCCATCCCGGCTACGGCTTCCTGTCGGAAAACGCCGCCTTCGCCGAAGCCTGTGCGGCCAACGACATCGTCTTCGTCGGCCCGCCGGCGGCGGCGATCCGGGCCATGGGGCTGAAGGACCAGGCCAAGGCGCTGATGGAGGAGGCGGGCGTGCCCGTCACCCCGGGCTATCACGGCGACAACCAGGACCCCGAACTTCTGGCCGATGCGGCCGAGACGATCGGGTATCCGGTGCTCATCAAGGCGGTCGCCGGCGGCGGCGGCAAGGGCATGCGCAAGGTCGACCGGGCCGAGGATTTCGCCGCGGCGCTGGACAGCTGCAAGCGCGAGGCCTCCAAGAGCTTCGGCGACGACCGGGTGCTGATCGAGAAATTCATCGTCAATCCGCGCCATATCGAGGTCCAGGTCTTCGGCGATGCGCGCGGCCGTGTGGTCCACATGTTCGAACGCGACTGCTCGCTGCAGCGCCGGCACCAGAAGGTGATCGAGGAAGCCCCCGCGCCAGGCATGACGCCGGGCGTGCGCGCGGCGATGTGCTCGGCCGCCATCAATGCGGCCCGGGCGGTGAACTATGTCGGCGCCGGCACGGTGGAATTCATCGTCGACGGGTCCGGCCCGCTGCGCGAGGACGGCTTCTTCTTCATGGAGATGAATACGCGCCTGCAGGTCGAACACCCGGTCACGGAAATGGTCACCGGGCTCGATCTGGTCGAACTCCAGCTCAGGATCGCGGCGGGCGGGTCCGTGCCCGAACAGGACGATATCCATCTGGACGGCCATGCCATGGAGGCGCGCCTCTATGCCGAGGATCCGGCGGCCGGCTTCCTGCCGTCGACGGGCCCGCTCGACCGGCTGGACCTGCCGGCCAGCGGCGGTCCGCTGCGTGTCGATACCGGTGTGGAAGAGGGCGGCGAGGTCTCGCTGCACTACGATCCGATGATCGCCAAGCTGATCGCCCATGCGCCGACGCGGCGCGAGGCGGCGCATCGCCTGGCCGGCATGATCGACGATCTCGTCGTCTGGCCGGTAAAGACCAATGCCGGCTTCCTGCGCCGCGCGGCCGTGCATCCGGACTTCCTCGACGAGACGCTCTCCACCGGCTTCATCGAGGAGCGCATCGACGATCTCATCCCGGCCGCCGTGCGCCCGGCCGATGCGGCCTTCGCCACGCTGGCCGTGCTCGATCTGCGGCCGCTCCTGGCATCCTCGCTGGATCCTTTCGAGGCCGGCGATGGCTGGCGTCTCAACGGCGATCCGCACCTGTCCTGCCGGTTCGAGGTGGGCGGCGAGCCGGCCGAAGCCGTGCTGACCATCCGGGGCGACCGGGTCGAGGCGCGGGTCGGCGAGGACGTATCGCTCCTCACCGGGCTGGAGGTCGCGGAAACGCATTCCGGCTACAGTTTCGAGGCGCGCGTGGATGGCGAGCGGCTGGTGGCCAATTGCGAACCGGTCGAGGGCGGCATGCTGGTCGCCTGCCGCGGCCGCATCACCGTGTTCGCTGAACCGCACCCGGAAGCCCTGGCCGACGCCGCCGAGGCGGGCGGGGTGATCAAGGCGCCGATGCCGGGCAAGGTGCTGGCCGTCAACGTGAAGGCCGGCGACAGCGTCGCCAAGGGCCAGGCCCTGGTCGTGCTGGAAGCGATGAAGATGGAACACGCGCTCGCCGCGCCGCGCGACGGCGTGATCGCCGAGGTGAGCGTGGAAACCGGCGGACAGGTCGGCGAGGGCGATGTTCTCGTGACCCTGGCCGACGAGGTCGACGAGGCGGCCTAGCGCGCCGAGCGCGGCCGCTCATTCCTCCCTCTCCCCTGGGAGAGGGATCGAGGGAGAGGGGGAAGACACCGCCGGTGGCGCCCAAAGCGCCGGGCACCGGGATGTCCCCCTCATCCGCCCTTCGGGCACCTTCTCCCCTCGGGAGAAGGCGGCGCGGAATCTGCCCCCATCATTCCCGCGTCACGCGAAACCGGCATGCTCCTTGCTGCGTGAGGGGCCAATACCGAGGAGCCGGTTCAATGCGCGACACCTTCATGACCCGTTTTTCGAGCAGCTGGCCGGACGAGGCCCGGCGGAAATTCCGCCGCGAGCCCGTCGTCGTCCGCCATAACTATCACGAGCATCACGCTTTTTCGGACATCGCCCTGGCGGCGCTGATCGAGCGTCACCCGCGCGACCTGATCGATTTCTGCACGATGGGCGAGGATGCCACCGATCATGACAGCTGGCGCGCCGGCGATCCGGGCATGCTGTCCGGTCTGGAACTGCTCGAGGCTGTGCGCCGCGGCAAGTTGTGGATCAATCTGCGCCACGCCATGGATACGGACGCGGAATACCGGCCGATCTTCGAGGCCATGCTCGCCAACATGAAGAAAGCGGATCCGTCCTTCCGGCCGCTGGTCGCCGAGGCGGGTATCCTGATCTCCTCGCCGACGGCCCAGGTCTTCCTGCATTCCGACGTCTCCGAGACCATGCTGTGGCACATGCGCGGCGTGAAGCGTTTCCGCACCTATCCGCCGCGCCTGCCCTATCTCAACACGGACGATGTCGAGGCCGTGCTGCACAAGGACAAGACCGAGGACATCGATTTCGACCCGGCCTGGGACGCCGACGCCTTCACCGTCGACCTGCATCCGGGCATGGCCGCCAACTGGCCGCTGCACGGGCCGCACCGGATCGAGAACCAGTCGGGCATCAATGTCTCCGTGCCCTTCGAGATCTCCACGCCGCAATCGCGCCGCCAGAACGCGATCCTGTTCGCCAACGGCGTGATGCGCCGCAGTTTCGGCCTGACGCCGCGCTCCACCTCCACCGAAGGAATGGGTGCGTTGTGCAAGCAACTCCTCACGGCCATGGTGAAGCTGAAGATCAAGCTGCTGGGCGACGGCAACCGTCCGATGCCCAAGAGCGAACGCACCTTCGACATCGACCCGGCAGCGCCGGACGGTTTCGTGGACCGGCAGGCCGCCTGAGCGGTATTGTGACAGTCATTTAATGCGGCGGCGGCGGCGGGCACTGCTATGGCGGTTGCCTAGGGATACTACCGTCGGAGCATGTCATGAGAGACCTGTTCGCCGCGTCCGCGATCGTGGTCGCGGCCGTTTTTGCCATGCCAGTCCATGCCCAGAGCGGGGCGCCGGACGATCTGCACGCCTTCGAGGCGGCGCTCGACCGCACCGTGCCGCAGGATCGCGACGAGGACTGGCGCTTCACGCTGACCTTCACCGGTGCCGAGGGCGAGCTGGTCGCCCGGTTCGACGGCACGCGGGCGGAAGGCGAGCGCTGGCAGCTGGTCTCTCCGGCCGAGGCCGATCTGACCGAGGGCCAGCGGGAGGTCTGGGACGAGATCGTCACCCGCCGCGACGACGCGGACGCCGATGATGGCGGCCTGTTCTTCAGCCGCGACGATGCGCGCTTCCAGCCGGGAACGCTGGATCTGCACCTGCAGGACGCCGACGACGTGACCTATCGTTTCGACCCCGTTCTCGATGCCGAGGACGAGGAGGATGCCGCGTTTGCGGAGTATCTCAACGGCGAGATCACCGTGGGCCGGCACGAGCCCGGCGTGCGGCATGTGCGCCTGTGGGCGCCGGAAAGTTTCAAGCCGAATTTCGCGGTGCGCGTGCGCCGTTTCGAACTGGTGCAGGAGTTCGCCGACCTGGACGGCCTGCCGGCGCCCGTGATGGTGCGAATGAGCCAGAACATTGCCGGCCATGCGGCCTTCCGGTCCTTCGAGGAAAGCTTCGAGATCGGTTTTTCCGACATCGAGTATCTGGGCGGTACGGCACGCTGATCCGCACGTCCGGGGCGTTTTGACCCGGGAGCGGAGTCGGCCTACCTCTGGGGCCATGGTCATGCATCTGGTCAAGCTTTGCGTCGGCGTTTCCTCGGTGGAACAGCTGGAAGCGTCGATGGCGCGTACGGCTGCCTCGCGGCGCGCCGCCGGCGAACCGGCCGTCTCGGTGCACATGACGCGCATGACGCCTGCGCGCCGGGACGAGGTGGAGAACGGCGGCTCGCTCTACTGGGTGATCGCCGGGGCGATCCAGTGCCGTTCGGAGATCATTTCCCTGGAACCGGTGGATGGCGAGGACGGCATCCGCCGCTGCGCCATCGTCATGTCGACCGAGGTCGTTCGCACGGCCCGGGCGCCGCGGCGCCCCTTCCAGGGGTGGCGCTATCTCAAGCCGGAGGACGCGCCGCGCGATCTGGGCGAGGGCGCCGAGGGCGGCGAGGACCTGCCGCCGGACCTGCGGGCCAAATTGCTGGAAATCGGCGCCTGGTAGCGGCGGCCGCTCAGCGCAGATAGCCGCGCCGCGCCAGGATCAGCGTGATCCCGATCAGCAATGCTTCCAGGGGCAGGATGAGATAGCCCGGCCGGCCGGAGAAATACGGATTGGCCAGGAGGACGAGCCACATCGTGATGTGCAGCACGACGGCGGCGGCCATGACCGCGAGCGCCGCCCGGCGGCGGCGCAGCAGGAGATAACCGGCCGCGGCCACGCAGCCCAGAAGGGCAACGAAAAGGCTGCGCACGGCAATCCCCGAGGACATAACGATATTGGTGATGTCCAGCTGTCCCAGCTGTCCGTCCCAGAGACCGAAGCGCACGCCGAGTATCATCGCCAGCCAGACCAGCATGTAGCCGGCCAGGAAGGCCCAGATCGCCCGTGCGATCCGGTGCAGCGAGCGCGAACGGGCGAGGGCTGGAGCGGCATGCGAGAGCAAGGGCAGGGCCTTCGGCTGCGAACGGGAGGGCGCCTGCCTAGACTGCGTTGCCGCGTTTGGCGTGTGATAAACTATTCAGCCCGGTCCGGATGGCGGATTTCGTAGAGCACCGGCCAGAGCTTGCCGGTGACGAAGACCTGTCCGGTCTCGCGGTTCCAGGCAATACCGTTGGCGACGGCGTCGCGGCTGCGCGCCAGGCCTTCCGGCACCAGGACCGACAGGTCGAGCAGCCCGGTCACTTCGCCCGTTTCCGGGTCGATGCGCACGACCATGGCCGACTGCCAGACATTGGCCCAGATCTCGCCGTCCACCCATTCCAGCTCGTTGAGCCGGCGGACCGGGCGTCCGCCCAGCGTGACGTCGATCGTGCCGGCCGGGGAAAAGTCCGACGGGTCGATCCGGCGCAGCCGCGCCGTGCCGTCGGAAACGATCAGGTGGGTCCCGTCATGGGTCAGCCCCCAGCCTTCGCCCTCATAGGAAAACGTGCCGATGCGCTCGAAACTCTCCGCATCGAAGACGAAACCGGTCTGCGACAGCCAGGAGAGCATGTAGATGCGGTCGCCCAGCTGCACGGAACCCTCGCCGAAATAGGGCGGTTCGACCGGGACCTGCTGCACCACGCTGCCCGTCTCCAGCTCGACCCGGCGCAGGCCGGACGCGCCGACCTGGCCGGTGCTTTCGAACAGTTCGCCGTCATGGATGAAAAGCCCCTGGGTGAAGGCGTCCGCGTCGTGGGGGTGGCTGGCGACGATTTCCGCGATGTTGCGCGAGACCGGCGTCTGGGCCGGCGCCTGCGCGGGCAGGACGGTGAGTGCCGCGACGGCGAGAAGCAGGCGAAGAGACATGGTTTCCCCCGGTAACCGATCCGATGAAGCCGCAGCTTAGCGTCAAATCGGGCGCTACGAAGGCGCTTTGGCCGCCATGTTGTCGATCAGCCGGGTCGAGCCCAGCCGCACCGCGGCCAGCACGCGGGCCGGCCGGTCGATCGGGCCGTCGTCCAGCGGCGCCAGCGTCGCCGCGCAACGCGCCTCGACATAGTCGACGGCGTCGAAGGCCTGCCTGGCCGTTTCCAGCGCGGCGCGCTGTGCCTCGGCACAGGGCGTGCCGGCACTCAGGGCGCCAGCGAATTCCGCCAGGATGGCGTTCAGCCGGGCGGCCCGTTCGCGATCGGGCGCGGAGAGGTAGACATTGCGCGAGGACATGGCCAGCCCGTCGCGCTCGCGGACGGTCTCGCCGCCGATGATGTCGACGGGGAAATCCAGATCCTTCACCAGCTGCCGGATCACCATGAGCTGCTGGAAGTCCTTCTCGCCGAAGAAGGCCATGTCCGGGCGGACCTGGTTGAACAGCTTGGCGACCACGGTGGCCACCCCGTCGAAGAAATGCGGCCGGGCTTCGCTCTCCAGGCCCTCGGCGGGTCCCTTGAGGCTGATACTGGCGGAATAGCCCTCCGGATACATCACCGCGTCCGAGGGCAGGTAGATGAGGTCGCAGCGCGCTTCGGTGAGCTTCTCCGCATCCTCCATCATGGTGCGCGGATAGGCGTCCAGATCCTCGCCCTCGGCGAATTGCCTGGGATTGACAAACACGCTCGCCACAACACGATCGCAATGCGCCTTGGCCAGACGGACCAGCGAGATATGTCCGTCATGAAGCGCGCCCATGGTCGGCACGAAGCCGACGCTCAGGCGGTCGTCCCGCCAGGAGCGGATGCGCGCACGCAGGGCCGAGACCGTGTTGGCGTGGGGAATTTGGAGGTTGAGCATGGTTGTTCCGCGAAACAGGGATGCCGGGGAGATATCATAAGCCATGACGCAGGCAAGCGCACCGACTCGCACTAGATACAATCCCATGAGAATTCTGCCAGCCATTCTGATCGCCGCAGCTGCGAGCGCCTGTGCCACCACCGGATCCCAGCCCGGCCCGGAGGCTCCTGCCGGCGCGGCCGTCGCCGACACGCAGCCCGCCCGTCTCGCCGATGCCACGGCGCGCGAACTCGCCCATCTCGCCCGGTTCGAGCCGGAAACGCTCGACCGGGTCTACCCGGAATTGCGGGCGCTGGCCGCGGCCCTGGTCGGTGTCGATGCGGCCGCGCCGGGAGAAGGTGCCGCCCTGCCAGCGCCGGCCGCGAGCGGCGGGCCGTCGCACGACCTCGCCGGGCCGCCGGACATGAGCGGCGGGGCCAGCCTGATGCATGCCGTCCATCTGGCATCCTATCGCCGGGAGGCGATGGCCAGGCGCGGCTGGGAAGAACTCCAGGCCAACCATCCGGTGCTGGCTGATCTGGACGCACGTCTCGAACTCGCCCATATCCCGGGGCAGGGCGATTTCCTGCGTCTCAAGGCCGGGCCCTTCGACAGCGGCGCGGCGGCGCTGGAGGCGTGCGGCGCGCTGCGCCCGTCTGGCCAGTATTGCCAGGCGGCCGATTTCACGGGCCGGACGCTGGGCGATCCGGCGCCGGAAACCGGCGGGTGAACGCACGGATCGCCGTATCGGGCAACCGCGGCCCGGATCCCGAGCGGGATGCCGGTCCGTGGAGGGGAATTGGGTAGTCATGACGAAACATCCGGCCTTCCGTCTGCCGTCACGTCCACTCGGACGTGTGCGCGAGGGCGTGAGCGAGGCCCATGTCATCGTGGTCGGCAACGAGAAGGGCGGCGCCGGGAAGTCCACCGTCGCCATGCACCTGGCCGTGGCGCTGATGCGCATGGGCAAGGCGGTCGGGGCCATGGACCTCGATCTGCGCCAGCGCACTTTCGGCCGCTATCTGGGCAATCGCGAACAATGGTGCGAGAAGCGCGGCCTGGGCCTGCCCCGTCCGGTGGAAATCGCGCTCGCACCCTCCACCCAGCGCGATCTCGACCTGGTCGAGCAGGAGGAGACGGACCGTTTCTCCGCCGCGCTGAGCGATCTGAAGACCCAGTGCGACTTCATCATCATCGATGCGCCCGGTGCCGACACCCACTATTCGCGCCTGGCCCATTCCAGCGCCGACACGATCATCACGCCGGTCAATGACAGCTTCATCGATTTCGACCTGCTCGCCGAGATCGACCCGGAAAGCTTCGAGGTCGGCAAGCCGAGCCTCTACAGCGAGATGGTCTGGGAATGCCGCAAGCGTAAGGCGGCGATGCAGAAGAAGTCGATCGACTGGGTCGTCATGCGCAACCGCATCTCCATGCTCGACGCGCGCAATAAGCGGCGGGTCGGCGAAGGGCTGAAAATGCTCTCCCAGCGCATCGGTTTCCGCCTCGCGCCGGGCTTTGCCGAACGCGTCATCTATCGCGAGCTTTTCCCGCTGGGGCTGACCCTGCTCGATCTCACCGAGGATGGCTCCACCGTGACCTTCACCATGAGCCATGTCGCGGCGCGCCAGGAATTGCGCGACCTGCTGATCGTGCTCAAGCTGCCCGGCCTTGAAGGCCAGCCCATCCCGTTCTGATCATGGCCGCTTTTCTGTTCGGATCCCTCCTGCTTGCCGCCTGCCTGGGCACGGCCTGGTGGTTTTCGCGGCAGAAGACGGAAAATGCCGCGCGCATGGTGCGCATCATCCTGGGCAGCGGGGCCGTCATCGCCGGCGTGATCATGTCGCTGCGCGGCGCCGTCGTGCTGGGCGGGCCGATCGGCCTCTTTGGCCTGGGCATGCTGGGCCAGGCCGTGCGCCGGGACCGGCGCCGGCGCGCAGAGGGCGACGGGCACCGGGCGCCGCCGCGTAGCGGGTCCGGCATGAGCCTCGCGGACGCCCGCGAAATCCTCGGCGTCGATGCATCGGCGGATGTGGAGACGATCCGTCAGGCCCATCGCCGCCTGATGAAGAAGCTGCATCCGGATACCGGCGAGGGCTCCGCCGCCCTGGCCCGCCAGGTCCAGGAGGCCCGCGACGTGCTGCTCGACAATCTCGACGGAAAGTCGTGATGCGCGTCACCTTTCATTATGCCCTTTAGGGTTGTATAGTGCCGCGACCAGGGAGGTGACGATGTCACACTCGCGAGGACGCGGCGGAGATTTGTTCAACCACGGTCAGGGCCGCGCACCGGCCTGCGGCGTGGAGGCGGAGCAGATATCCCGCCGGCTGCGCCTCCTGAGCGAGGAAGCCCAGCGCACCCGCATGAACCGCGCCGCCATCCTGATCGAGATCGCCGCACAGATTGTCGAACTGGAAGGCCGCGCGCTGGAGGCAGACAATGCTGTCCGGCGGCCGGACATGGGCTAGACGCGTTGTACCAGCCCGCCGGACAGGCGCGCGACTTCGCCGCTCAGCTCCATCTCCATGAGCATGGCCGTCACCGTGCCGGTCGGCAGGCCGCTCTGCCGGGCGATCTCGTCGACCGAGACCGGTGTCGGCGAGACCAGGGCCCGGACCCGGACGGCCGGGTCGGGCAGGCCGGCGTCCAATGCCGCCTCGTCCTGTCCGTCGGTCATGGCGTCCTCATCCCCGTCCTC